>Ga0228535_1003464_pt1 | contig 11305 bp, 9 predicted proteins | sample SJ1metagenome_FD_168457 | JGI IMG/M metagenome (GOLD analysis project Ga0228535, IMG submission 168457) | Enriched culture of PCE-dechlorinating microbial communities from Ithaca, New York, USA - SJ1 | ecosystem: Engineered > Modeled > Simulated communities (microbial... > Unclassified | place... | reverse complement strand
AGCCCCAGCGGCGGAATTTTCAGGTACTGCCGCAGCTCTTTTTCATAAACATCGGTGAGCGCCCTGAAGACGTCCTGGTCCAGATTGTCGAAGTTGTACGCTTCCGTGTGCTTGCCGATCCGGCCCGCCTTTTCCATCAGATGGTTTTGAATCTGCATCGCCGCGTCAAAGCCGGAACGGGCCATCTTCAGGAGAATCTCGGGCAGCGCGTTTGCGGAGTTGGCGGCCGCGGCCGCGGACTCCGGTTCACTCATGATCCGTGATAAGGATTTCAGCAGGTTCAGATTGGTTTCCAGCTGCTGCGTGAAGCGGTTCTGGATGGCGGTCTGCGTTTTCAGCGCGGCGTCCGAATCGCCGGGCGCGTTTTTTGCCAGACCGAGCCACAGATCCGCGGCGGATGCCAGCCACGGAAACACTGAAGATTCGGAAAAGGGAAAGGTCTTGCTTTCGTCAGCCATGGTTACCTCAATTCGGGAAAGACGGACGCTGCGGGGAAAAACGGTCCGCCAAACGGTCTGCGTTCACGCTGATACGCGTGGTTAAATTTTTAATATAGACGCCCTGTTTTGTCAATGTCTTTCGGGATGATCGGTCTTTTGGACCGCCGGCCCACGCGGATCTTTGCAAAAATCCGCGCGCCGGGCGAGCAGTTCCAGCCAGGGCAGCGTCGGAAAAACGTTGCTTAAGGGGTGGTCGTCCTCCACGAGGTGGTGCTCCAGGCAGCTGAAGGATTTTTCGGCGATGGCTTTGACCGCCTGCGGATCGACGATATCGTCTTTCGTGCCGTGATAGATGACCACGGGAATCGTCAGCGGTCTTGCGGCCGCGGAGGCGAACTCTTCCAGTGTCAAGGCAGGGGCCAGGAGGATCAGCTTTTTCACCCGCTCTGCGTTTTCCCGCGCAAAGCAAGCCGCCATCAGGCCTCCGTAGCTGGATCCCACCAGGACAAGAGCCTTCCGCCCGCGTAAAACGTCGTTTAATTTCCGCATCCGGGCCGCAAAGTCGCCCGGATAGTCCAGAATGATCATCTGCGGAAAGTGTTCCCGGAAGTACCTGCCCTTGTTGCCCTGGGAGGTGCTCTCCAGGCCGTGAATAAAAACCAGCGTGTCAGCCATTTTCTTTTGCGTTTTCCTTTCGGCGTTCTGAATTTGATATTGCCCGGATTATGCCATTGTGTTACACCTTGCGCAACAGATTTTCAGCAAGGAGACAAACCTATGGCTTCGGTATTACCCTTTCAGGCGGTTCGACCGCAGGCGGCTTATGCAGCCGACGTGGCGGCCCTGCCTTATGATGTGATGACCCGGGAAGAAGGACAAAAAGCAACGGCGGGAAAGCCGCTGAGCTTTCTGCACGTGGAAAAATCGGAAATCGACGTGCCGGACGGCACGCGGCCCGATGATCCGCTGATTTACGAAACGGCGAAGAAAAACTTTGTCAGGCTCTGCGCGGACGGCATTTTGCAGCAGGATCCGGCGCCCTGCTACTACGTGTACCGCCAGAAGATGGGAGCGCAGGCGCAGACGGGAATTGTCGGTGTGATGAGCGCCGCCGAATACGACGCGGGAAAAATCAAGAAGCATGAATTAACCCGCCAGGACAAGGAAGACGACCGCATCCGCCACGTGGACGGCGTGAACGCGCAGACCGGCCCCGTTTTCATCAGCTATCCGGCGCGTCCCCGCTTGAGCGCGCTTGTGGAGACCATCGTTGCCGGCCGGCCCGAATACGATTTTACCGCCGACGACGGCGTGGTCCACACCGCCTGGGTCGTGGCCGACCGAGCGGCCATCGAAGACATCCGGACCGAATTCGCCCAGGTGGAGTCGCTCTACATCGCCGACGGGCATCATCGGGCCGCCGCCGGCGCCACCATCGCCCGCCGGCGCCGCCTGCCGGACCGGGCGCAGGAATCCGACCGGGTGCTGGCGGTGTTTTTCCCGCACGATCAATTGAAAGTCATGGACTACAACCGGGCGGTGAAGGACCTGAACGGTTTGACGCCCGCGCAGTTTCTGGAGAAGGTGAGCGCCGCATTCACGGTGGTCAAATCCTTTGCCGAAAAGTCGCCGCGGCGCCTGCACGATTTCGGCATGTACCTGGGCGGCGTCTGGTATGGCCTGACCGTGAAAGAAGGCGCCTTTGACGCGCAGGATCCGGTGGCGAGCCTGGACGCGGCCATTTTGCAGGAGTGTCTGCTGGCGCCCGTCCTGGGGATTGCCGACCCGCGCACCGACGACCGGATCAAATTCATCGGCGGCATCCGCGGCATGGCGGAGCTGGAAAAGCTGGTGGACCGCGACGGCTATGCCGTGGCCTTTTCCCTCTATCCCACGACGATGGAGCAGATCATGAAGGTGGCCGACGCCGGCAAGATCATGCCGCCCAAATCCACCTGGTTTGAACCCAAGCTGCGCAGCGGGCTGTTCGTACACGCGCTGTCGGGCATTTTGGTTTGATCGCAAGGAGGTTGGAATGAAAAGAAATGGAGTGAAGGGACTGTTGATTTTTCTTGCGGCGGCCGTCTTCGGCCTCGCCGGCTGCGCCGCCCCCGGCATTTATTCCGTCAACATGGACTACGATGCGCAGCGCGCGGCGATTCCCTCTTACCTGAAGCCGGACCAGAAGGCGCTGCAGGCCATCATCAGCGTGGCCGAATTTTCGGACGTGCGCAAAATCAGCGATCCGCTGGTGATCGGGCGCGTCATTGAAAAAAACGGCGTCAAGGTCCTGGTGCTGCCGAAAACGACCAAACCCACGGAAGCCGTGGCCCAGGGCGTGAGGGCTTATCTGCGCCGCGCCGGCTTCAATGTGTCGGGTATTCTTGACCGCTGGGATTTGCACGAACAGACGATTCTGCAGCCGCCCAACAGCCGCCTCCTGATCGGCGGCGCGATCGAGGGGCTGGAGGTGGATTGCCGCCGGGCCTTTCCGACCAACACGTATACAACCAAGATCCGTCTGACCCTGTATCTGGCGGATACGGCCCAGAAAAAAATTCTGTACCGGTCCACCGTGGAGGCGACAACGTCTCTCGAACATGCTCTGTTTTCGGAAGAGCGCCTGGGAGAGCAGGCCAGCGTGGCGCTGGGGGACGCGATTGAAAAATTGTTTGAAAAACACGAGCTCTCCCAGCAGATGTCGCAGCTGTTGAGCCGCTAGAACGAAGCGTCCGGACGCGCCGGTCCGGTCCGATTTTTTTTACCGCGGGAGCAGGACGGTCATGAACGTTCAGGGCAAAACGGTCTTTGGCAGGATTCTCTCCGTGTTCATGGATTATTTCGGCATGGGCCGCGCGGCATCCGTCGTGGCCATGGCGGTGGTCGCCGGAATGATCATCTTTGCCGCCTTTTGGTTTTTTCATTCCGCGCCGCCCAAGACGCTGACCATCACAAGCGGCGAAAAAGGCAGCGCGTATTACAGCGTCGCCGAAAAGTACGCCCGGATTCTGGCCCGCGACGGAGTGACGCTGGTCATTTTGCCGTCGGCCGGATCCACGGAGAATCTCCGGCGCCTGGCCGATCCTTCCTTTAATGCGGATATCGGTTTTGTCCAGGCGGGGCTGGCCGGAGGACGGAAGACCGACGGACTGGTTTCTCTGGGCAGCGTGTCCTATCAGCCCCTTTTGATCTTTCACCGTCTGCCGCACGCCATCGAAATGCTGTCGCAGCTGGCCCAGACGCGCATCGCTATCGGGCGGGAAGGCAGCGGCACGCGCAGCCTGGCCCTGGCGCTTTTGGCTGCCAACGGCATCGCCCCGGGCGGGGCGACGATTTTTTCGGACGCCGAAGGCGAAGAGGCGGCCGCGGAACTGCTGGCCGGGAAGGTCGATGCCGTTTTCCTCATGGCCGATTCGGCCTCCTCGCAGACCATGCGCACACTGCTTAGGGAGCCGGCCATCGGCCTGGTGAATTTCGCGCAGGCCGACGCCTACGTCCGCCGGCTTCCCTATCTCAACAAGCTCACCATGCCTAAAGGCGCGATGGATTTCGGAAAGAACATTCCGTCCCGGGATGTCACGCTTGTCTGCCCCGCCGTCGAACTTGTCGCCCGGGACAATTTGCATCCGGCTCTGTCGGATCTGCTGCTTTCGGCGGCGGCGGAAATTCATAGCCGTCCAGCGCTTTTTCAAAACCGCGGGGACTTTCCCGCGCCGCTGGAAAACGAATACAAAATCAGCGACGACGCCCGGCGCTTTTACAAATCCGGCAAAAGCTTCTTTTACCGCTATCTGCCGTTTTGGCTGGCCAGTCTTCTCAACCGGATTCTGGTGGTCTTCGTGCCGCTCCTTCTCATTCTGATTCCCGGCGTGAAAAGTATTCCCGCCCTCCTGCGCTGGCGGATGAGTCTGCGCATGAACCGCTGGTACCGCCTCTTGCTTGCGGTCGAGCAGGATGCGCTCAAGCCGAAGGAGTTCCGCGGGGCGGACGCTCTGGATCGCCGCCTCGACGCCATCGAAAGCGAAGTCAACAAAATGAAGGTGCCCGCGTCTTACGGCGATCAGTTCTATCTGCTGAGGACGCACATCACGTTTGTCCGCAATAAACTCAAGCAGGAGGAAGGATGAAGATCCTCAACACGGCGCCGATGACGGACGCCACCCTTAAAAGCATTCTGGAGAGCCGGGCGCCCGGCCTGGCCTTTGTCGTCGTCGAGGGGCACAGGCTGCCCGAAGACGAACTTGCGCGCCGGATGGCCGATGCAGACATCGTTCTGGGCGACTACACGGGCGCCACGCCCATTACCCGGCGGGTTGTCCGGGAGGCCGGGCAGCTGAAGCTCATCCAGCAGCCCAGCGTGGGCTACAATCACATCGACATCGCGGCGTGCGCCGAGTTCGGCATTCCCGTGGCCAACACGCCCGGCGCCAACGACCTTTCCGTCGCCGAGCACACGATCATGCTGGCTCTGGCCTGCCTGAAGCGGCTTACGTTTTACGACGCCAAAACGCACCAGGGCGAATGGCTCTTCATGCATGCGCAGCGGACGGGCGTTTTTGAGCTGGCGGGAAAAACCTACGGACTGGTGGGCATGGGGCGCACCGCCCGCGCCGTGGCCGAAAGGCTCGCTCCGTTCGGCGCGAACCTTTTGTATTACGATCTCGTCAGGCTCGGTTCGGAGGAAGAAAAAAAATATCAGGCCTCCTTTGCGCCGCTCGACGCCCTTTTGAAAACCGCCGATTTGGTAAGCCTCCATCTGCCGCTTACAAAGGAAACCGAAAGGATCATCGACGCGGAGAAACTGGCGCTCCTGAAGCCTTCGGCGATTCTCATCAACGTCGGACGCGGCGCCCTGGTGGATGAAGCCGCGCTGGCGGCGGCGCTTCGCGCCGGAAAGCTCGCCATGGCCGCCTGCGACGTCTTTGCCGAAGAGCCTCCTCCTCCCGGCCATCCGCTGCGGGGGCTTGCCAACGTCATCCTGACGCCGCATCTGGCCGGATCCACCCGCGAAGCCGGCGGCCGCATTATCGACATGGCGCTTACCAACCTGATCCGCGTTCTGAAGGGCGAAGCGCCCCGCTGGGTGCTGAATCTCTGAGGCGGCGGGATCGAACCATCCGGCGCCGCCGGTATTTTGATTGACACCCGGCCGCGGTTTTCCTATACTTTTCCACAGCCAGAATGAAATGTTCTCCATTTCCATCCCGGCATATTCTGGAGGTTGTCATGGAAAAGCTGTTTTATCCCGAATCTATCGCCATTATCGGCCTGTCATCCAAATCAAGCAACATTCCCCGCCTGGTCCTGGAAAACCTGATCCGCTGGGGCTACAAGGGGCGCATCTTCGGCGTCAATCCGCGCGCCGCCGACGCCCATGTGGACGGCATCAAAATGTACCGGGACGTGCGTGATCTGCCGATCGTGCCGGATCTGGTCTTCGTCATGATTCCCGCGCGGCTTGTGCCCGACGCCGTCGAGGCCTGCGGCGCGGCCGGCGTGAAGCGCATGGCCATTCCCACCGGCGGCTTCAACGAACTGGGCGAGGAAGGAAAAAAACTTTCCGATCAGGTCGTTGCGACGGCCAGGAAATACGGCATCCGGTTCGTCGGCCCCAACGGCGTGACGGTGGCCAACACGGCCAACGGTCTGTGCCTGCCCTTCGTTCCTTCCTTCAGCCCGCCCAAAGGAGGCTTGTCGATCATTTCGCAAAGCGGCGGCGTCGGGCTGATGCTCTGGAATCTGATGACCGACGACAACGTCGGCATGGCCAAATTCGCCAGCATCGGCAACAAGCTCGATCTCGACGAAGTGGATTTCCTGGAGTACTTCGGCCGCGATCCGGAAACAAAGGTCATCGGCATGTACCTGGAAAGCATTCCCCGCGGCGAACGGCTGATCGCCGCCGCGGCGAAGATCGACAAGCCCGTGATCGTTTTGAAATCGAACACGACCGCCGCCGGCCGGAAGGCGGCCATGAGCCACACGGCGGCCCTGGCCAACGACGAAGACATCATCGACGCCGCCTTTGAACGGGCCGGCATCATCCGCATCCGGCACTTCAACGATTTCATCGCCATGGCCAAGGCCTTCGAACTGCCGCCGATGCGGGGAAAGAGGATGATGATCATGTCTCCCGCGGGCGGCTTCACCGTCATGATGGCGGATCTGTGCGAGGAGAAGGGTTTTGTGTTTGCCGATCCGGGGCCGGCCTTTTACGATGAGCTGAAGAATTCCTCCAACGCCGGTGTCATCAATTTCTCCAATCCCCTGGACATGGGCGACATTTACGACACGCAGGTCTACTCCAGCATTTTCTACTCCGTCATGCACAATCCCGGTGTGGACGGGGCGGTCTTTGTCACGCAGTGGCCGGAAATGCCGCGCGGCGAGGACGTCTTTTACAGAATGTTTCACACGGACCTCTCCAAGGAGGTCGCGGGAACGATTCTGTCTTCGGGAAAGCCGCTCGGCGTCTGCCTCTTCGGCTTGTCTGCGACGATTTCCCGCATCAAGCAGAATCTGGACTTTCCCATCTTCAACAACGCCAGCGAGATGATCCGCGCGTTTAAAAGGCAGTGCGACTTCTATGCCAGGAAAGCTGCGCCGCCGGCCGTTTATCCGCTGCCGGCCGGCGTCGACCTTACGGCCGCGAAGCGCTGGATCGGCGAAAATTCGGGCGTCCGCGGAGAAGAAACGCTGGACCTCCTGGGCTTGTTCGGCATCAGCGGCGCATTGTCCGATGTCGCCCGCGATGCCCAGGCCGCCGTGGCGGCGGCGGAAAAGATCGGTTATCCGGTGGTGCTCAAAATCGTCTCTCCGGATGCGATCCACAAATCGGAAGCCGGCGGAGTCCGGACGGGCGTTCACAACGCCGCAGCCGTCCGCGACGCCTTTGCCGCGCTTCGGGATAATCTTTATCGCTACAACGCCGGCGCGCGTTTCGACGGTGTGCGCGTCGCTAGGCAGGCGAAAGACGGCTACGACATGTTTATCGGCGGCAAATACGATCCTTCGTTCGGCCCCGTGGTTTTCTTCGGCTACGGCGGCATCTACGTCGAGGTGTTCGCCGATACGGCAAGCGTTCTTTGCCCGGCCGGCGCGGGCGAGATCGAAGAGAAGCTCCGCCTTCTGAAGTCCTGCCGGATTTTACAGGGCGTGCGGGGCGGCAAAGCGGGCGATATTGCGGGCTACGTGGCGATGATCGAGCGCGTGACGCACCTGATGTCCGCCTTCCCGCAGATCCGCGAGCTGGACATCAATCCGGTCCGGGTGCCGGCCGACGGTTCGGGTGTCGTGGCGCTCGACGCCCGGATCCGCATCGAAGACGTGAGCTAGGCGAGGGCTTTTTCCAGCGCTTCGGCCAGACGGGCGAGCTCTTCGCGCTGGAACGGGAGCACGACCTTTCCGCCGCCGGGGTGCGCGAAGGTGAGCTCGGCGCCGCCGTCCGTTTTCCGGATGTCCCAACGGGTTCCCGCCGGAAATTTGACTTGTTGGGACAGCCAGTCGTCCGCCTCAAACTGGGCGATCTGAATCAGCACGCCAAACGCATGGCGGGGATGAATGAAAATTTCCGTCCAGACGCCTCCCGGATACTCGTTGTAGCCGAAAAAGGGAATGTCGTTTGCTTTCAGATGATCCATGACTTTCCGGATGTCCGTCGTCTGCAGCGTGATGTGGTGCACGCCCGCTTCCCGCGATTCCAGAAATCCATTGAGAAAGCTGTCGGGGCCGGTGGGGGAAATGACTTCCAGGCGCGACAGATCGCCCAGCGAAAAGAGCTGCCAGAAAAATTGAGTAGCGGGATCGGCGGCGGCGGCGCCGGGAACGGCGCCCAGAATGTCGCGGAAGAAGCGTTCCGCTTTTGCCTGATCCTTTACAGCCAGAGAGACGTGATCGATGCGCGCAATCATTTCCTTCTCCTTTCAGTCCGTGGTCACGGTCCTGCGGTTTTTGAATGTTCTTTTTATGGCGTCTTTTGCCGTTTCCTGCAAGTAAAAATCCGGAAGGCCGGCCGCGCCTGAAAAAAAGCGCCGGTTGCGCGGGAGGGGGATTGCTGGTATGCAAGGCGCCGAAATCTTTGCAGCGGGCATGCGCTTGCAAAAGGAGGAAAAAAGATGAGCACGTTCATTGACCTGTCGGTGGCGATTGAAAGCGGCCTGCCCAGCGATCCGCCGACAATGATTCCCAAGGTGACTTATGTCGATCACGCGCTGGGAGCGGAAAGCATGAAACCCTTTTTCCCGGGGCTTGACGCCTCCGATCTTCCGGGCGGCCTGGGCTGGGCGGTTGAATTTCTGGAAGTGTCCACGCATGCCGGCACGCACATGGACGCGCCCTGGCATTATTCTCCGTTGCAGGACCGGGGCACGCCTTCTCTGACCATCGATCAGTTTCCGCTCGCGTGGGGCGTCGGCAACGGCGTAAAGCTCGACTTTTCCGACTGTCCCGACGGCCACAACATTTCCGTTGACGATATCCGCGCCCGCCTGGACCGCATCGGCCATACGCTGCGGAAAGGGGATATTTTTCTGGCCCAGAGCGGCGCCGCGCCTTTCTGGGGCAGTCCGGAATATCTGACGCGCGGCTGCGGATTCGGCCGCCTGGCCACGCTGTGGATTCTCGACCAGGGCGTACACGTCGTCGGCACCGACGCCTGGAGCTGGGACCGGCCCCTGCCTTTTCAGGCCAGGGAATTTGCCGAAACCGGCAACGCGTCGCTCATCTGGGAAGGTCATTTTGCCGGCATCGAAAAAGGATACTTCCAGATTGAGAAACTGACCAACCTGCATCTGCTGCCGGCGACCGGTTTCCGGTTCTACTGTTTTCCGGTGAAAATCAGCAAAGCCAGCGCAGGCTGGATCCGGGCGGTGGCGGAGCTTCCGTGACGAAATCCATAAAAACCCCCTCAAGCTTAAGGAGCCTTGAGGGGGCTTGTCTGCTACAGATCATGACCGCCGCAGCGGCTGCAACTTCTGCGCGTCTTGCCGTTTGAAAAATCAGGTCACGATGGTTTTCACAACTTCAATCACCGGGTTGGTAAAAAGCGCCATCAGAACCGTGTAAAGCGCGAAGGCGCCGACAACTTCCGCCGTGTACATTCTGTTATACTTCCTCTTCAGGCTGACCAGGATCAGCCCGCCCACAATCAGGCAGCCCAGCTGGAAATACGGGAAATTGGCCGCTCCCGCCGCCGCATATTCGGCAAATCCAAAGGTTGCCGTTAAAAGAACCACTGCCGCCGCCGCACCGATCGTTCCTAATGTCTTTTTCATGATCTGTTACCTCCTTTGGGAGTCGTTTGTTTTCTTGCCTTGATACTAATGAAAAGTCCGTGCCAGAATTGTCCCCGCAGGGTAAATACATTTGATCCCATTGTAATATCAGAAGAAATACCGATTTTCCGGTCAGCAATTTCCCCTGGCCGCGCTTGCTGTTTACGACTTTTTCAATGAAATGTTCAAAGCGCCTTGAACGAAACATGGAACCCTGCCTCGTCCTCCCGCATTTTCCGGCCGGCTGTTTCTGAAATCCGGCTGGAGAAAATCCGTCCGTTTGCCTGTAAAAAAAAACGATTGCGGCTTGATTTCAGTTCGCCGTCACTGTTATGATCAGCTTCGAAAAGCGGTCGGAAATGTATGATCATCGAAAACGGGAAAACACGTACTCATCATGAAAGGCGCGCATGAAAGACACTGATACCCCTCCTGAAACCGGCGAGCACTTGAGCCGGAGGGAATTTTGCGGTTTTCTGGCAGGATCGCTGGCCGTTTCGGCTCTGCTTCCGCCTTTTTTGCAGACCGCTCTCGCGGAAACGACGGACCGGGAAGACCTTTTTGCCTTCATGAACCGCACCCTGGGCAGGTTTGACCGTCCAGCGTATCAGAAGCTCATTGGAGCGGCCAATGCCTTCAAGGAGGGAGATGAAATTCTCGGCGTGGCCGCGGCCGATGAAGCCATGCGGAGCCGGGCGCGCCGTCTCATGGCCAACACAAAACTGGGCGACATCCTGAACCACCCGCTGTTCGAGGACGACCTTTATGCCTGCCTGGTCCGGAATCTTTCCCCCTCTGCCGTCCGGAAGACCAGCCCCATGACGCTGGGTGAACTGAAGGCATTTTTACTATCCGCGCCGGAGACGGACATTCCTCCGATCCTCGGGGGCCTGTGCAGCGACGTCATCGGCTGCGTCGTAAAGCTCATGACCGACGAAGAGCTGACCGCCGCGGGCAGCAGGATTTTTCATCCGCTGGCCGGCACGAAAATCGGCGCCAAAGGCTATCTGAGCGCGCGCATTCAGCCCAATTCACCCACCGATCACCCCGACGACGTCATCTGGCAGATCTTTTCCGGCTGGTCCTACGCGACCGGCGACGTTGTGCTGGGCACCAATCCGGTGAGCAGCCTGGAACCTTCCGTCGCCGCCCTGGAAGCGGCGCTTGCCGACATCCGCCGCACGTTCGGCGTAGAAGACCTCCTGCCCCACAGCGTGCTTGCGCACATTGACATCCAGGCGGCCGTCGAAAAGCTGCATCCCCAAACCACCGGCGTCTGGTTTCAGAGCCTGGCCGGCAGCGACCTGGCCAACGCCACATTCGACATCACTCTGGACAAAATGCTCGCCTACGCGGCCCGACGCACCGGGCAGTATGGCTTTTACTTTGAAACCGGCCAGGGGGCGGACTTCACCAACGGCAGCGGCCAGAACACCGACATGGTCATTCACGAAGCGCGCAAGTACGGCTTCGCCCGTCTGCTTAAGAGCAAAGTCGCCGAGGCCCAGGTCAAAGCGGGCCGGCCCGCCGCCCCGTGGGTTCACGTGAACGACGTGGCCGGCTTCATCGGACCGGAAGTCTTTCGGACCCGCG
>Ga0228535_1003463_pt1 | contig 11306 bp, 14 predicted proteins | sample SJ1metagenome_FD_168457 | JGI IMG/M metagenome (GOLD analysis project Ga0228535, IMG submission 168457) | Enriched culture of PCE-dechlorinating microbial communities from Ithaca, New York, USA - SJ1 | ecosystem: Engineered > Modeled > Simulated communities (microbial... > Unclassified | place... | reverse complement strand
GTTTCGCGGGTCACGCGGTCGTTGCCCGCGATTTCTATTTTCTCGATGAACTCCTGCCCGGAAAGGAGGGCTGTCAAGCCGATCAAAAAAACGGGAATGAGCAGCCTTTTCATAGCGTCTCCTCTAAGGGCGCCGGTTCTTTCCGCCCGGGGTTTCCGTCACGCAGCATCCTTCGCACAGGCTTCGGGCCGTCACTTTTTTCCCAAGTTAAAGACGAGCCCGACGTTGAGCCCCAAGAAATCATGCTCGTTGAAATCGTCCGTCCCGAACTTTTCCGGATTCCGCGTGAAAACGTAGTTGTACTTGAACTCGAGGAATACGGAAAACCGGGAGAACAGATGCGTCTCGGCACCGATTCCGGCATTGAGTCCCAGGCTCGTGTCGTCGAAGGATTCCTCCGGCTTGGACGGCGCCGGCCAGGGGTCCCCCCAAACGGACGTTTCGCTGAACCGCCATGGGCAGATCCCCGCCCCCGCGGTCAGGTAGGGCTGGATCACAAATCCCTTGCTCAGGAAAAGCGTCGCGTTGAGATTCCACATCTGTATATTGAGAGCCGGCCTTAATTCCCTGTAGTCGAAGGGACGGGCTTCTTTTTTGACAGGCATCCAGTTGAAAACGTACCCGGCGTCGACATAGAAATACTCGCTGACTTGGCAGCGGAGCCCTCCGTTCATAACGGCTCCGAGCTGCACGATTTTGTTCAGCTTTTGCACATCGGTGTAGCTGCCGCCCAGGGGCAGAATCGCCCCCGGCCCCACTCTGAGACTGAAGCGGTCCAGGATGCCCGCCCCGGCCCCGGTGCAGACCAGCAGCAATGCCGCCGTGAAGGAAATCATCCGTTTGTTCATATCTGCCTCATTCTCATCCTGCGGATTTCGCGTCTAGCCGGCGGGGCTCCGGTCGCCTCACTGCCGTGCCGTGACCTTGGTTATCGTCCAGTAATAATCCGTGTATTCCTTGACCTTGATGGTGATGGACGCGACTTCCCTCCCGTCGTCGGCGAGAAGCGCCTTCAGATACCGTTCGCCGAAGGGAACGTCCATAATCCACCGGTCCTCCTTGTTCACCAGGTTAAACTGGTATTGCCCGTCCATGAAGATCTGGACTTCCTGCCCGTAATTGTTCGTAACCTTGATGCCCGGAGGGCCGTTGATCACCCAGGCGTATTTTTTCTTCTCCCTCACCTCGACGGTCCCGCTGTCAATGAGGGCCTTCGTATCCGGATCGTAAGCCTCGAAATCGTGATCCTCGCGCGTGACGTCGTCAATCTCGATGCTGTACTTGTGGTGGATCCGGAACATGAAGTCTCCGTCCATATAGACGTCCACCGGCTTGCCGTATTCGTTGGTGACGACGATGTCCGCTTCCCCCTTGCCGTCCGGGCTGGTGGGAGACTTGCATTGGACAAGGACGGCGGCCAGAAGCATCGTCAAAGCCGCAACGGGAAAAATCGCTCGCCGGGCCGTTATTTGAATTGGGGATCTCATTGCTCGACTTCCTCGATTGTCGCCGAAGCGTGTTTTCCATGGAAATAAAACGTGAAGCCGAGGCGCAGTCCCAGGACGTCCTGGTTTCCGAACATGCCCGTCCCGAATTTTTTTTCGTTCCTTGCGAATATCCGGTAATACTTGCCTTCGGCAAGGAAAGAGACCTTCCGGCCGAGCATGAACTCAAACCCCAGCCCCGCGTTCACCGCCTTGCTGAGCATGGTGAAAGCCTTTTTTGGGTTTCCCGGTGATTTCAAGAGAAAGCCTCCGAACGGCTTGGAGCTGAACCACCAGGGACAGATGCCGCCTCCCACCGTGATATAAGGCTCGACGAATCCGCCGGACATGGGATAGTACGCCAAATTCAACATGTACATGGGCACGACGAAAGCCGGCTTGTCCGAGACGTAGTTGGCGGGCCTCCGGTTGGCCTTGAAATACATCCAGCTATAGGAGAAATTCCCGTCGACAAAAAAGTGATCGCTGAGCTTATAGCGGAGCCCGAATCCGAAACCGGGTCCGGTCAGAAGCATATCCTTCACTGTCGAGGAATCCCTGTAACGCCCCTCCATCGGCGTGACGGCTCCGGGATAAAAGCCGATGGCCATTTTATCGAAGATTCCGCCCGCGGCCCCCGAGGCCAGCATTCCCAAGAGGACCGTTACGCAACCCATGCGTCTCAACATCCCGAACCTCTCCTTCCCCTTGCCGACTCCTTCGGGTTCCCGGCGGGCTACTGAATGATCCACGTATAATCCTTGTTTTGATCGACGTCGATCGTCGTGGACGCCACTTCCTTGTTGTTTTCAACCAAAATGGCCTTCAAGAAATGCTGGCCGAAGGAGACGTCCATGATCCACCGGTTCTCTTTATAAAGGAGGTCGAACTTATAGACGTTATCCATATAGATCTTCAAGGGCTTCCCATAATTATTCGAGATATTGATATCCGGGGGATCATCGATGGCGTAGGCGTAGTCGGCATATCCGGTGACGTCCACGGTTTCGGTATCGACGACCGTGTTCGTGCCCGGAAGTTTCGCTTCCATCTTATGTTCGTCGAGACTTACGTTCCGTATCTTCCTGTCTTGTTCGCTTTCCAGCGTGAACTGGAATTTGCCGTCCATGTAGATGTCCAGGGCCTGCCCGTAATTATTCGTGACGACGATCCGGGCTTCCTTGGCCGTTTCCTCTTCCGTCGATTCCTCGGCCTTGGGTCCGAAGATGCTTTCACATCCGGTCAATCCAAGCGTCAGGACAACCATGATGAGCCACAGCCATGCATTTCCCCGGAACAATTTTTCCGACGTCTTCCGTTTTTGCATAGATAACCTCACATAGGTGCGTTCCGCAGTATTATACAATATACCCTTAGACCGCGCAACGCACAAATCCATTCCCTCCAGGGGGGCATCCGCGGAAAATCCGTCCTGCGGGACTGCGGAAAGCACGGGCGGCGCGGAAAAGGCCCCGCCGCGCCGGGCGGAAAATCAAGCGGCCGGCGGCGCGGGGAGGATCCCGGCCGGGGCCCTCTCCGGAATCGGGGAATAAAACGGCCGGCTCATTCATCTAATGGAGGAAAGATGAGAACGGCAAGATTGGCCTTAGCCCTGGAGGACGCCGGGCGGACGGAATCCCGGGAAGCGGCGACATCCGCGGCCCGCGGCGGGCGGACGGAATTGACACCGCCGCCGGATCGGCTATTTTATAAAAAGAGCGCCCTCGATCGAATGGAACAATCCGAATCCGAAATCCTCCGGCGTGCCCGGGACGGCGACGAGTTTGCCGTCCGGACGATCATAGAGAAATACGAACGCCGGGTCGCGGCGACCGTGACGGGCATCCTGGGCCGTGGGCCCGAGGTCGAGGACATCGGGCAGGAGACGTTCGTCAGGTTTTTCAGGTCCTTGGCGAGGTTCCGGGGAGACTCTCAAACGGCGACTTACATCACCCGGATAGCGATCAACCTGTCACTCAACGAGCTCAAGCGCCGCAAAAGATACGCCGTCCTCTTTGATCCCGACCCCCCGGATAAGACCGCGCCGCCTTCGAGCCGGAAGGACGAAGAAAGCGCCGCCGACATCCGGAGAATGATCCGGCAAGGGCTGAGACAGCTGCCGCCGAAATTCAGAGCCGTGATCGCCCTGCGACTGATCGGCGGATATTCGACCCGCGAGACGGCGGAAATCCTGCGGCTTTCCCAGGGAACCGTTCTATCGCGCATGGCCAGGGGCCAGGCCAGGCTCAGGAAAATCATCGAGGGCATGTCCGCCCCGAAATCATAAATGACAAGGATAGAGAGATGGAAAACCGAATCGTGAAGCTTCTTTACCGGTCTTTCGACGCGCCTTTGAATAAAAAAGAGCAGGAACGGCTGGACAGGGCCCTGAAAGAATCCGGTGAGCTCCGGAGGCTCAAAACCGATATCCTCGGGCTGCGCCGGGGAATCGCCGAGGTCGCTCCGCGCGCCTTCGAGCCCGGGTTCGCCGGCCGCGTGATAGATCGAATCCGGGCCGGGGCGAAGCCGGCGGACAACGCCGAAACCCTCATCGGCGCTTGTCTCGCATCCTTCAAGCGCGTCACTGCGGTGGCGCTCGCCATCCTCGCCGCCTTGGTCCTTTATAATCTGGCGCACAACGATTTCCTGCCGAAAGACCAAATGTTCTATGTTTCCGACCTGACGATCGGCCAGATCCTGCGGCTGCCGGTATTCTAGGAAGGAGGTTGGATCATGAACGTCAAAAGGAAATATTACGCTTTCTTGTTCATAGCCCTCGTTATCGGCATTGCCATCGGCGCCCTGCTCAACAGAGCCATCATGCAGAGGCAGGTCAAGCGCATCATGGAAATCCGGGCCGCCGGCCTTCTTGTCGACGACGTCCAAAGGTTTCTCAAGCCGATAACCACGGAGCAGCAGCTGCTCATCCAAAAAATCATCGAAAAGCACGCCCAGGCGCTGTCTCAAATTCATGAACGCTTCAGCACCGAGATCGAGGCGGCGTTCAAGTCCCTCAAGGCCGAACTCGATCCCGTTCTGACGCCGGAACAGAAAAAGGAGTTTGAGAAGATGATCCCGGGCCGGCCGCCCGTCTTTCCCCGCGGGCGGCGTGGTTTTCCGCCCCGGCGGGAGCCTCCCCCCGTCGAGTTCGAGCTCGAGGCGCTGCGGAAAGAATTGAGTCTCTCGGAAGAGCAGGCGGCGAAAATCAAGGCCGTCCTTGAACGGTTCCGGAACGAGGCGAAATCCCTGATGGAGAAAACACCTTCTGCCGGACAATTCGATGCTTTCCGGCAATACATGGAAAAAAAGCGGATGGGAATCGAAAAAATCCTGACCGATGAACAGATAGAAAAATACCGACGAATCCGGAGGCCGGCGTTTCCGGGGCCGAGGGGAAGGCCCGGGGAAAGGCCTCCCGGAGACAAACCCGGCGAGGGGCCGGGATTCGGACCCGGCGAAGGGCCTTCGAGCGAGCCCCCTTCGGGCGGGCCGGGATTTCCTGAACAGGACGTCCGCCAATGACCCTCCGCGGGGAATCCTCAAAGCCGAACATTGGCCGAAATCCGGATTTCAGGGGAATCGCTTCCCGCCCGGGAATGCACGGGAACATGAAGGACCCGTAAATCCCCCGATCCTCCTTCCTTACTCACCTTGGGGCCAGGGAAACCTGGCCTTTTTTCTGATCCGGGACATAAATGAACGCGGCGGGGCCGGCTTGCGGGGATAAACTTAACATCCGCGTCACAATCCGGATATAATTTTTATGAATGAACCCGGTCGAGAAGGAGCTCGTGGAGATGGTCCTCTCCGGAAAAGGAGAAGCCTTCGTGCATCTGGTCACGCCGTACCGCCAGGCCCTCCTGAGCCTCGCCTTCCGGCAGACGGGCAACCGGGAGGATGCCGCGGAAGTCATGCAGGAAACACTGCTCAGGGCATTCAAATACCTGAGAAGATTCAACACGGCCGGAAGCTTCAAGAACTGGATTTACCAGATCCTGATCAATGAATCCAGGAATTTCCAGAGGCGACAGGCGAAAATCCGGAGAATCCTGGGCAAGGCCGGCGCGGCCATCCCGTGCCGCTCAACCGGCGAAGCATCGCGCATTCCGGACGGGGAATCCGGATCGCCGCTCCAATCCGCCGCGACGGATCCCGAAAGGGAAGCCCTCCGCGGGGAGCTCCGGACGCGGTTCCTGGAGTGCCTGGACGGCCTGGGACACCGGGAAAAAGAAGTTTTTCTGCTGAGGGACATCGAAGGTCTGACCATTGAGGAAACCCGCCGGGTCCTGAAATGTTCGTCCGTCTCGGTCCGCGTGAACCTGTCTTCCGCGCGGAGAAAAATCCGCGAGATCCTGATCCGCAGATTTCCGGAGATGGCCAAGGAGGATTCATGAATTGCCGGAAAGCGAGGAAATCGCTCGCCTTGTTCGCCGGGGATGACCTTCCACGGGAAAAAAGCTCGAAAATCGCGGCCCACGTCGAGCATTGCCCTTCGTGCCGGCGAGAGCTCGCCGAATACCGGCGCGCCCTCGCCAAGGCCAGGGAACTCGCCGTCGAAGAAAAAGAAGTTGCTTCCTGGCCGGAATCGGAATGGGCGGTTTTCATCAAAAAAGCGATTCCCGGGAAACCGGCCCAAAAGGCCTTCGGAGAACGGCTGAAACCCGTTTGGCTTTGGGTTCCGGCCTTCGCCCTCGTCTTGACCGTCGGATTGCTGGTCCTCGGCCGGATTCCGCTCTCACGGCCCGAAGGACAGGCCCGGGCGGCAAGAGACGTCCGCGCCGAGAACCAAGGAGGGAACGGGCCGGGCGGCCTTCCGGCCGGCCAGGATGTTGTCGCCATGACGCTGGTCTCGCAGGAGACCGGACTCAAAGTCGTCTGGTTCCTCCATAAGAACTTCGAATAAAAGGAGAACTCGAGATGAAAAAAAAGACGGTCGTCACGGCTTTCGTCCTTTGCCTGGCCGTCCTCGCGACGGCAGCCATCGCCCAGGAAGTCAAGCCGCCCATGAGGAAAGAGATGGTCAAGCTGAAATACCTCAAGGCCGAGGATGTCGTCAGACTTCTCCAGGCCTATCAGAGCCCTCACGGGAAGTTAGCCTGGTCGTCGAGCCTGATAACCATCAGCGATTCCCCGGAATTCATCGAGAAGATGCTCGCCGTTCTCAAGGAGATCGACGTCAAGCCCGTCGATCTCGTGTTCACGGTTCAGTTGATCCTGGGCAGCGAATCGGCCGAAGACAAACCGGATGCCGCGCTTCAAAACGACCCTTTAATCGCCGAGCTCAAAAAGCTTCTGCGCTATAGGACATACACCTTGCTCGACACGAACCTTGCCCGCACCCAGGATCAGGGGTGGACGGAAATCATGATGGGGAAGGGTGCCGAATTCAACCTGCGGCTGCACCCCCGGTATGTCCGGGAAGACAAGGCGGAGATGATCCAGCTCGAAGTCCGTATGAGCCGGATCGCCCCCCCGCCTCCCGTCGAAACTTCGACGGGAAGCGACCGGAAATCCGCCGGACAGCCGACCTCGATGACGCTCATCGCCACCCAGCTGACCATGAAGTCCGGAGACAAGACGGTGGTCGGCGTTTCGAAGCTTGACGGCGGTGACAAAGGCCTTATTCTCATCATTTCCGGCAAGGCCGTCAACTAGGAGACGTCTCCCGCCGGTTGGACCGGCCGGGCCGGGGGATTCTCTTCGGTTGGATGTCGGCGCCGGGGATTGATTGGGCCGGCGGGCGAAAGCCGCCGCCTGCCGTCATCGCCGGGGAAGCGCGGCGGCGGGACGTTTCAGGAAGCTTCCTCGATTCCCGAGATCTTGGCCGTGACGTCCCTGTAGCGGGGATTCCAGCCGAAGATTTCCTTGTAGAGCGACAAGGCCCTCTCCGGATCCCCGCTTTCCCGGGTGAGGCCGGCGAAATCGTAAAGCAGGGCGAAATACTGCTCCGTTCCTTCCCTGGCCAGATTCAGCGCTTTTTTCAGCCATTTCTCGGCGTCGGAATAACTCTTTTTCTGCCGCCAGCAATAGCTGATGAGATTGAAGCATTCCAGGCTGTGCGCCCTGTCCTTGGACGCCAGTACGAGTTCCTCTATGGCCTCGCCGTACAGGCCCTGTTCCATAAAGGCGATGCCCAGTTGGTAGTGGATGTCATAATCGTCGGCCTTCAGCGTTTCGCTCAGTCCCTTTTTGAAATCGCTGACGATGCTCGTCAGCTCTTTCTCGAGCTGGGCGGTCACACCCTTGGCCTGCTGCCGGAAAACCGTCTGCAGGAAACGGATTTCATCGTCGGCCTGCCCGCTCAGGTCATAGTAGATCACCTGGCTCGCGTCGAACTCGATGACGGGGATAATGTCCGTTTCGGCGAATATGTCGGCGGTGCTCATCTTGGGCCCATCCTCGTCCTCGCCGGGGAAAAAGGAAACCGTTTTTTTTGGGCTTTCCTTCGCGGGCTCTTTTTTCTCCATCTTGCGGGTTTCGACAATCCCCGACTCCATGGCGTGCGCTTTTTCCACGCGAAGGCGGATCTCTTCCTCGCTGATCTCCATCTGGACCTGGCCGATGATGGCCAGCTTCTGGAGGATCTGGGGATCATCTCCGTATTTCAATTTCAGATTTTCGAGCATCCGGCGCGCGTTCTTGACCAGGCCTTGTTGCAGGTAGACGTCCGCCTTTTTGACCGATTCCCGGATGACCTCCCTGTCGTTGTCATAGAGGACGGGCGAGGACGGGGCGCTTTCGACCTCCTCGGGCAGGCCCATCTCTTTCCTCAGCGCTTTCGTCTCCTTGACGAGGTCTCCATCTTCGGGACGGATTTTGACCAGCTCGGTCAAAATCTCCAACATCTTTTCCTTCTGATGGGTTTTGCGGTACTCGTCAAGGATCACCCGGTCGGCGATCTCCAGCTTCCTCGGGTCCTTGCCCGCCCGGTAAATCGAAGCCAGCTTCTCCAATGCCGGAAGGTGGATCATGGGGCCGGCGAGGATGAGTCCGAGAAGCCCGACGGCTTTCTCCTCCTTCTGTTTCTTGAGAAGATTGTTGACCAACGGCTCAAAGAGCTCATAAGCGCCGTCCAGATTGTCTTTTCCGATTCGGATGCGTCCGAGCTTGATCCTCGCCTTGACGTCCATCGGATGGGTTTCCACGATGCCGGAGAAGACCTTCTCGGCCTTGTCGAATTGCCCGTCCTCGAAATAGAGATTCCCCAGGAGGTTGAGAACCGGGATATTGTCCTCGTCCTCTTTCAGGCTGTCTTCGACGAGACGCAGGGCCCGATCCTTCTCGTTGCGGTTTTTGTAGATCGTGACCAGGCCGGCGAGGGTCCGGGGGTAGGACGGCTTGAGATCCCGGGCCTCGGAAAGAAGCCCCTCGGCGTCCTCAAGTTGGCCCTTCTCGATCCGGGCGGCGGCGATGTCATTCAACATTTCAACCGCGGCGTCGGCGAGGTCGCTGCCTTTATAGAGGTCGACAAGGGTTCTTTTGGCCTCCAGGTCGTCCGCATCCAGCCTGATGATTTTTTCATAGATCTGGATGGCATCGAGCGGCTTCTGGCTCTTCAGAAGTTCGTCGGCCACTTTCCCATATTCGCGTTTCGCGTCGGAGACGAAGCCTTGGACGCTGAACAGCTCGGCCAGCTTCGTCGTGAAGTCTATGTTGGAAGGCCTGAGCTTGGTGATCTTCTTATAGATGGCCAGCGCCTGCGAATTCAGCCCCTTTTTCTCGTATTCCGCGGCCACGTCCTGGAAGGCTTTGACGGCCTTGTCGGTCTGATCCAGCCGGGCATAGAGGTCGCCGACGATATTGCTGATGCCGATATCGGGCGTCTGGGCGTCAACCAGTTTTTCATATTCCGCGACCGCCTCCTTGAGTTTGCCCGCCTTGACGTATTTTTCCGCCTGTTCGACGATCCTCGCCCGTCCGGATCCGGATGCCATGGTCAAGTATCCTCCAATCCCAGATTGAAGCTCAGCCTGTGCAGATGCGTGGGCCCCTTCTCACGCAGCGCGCGGAAATGTTCGCCGGTGCCGTAGCCCTTATTGCGCGAGAGCCCGTAGCCGCGGTAAACGGTGTCATAATAAGTCATCAATCCGTCCCTCATGACTTTGGCCACAATCGAAGCCGCGGCAATGGACAGGCTTTTGCGGTCGCCCTGAACGATACCCATCTGCGGATACTTTAACTCCTTTAAGGGAAATCCGTCAACCAGCAGAGCGCCCGGAGAGGGGGACATATTCCCGACCGCCCTCTCCATGGCGGTCAACGATGCGCGATAGATATTTTTCTCGTCGATTTCGACGTTCGAAGCCACCCCGATCCCCAGCGACGAACATGCCCGGATGATACAATGCGCCACCTTCAATCTTTTAGTCGGAGAAAGGAGCTTGGAGTCGTTAATTTCTTTTGTCCAGGGGGGCGGCGAAAGAAGGATTTCGGGCGGAAAACTCATGGCCACGGCCAGCACCGGCCCAAAAAGCGCTCCCCGGCCGACCTCGTCCACGCCGGCGACGGACGTGAAGCCCATTCTCAGGTAGCGTTTTTCGAAGCGGACATCGACCACGGCCCGGATTGTAGCGTCAGTCGCGGCGAAAAATCAAACCGTCACGACGATTGCTGCTTTTCCTTGAGCCGGGCGGCTTTTCCCTTGAGCTGCCGCAGGTAATAGAGCTTGGCCCTGTTGACCTTTCCGCGGCGGACCACTTCGATCTTGCGGATCATTTTCGAATGGAGGGGAAAAGACCGCTCCACGCCCACGCCGAACGAGACCTTGCGGACGATGAACGACTCGCGGACGCCTGAACCCCGCTTGCCGATGACATCGCCGCGGAAGATCTGAACCCGTTCCTTGTCGCCTTCCCTGATGATCACGTGGACCTTGACCGAATCGCCCACGTCGAAGGGCTCGATATCTTTTTTAAGCTGTTGTTCCTCGACTACGTCGACCAAGCTCATGACTTTTTCCTTTCTCGTTGAATTTCTTCCAACATCTCTTTATCTTCGTCGGATAGCGTTCTCTCGGCCAGCAGATCCGGGCGGAAATCCGCCGTTTTTTCCAGCGCTTTCTTTCTTCGCCAGCGCTCGATCTTCTTGTGGTCGCCCGAAAAAAGCACCTGGGGCACTCTCATCCCGCGGAAGTCGCGAGGCCGGGTGTAATGGGGAAAATCCAGAATGCCCCCGGCAAAGGAATCGTGCCGGACGGATTCCTCCTTGCCGACGACCCCCGGCACGAACCTCGACACCGCGTCGAGGACGACGACGGCCGCCGGTTCGCCTCCCGTTATCACATAATCGCCGATGGAGATCTCCGCGTCGATCAAGTGCTTGACAACCCGCTCGTCAACCCCCTCATAGCGGCCGCAAATGAGGACGAGCTGGGGATGGCCGGCCATTTCCTCCGCCAGCCGGGAGTCCAGCTTCCGCCCCTGCGGTGAAAGGAGACAGACGTAAGCCCGCGGATGCGCCCGGACCGCTTCGACGGCCTCGAAGATGGGTTCCGGTTTCAAGACCATCCCCTCTTGGCCTCCGAAAGGCCTGTCATCGACCTGTCTGTGTTTGTCATGAGCGTAATCTCGCAAATCGTGCACCTTGACCGCCAACAGCCCCTTATCCAGGGCTTTCTTGATGACGCCCCCTGAAAATAACCCGTTGAACATTTCAGGGAAAATGGTGATTATATCAAATCTCATTCAGCTCTAAAAGGCCTTCCGGCGGATCGATGAGGATTTCTTTTTTCGCGAGGTCAACATCCACGCAGATCGAACTATGGAAAGGGACGAGGCTTTCTTTCCCTTCCTTGACGACCGAGAGAAGCATATTCCCCGCCTG
>Ga0228535_1003462_pt1 | contig 11312 bp, 5 predicted proteins | sample SJ1metagenome_FD_168457 | JGI IMG/M metagenome (GOLD analysis project Ga0228535, IMG submission 168457) | Enriched culture of PCE-dechlorinating microbial communities from Ithaca, New York, USA - SJ1 | ecosystem: Engineered > Modeled > Simulated communities (microbial... > Unclassified | place... | reverse complement strand
AGATGCCGGCCGATGCCGGCCGTGCGCCTGTCCTCGCAAATGTCCAGCGCCCGGATGATGTAATTGCGCGTGTCGCGCGGATCGATCACGTCGTGGAAGAAATGCGCGCCGACCGCCGAATAGGGGGCGCTGTCGCGAACCATTTCCGCAATATACGTGTCCCTCTGGGCCTGGAGCTCGGGCGAACCGGCCATCTTTCCGGCAAACACGATATTGGCCGCGATTTCCGGCGCGACAAAGCTCACTTCCGCCGTGGGCCAGGCGACGATGAAATCGGTCCGGCAGCCGGGGCCGGCCATCGTATGAAACGCCATGCCGTAAGCCTTGCGGACAATCACCGTGATTTTGGGAACGGTGATCTGCCCCAGGGCGTTCATGAAATTCATCACCCTGGCGCCGACGCGGTTGCGCTCCGCTTCCCGACCGACCAGGAAGCCCGGCGTGTCTTCGAAAAAGAGCAGGGGAATGTTGAAGGAGTCGCACAACACCAGGAAACTGATGATCTTGTCGATGCCGTTGGTGTCGATCGCTCCCGCGCCGAATGCCGGTTGATTGGCGACGAAGCCCACCACCCGGCCGTCAATGCGTCCGAGCGTCGTGATCACGCTTTTGGCGAAATCGGGCTTTATGGGAAACAGAAGGCCGCCGTCGGCAATCGTCTTTAAAATTTTGTTCATGTCGTAGGCGCGGTTCCTTTTTTCGGGCAGAATGCTGAGAATCTTGTCCATGGCAGCGCCGGACCCCTCGGGAACGGGAAGCACGGGCGGCTTTTCATCGCAGTGCGAGGGCATGTAGGACAGGTATTCACGGATGATGTCCATGCACGCTTCGTCGTTTTCGGCCACGCGGTCGATGTTGCCGGTGATTTCAGCGTGGACCTTCCAGCCACCGAGTTCTTCATCCGTGATCTTTTCGCCGATCGCCAGCTCCAGCACGCGGGGGCCGGAGACGCCCATGGCACTGCCTTTTACCTGCACGACGAAATCCGACAGGCAGGCCATCCACGTCGGCATGCCGTAGCATTCCCCCATGATGGCGGTGACGAGCGGAGAGCGGCGCACGCGGCTCATCGCCTCCACGAACGTGTCGTAGCCGCCGCCGCCGTAAGAGGCCAGGCCTCTGGCGCCCATGATGTCCGGCATCCGCGCGCCGCCTGCTTCTCCCAGATAAATGAGCGGAAAGCCCCGGCGCACGGCTTCGCTTTTGATATCCACTTCCTTGCGCGCGGCAATCCGGCTGCTGGTGGCCGCGAGCACCGTAAAGTCGTTGGCGATGACGGCCACGGGCCGGCCGTCAATTTTGCCGTAACCTCCCACCTTGCCGTCCGCGGGGGTTTTTTCCTCCATGCCCGGCATGTCCGAGTGATTGAGTATTCCGACTTCCAGGAAGGTGCCGGGATCGAGCAGACGCGGAATCCGCTCCCGCGCGGTCAGTTTTTTCTTGTCGTGCTGAATTTTGATTTTGGCGGGTCCGCCCATCTGTCGGGCCTTTTCTTTGCGCTTTTCCAGGTGCTCCAGTTCTTTTTCAAAGGGCATGTTCTTTTCCTCGTCTTGCTTCAATATTTGACCGATCCGGCGATGGTCGGGCCGGATCAGTCAGGCGCCTGAATTCATACCCTCGAAAATTTTTTTATGTCAAGCAAATGTACAGGAAATGCGCAATCATACGGTGAAACAAGCGTTTAGCGAGGATTCCCTGGATGGGTGTGCGGCGTTCTTTCCACTGCGAATGACCAATAGGTGCAGGGAACGGTCGCGACCGTTCCCTCATTTTTCCTTATTTGCGGTCGGGGTCGTAGGCGGCAGCCAGTTCCGGATGCGTTTGCAGATGCTGCTGCGCCCGTTCGACCTTCTGATCCAGCGACAACTCCTCGTCCTTTTCTATCGCCATCAGATAAAGCAACTGGAGAGACTGTTTTTCCTCTTCGGCGTAAAAAGCGGATGCCACGTCTGCGCCGAAATACGCCAGACGCAAATCATGCATTCCTTTGAAGCGCTCGATGACTTCTTCGAGGGTTGCCGGCTGCTCGTCCGGAGGATAGCTTATTTTCACATTCCGCGTATAGTTAACGAAATAATCCAGCAGATTGGCAACCTGACGCTGCGCCGAATCGGGAAGCACCTTTGACAGCTTCTGCATTTTTTCCGCTAATTCGTCGGGTGTGTTGAGCGCGCATAACTTTTCGATGTTGAGGCGCGTTTTTTCATTGAGTACAAGATTGCCGTGCGCGTCGGCCGAAAACATGGCGTAGATTTCTTCCTTTTCAGCCGCTTCTTTTTTTTCTTTGGCCTCAGGCTGCAAGACGGCCGCAACAGCCTTGCAATCCGCGGAGCTGCATGCGGTGATCCTGTTTTCCGGCGGCTGATGCTTTGTGTGCGTGGAAAGTACATGCCTGGCGACGCTTCTGTACTGCGCCAGTGGCGGGGACTCGCGATCCCGCGTAAGGTAGCCTGCCGCTCCTCCGGCAACCAGCACAACCAGCAGCAGCCATATCCATTTGCCCTTCATGAAGCTTGCTTTCTCGATGAGCATGGGAAGAATATTCTCCTTTGTCCAGTGTCCTGATCTTTGGCCGAGGGCGGCACAAACGCGCCGGATCGGGGCGATCCGGCGCGTTTCGTGTTTCCCGTTTTCCGCCTTTTAATACGGACAGGTGCTCAGATATGTGTCGAACCGTGAACTGGTCGCGTAAGCCGTATGCTCGGCGCCGCACAGAAACGGCGTGTAGCGGGTGTCGCCGTCAACGAAGCGTTTGGCGAAGGCCACACCGTAGCGGCCGATGCGCTGATCCGTGCTGTTCGGCGTAAAGTGCGTCGCGCCGTTGAGCAGGGCGTACGCTTTTTCAGGGTAGCTCAGGCTGTTGTAGAAGGGACGCGCATGCGACGCATAGGGCGCAATGGTGTCTCCGTCCGCGCCGAAAATCATCTGGGGCACGCGCACCGAGGAGAAACTGGTGTAGGTGTTCCACGGCGTCAGCGGAATGCCGGCGCGCAGCGTCGAATCGTTCGCGGAGGCGATGAGTGTGCCGCCGCCGCCCATTGAATGCCCCGCCACGGCTCGGTCAGCGGTGCGGATGCGGGCCCGGATGGTGCTGCTCGACGAGTTGAGCAGATAGCGCAGCGCCGCGGCGAGCTGCGTGGCGCGGCTTGACGGATAATCGTAGATGGTGTTCGTGTTCATGGCGATAGTCACAAATCCGTGCGTGGCCAGCCTCCGGGCAAACCAGGAAATCGAGGAGCTTGTTCCGGTAAAGCCGGGGCACACCGCAACGGCCGCATACTGTCCGGACGTGGTCGGATAGTAGATCGTTCCGCCGCCGAACCCCGTCACCAGACTGGAGACACTGTCCGTCGACACGGCAAAAGGCCCGTCGCCGTTGAGCAGTGTCGATGTCGGCGCAGGACCGATCTCCACCGCATAAGTCATACTTACGGCCAACAGCACAGTAAAGATCGCAGACAACAACATTTTCCAAACTTTCATAAAGAACCTCCCCCCCTTTTTTGATCGTTCTGTAAAAGTTGCTTCATAATGGCCGCCGCCCTCTATGGAGGCGGGCGGCGGCCAACACCGCGCGGACACGCATTTTAGTCGCCGTTTTCCTGGACCCATCCGTCGTCACGATGAACAAATCCACAGAAAGCTTTATGGAACCATCCCCCCCCGTGAATGCGTGATTCCTGCCGGGCAGGCAGTTATAAAAATAGACCGCCACCGGAAACAAAAGGATACGATGATCATAAAATGTGAATTTGCATTATGTAAGCAGGACGCATGCCAATGTCGCTAAATTAAATATAAGCAATCGGATTTGTTGATAAAATATTAAAGATTGCATCCGGGTAAAGTTTTTTGGTGGATAAATAGTTTCAAATATGTTTCACTCGACTCACCTCAGAACTGCCATAATGATACTTATTTGATACTGCGGCACGGCCGGGAAACAAATAAGGAAGGTCAGATATGGAGAATCTGAATACCGACACCATCACCAAGGAAAAGTCCAAAGCAGACGACGCGCGTCCGGGTCATCAGGGAAGCGATTCCCCGCTGGACTTTTACAAAATGTTCAACGGCGAAGTCGATCTGGAAAAGGGCGTTACTCCCCAGGAGGTCCTGCGGGCGTGGCTGGCATTCAAGGAGCTCACGCTTGGCGAGTGGAATGCGTTTGTCAGCGGCGCGGAAAAGATCGACACGTCCGTTGTTCCGCCGCTGATTTTTAAAAGCTGGCAGCGCAGCCGGGAATACGGCATCAATCCCCGCGGAGCACTGAACAATGAGATTCTGGCGGGCCGGGCCCTTGAGGAGCTGTTTCAAAACAACCGGCTGCTCATCGATATCAGTCAGCCTTTCCTGGACAGGCTCTACAAATCCATGACGACCAGCAGTTTCACCGTGTCGCTCTCCGACAAAAACGGCTACATTCTGAAAGTCATGCAGGATGATAAGTACGTGGACCTCCACCGGCAGTACAACTGGCGCCCCGGCGCGCTCTGGACGGAGGAATGCTGCGGCACCAACGCCATCGGGACTCTGCTGAAGCAGAAAAAGCCGCTGCAGATCATCGGCGCCCAGCATTACAAGCAGATCTTCCATTTTCTGGCCACGTCGAGCGCGCCGATCATCGATCCGGAAGGCGAGGTCATCGGCGGCATCAGCATCATTTCTCTTTTATTCGGCGCGCACCCGCACACGCTGGGCATGGCCATCGCCGCCGTACACGCCATTGAAAACGAGCTGAGACTCCGCAAAGCGCTGGACCGCCTGCAGAGCGCCTTTTCCGAAACGGACATTGCCTACAGCCTGCAAAAGGCGATCATCGCCTCCATTCCCGAAGCGTTGATCGCCGTCAACACCGCGGGAAAAATCACCGCCGTCAACGCGCGCGCGCAAAAGCTGTTCGGGCTGGAAAACAGCGCCGTCGCGGGCGAGCCTCTGGAAGCCGTCTTTCCCGAAGAAGCCAACCGGCGCTTCTGGAATTTGATCAACCGTCGGGATCCGCTGACGGACAGAGAGGTTCGCCTTTATTCTTCCAGGGGATCCGGCGACTTTACGCTGACGTGCAGCAGCATTTATTCGTCGGGCGGAACGGCCGCGGGCAGGATACTCCTTTTTTCGGAAATCCAGAGAATCAAATCCCTGGTGAACAAATTTGCCGGCGCCAAGGCCAACCTGAAATTTTCCGATATTCACGGCCGCAACGAGCAGCTGCGACGGATCATTGACGAAGCCCATGTGATTTCCAAAAGTGCGTCCAACGTGCTTCTGCTGGGCGAAAGCGGCACGGGCAAAGACATTCTGGCCCAGGCCATTCACAACGCCAGCCCGCGCCGGGACGGCCCGTATGTGGCCATCAACTGCGCGGCGATCCCCCGCGATCTGATGGCGAGCGAACTGTTCGGCTACGCCGAAGGGGCGTTCACGGGCTCGCGTCGCGGCGGCAGCCAGGGGAAATTTGAAATGGCCGACGGCGGCACGATTTTTCTGGACGAAATCGCCGAAATTCCGCTGGACATCCAGGCGGTGCTCTTGCGCGTGATTGAAGACAAGTGCGTGCTGCGCATCGGTTCCAACCAGATCCGGACGGTCGATGTGCGGATTGTCTGCGCGACAAACAAAAACCTGATTGAGGAGGTGAACCGGGGAAGCTTTCGCAGGGACCTCTATTACCGCCTGAATGTTTTCAACATCCATCTGCCGCCGCTGCGCGAAAGGAAGGACGACATTCCGCTGCTCGCGGAAGCGTTTGTGAAAAAATGCGCCTGTGCCCTGGGCAAGACCATCGCCGGCGTCGATGATAAGGTGCTGGAGTTTTTTGTGCATTATTCCTGGCCCGGCAACGTGCGGGAGCTGCAGAATGTCGTGGAGCGCATGGTGAATTACGCCGCTTCGGACCGCCTGACGTTCGATCTGGTTCCACGGGAAATTGCCGGCATCGACCGGTCAAAATCCACGTCCTTCGATCTGGTGGCGCCCGATGAAACGGAGAAGAATCTCATCGGCCGGATGCTGGCTTTGAAATTCAGCAAAGTCCAGATCGCCCGCAAACTCAACATCTCCCGGGCGACGCTTTTTCGCAAATTGAAAAAGCACGGCTTGGCCGGAAAACCGTCCGGCGATTAGCCAGGCGCCCCAACGCCACGGCCGCCGGCGGCGCAATACGTCGGGTGCCCGCATGAGCCGCTTTGCCGGATTGCACAGCGGCAGCCGGAATCCTTTGGGCGGGATGATCGTTCGGTCGGCGCCCGGAAAGCGGTGCAATGTCTATCGTTTGTTTTTTCTTCGGAGGTATTGGTTCATTTGCGGCGGATCAAGCTCGATCCAGTCCACCTTTTGAAGCAGCGTCCATTCGGCGTCCGTGTAGCCGCGGTCCTTATTGTAGGTAAAGACGCCGACAAACTTCACCTTGCGGGATTTTTTCCAGTATTCCGCAAGGTCGGGATTCGCAAAGAAAATGTCGTCCTGGATCAGAATGAAGTCGAGCGGGTGTTCCTTTTTGCCCAGAAAGCCCAGGAAAAAAGTAAATTTGCTGATTGGGGTAATGTCGACGGATGAATAGTGATGGCTGAGAAAGCGGAGGCCCCAGTGGTCGTTGAAGACCAGCCCCCCCACCATGCACTCCGGGCAGACGGCCTTGAGCGGATCAATATTATTGGCGAAAAAGGATGACGCGAACACGTGATCCTGAAATCCGTAGGTTTTGATCATTTCGCCCACCCACCGCGCAAAGGCTTCGACATGTTTGCCTTCTTCTTTCATGTCCAGGGAAACCATCGGGACAATTCCCTGTGCTTTTTTCTCCTGAATAAGTTCAAACAATTCCACAACCGTCAGAAAGGGCTGCGGCGGCAGATTGGGATTGGCGGCGTTGGGCGGAATTTTGGCATAGCTGTCGTATTTTTCGCTGAAAGCGCCGGGAAGTCCCGTGGCGCGTTTCATCAGATAGTCGTGTGAAACCAGACCGATCCGGTTTCCATTGGCGTCGACGAAATCGATGATGTCCAGTTCGATATTGGGATTGCCGGATTCCAGCGCTTTGGAAAGAGCCGCTTTTGAGTTTTCCTGGGCGAAGGACGCATCGCCGCGGTGCCAGCCGGCTGCCGGGAAGTTGAAAGCCGTGCCTTCTCCGCAGAGAAAAATAAAGAACGAAACCGTCAAGACGAGCGCCATCCCGGCTTTTCCTGTCCATTTGCTGAAAGTCTTCATGAGTCGCCTCCGCCGCTTTATTTGTTTTGATGAGATGCCTGCCGAAAAAAATTCAGTTCTTTTCACACGGCATGGTGATGCATGGAAATGGATATTTGTTGAAGGAAGTGATTAAAACAGTATCCGAAAAGAGTCAATGGAAATGTAACCGGAAGAAAGATTTTACTCCATCTCCCACCGATCCTTTTTTATTTTTGCGGCTGCTTTTCATTCGGGAGAAAAAAAAGAGGAACCGTGCGGTTCCTCCTTTTCCGGTGAAATTTTAAATGTCGCTTAGACGGCAAAGGCGTCTTCAGCGATGTTCATGGCGCTCTGTTCGTCCTTCTTGATCGAGTCCAGCTTGGCCGGGACCAGCGCGGTGATGCGGTTGATAAAGAATTTCGCCCCCTGGATTTTGCCGTTGTAGAACGCTTTGTCCCTGTCGTTTGCGGCATTGGCCAGGCCCTTGGCGGCGGCGTTGGCCATCCAGACATGCAGCCAGCCCACGAGCGCGTCGGACAGGCAGTTGAGGTAATCGGCGGCGCCGATGAGCGGAACGTAAGGCGTGGTTTTCATCATCTTGGCAAATTCCATGGCCGCTCCGGCGCAGGCGTTGAGCGCGCCTTCCACAACGGCGGCTTCAGCTGCTAAAGCGTCGGATTTCTTGGCTTCGGCAATCGCCGCCTGGGTGAGCCCCAGAAGGTTCATGAAATACAATCCCTTCTTCATTCCGAGTTTGCGTCCCAGGAGATCCATGGCCTGAATGCCGTTGGTGCCTTCGTAAATCAGGTTGATCTTCTGGTCGCGCATCATCTGTTCGACCGGATATTCGCGGCAGAAGCCGTAGCCGCCGTAGGTCTGCACGGCCAGCTGGCAGACGTCCATCCCCATTTCCGTGCAGTAGGATTTGACCATCGGGGTGAGCATCTCGATCATGCCGTGCCAGTATTCCTTGTCCTGCTCATTGTTTTCGGCATGGGCATTCATTTCCTTGTCCATGGCATAGTAGCAAAGGAAGGCCAGCGCGCGGATGCCTTCCGTGACGGACTTCTGCCGAAGCAGCATGCGGCGGACGTCCGGATGCTGGATGATGGGAACCTGGGGCGCTTTTTCGTCCTTCATGGCTACGGAGATGATGTTCTGGCCCTGGAGGCGCTGCTTGGCGTAGTCGAGCGCGTGCAGGTAAGCCGCCATCGCGAGCGAAACGCCCATCATGCCGACGCCCTGGCGTTCTTCGTTCATCATCTGGAACATGATTTTCATGCCGGCGCGCTCTTCACCCATGAGGTAGCCGATGCATTTGCCGTTTTCGCCGAAGTTGAGCGTGCAGGTGGCGTTGCCGTGGATGCCCATTTTGCTTTCGATGCCGCCGCAGTTGACGTCGTTGGGTTCGCCCAGTTCGCCTTTCTCGTTGATGCGGATTTTGGGCACGACAAAAATGGAAATGCCCTTGGTGCCGGAAGGATCGCCTTCAATGCGGGCCAGCACCGGATGGATGATGTTTTCGGCCAGGTCATGGTCGCCGGCGGAAATGAAGCACTTGGTGCCGGTGATGGAGTAGGTTCCGTCCGCATTCCTTTTGGCGGTCGTCTTCAGCGCGCCCACGTCGGAGCCGGCGCTGGGTTCGGTGAGGCACATCGTGCCGCCCCACACGCCCGTGTACATCTTTTCGAGAATAACCTGGCGCAGAGGATGCTGGAAGAAGTCTTCCACCAGACGCGCCGCGCCGTGGGTCAGTCCCGCGTACATCAAAAAGGCCTGGTTGGTGGCCAGGAACATGTGGTAGCAGGACGCCCCGATGATCTGCGGGAAGACCTGTCCCCCGACTTCGGCCGAATCGGATACGGACATCCAGCCGCCCTCGTTATAGAGTTTCCAGAGACGATGATAGGCTTCCGGCGCAAAGACTTTGCCGTCCTTGAACACCGCTTCAACGGGTTTGCGATGAACTTCATCCGGATAGGTGGGGGCGATGTCGTTCTCGGCGAATTTCTGCGCCTGATCGAGCACCATGTTGCACATATCGGCGTCATGATCGGCATAGCGGCCCTTGCCCAGAATCGTTTCTCCGATATTGAAAACCTCATACAGCTGAAATTTGATATCTCTTTCATCAATCCACAAACTAGCCATAGAAACATCCTCCTTCCATTGTTAATAAGAAGTAGAGAACGGTCTTGTGACCTTCAGGTCATCACAAGCCGTTCCCTACAGAGTTATAATGTCACGGGTGATCTCAATGTGAACTGATTTCACTCATGACAGCATGCTATTTTTCTATTGCCAGAAATCCGTTCGGGTGGAAGTCGCTCCCCGTCACCTTTTTCGAAATGCCTTTCTGGTCCAGGAAGGGAGTAATCCCGCCCATGAACAACGGCCAGCCGGCGCCCATGATGACGCCGGTGTCAATATCTTTCGGACTTGCCACGACGCCTTCCTTGAGGATGATGTCGACTTCCACGGCGATGCGTTCCAGCACGCGCTGCCGGATTTCGTCGTCGGTGAATTTCTTGTTGCCCTGCGGCCAGCCCGCCAGAATTTCGGGATCGACGGCGACGCCCTTGTCCGTCAGGATCAGGATGGCTTTCTTTCCCTTGGCCACCAGATTCTTGAGGCCCTCATTCACCTTAAACCGGTCCGGCCACGCTTTGTTCAGGGTTTCGAGCACGTGCAGGGAGATGGCGGGCCCGACGAGCGCGGTCAGGGTGAAAGGCGACATGGGGAAGCCCATCTCGTGAATGGCCATGTCCGTCTGCAGGAAATCGGCCCCTTCGTCGAGCACGCGGAAGATGCCGTCCGACATGGCCGTCAGAACGCGGTTCACGAGGAAGCCGGGGGCGTTTGCCACCAGGACCGGCGTCTTCTTGATCTTTTTGGCAATGTCGAAAGCCGTGGCCAGGACGACATCGCTGGTCTTGTCCGTTTTAATGATCTCAACCAGCGGCATCATCGCGATGGGATTAAAGAAGTGGAACCCGACCACGCGGGACGGATCTTTCAGGAATTTGCCCATCTCGGCGACATCGAGAGACGAGGTGTTGGTCAGGAACATGCATTCGGGTTTGCAGGCAGCTTCCAGATCCCCGAAGACCTTTTGTTTTACGGACATCTCTTCGAAAACCGCCTCGATGACGAAGTCGCAATCCTTGAATTCATCATAGGATATCGTTCCGGTGATGAGTTCTTCGCCCATCCACTTGGCTTCGGCCTCGGAAAGTTTACCTTTCTTCGCCGTCTTCGCCAGCTGATCCCGGACGTAGGCCAGACCTTTGTCCACAAATTCCTGCTTGATGTCCTTCATGATCACCGGGCACTGGTAGCGCTGGGCAAACAAAAGCGCCATCTGGGAGGCCATGAGGCCGGCGCCGATGACGCCGATCTTGGCGATCTTGTTGCCTTTGACTTCTTTGGGCGGCCGGCCGGGAAGCTTCTTGGCGCGGCGCTGGGTGAGGTCAAACGAGTAAATGCCGCACTTGAACTGATCGGAGGTGATCATGTCGGCCAGCGCTTCATTCTCTTTCTGGAATCCTTCATCGAGCGACCAAACGCCCGCTCCCTTGATAAGTTCCAGCGCGCGGTAGGGTGCTAATGCGCCCGAATGAACCCTGCCGACAATCATTGCTTTGGTCTTGTTGTAGAGCTCGTCGCTCATCTTTGGATCGACCGCCTTGCGCTCGATCTTTTCTTCGCCGGTGATGATGCGTTCCAGCAACGCCAGGGATTCGTCCACAAACTCCGCCGGCGCGATCAGTCTGTCCGCCAGACCCATTTCAAAGGCCTTTACGGAATTGATCATTTTGTTCATGTTGAGCGGATTGGAGATGACGAGTTCGATGGCGACCTGCGGTCCGCAAAGTTTGGTGACCAGCTGCGTTCCGCCCCAGCCCGGCACGAGGCCCAGGAAGCACTCGGGGAGCGCATAATGATCGCATCCGCCCGGGCTTTTGGAGATGGTGCGGTAGTTGTGGTAAAGTCCGACCTCGACGCCGCCGCCCATCGTAGCGCCATTGTATGCGGCCAGTGTCGGAATCTTGAGCCCCATGATGCGTTTGAAGGTCTGATGCCCCGCGGCGCCGATTTCGAGGGCCGCCTGCTTCGTTGCATTCGGATCGGCGCTCATGATGTCG
>Ga0228535_1003461_pt1 | contig 11322 bp, 9 predicted proteins | sample SJ1metagenome_FD_168457 | JGI IMG/M metagenome (GOLD analysis project Ga0228535, IMG submission 168457) | Enriched culture of PCE-dechlorinating microbial communities from Ithaca, New York, USA - SJ1 | ecosystem: Engineered > Modeled > Simulated communities (microbial... > Unclassified | place... | reverse complement strand
ACGCTGATCCCCTGCTTGCGTAAGAAATCCACACCCTCCGCGTAGCGATCGCCAATCAGCTCTAAAACCATAGTCCCCTCGCGATGGGGGTTGATCGAGGCTTTGACGATATTGATGATCAAATCATAGTCTTTGGCCAAATGATAGATTATCGGTTTATCGGAAGTGTCCGCACTAAAGCGGAGTACTATCTTTTCCGGCGCCATATTCTCACTCCTCGCTAATTTTTTGCTTCACTATTTATTGGCTTTTAAGGCTTTTCCGGAGAGCTTCGCCTCCGGGCCGGGCAGTTTTTGGCTGGGCACGCCGAGCATAAATTGTCCTTTTTCGATCCAGCCTTTTAAGGTATGGGCGATCTCACAGGCTTTTGTATAGCTGGAAAGCGGAGCGGTTAAAACCTCACGCCCCTCAAGCCGCAGCTGCCCGCTCTTCAGCTGCGCATAACTGACAACCCCGAGATTGCCCGCTATACCGTTGGGGTAATCCTCGCTGTAATCGACGATTGGGGCATACAGCTCCTCATCAGTTTTAGCCGCGTTGATCAATACTTCCTCGTTGAGGACCGGGATAGGCAGCCCTATGCCCACGGTGAGGGTTGCCCCGTACCCCCTGAAGCTCGTGCCGACCAGCCAGCGTCCGCTCATCTGCTTCAAATCACCGAGCACCGACAAGGTCCCGCCCGAACCGCACAGGGCAGCGCCGGCGGCATCCTTTAAATAGCCGGGGAAGTGCTGAGTTCCGTTCCAGACTACATATCCGATACCGCCACCGAGGAAAATTCGCGTTCCGATACCGACGGTCGCAAAGTTCGGGTCCTTCAGGAGCGGGCTGAGCTGTCCCGCTGTGGAATAATTGGCGTTGCCAAATCTGGGCTTCAGGGTGCCCATATACGTATAAATCGTGCGTTCGCTGGCGTTAACGGCACAGTTATAGTTTTGATAACAGTTCCGGGGATTGAAGAGGATCGCCTCATTGATGTCCTTCAGGGTTATCCTGGTTTCCAGGTCGCGGCGCGGATAACAATCCGTGCCGTAACTGTAAGCTTTCAGCCGCACCGGCTTGCCGTTGGCCAACTCCTCGATGACGTGGGCGCCGCCGTAACGAAACTCGCCGGGATAAGAGCTGTTGGCCGGATCATCCTCGGGAAGCTCCGTCGCCCCGAGAAAGGCGTCTGCCGCCGCGATCCCGGCATAGGCCGGCACATTGTTGAGCCAGACCTTGCTCATGCGCATACGCGGTTTGCTGTGTCCAAAATTCAGGAAAACGCCGGAAGAACACATGGGGCTGAAGGTTCCGGTTGTTACAACGTCTACTTCTCTGGCAGTTTGAGCCGTCCCCTTTGCTCTGACCCTGCCGATAAGCTCTTCCGCTGTCAGCACAACGGCTTTGCCTGACTTGATCCGGGCATTGATCTCCTCATAGGTGCGTTCAAAGCTCATACAGTCTTTCCTCCCTCTTCTGGTGCTCTTTTTCCTGGTCCGCCAATAAAACTTATCCTCTACCCTGTAGAGTGAAGGGCCTCTTCTTTTAAAGAAGAGGCCCGTTTTATCAGTACCGGGTCTCTTATCTTTCAGAAGCTTTACCGCTTCTGCTGGAATTGGCACCAATCCGACTGCATCGGACGGTTGCCGGGTTTCATCGGGCCAGTCCCTCCACCTCTCTGAATAAGAGCACACATGTTTAATTTAATTTTCTCTTAGTTTATCAAGCCGTAATTCTTCTGTCAATCACCTTTTTCCGTTATTTGCGGCTCCGTTATTGCGGTTGCTGTGTTTGCCGTTATATCCGCGTTGTCCCGCCTGGGCGGCTTGACGCCGAAAAACTGATAGTAGTGGCACTCCAGGCGGCCGTTATAGAGCTTCCTTTTTTTATCGGCTTTTCTCTCGAAGAGATACTCGAAGCGCGGATGATTTGTAAGCACATAAAAGGACCAGGTCGGCAGCTTGCGCATCACCCTGCCCATTTCCCGGTAAAGGCGTTCTACTGCCGGCAGGTCCTCAATCCGCTCTCCGTACGGGGGGTTGCAGATAAGATAGCCGTATTTCTTGGCCGACTGCAGCTCGGAAAAAGACCTCTGCTGAAAATGAATATGCTTATCTACTCCGGCTTCCTTGGCATGATGCCGGGCCAGACTGACAGCCTCCTCGTCAATGTCAAATCCGGAGATTTGCAGGCTCAGGTCTTTGCGCACCAGGTCGGCCGCCTCGGCGCGAGCCTCCCGCCACAGCCTTTGCGGAATGTTGGGCCAGTCTTCGGCCGCAAAAGTGCGCCCGGAACCGGGCGCTATATTCAATCCGGCCAGTGCGGCTTCAATCGGGATGGTTCCGGAGCCGCAAAAAGGATCGATCAAGATGCGCTCAGGCTGCCAGCGCGTTAGTGCGATCATCGCCGAGGCCAGGGTCTCTTTCAGCGGGGCCCGGCCGACAAGCTTGCGATAGCCGCGCTTATGCAGCCCGGCGCCGCTCGTATCGATAGTCAGCGTGGCCACATCTTTGAGAATGCCCACCTCGATCGTATAGCGCGGGCCTGTCTCCTCAAACCAGTCGGTTTTATATTTCGTTTTCATTTTCTCTACAATGGCTTTTTTTACGATAGCCTGACAGTCCGGCACACTGAACAGAGTCGACTTGACCGATTTGCCCGTGACCGGGAAATTAGCGTTTTCAGGCAGCCAGTCCGGCCAGGGCAGGGCTTTGGTCTGTTCAAACAGCTCCTCAAAGGTTCTGGCCTCAAAACTGCCTGCTTTGATGAGCACCCTGTCCGCTATCCTAAGCCACATGTTGGCTCGGCAGATGGCCGCCTCATCGCCGCTAAAGATCACCCGGCTGTTTTCAACCTTCTGTTCTTGATAACCAAGATTCATGAGTTCTCTGGCGACCATCGACTCCAGCCCAAATGCGGCTGTGGCAATCAATTCATATTTGGCCATGGTTGCGGCACCCCTTCCCAAACGCCAATCTTGCCTATTTCCCTTATCATAACATTATTTTCGGGCGTAATAAATTTTTAAGGCATAAATTTTCTTATTTGCAGAGGCATCTATTTTTGTTAAAATAGGGTGGGCTAATGCTGAAAAAATCAAAATTGAAGCAACGGAGGTAGGAAATGAACGTAGTAAATCCAGAAGCAATCGGTGTTTTCGGTCTTATCATTACAGTATGGTGTTTCGGTTTGGAACAGGTCGGTATCGGTATCAGAGGCGGAGACCACAAAGAGATCGGCAAATCACTGGCCTATATTGCCATCATCTTTGGCGGAGCCGCTCAGGTCTTCACGGCTCTGGCCATGTATCTTTTCAATGTGGTAAATGACGCCGGGCTCAGTATTTATCTCGGCACTGTTTTTGCGGATTACGGGCTGTTCTGGATCGTCATCGGCGTCTTTTTCCTGAAAGGCGGCGACAAAAAGATGATCGCACACTTCTTTTTAGTACAGTGTCTGATCTCCATATCTTTTCTTTATAAAGCGATTGAGCTGGGCAAGGTCTGGCCCCTCGGCGCGGTCCTGTTTTTCATCTGCGTATTGTTTGCCGTTCTGGTTCCTGCCTGGTACAACAAAGGCGCCATCTACGGCAAGATAGCCGGCGTCTGCAACATCCTCATCGGTTTGTGTGCGGTTCCCCTTTTCCTGCACGCTCTCGGAATATGATTCACTTAGCGGAAATCCTGCAGGGGGCTGTGTCGTGAGTTTTTCTCACGACACAGCCCCCTTTGTATGCCCTTTTGTATGCTTTTTTTGTTTGCTCAGTACCACCTAGAAAAAGAGCCCCGTCAGTTCTTCTTTGCCCAGATCGCCAAAATAGCGCCTGATATCCATATCATTGATTCTCAAACCTACCGCATTTTTATCGTACCTGACACCGATAAGCCCAGCCTCGAAATCACTGATCTCCCCGCTGCTGAAGAAATCTCCGAAGACCCTGCAGCCATTGATTATCCCCTTTTCGACGCTGAGGCGGAGTTCAACCGCTCCGCTGCTGAAGCGTCCAAATTTTTTAATGTTAAACAGCGGCGCGGTCCCAAAGTTCCAGCCCCAGGTAAGATACTTCTCGGCCGTCAATTCGTTTACCTGCGCAAGGTCCTTCTCCGAAAGTCCGAACTCACGGACGGGCTCTCCGCCGAAGATTTTGTCTGCCAAGGCCTCCCTGAACTCATCAACGTTCATCTTCGCGCCAAGATAAGCAAGGACATTGGCATACTTATCCTCAGCGGCCTTTTCCGGCGTTGGCTTATCGTGGCGGGATGCCAAGGCCTCCCTCATATTTGTGAGGTTGCAGTCAAAGAAGACCACGCCATGGTGCAGAGTGTTTCCGTTATATTGATACTGAACGTTATGGGATATTATTTTTTTGTCCAGCAGTATATCGTTACGTTCCCCGAGTACGGCCTCAATACCCAGCCCTTGAAGCGCCCTGGTCAAAAGGAGCGGGAAAACCGGAGAACTCGCGTGCTGAGGATCATTTTTTTCGACCAGACTGTAATTCAGCGTTCCATAATCATTATAAACGGCCTTTCCGCCGGTTATCCGGCGCGCTATGCATAAATTGTTCTTCCTGATAAAATCAATATTTATCTCATCAACAGTGTTTTGAAACCGACCTACAATGAGCGACGGTTTGTTTTTCCAGATAATTATGTAATCATTGTCACTTTTCATTCTTTTCAAAACATACTCCTCAAGAGCCAGATTAAAATACGGCTCATCGGAATCATTCCTGATATAGAGCATTTCTGCCCACCTCGCCTTGACTTGTCTGCTTATACCATGCCACCATCATAATATATAAGTCAGGCTATTCACAAGGCAAATAATTATATCAGTTTTCATTATATAAATACGGTATACTAATATTTTTACTCTTTGAATTTTCTCTCTACTGTATTAGCCAGTAAGGGAGCTTTGACGAGCCCGGCTATTTACTCCATTTCCTGCAGCGACTGCGGCGCCTCCAAGAAGATAACGCCGGCGCCCGCTTCAACATAAGCCTGCGCGCGCAGGACCGCCTCCTCAAGGCCGTTTACGGCCCGGGCATCCGTCCGCCCTATGCCTGCATCAGTCTCGTTCTTTTCACCTTTTTCCTTTGGATAAATACCCCCGCCAGCAAAACGGCAAAACCAAGCAGATCGGTAAAGGAGCCGGGCGTGACCATCATCACTCCGCCAAACAGGAAGAGAAGGCGCTCCAAGAGCGTCTCTTCGGTCAGCAAAAAACCGGACACCGCCGAGCTGACCCCGATTATGCCGATGACCGAGGTCACGGCGATCTGGGCAATCTGCAGCGGGTGAGCATCGATCAAGAGCATGCTGGGATTATAGACAAAGATATAGGGCACCAAAAAAGCAGCGACAGCAAGCTTCGACGCATTCACTCCCGCTTTCAGCGGGTTGGCTTTGGCAATCCCCGCTCCGGCAAAAGCCGCTAAAGCCACCGGCGGCGTGACGTCCGCGATGATGCCGAAATAGAAGGCGAACATATGGGCCGCCAGGATAGGAACCCCCATCAGGATGAGCGCCGGCGCCGCGATTGTCGAGGTGATGACATAATTAGCCGTTGTCGGCACCCCCATGCCCAAGAGAATCGAGGTTATCATCGTGAAGATCAGTGTCAGAAAGAGCTTTCCGCCGGCAAAATCCACTAAGGATGAGCCCATCTTCAAGCCCAAGCCGGTCTGGGTCACTACCCCGATAACTATCCCGGCGCAGGCCGTCGCCGCCAAAACGCCCAAAACTCCGCGCGCGCCCTGTTCAAGGCCTTTGACGATATCGAGCAATCCGATGCGCGTGTTTTTTCTGAGCATCGCACAGACAATCGAGAGCACTATGGCGTAAAGGGCCGCCTTCATCGGCGTCCTGCCGCTGACCAGAAGATATACTATGGCCAAAAGCGGTAAAAAGAGATGTCCTCTTTCGAGCAGGATACTTTTAATCCTCGGCAGCTCGTCGCGGTTTAGACCCCTTAGACCCAGCCGTTTCGCCTCCAAATGCACACCGGTCCAGACGCCGAAATAGTAGAGGAGCGACGGGATCAAGGCCGCTGCGATGATCGTGACATAGGGAATCCCGGTGAATTCAGCCATCAGGAAGGCTGCCGCCCCCATGATCGGAGGCATCAACTGCCCCCCGGTCGAGGCCGTCGCTTCGACGGCGGCCGCAAACTCCGGTTTGTAGCCCAGGCTTTTCATCATCGGGATCGTAAAACTGCCGGTACCGACGACATTGGCCACGGAACTGCCCGAAACGGTGCCCATGAGCCCGCTCGATAAAACCGCGACCTTGGCCGGCCCGCCGGAGGCCCAACCGGCAACGGCGTTAGCCAGGTCTATAAAAAACTGCCCCATGCCGGTTTTTTCAAGATAAGCCCCGAATAGAATAAAGAGAAAGATAAAGGTCGAGCATACCCCGATCGGAATGCCAAAGATTCCCTCGGTCGTAAAAAAGGTGTGCTGCGCGAAACCGGCCAGATCGACCCCGCGATGGGCCAGCTGCCCCGGAATATATCTGCCTAAAAAGGCATAGGCGATAAAGACGCAGGCTACTGTAACCATGGGGATTCCGACGACCCTGCGGGCAGCTTCAAGCACCAGGAGCACGGCGAGTATCCCAAAAACTATATCGAGCCTCGTGACCGTCCCGGCGCGTAAAACCAACTCTTCGTAAAAAACCACAATATATAGCGGCACAACTGCCGCAACCGCGGCCAGCGCCAGGTCAAGGGGATGTATCCTCGTCCTGGACCAGCTTTTTTGGGCGGGATAAAGCAGATAGATCAGACAAAGTCCGAAGGAAACGTGAATGGAACGCTGGATCATAGCGTCAAGGACGCCAAAGACAGCCGTGTATAACTGAAACAGGGAAAAGACGATCGCGACGGCCGAGATAAATTTTGCCGCAAACCCCGTCAGCGTGCGAAAATCCGATTCCTTATCGAACTTCCGCAGAATCCTTTCGTTTTCGGCCGCTTCTTCCGCTATCCTGGGATCAGCCATTTGTTTACATCCTTTCTATACTCTCAGACTTCTAAGTCTCATTTTTTAAAAATCCATTTTTTTGCCGTCCTGATATTGATCACCCCGTCCGGCTCGCAAAAGGATAAGAGCAGATAAGCCTGCCCGCCTATCACGACCCGGTGCTCCGGGATTGCCGAAATCCGCAGCGGCAGGCTTTTGAATTCCCTGTTCAGACCGGAAAGGACAAAGATACCCTCTTCTTCCGAGAAGGTCCCTTCCTCGGCGCCGAAGGGCATACCCACTCCGAGCGAGTAAAAGCGTGTCTCCTTAAGCAGCAGCTTGTCGCCAGACCCGATCTCATATACTTCATAAACCGGAGTCAGGTGTACGGAATGCCGATACTCTAAAGTAAAGCCGGAGGAGCCGAGCAGTATTTCCGCCGCCTTACGCCCGGATTGGTCTTCCAAGAACAGGACTTGTTCGCGGTCAAAGCAGCAGCAGGCAATAACCGCTACGCAAAAGAGACTGATTTGCAGTATCCGGATAACTATTTCCCCAAAAGAAAGTTTCTTCATAAAATCTGAGCATTGGATCGCTCCAATGCTCAGCCTCCCTGCTTATTTCTCGTTGAAAGCCCTTTCGGCGCCGGTATGGAGCTTGATCGGCATGCCTTCCTTGCCGCTGTCCTTGGTTATTTGTTCGCCGACCTTATGGGCGGCTTTGACCCTCTCGCTATTGGCGTAGAGCGTTTTCACCATTTGATAGGCCAGATTGTCTTTCATCTTCGAGCTGACGGCAAGCATCGCTTTGACAGCAACAGTCGGGCTGTCGGTCGCCACACCCTTATAGGTGTTGGCCGGAATGGTCTGTTTCGTGTAGAAGGGATATTTCTCAATGAGCTTGGCGGCAATAACATCATCCACCTGAACTATGACTATATCCTGCTGGGCGGCTATGTCCTGGACGGCTGCCGTCGGATATCCGGCAGTCAGGAAGGCCGCATCGATATTCCCGTCTTTGATGTTGTTGGCGGCCTCGGCGAAGGAGAGGTACTGCGCCTTGATGTCTTCAAAGGCGATATCCGCCGCTTCCAGGATCTGGCGGGCGTTAGCTACCGTCCCGCTGCCGGCGGCCCCAACCGCAATTTTTTTGCCCTTCAGATCAGCGATCGCGGCGATCCCTTTATCTGCGCGCGCTACGATCTGGATGGTCTCCGGATAGAGCGTGACGAGCCCTCTGATTTCCTCATATTTGGCGTCCTTAAACATTTCCGTACCGGTGGCGGCATAATAGGCGATGTCGTTTTGCACAAAAATGACCTCTACCTTGCCCTCTTTCAGCATATTGACATTGGCTGTCGAAGCTCCGGTGCTCTGGGCGGTCGCGTTTATCCCCTTGATATTCTTGTTCCAGATCTCAGCGAACGCGCCTCCAAGCGGGAAGTAGGTCCCCGCCGTGCCCCCCGTGGCAACGTTGACGAATTGCTGCGGCTTCGAACATCCGGCCGCAAATACTGTCAGCAGCACGATACACAATATTGATATCAAAACCCTTTTTTTCATTGTTTTCCTCCTTTTTCTATACTTTTTTGTTTAATTCATATAATTCTACTTAAATCTTCTATCTCCTTCCGTACACCATATGCTTTTTTGTATTTTTTATGCAGCAAAAAAGCAGCCCGCGGCTGCCTTTTCTTCAGGAAAACTATTTCTGCACGTACGTGGCCATGAACTCCCCCAATTTCCTGATGGCTTCGGTCAATTCATCGACCTGCGGCAAAAAGACGATCCGGAAATGGTCGGGCTCCGGCCAGTTAAAGCCGGTGCCCTGTACCAGCAAGACCTTCTTGGCCCGCAAAAAATCGAGGACAAACCGGCGGTCATCCTTGATATTGAACCTCTTGACGTCGATCTTCGGGAAGGTATAAAAAGCCCCCATCGGCTTGGTCGCAGACAGCCCCGGGATCTGATTGATCAGCTCATAGCAGCAGTCCCGCTGTCTTCTCAGCCTGCCGCCGGGAAGTATCAGCTCGGTCAGGCTCTGATAGCCGCCTAAAGCGGTCTGGATCGCGAATTGGGCTGGTACATTGCTGCACAGGCGCATGCTCGAGAGGATGTTCAGTCCTTCGATATAATCCCGGGCCCCGCTTTTATTGCCGCTGATGACCATCCACCCCGCCCGGAAGCCGGCAATGCGGTGGGACTTGGAGAGCCCGTTCAGCGTGATGAAGAGCACGTCGTCGGAGAGGGTCGCGATCGAGATGTGTTCGGCGTCCTCATAAAGGATCTTATCGTAGATCTCATCGGCGAAAACGATCAGGTTATGCTCTGCGGCGAGGGCCACAATGCTTTCCAGTATCTCTTGGGGGTAGACGGCGCCGGTTGGATTATTGGGATTGATGACGATAATCCCCTTGGTCCGCTCGGTTATTTTGCTTTTCATGTCCTCAATATCGGGATTCCAGTCCGCCGCCTCGTCACACCTGTAATGCACGGCCGTCCCGCCGGAGAGATTGACCGCGGCGGTCCAAAGCGGGTAGTCGGGCATCGGGGTGAGGATCTCATCGCCGTTGTTCAACAGCCCTTGCATGACCATGACGATCAGCTCGCTGACACCGTTGCCAATGTAGATATCGTCTATCTTCACCCCGGGTATATTCTTTTGCTGACAGTACTGCATGATCGCCTTCCTGCCTGCGAACAGCCCGTTGGAGTCGGTGTAGCCCTGCGCCCCTCTTAGGTTGATCATGACGTCGTGGATGATCTCGTCAGGGGCATCAAAACCAAACGGGGCCGGATTCCCGATATTCAGCTTGATTATTTTATTGCCGGCTTCCTCCAGCCGCTTAGCTTCTTCTAAAACCGGACCCCGGATGTCGTAACAGACATTGTCCAGCTTACCGGATTTTTTCACCGGTTCCATACTGATCCCCCCCCATAATGTTTAAAATCCCCGTTCCCTCATATAAACAACCGTTAATCAACCTTTATAATAACAATACGCCCCTCGCGGATTGAAACAGGCGTTGCAGGAGATACAGGTTGCCTTGGGCGAGCCGTTCTTCATCTGCCTGACCAGATCCGGCTCCCTGATGAACGGGCGGCAAAGCGCAACCATATCGGCTGCCCCACTCTTGACGATCTCCTCCATAACACTATATGAACGCAGCCCACCGACAAGAATAACGGGAATTTTGACACTCTCCTTGATGGCACGGGCGGCAGCGCGAAAATATGCTTCCTGCTCAGGGTTTTTGATGTTCACTGCCGAGATGGAGTCCCTGGCCTCCTGAATTCCGCCGCTCACTTCAATGGCCGCCACGCCCAGTTCTTCAAGCTTTTTCGCGATCAGAACAACATCTTCCAGCGTCAGATAACCCGGCCCGGCAAACCCGTCGGTGCTGTTCAGCTTGACGAGTATCGGAAAATCCGGACGCAGCCTTTCTTTCGCCTTGCTGATGATCTCCGCAATGATCCTGAAGCGGTTTTCTAAGCTGCCGCCCCATTGATCCTGCCGCCGGTTGGTATAAGGGGAGATGAAAGCGGACAGCAGGTAGCCGTGGGCGATATGGATCTGCACCCCGTCGGCTCCGGCGGATTCAGCCCTTACCATTGCCGCCGCAAAGTCGTCAATGATCTGCACGATCTCCTCAGGGCCGAGCTCCCGGGGCAGCCGTTTTTCTTCTTTGGCCACCGGCGAAGGAGCAACCGGTTTCTGGCCCTCGATCAGGGCCGGCGAGGTTTGGCGCCCGCCGTGCACCACCTGGATGATAAACTTAGCCCCATACGGATGTACAGCTTCGGCGATTTTCCGGTAACCCTCGATAAACTCGTCGCTGTAAAGGGCGTTTTGGTTGGCAGAGGCCCTGGCCAGCGGGTGCTGCATGTAAGAATAGGCCGAAATGATTAGGCCGACTTCATTCTCCGCCAGGGTTTTATACAAAGCGATCTCTTTTTCGGAAACGGCGCCGTCGGGTTCGCCCAGCCAGTCATGGGTCGCGGAGCGGACAAAACGATTTTTCACAGTCATTACGCCGATCTTGATAGGTTGAAACAAAACGCTCATTAGTGCAGATCCTCCCTCATATTTTTGTGCCTGTTGGTGTGATAATATTATCATGCTTTTTTTATTTCATAAATACCTTTTCCCGCCGGGCAGTATTTCAAAATATCCCCCGGTGTATTGATGTTGGTAAAAAGCTGCCCCGGCTCGGCTATGGCCCGTATGGCCTCTTCCTCCAGGTATTTTACATTGATCAATGGATAAAACTCCGTTATTTTATAGCGCTTTGCCGCGATCAGCTTTTCAATTGCCGGCAAACAGGATTTGGCATACAGGGCGCACAGGGGCTCGGCATACCCACTGACACGGGGCAC
>Ga0228535_1003460_pt1 | contig 11323 bp, 3 predicted proteins | sample SJ1metagenome_FD_168457 | JGI IMG/M metagenome (GOLD analysis project Ga0228535, IMG submission 168457) | Enriched culture of PCE-dechlorinating microbial communities from Ithaca, New York, USA - SJ1 | ecosystem: Engineered > Modeled > Simulated communities (microbial... > Unclassified | place... | reverse complement strand
TTACCTTCGACGTCAACAACTTCTAAGAGCATATATTGCTCCCCAAGCGTCGGATGGCAAACAGAATGCCTGCCTCTTTTGATTCCAAATCCAAAGAGGGCCGAAACCCAGTCCGTAACAGGTATCCTTACCTGAAATTATTCACTGTGCTCTTTAATGATTAATTTTTTATGTCACACTTAAAGACCGCTTCCGAAAAAGTCGAGTCCACAATACTGGCCGTCTTCTGGAAAAAGAGTTGCGCAGAATATGTTAATTGCTTCCTGTATGAATCTTCTCTACGTTTTCGTGGTTCCCCATTTCACACGTTCCAGTCGCCTTGTTGCAGGCCGCGATCGGATCAGAGTAGAACACGGGGTCGACACGCTCGACGATCTCCCCGGACACTTCCAGGAAGTTCCGCTTGTTCTCCAGCGGGATCAGGGCCTTGCGGGCTCCGTTTTCCATGGCGTTCTGCAGGGGTTCGACCAGGGAATGGACCGCCTTGATGTTTCCCTGGATGCTCAGGTCGCCGAGGATGATCAGCCCCGGGGCAACCGGCGTTTTTCGCAGCGCCGATACGAGGGCCACCAGGAAGGCGACGCCGGCTTCGCAGGAAATATGGTTCCCAAGGAGGTCGATGACCTCCACGTGCATGTCGGTGGTGTCGAACACGCTCCCCAGGCCAAGCTGGACCTTGTGCCCCTGGAGATAACCGAAAGCCCGGTTCAGGCAGTCACGGACCGAGCTGTCGATCCCGCCGGCCATCTTCAGCTTGCCCGTACCGGCGGACACTCCCACCTCGACGCGGTAAAGCCCAGCCTTCCCTCCGGGGTTCACGGCGGCCGCGTAGACCGATCCGGGAGCGAGGGGATCCGTTGAAATCAGTTCCCGGCCGCCCTCTTCCGGCACACCGACGTACCGCTCCTCCGCGGTCTCGTGGTCCCGGTAGGAGAACGAAGTCTGGTGGTATTCGAAAGAGCCCATCTTCTTGAGCTGCTCCTTCACGCGCCGACGCCCTTCCAGCGCGATCTCCACCAGTTCGGCCAGCTCGTCCTTCGTGTATTCCCCATGGGGATAAACCAGCTTCAGCAAGCCTGAAACGGTCTTTCGCACGGCCTTCACGTCCCGGGCGTTGAGGTGGTTCCCCAGGGAGAAGTGCCGGTCGATCGCTTCCGTGAAGTTCTGGCGCCTCAGCTCCCGAAAGGCCTCGGCCAGGTAATCGACCACGAAGCCGTGATGGTCGGTGAAGAACTCCATCCTCATCTTCGGCACTTCCCAGCCGGGAAGGTAGAAGTGGATGCGGTCAAGGAAGGCCATGTCGTCGCGGATGACCTCCGGCATGGGGACGAAGAGGTTGGAAGTCCGCACCATCGTCTCGATTGGCTGGTTCGTGTTGCCGAAAAAGGCGATGGAGGCCATCCCGCTCAGGGCTTCTTTCCCGCGGGCGAAGGTTCCCGATTCGCAGTAGGTTTTCAGGGTGGTGACCACTTCCTTGGGCATCTTCTCCAGGTCAGCCACCTCGTCGAATGCCACCGCATCCCAGAGGCCCACCAGCCCGATTTTTCCGCTGGCGATGTTGTAGAAGAGGTTGGCCACTGTCGTGGGGCCGGTCATCAGGATGGCGTAGGGACTCATCTCCTGGTAGCCGTAGGACTTCCCGGTTCCCCTCGGGCCCAGTTCGACCATGTTGTAGTTGCTCTCGCAAAGGGGAACCAGGCGGCTCAGGAACAAAAGCTTGAGTCGCCGGCTGAAGTGTTCAGGCTCCATGCCGATGCTTCTCAGGAGGGCGTCCACCCATTCCTCGGAATTGAACCGGGACCGGCCCGCGCAATAGGCCTTGAAGTCGAAGGAGGCCACCTGGATCGGGCTCAGCCTCTCGATCCAGAAGGGGCTTTTCTTGCCCTTCGCCTCCTCGTCGTAGAGGTGGCGGATCTCCACCTCGGCCCAGATCCCGCCCATGAGAAGGCGATCGTAGTCGTGGACGAACCGTTCGGGGATGTGCACGTTCTTGTGGCCGAAGTTGACGAATTCGGCCCAGAACTTGTCGTCTTCGGAGAGGTAACGGACCTTCACCTTGTCGATGAAGACGTGGCGCCCTTTTTCCTTCACCAGCGCCTGGGCCTTGTTGGCTTCCTCGGGGCGGACGAAGTTTTCCGCCAGGGTGTTGTTCACGACCCGGAGACCGGCCTCGATGGCCGCATCGTCCTCCGTGGCGCAGTATTTCCCGAGGAGGTATTCGAGGACGAAGACGGGAACGTTCGCACCCACCTTCACCTTCCTCACCAGGTCCTTCCGCACGACCTTTCCGGGGAAGACGTCATTCAGTTTCCTGTCCAGCGCGTCCATTCAAACCCCTCCTCAGATGACCAGTTCCACGGGGACATCTTTCATGACGTCGAGGACGACCTGGGTTTCCGGGTCCACGACCTGCAGGGAGACCCTTTCCGGGATGTCCCCGGAGCCCAGCATCAGGGTGACGCTGGTCGGCTTATCCAGCGAAACCGTCATTTCCTTAGAGGCCTCGTCGAATCCCTGCGAGGCGGCCACGGCGGCCCCGCACTCTTCCTTGCCGGAGACGATCTCGACGCGGACCCGCTTTTTCTCCGTCGGGAAAAGGCCGTCCGCTTTCGCTTCCAGCGTGGCCATGAAGATCCGGTTCGTGATCCGGTCCTTCGCCAGCGAGATCGTCACCTTCAGGCCGGAAACCGCTCCGGCGGCAGGCCCCTTGATCTCCAGGGAAAGCAGAGGCAGGATGTGCTCCTGGGGGGAAAGCCCGCCGTGACAGTAACGGCCCGTCCCTCCCGGGACCCTGAAGGTCCCGATTCCCTTCGGGAACGCGAACTCCAGGCCTCCCCCAAGTTCGAGGTCGCTGGCCTGGCAGCGCAGGAAAGAATCTCCCGCCTTGCCGCCCCTGCCGATCCAGACCCTGGGGTGCAGTTCGACCGTCTGGCCGCCGGGGGAGTCCATCGCCAGGCCCGGTTCCTCCAGGCCCGGCATCTGGAAGCCGTGGTCCGCCGTGATGAAAAAGCGTCGGATTCCCACCCGGGACAGGCTGCGGACGGCCCTCCGGATCTTCTCCAGGACGTCGTCCATGTACGCCCGGGTTTCCTCCTCTTCGGAGGCCTCCTCGCCCAGCCGGTCGATCTCCTGCGAGGTCACCACGACCAGGAGGGTGTCCTCGATCTCTTTCTTCCTTTTCGGAGTGAGCTTCACGACTTCCCCCAGCTTGAAGACTGCTGTCGGAACCCCCGAGGTCTTCCTTATCCATTCCATGCGGGCGTTCCGCGAGGAAACCGGGTTTCCCTGGACGGAAACGGAAAGTTTCCCGCCCTTTTCTTCCAGCTCCAGCCCGGAGTCGGCCCCCGGCATGAGGGCCGCCATCCCGACGGCCGTTATGCCGGGAAGCTGGCCCAATACGGGTTCCAGCCGGACGCCGCTCTCTTCCCCGAAGGCTTCCGCCATTTCCGACGCCATCTCGAACCGCAGGGCGTCGACGAGGAAATAGGCGACCTTCTCCTTCTTCTCGAGCAGCGGTTTGAGCCGTCTCAGAAAGGTTTCGGCCTGTGGGAGGATCTTCTTCCCACGGAACTCGGACCTGGAGGCTGCCTGCGCATAGGATCCCGCCATGGCGTGGAGGACCTCGTTGTATCGGAACCGGGCCCGGTTCACCGCAGGATCAACCTGCCCGCTTCCCTCGTCGAGCGTTTCGAGCCGTGCACAGCGGGTCTCGAGCTGCCTCGCGCAACGGTCCAGCCGAAGCCAGGGTTCCGCATGGCCGGCGTAGGCCTGGACAAATTCCTCCAGGCTGGTCGGCCCTTTTTTCAGTTCGCTGCCTATTCGGCCCGCCTCGAGGCACAGGGAAGCCGCCGTTTCCAGAACGCTCCAGGTGAGCCCCGTTTCGGGCTCTTCCCGAGCCCAGAAGAGCGAAAGCCTTCCCTGGGCCACGGATTTCGCCTCCTGAAAATGCCCGTCAAGGACCAGGGAGGCGGCATGGGCCATCAGGTGTTTGTCGATCATGGGGAAAGTTTCCAACTTTTCGAGGCTTTTGATACCCATTTCATGGTTTTCGAGGGAAAAATCCTCCTGTATCTTTAGGGCAGTCGTCTTGTAGGCTTCCTTCAGGTCCAGCCGGTTTCTCCAGAGGCTGCAAAGATGGCGGACCAGGTCCTTCTGCATCGTCGTTCCGGGCAGGGGAACCTTTTCCAGACCCCCGGGGACCGCCCCCTCGCCAAAGGCGACGAGGAAATCCGTCATCAGGAGATGCCGCGCGAGCGCTTGGCGGAGGCCCGGAAGGCCATTCTTACCTTCGGGGACAAGCCCAGTTTCGCTCTGCAGCAGGGCTTCCAGTTCGCTTTCCGCCTTCTTCGCGGTGATCGCCCCGTCATACTCCCCGGAACAGGCAAAGGAAAGGAGGATCTCCTCCACCGAGCTTTTGCCGAACACGAGCTGCAGGGCCCCGGAGGCAGGCCCGGCCGTTTCCCCGGCAATCCGGTCCAGGTTTTCGAGGGTCAGGATTCCCTCCTCGGCCTGCCGGACGAGCGTGTCCGCCTTGGCGGGGGCGATCTCCCCGAAGACGGCCTGGGCGAAACCGGAAAGGCGGGTGTTGCGCTCGAGGACCGTCGAGTCGGGATCCATCCAGCAGCCAGAGGTTTCCGCCTCCACCAGGGCCCAACGGCAGTCCTGCCTCTTTTTTGGCACGTAAACGACCACCCTGGGAGGCTGGTCGGCGTTTCCCTTCAAAAATCCTTCCGGGGTGACGAACTCGAGGAAGGGCTCCAGTTCTTTGCGTAGCCTGAAGAACCCCTCCTCCAGGCGGAGAACCGGGAGGTCCCAAAGGGCCTCTTCCCGGATGCAGTCCGAGTAGGCCCCTTCCGGGTCGTACCAGACGACGATGCCCCTCGCCTCGACGGCCTTCTTCACCTTCTGGACGACGGCCTTCGTGACTTTGCCGGCGGGCATGGGCTCAGGCCTCCCTGGTTTTCCGGCCTCGCCGCTTGCCGGACTCGGGCTGTTTGGTGCTTTCTTCGCGCGGGCAGAGGGACTCCAGCCCGTGCGCGATGGCAAGGGAACGGTTCTTCGCGCATTGCGCCTTCACCCGCTCAGGCCAATAGGCCATGGCCTGGCGGGCCCAGTCGTAATCTCCCTTTTCGAGTTCCTTCCAGGCCTTTGCGGTCTCGGGCCAGGAGGGCAGAAAGCTGTGAAGCGGCGCCGCGTTGAGGAGCACCCCGTCGTCGATGTGCGGGGTGTAGCCCTTCTCGGCGACAAGGCGAAGCGTCTCGGAGAATTTCTTCAGGTCGTCCAGGAGATCCAGGGCCCGATCTTTCGCCAGCCGGGCGGATTTATCCTTCTCGGCCTTGGGGCTGAGATCCTTGATCCGGCTTTCGGCCAGCCGGATGCGGGGTTCCACGAGCGCGTTCCGCACCTGGAACAGCGTGTCGCGGGTGAACCGTTCGTGGAAGGCCCAGACAGTGAAAAGCTTTTTCGGGGACTGGAGCGGCCAGTAAACCGGGTGCTTCCGGTACAGCTGGAAGTGGTCCTTCCAGAACGAGAAGTCCGGTGTTCCGGAAAAACGGTCGAACCAACCCGCAAGCAACTCCTGCGGGTTTCCTTCCCCGAGAGCGACCTGGACGCGCTTGCGGGCATCTTCCGCTCCCAGCATCATCTCCAGGGCCTCGAGAGTCCTCCCGGAAAGATCCATCGGGTGGCCCAGGTCGTTCACGAGGATCCCGTCACCGACGGCAAGTTTCCCGAGCTTTTGAGCCGTTTCGGGAGAGAACCTTCCGCAGCCGAGCCCGCCTTCGACCCCGACCTCGAACCGGCCTAGGACGATGCCGGCTGCGTAGGTGATCCACCTGCGGGCCCATTCCTGCTCGGTCATGAGGGATGGGCCGGTTTCTTCTTCCTGAGGTTTTTCTTCTTCCGTTTCCGGGATTGCCTCGTTTTGGGCACCAGAAAGCTCGAGTTCGATGGCCGCGAGATCCTCCTCCGTGAGGCCGTAAAGGCGAGAAACCTCCGCGTCGATGGCCGCTTCCTTCTCCGCCAGGAGGGCCTTGCGGGCAGAGAGATCTTCCAGGCTTTCGAGGGGCTGAACGAATTCCCAGGTCGTCTCCGATTCACGGCTGTCCTGGCGGGCCAGTTCCACGCAGTCCGAAACGAGGGTATCGACGGTTTCGCTCTTCTTGTCGGGAACCGGAAGGCGTTCTATGTCTCCGACCTGGAAATTGATCGTTGGATTCAGCGCAGAAAGGAGGAATTGCGCAACTCTCGAGTTAAGGACCGCCAGGATAAGCGGTAGCCCATCCTCAGTCGGGAAGCAAGTCATTCCCGCGACGTCGAAGATAAAGCCGCCTGGTGATAGACGGGCAGCGAAACCTTGCGAGCTGATCAGGCTCCAAGTAACCCCACGGCGGAAAATATAGTCTTCTCCCCGTATTTTGTCTTTCTTTGTTCTAAGAAACTCAACAAGCTCTCTCCCTTGATGAGTTAGTTTCAAGACATATTCTTGATTTCCAAACCACGGTAAAGGAGCCCCACCCTTCATATAAGGGACGAAAGAACTATCGCTTTGGATGAACCCTTCCCAATCCTTCTGCCCGAATACAATTTGGGCTCTCCCAGATTCCCACCAGAACCTAAGGAAGCGGGAATTATCATAGGTTGCTGTTCCATGGATGGCTGGTGCAATTTCTTTTAAAAGAGCTTTTTCTCTAAATTGTTTCTGAAAAGACTCCGACAGCCAGTAGACCCACGGTTTGCCCGGGATGGGTTCGAAATCGGTCTGGCTCGCCTTGAAAACACGGGGATGGGAACCGGTGGACCGATACGCTTCGAGGGCTTCCTCGAACATCCGGCGCTTGGAATCCGCGTCCTTTTCCTTGACCAGCCGGAAGAAGACCCCTTCCCGCTCCCGCCGGGCCATTTCGTCCGGTTCCCTCCGCAGGACGAAAGCGGTGGTATTTACCTTTTCCCCCGTCACCATATCGAAAGCTTTGGGTCCCAAGTGAACCATGCTGTCAATGGCGATTTTCTCGGAAAGCCTTTGCCTCAGGTCTTCATAGGATGAGATAAACATGAATGATTGCTGGGCTATCATGGCTGTTGCCCCATGGGGGGCAGTAAGCCCGCAACACCTGGTGATGAAAGCGGAATAAAGATCGTATTTCGATTCAGGGTAAAACACGTCCAGGAATTGCGCGATTGTGCCAGACTGATTTCGCCTACTCATATAGGGGGGGTTGGTCGTAACGATATCGAAGCGCTTCCGCAATATTTTCAGCAACCGAAGTCCCTTCGTCGCTTCCATTACGAAGTGGCCAGGGTCTTTTCCCGCGATCCTCGATCTTTTTACGAAATCATCGAGGAGAAGTTGGACCTCCTCGTCCACGTTGTCAAAAAAGGCTTCAAGCGAAGCCCGGTTTTCGAACAACTCCCCCGTAATCCCTGGGAGTCCAAGGTCTCTCTGGCCGGAGGAACGGGCCTTCTTCCTTTCTTCCCTGATCTGGTCTTCAAGGTCTTCCTCGATCCGGAGAAGACTACCCAAACTGTCGCTGTCCCTTAGCCTATTGACCAGGGTGCGGATGATTCGCTCGTAAATGGGGTGGGAAAATATTGTCTCCCGGATGAAGTCCTCCAGCCTACCCCCGGTGATCCGCTCCACGTTAGCGCAGACGAGGTTTTTGTCCGTAAACGGGCATTCCGTATTCAGCGTCCGTGCCCTGAGGAAAAGAGTCAGGGCCGAAAGCTGGACGGCGCGGAGGTCCAGGTCGATCCCGTAGATATTCTTAGACACGATCATGCCGGGAATGTCGGCCAAAGACCCTACGGAAGCCCTTTCAGGCCAGCCGGGTTGTCCCGCTCTTTCGAATTCCTCCCTGTACATTTCGACGAACAGGTCGAACGCCACAAGGCCGAAGTGCATGGAGCCGCAGGCAGGATCGAGAAAGCGGATCGCGCTTGCAAGTTTCAAGGGAATCTTTTTCTGCGAAACCGAAGGCACCCAGTGCCTGAGTTTTTCTTTCAGCCAACTGTCGGGATGCATCTCCAGCCAAAACGACCCGAGTGAATTTTCGACGAGATACCGAACAATCCACTTAGGAGTGAAAAACTGCGTCGCAGGAGGAATGTCCTCAGAAGAGGCCTTTTGCCCCTTGGCAAAGCCAGCAAAAACCGCATCCTTTTCTTCGGTGTTGAAGCCCTGGTAAATCCACCCGATCGTCTCTTCGTTCCCCGCCGACCATGCCTCGGCCATCTCCGGGGCGGTCATTTCCTGCACGAGATCCCGGACCACCACCGGCCGCGGGAAGAGTCTCGAGGGAAGGTCGTTCGGGTCGAAAAGCACCGGGACGTCCTTTGAAAGGTTCGCGCATTGCCAGAGCAGGAAACGGCGATAGGCCACATGCCTCGGCCCTTCCCCCATGGCGTTGAGGGGCAGGTCCCCGGCCCGGTCCAACCGGTCGGCTTCGGGGTCCAGCCCGTCCGCCAACCAGTAGACATAGGCTTTCGATTCGTGGAGGCGGGAGACCGTCATTTTCAAAAGCCCCCGTTCCTCCATCATCTTCAGGGCAACGAACCGGTTCAGCCAGGTGAAGGCCGTTTCTCGAACCAGCTTTTTCCTCGCGCCCCTGGCATCGACACCGGCTTCCTTCTCTTCCTCCACGTAACGCTCGAGAGCATCCCGGGTCTGCCCCGCCTCGTCCAGGGAAACGATAGCCGGGTAACCCGAAGGCGCGGCGAAGGATCCGTCCGGCATCCAGCCGTACAGTCCTTCGAGTTGCCCGGAGGCTTCCGTTTCGAGCAAGTGCCGGGTGTCCAGCGTGAATCTCTGGATCCTTGAAACCAGTGCGTTATCCATGTCGATCACTCCAACCTGATGGTGCCGCCCTGGGCCAGGATCTTCTCGAGCCTTTCCCTCAGGGTCTCCAGGAACTCGTCCAGCTCTTCCTTCGTCGCGATGGGCCGGGTGCAAAGCCTGGAAACCGAAACCATTTCCAAGCGTTCTTTCGGGGAAACGGCTTCCACGATCTTCCAAAGAACTTTATTCGCCACAGCTTCGGCAGCCTCGGTTTCGCTTTCCAGCTGGGCGAGGGTGGCCCCCGTCTTCCGGCACACGGTGGCCCCGTCGGGAAGGTCGGCCTCGACCCCGGCCTTCGATGCCAGGGGCTGGAGGATCAGGTCCTTTTGTTCTTCGGGGATATCCGGGTTTTCAAACAGCTGGACCCATTCCGGCCGCCCGCGGATCATCTCGAGGGCGGCTTCGTAGGCCCTACTCCGCTTCTCGAAGGCGGCAAGGTAGGCCGTACGGTAGGCCGTGGAGAGTTCCCCGGCCCACCCCTTTATCCTTTCGATCCCCTTCAGGGCCTCGTCCGAACCCAGCAGGGCCCGGAGGTCCTCCGCGGCCTTCTCCAGTTCCCCGTCCGCTCCCCTCTGCTGGAGCACGGACCACTGCTCCCTCAGGACCTTGCGCGCCTGGTCCAAAGAATTGATGTTTGCATCGGTGGCGATCTTTTCCAGTTCCGCAACGGCCTGGCGGTTCTGCTTGAATGACTGGCCCTCCGTGGCCAGGGTCTTGACCACCTCTTCGCTGTCGGAAGCGAGGAGGCTATTGACCCATTGGAGCTGATCGGCCGCCTGCCGGGCGCCGGGAGCCTTGAGGGTGGAAAGCCGGGTGCTCAGCGGAACCAGCGCGGTTTTATCCTTCGCCAGCAGGTCCTTGAATGCCTGGGATATGGCATGTTCCTCCGGGTCCACTTCTTTCCCGGCGATCTCCTCGAACATGCGGGAGGCGGCAACGAGGCTTTTGCGATCCAGGCTCTGCTTCGGCGAAAAGGAAGCCGACCGGAATGCCGGCGTCTGGGCGAAAACTGGGCGCACCGCGGGATCCGAATACTGGACGTACTTCTTCCCCTGGTGCTGGATCTCCAGGGCGCCGCCGCGGAAGAGGACCGCAAGCCCGACCTTCAGGGATTCCAGTTCCCAGCCGTACCCCTGGCCGCCGAAATAGCTTTCCAGGGATTTGCCGGTCACCTTGTTCCCGTAGGCGTGTTCCCGGTTGAGGTAGTCGAGGATTTCACGGCAGAGGGAGCAAGCCGTGTTGGGCACGTACGCGGTTCCCTGCTTGACCACCAGCGCTCCCCCGGGTTTTTCGGTGTAGTAGTCGTTCGAAAGGCCATTGAGGTTTGCGGCGGTCAGCAGTTTTTCGGAATCGCCCGCGGAAAAGCCCAGGACGCCCGTCTCGAGTTTCGGGAAGAGAATCGGCACGGCAAGCTCGACGATCCCCTTCAGCATTTCGTGCAGGGAGGTGCCCAGGGCCGTTCCCTGGCGGGAAACGCCCTGGAAGAAGCACTGGCCCGAGACGATTGCCTCGCCCATGGCCTTACGTAGGTCTCGTGAAAAACGCTCCCGGCGGCTTTTCTCCTCGGAAAGGCAGATCCCCTCTTCCGAGGTCAGCTTCTGCTGGGCTGACAGCCGTTCGAATTCCACCACCATTTCCCTGGAGCGATAGAGTTCCGCCACTAGAGTGCGGGCCGCCTCGGAAACCGGAACCAACCAGAAGGCCTCGGACTGTTTCGCCGCGCTATCGGTGCGGAGTTCCTCTGCGACCTTCGCCCTCTCATTCTCCTCTGCCGTCTGCAGGTTCAGGGGAACGTCGCCGTCTGCCTCCACGGTCTCCCCGTCCAGGGTGATCCTGAGCCTGAAGGAACGGAGGTTCCCGAAAAGATGGATCCGTGCCTTCGGCTCCGAAAAGATTTCCTTCGTCACCTCGCGGATGATGGCGTGCCGGTCCGCTTCACGGGGTTCAAGCCCTCCGCGCCTTGTTTCCCAGGACTTTTCCTGCACGGTGAGGAGCTTGTAGCCCTCTTCCGTCCTGCGGACGAACTGCGCTTTCTCCAGTTCCTCCAGGGCCGCCTCCACCTCCCTCTTCAGGGATGGGGCGGTCACGGAAGGATGCAAAACCACGGCTATGTTGTGGGCCGTCCTGGGGAGGTCCTTGACGGGTTCCAGGAGGGCGATGGCCTTGGCCACCCTGTGGGCCAGGGGGTTGTGGGCAAGCCGTGCTGCGACGTTCGCCACCTCGGCACTGACCTCGGTCGGGATGAGGTTGCCCGCCTCCAGCAGCTCGTAAACCCGGTCCAGAGTCACCAGGGTGCCCACCGGGGCGTCGGCGAGGCGGGTCCTGTCGTTGATCATCATCTGCTGGGCCTGCTTGATGATGGTCCGGTTGCTGCCTCCCACGTGGCGATAGGCCCCGCGTTTGAGCCTGAGGCCGGCCACGATGTCGATGGACAGGTCGATCTGGTACGGCAGGTAGGGATAGAGGCGCACGAACTCCGACCTGGATATC
>Ga0228535_1003459_pt1 | contig 11323 bp, 10 predicted proteins | sample SJ1metagenome_FD_168457 | JGI IMG/M metagenome (GOLD analysis project Ga0228535, IMG submission 168457) | Enriched culture of PCE-dechlorinating microbial communities from Ithaca, New York, USA - SJ1 | ecosystem: Engineered > Modeled > Simulated communities (microbial... > Unclassified | place... | reverse complement strand
TTGCCCAGGAAGTAGCGGTCGTGGGTCACGGCGATGATGGTGCCGGGGTAGCGCTGCAGGTGGTGCTCCAGCCAGGCCACCGACTCGGCGTCCAGGTGGTTGGTGGGCTCGTCCAGCAGCAGGATGTCCGGCTGCTGGAGCAGCAGGCGGCAGAGGGCCACCCTGCGCTTCTCGCCGCCCGACAACGTGGCCGTCTTCGTCTCGGCAGGGGGGCAGCGCAGGGCGTCCATGGCCATCTCCAGCCTGGAGTCCAGGTCCCAGGCGTCAGCGGCATCCAGCTTCTCCTGCACCACGGCCTGGCGCTCGCACAGCTCGGCCATCTCCTCGTCGGACATGGGTTCGGCAAAACGCTCGTTGATCCGGTTGAATTCGTTCAGCAGGTCAACGGTGGCCTGGGCCCCCTCCTCCACGATCTCGCGGACGGTCTTTTCCGGGTCCAGCTGGGGCTCCTGTTCCAGGAGACCGACCGTCAGACCTGCGGAGAGGATGGTCTTGCCGATGAAGTCCTGGTCCACCCCTGCCAGGATCCGGAGCAGGGAGCTCTTGCCCGAGCCGTTCAGACCCAGCACCCCGATCTTGGCACCGTAAAAATACGACAGGGAGATGTCCTTCAGCACCTGCCGCTTGTCGTAGAATTTGCTTACTCCTATCATCGTATAGATGACCTTCCTGTCGTCGTTGCTCATTGCTGGTTCGCTCCTCGTTGTGATTGCGGCCGGCAGCGATTGACTGCTCCGGCGTTTGTTGCTATGTATAGGAAAAATTTCCGAAAGGATCCCCCATGCAATTTCCGGAAATCAGGCCGTATATCTTCAAGATAGGCACCCTCGAAGTCCGCTGGTACGGGCTCATGTACATCCTCGGCTTCGCGGCGGCCTACTTCATGGCGCGCGCCGACGCCAGGCGGAAGAACCTCCCACTCGACAAGGAAGGCATCGCCGACCTGATCTTCGCCCTGGCGGTGGGGCTGATCGTGGGCGCCCGCCTGGGATACGCACTGTTTTACAATTTTTCGATATATTTTGCCAACCCTTTAAAGATACTGGCGGTCTGGGAAGGGGGGATGTCGTTCCACGGCGGGCTCATCGGGACCGTTATCGCGGCGTTCTATTTTGCCAGGAAGAAGAATATCGGCTTCCTCCAGGTATCCGATCTGATCACGCCGGCGGCACCCATAGGACTCGGTCTCGGCAGGCTGGGGAATTTCATCAACGGCGAGTTGTACGGCAGGGTGACCGACGTGCCGTGGGGCATGGTCTTTCCGAGCGGGGGGCCGCTGCCGCGCCACCCCTCCCAACTCTACGAAGCCGTCCTGGAAGGGCCGGTGCTGTTCTTCATCCTCTGGCTGGTGAGGCGCTCCGGCAAGGCGCCGTCCGGGGTGGTCCTCTGGGTCTTTCTGGCCATGTACGGCCTGTTCCGCAGCTTCGTAGAGATGTTCCGGGAGCCTGACCAGCAGTTGGGCTTCCTGTTCAGCCATCTCACCATGGGGCAGATGCTGAGCATCCCGCTGTTCCTGTTCGGGGTGGCGATGACAATTATCAGTTACAGGAAACATCACCGGAAATCATCGTGAATTACGATCAGTTTCTGATTCGGAAAGTGGGGATTTTTTGTTCTGGCAAGGAAATCAAGGGATTGCGCGGAGGCGTACACGTAGTACGTCGCACAAGCAAGCCCGCGGATTGACACAGCCAGGGCGGAAAAGCACCCTTTCCGAATCAGAAACTACCTGAGTTTCTTCCACATCTCCAGCACGTTGTACTCCTTTGACCTGCGGTAGACAACCGTGTCCATGAGGCAGCGGATGATGTAGATTCCGCGGCCGCCCGCCTCAAGCTCCTGCGGCTCGCCCTCGGGAAGGGAGCTGAGATCGAACCCCTGGCCGTGGTCGTACACGCGGATGCGGAGCTCGTCGTCGGCTATCGAGATGGAGATGTGCACGGTCTTGTCCGGGTCGCCCTCGTGGGCGTGCCTTATGGCGTTGGACATGGCCTCGGTAAGCACCACGTTCAGGTGCTGGGCCAGCGTTTCACTCTCCCCGTTTTCCCGCGACAGCTCCCTGGCCAGTTCCTTGCCGATCCTGCCGATCAGCCCCAGGTAGCGGGTCTGATTGGGTACCCTGATATCCAGTTCGATGAGCTTGTTTCCCATGGCTGCCTCACCTGGCTCCTTCGCGAATCCGCTGCCGCCCGCCTTATCGCTCGGCAAAGGAGGAGAGCGCCTCTTCCACAGTGGGGAAGACGTCGAACACCCGGTTGAGGCGGGTCAGCTCAAACATCGAATGCACCTGGGCCTGGAGTCCCGAGAGGGAGAGCCTCCCCTTGCCCGCCATGGCGCTCTTGAACCCGGAGACGAGGGCTCCGAGCCCCGAGCTGTCGATGAAGCTCACCGCACCCAGGTCCACCAGAACCTTTTTGGCTCCGGCAGCGAACCGGCGCTTGAGCTCATCCTTCACCATCTCCGAGTTGTGGGCATCCAGCCTCTCCGACCCCAGTGAAAGTATGGTTACCCCGTTTCTTTCAGTGACAGTAATCGTCATGCTCTCCTCCACAAAAGGCCCGGGGTTCAGTCAACCTTCATGACCACGAGCGATATGTCGTCCTGGAATTCAGCGGCCCCGGTGAAGGTCATCACCTCCGCCAGGAGCGCATCGATGATGTTCTCGGGGGGTGCCCCCCGGTAGGCGTAGACGGTCCGGCAGAGCCTGTCCCTGCCGTACAGTTCGCCGGACCTGTTGCACGATTCCGTGATACCGTCGGTATAGAAGAGGAGCAGATCCCCTTCCCTGAGAGTGATGCTCTTCTCCTCGAAGCCGGCCCCCCTGATGACACCGAGGACGATACCGTCGGTATCCAGGTACGTGCAGCCGGCCTGTCCGCAGCGAAGCAGCAGCGGCGGATTATGGCCGCCGTTGGCATAGACCAGTTGCCGGGTGTCGGCGCTGTACTTGGCGTAGAACATGCTGATGAACAGCTCCGCCCTGGTCAGATCGTCATACAGCAGCTCGTTCAGGAGCCCCAGGGCGTCGCCGGCGTTGCCCGCCCGGTAGGCATGGGCACGGAGCACGCTCCGCGTCTCCACCATGATGAGGGCCGCGCCCAGGTCGTGCCCGGAGACGTCGGCAATGGCAATGTCCAGGGTGGTGTCGTCCCATCGAAAAAAGTCGTAGTAATCCCCCCCCACGTGATGCGCCGGGATGGAGCGGCAGGCCAGCCGGACCCCCCGCATGTCGGGCGGGGCCTCGGGCATGAACGACAGCTGAATCCGGCGGGCCATCTCCAGTTCCCTGGCGATCCCTCCGTAACCGTTGCTCTCCAACCCTTCATCCCTCATCCCGCCCACGACGGAGCCCCGAATGTCCCGACCCATCTCAGTTCACCCCCAGGATATGCAGAATGCGATCGATATTCTCACCGACGGGGAGCGAGGAATCAACCTCTTCCCCGGCGTCGTCCGGCGGAGCAAAAGGTTCGAAGTCGCGCCGCTGTAGATCCGTCAGCTCCCATCGTCCGTCGGACGGCTCGCAGGGGTCATCGGCCCTGGCCTCCAGCCTCCTTCTGACCTCGGCTTCCGGGCAGACGACGTGAATGAGGGTGAACGGAGCTCCGGATTCACGGGCCAGGGCGGCAAAACGGAACCTTTCGGCCCGCCGGGAGAAGGATGCGTCGATGACTATGCCGCGCCCTTCCCTTAAAGCCCCGCCCGCCCTGCGGAACATCTCGTCATAGGTGGCGCGGGTGGATTCGGCGGAGTAGAGCCCCTCGTTGTAACGGTCGTGCCTCCGCGCAGTGGGGGGGAGCCCGGCCAGTTCCTTCCTCAGCACGTCGGAGCTCGCCAGTTCCAGGCCGAGCTGGAAGGAGAGCTCCCGGGCCAGGGTGCTCTTTCCCGCCCCCATGAGGCCGCTGAAGACCACCAGCGCGGGCTTGAGCCTCCTGCGCAGGACATAACCCCGCGCCAGTTGGAAGTGCCTGCGGGCACTCTCCGCGGCGCGCGCCTTCCCGGCCGCGTCTATCCTCGGGTCGCGCAGCCTGAAACTCTCCACCTTTCCCCGGACAAAGGCCCGGTAGACCAGGTAGAAATCGAGCACCCCGGTCATTCCCCGGTCACCGGTAACCTGCAGGTATTCGTCGCGGAGGACATCGGCCAGGTCCCGTCGGCCGCGGTATTCCACGTCCATGAGGAGAAAGGCGATGTCGGACGCCGTGTCGCCGTAACGGAAGCGCGGATTGAATTCTATGCAGTCGAAGATGTATACCCTGTCCGCAAGGCAGATGTTCTCGCCGTGGATGTCGCCGTCACAGTCCCTGACGAACCCGCCGGCGACCCGCTCCTCGAACAGGGCGTGGTTCTCTTCCATGAACCCTTCGACCCAGTCGCGGATACGCGACAGGTCCCCGGCGGACAGGGTTTCCGGCACGAAGTCCGCCGCCTGCCTGAAGTTCTCTTCCCAGTTTCTGCGGATGACCTCCAGGCCGCCGTAGGCATCGATCTCCCTGCTCCGTTCGGCCCGGAGGTGAAACTCGCCGATGGTACGGGCTATGCTCCGCATCTCCTCCTGACCCACCGCGCCCTCCTCAAGCAGCCGGTCCAGCATCCGCTCGGCCGGGAGCCGCTTCATCTTGACGGCGTATTCCACCACCCTTCCCTCTCCCCCGAAGGAGAAGCCGCCGGGGGTCTCCCGCAGATCTACCACACCCAGGTAGACATCGGGACAGAGACGCCGGTTGAGCCTTACCTCCTCCTCGCAGTAAAACCTGCGCCGGTCCAGGGTCGTGAAGTTCAGGAATCCGAAATCGACCGGTTTCTTGATCTTGTAGACATGCCTGTCGGTGATGAAGAGAAACGACACATGGGTCTGCACCAGCCGCACCGACCCTGTCGGTTCGTCGTACGAGGCCGGATCATGCAGTGCCTGGAGGTAGTCGCGTTCCATTGGAAGTCCTTGGCCGGTGGCCCTCAAGCCGCCTTCCGGAGCCGTGTATATTCATTTGACGGTCAGGCATATTTGTGATAGCTTTTTCCCCGTAATTCTCTATAATTTAAGTATATTCCAGGATGGTCCCATATATCCATTGTACAGAATTTATTGCCGAATACTATAGTCCCGTTTGTTGACCGTATCAAAGACAAACATCGGCACGGTCTTTCTTCCCTGAAGCCTTCGACACACGGCAACACTTAACCCTAAACGCGCCGGGCAGCTTTGCACGGAGGGGCGTTCCTCGCGACGTCCGCTCCCGCTGTCCGTTTTTTTGCCGCCGGATTATCCCGATGAAACTCACTACAGGTATCGCCGCCCTCTCCCTTGTGCTGCTCCCGGCCTGCTCCATCGGCGGACAGGCCCGCCCCTCGGACCCTCCCGCCCCTTCATCCAAGATGGTGGAAACCAAGCAGGAATCCCGCAGTCTTTACAACTACGCACTGGCGCGGGTCCGCTTCCTCGACGGGGACGCGGAGGGCACCCTGATGTTTCTGAAAGAGGCGCTGAGCGAGGATCCCACCTCTCCTTTCCTCCACCGAAAGGTCGCCGAGGCATACCTCAAACTGAACAGACCACAGGAGGCAATCGACGCCTGCGAGACCTCCCTCAGGTTCGACCCGGACTATCGGCCGTCCCATATGCTGCTGGGCATGATCCTGGCGGCCATGGGGAATGACAAGGAGGCCATACCCCATTTCACCCGGGCGATGGAGCTGGACCCGGGCAAGGAGGACGCCTACGTCAACCTGTCCGTTTCGTACCTGAAGGTATACGAGTATGAAGGCGCGGTCAAGGTCCTCAAGAACCTGCTGCAAAAAACCTCCGATTCCCCCATCGCCTATTACTACCTGGGCAAGACTTACGACCGGATGAAACTCTATAGAGAGGCCTCTGCCTACTATCGAAAGGCCCTTGAACTTAAACCGGACTTCGAGCAGGCCATGATCGACCTGGGGCTCTCGCTGGAAGCCGAAGGATTGGACAACGACGCAGCCGCAGTCTACCGGGAAGTCCTGGTGATCAACCCGGCCAACGTGAACGTGGCCCAGCATCTGGTACAGTTCTACGTGCAGCTCCACCGTCTTGAGGACGCCCTGGCCGTGCTCAAGACCATCCCGGCCGAGGGGCTGGAGGGACGGGAGATCCGCCGCAAGATGGGCCTCATCTACATAGAGATGGAACGCTATGACGAGGCCATAGAGGAGTTCTCCTACATCCTTTCGGAGGATCCCGACGCCGACTCGGTCCGCCTCTACCTGGGGACCGCCTATGCGGAAAAGAAGGAGTACGAGCGGGCCACCCAGGAGTTCGGCAGGATACCCAAAACCTCGGCGTTCTATTTCGACGCCCTGGGACAGACGGCCTTTCTCTACAAGGAAAAGGGAGAACCGGAGCGCGGCATCTCGCTCCTCAGGGAGGCCATCGCGGCCCAGCCCGACAAACCGGAGCTCTACCTGTTCCTCTCCGGCATCTACGAGTCAATGGAGAGACCGGCCGAGGGGCTCAAGGTCCTTACGGACATCGAGGGGAATTTTCCGGACAACCCGGCCATCCAGTTCCGCATCGCGGTCCTGTACGACAAGACCGGCGACAAGAAAGCCAGCATCGCCCGGCTGAAACAGGTCATCGCCCGGACGCCCGACGACCCCCAGGCGCTCAACTACCTGGGCTACACCTACGCGGAGATGGGAATCAACCTGGAGGAGGCGGAGCGCTATCTGAAAAAGGCGGTCTCCCTCCGGCCGGACGACGGTTTCATCCTGGACAGCCTCGGCTGGGTCTACTTCAAGATGAAGCGCTACGACGAGGCCATCGCCAACCTGGAAAAGGCGGTCAAGCTGACGGGCGACGACCCGACCATCCTGGAGCACCTCGGTGATGCCTATGCGGCCAAGCGCGACCGCCGCGCCCTCTCCGCCTACCAGCGCGCCCTCAAGCTCGACCCGGAAAACAAGTCCGTGAAAGACAAGATCAGACGGCTCAAGGCCGAAACGGGTGGCAAATGAGGGGAAGAGCCGTCACCCTGCCGGTCCTGGCCGCGCTCGCCCTCCTGCTGGTATCGTGCAACGGCGCGGGCGACACGCCCCCCCTCCCCTCCAGGGGACCGGGCATACCGGCCTACGGCGACACCCTGGTGGACGGCACCATCGGCGAACCGTCCAACCTGATACCGATTCTCGCCACAGACAGCGCCTCCCACGACGTGGCGGCCCTGGTCTACAACGGGCTGGTCAAGTACGACAAGGACCTGAACCTGGTGGGAGACCTGGCCGAATCGTTCGAGGTCTCGCGGGACGGCCTGACCATCACCTTTCACCTCCGGCGCGGGGTGAAGTGGCATGACGGCGCGGGGTTCACCTCCCGGGACGTGCTCTATACCTACCGCGTGATCGTCGATCCCAGGACACCTACCGCCTATGCCGAGGATTTCAAGCAGGTGAAAAAGGTCGAGGCGCCCGACCCCTACACCTTCCGGGCAAGCTACGCGAAACCGTTTGCCCCGGCCCTGGCTTCCTGGGGGACGACGGTGCTGCCGGCCCACCTGCTGGAGGGCAAGGATATCGCCGCGAGCCCCCTGGCACGCCGTCCGGTCGGGACCGGACCGTACCGCTTCAGGGAGTGGGTGCCGGGCCAGAAGGTGGTGCTCGAATCGTTCCACGACTACTTCGAGGGGCGGCCCCGCATCGACCGCTACGTCTACCGGATCATCCCGGACACCTCCACCATGTACATGGAGCTCAAGGCCGGGGGCATCGACATGATGCCGCTCACCCCGGTGCAGTACCGGCGTCAGACCGACACCCCGGACTTCACTGCCCGGTTCAACAAATACCGCTATCCGTCGGCGAGCTACGTCTATCTCGGCTACAACCTGCGCAACCCGCTGTTCAGGGACAAGCGGGTGCGGCAGGCCCTCACCTCGGCCATCGACAAGCAGGAGATCATCCAGGGGGTCCTGCTCGGCATGGGGCAGGTGGCCCACGGCCCCTACAAGCCTGGCACCTGGGCTTACAAAGACCGGGTAAAGGATTTCCCCTATGACCCGGAAAAGGCCCGGGCACTGCTGGCCGGCGCGGGATGGAAGCCGCGTCCCTCCGACGGCATGCTGGTCAAGGACGGCAGACCGTTCCGCTTCACCATCCTGACCAACCAGGGGAACGACCAGCGGCTCAAGACCGCCCAGATAATCCAGCAGCGGCTCAGGGCCGTGGGGATCGAGGTGAAGATCCGGGTCCTGGAATGGGCCTCCTTCATCACCCACTTCATCGACAAACGGAACTTCGAGGCGGTCATCCTTGGGTGGACCATCACACCGGATCCGGACATCTACGACGTCTGGAGCTCCGGTAAGACCGGCTTCAAGGAGCTCAACTTCGTCGGCTTCAGGAACGCCGAGGTGGACGCCCTGCTGGAACGGGGGCGCAGGACCTTCGACACGGCCGAACGGCGCGCCTGCTACTACCGCATCCAGGACATACTGGCCGAGGAGCAGCCCTACACGTTCCTCTACGTACCCGACGCCCTGCCGACGGTGAACGCCCGATTCAGAGGGATTGAGCCCGCTCCGGCAGGCATCTCCTACAACTTCATCCACTGGTACGTGCCCAAGGAAGAGCAGGTGTATTCACCATGATCGCCTACCTGATAAAACGGATACTGCTGCTGATCCCGCTCCTGTTCGGGATCACGCTGATCACCTTCGCCGTGATCCACCTGGCCCCGGGCGAACCGGTTGACATGCAGATAGCCATGAGCCCCAAGGTCTCGGCCGAGTCGCGCCAGAGGATCCGGGAGTTCTACGGCCTGGACAAGCCGCTCCACGTCCAGTACGGCCTCTGGCTGGGCCGCATGGCCCGGCTCGACTTCGGCCGCTCCTTTGCCCCGGACAACCGGCCGGTGACTGACAAGATCGCCGAACGCATCCCCGTGACCCTCTCCCTCAACATCATAGCGCTGGCGCTGGAGTTCGGCCTGGCCGTCCCCATCGGCATACTGGCCGCAGTGCGGAGAAATACCCTTGTCGACAAGGGAATCACCGTGTTCGTGTTCCTCGGCTTCGCCGTCCCCACTTTCTGGCTGGCGCTGCTCCTCATGTACCTGTTCGGGGTAAAGCTGGGGTGGCTCCCCATCTCGGGCCTCCACTCCCTGGGGAGCGAGCGGCTGGGTACGCTCGCATGGTTCTGGGACCTGGCGAAGCACCTGGTGCTCCCGGTGGGGGTCGCCACCTTCGGCAGCCTGGCCGGGCTGTCCCGCTACATGCGCTCCACCATGCTGGAGGTGATACGCCAAGACTACATCACCACGGCCCGGGCCAAAGGGCTTTCGGAGCGGGCGGTCATCTTCCGGCACGCCCTGCGGAACGCCCTGCTCCCCGTGATCACCCTGCTCGGCTTCTCTCTTCCCGGGCTCATCGGCGGGAGCGTGATCTTCGAGACCATCTTCGCCATCCCCGGAATGGGGCAGCTGTTCTACCAGGGGGTGATGATGCGCGACTATCCCCTGGTGATGGGGATCCTCGTCATCGGCGCGCTGCTCACCCTGGTCGGCAACCTGCTGGCGGATATCTGCTACTCGCTGGCGGACCCGCGCATCCGTCACGGCAAGGCTTGAGGCGGGATTGCCATGGATTTCAGGACTTCCTTCTTCTATACGGTCTTCTGGAAACGGTTCCGTCGCAACCGCTTCGCCCTTGCCGGCGCCGCGGTAGTGGCGCTGCTGTTTATCGTATCCCTCTGCGCGCCGTTGATCGCACCCTACGACCCGGCCGCAATAGACGCCTACCGGGTCCTCCTCCCCCCTTCGGCCTCCCACTGGATGGGGACCGACGAGCTGGGGCGGGACGTGTTCACACGGGTGATCTACGGTACGCGGATATCGCTCTATGTGGGCTTTGTGGCGGTCGGTATCGCCGTGGCAATCGGCACGCTGGTGGGTCTGATTTCCGGCTTCTACGGCGGCTGGATCGAAAGCGTCCTGATGCGCTTCGTGGACATCATGCTCTGTTTCCCCACCTTCTTCCTGATCCTGGCCGTCATCGCCCTGCTGGAACCCTCCATCTGGAACATCATGCTGATCATCGGCATTACCGGCTGGATGGGGGTGGCCCGGCTGGTACGGGCCGAGGTTCTCTCCATCAAGGAGCGGGACTACATCATGGCGGCCCGCTCCATCGGGGCCTCGGACATCAGGATCCTCTTGCTCCACATCCTCCCCAACGCCGCCGCGCCGGTGCTGGTGGCGGCCACCCTTGGGGTGGGGGGCGCGATCCTGACCGAATCGGCCCTCTCCTTTCTCGGCATCGGGGTCCAGCCCCCCATGCCGAGCTGGGGAAACATCCTCACCTCGGGCAAGGACTACCTGGAGTTCGCCTGGTGGCTCTCCCTGTTCCCCGGCCTGGCCATCCTGGTCACTGTGCTGGCGTACAACCTGCTGGGGGAGGGAATCAGGGACGCGCTCGACCCGCGCATCCATGGGTGAAGGGTGAAGGGTGAAGGGTGAAGGGTGAAGGCAGGATAAGCGCCATGATCAAGATTGACAAGCACGATTTCGACATAGCGGACGATCAGGACGAGATCCGGGTGGACGGGCTCTGCCGGGAGTTGCTGCGGGAATTCCATTGCTCGCTGCCGGAACGCGGAGTGCCGCCCCTGGAAGCCGGGGCGCTGGCCCATGGGGCCGACTACTACCTGCGGGACTTCCTGGTGGCGGCACTGCGGGCGAACCCGTTCTCTGAAGCGCACGGCATGGTCCGCCGCTTTGCAGCCACCTGGTACATCACCTCAAACCTGGAGCCGAATATCGGAGAGTTGGTCGGTTACCTCGAAGGCGTAAGGGAGCTCTACCGCTTCCTGCACCGTGGGAGGCTCATCTCCGCGCCATTCATGGCACAGGTGGAGCTGGAGTGCGGGGACATCCCCTACTACGAGCAGCGGATCGATACCTTCCTTGCCATCACGGGAGACGGGTATTACGCCTGGGCAGGCGAATGCACATTGAAGACCGGAGGCGGCAACGATACACCATGAAGAGCGAAGCAAACGGAAACTGGAACTCTATCATCGACAAGTTTGAAAATGTCCTCGACCGGATTGCGGGATTGCTGGAGGCGGCCTCACCGCAGACCACGGTTGACGACTCGCTGTTCGGACGGCACATCGCCTTCCGCTGGGAACGGCGACGCCTGGGCGGCACCCTGGCACCGGTGGAACACCCCCACCTGTTCGACCTGGACGACCTGGTTGGGGTCGATGACGCCAAGGCCGAGGTGGTCCGCAACACCGCCCAGTTCGTGGCGGGATTCCCGGCCAACAACGTCCTGCTGTGGGGGGAACGGGGGACCGG
>Ga0228535_1003458_pt1 | contig 11330 bp, 9 predicted proteins | sample SJ1metagenome_FD_168457 | JGI IMG/M metagenome (GOLD analysis project Ga0228535, IMG submission 168457) | Enriched culture of PCE-dechlorinating microbial communities from Ithaca, New York, USA - SJ1 | ecosystem: Engineered > Modeled > Simulated communities (microbial... > Unclassified | place... | reverse complement strand
CGTCGCCGTCGCGTTTGTCGGACTGGTGCTGTTCGCGGCCTTGTCCGCGCTGTTTTCCGTTCCGCTGGCCATCGGCGAAACGCTGGTCGTCCTGGTTTTGTACCTGTATTACCGAAGCTGGCATAAAACGAGAGCCACGCAGATCCGGAAATATGTGGAAAACCTGGCGTTTCAGATGGACGACGCTTCGAAGCACTCCATTGTCAATTTCCCGCTGCCCATGATCATTTTAAGGCTGGATACCGGGGAAGTGATCTGGGGCAACGACGCGTTCAACGAGATCTCCGGCGCGAGCGAGGGATTGTTCGGCACCCATATCACGGACGCGGTCAGCGATTTCGATACCCGCTGGCTGATGGAGGGGAAAACGGTATGCCCCTATGACGTGGGCCTGGGCGGCCGGAAATACCATATTTACGGAAATATCGTCCGTTCCGCTTCCGGAAACGGGCGTTCGCTGCTCGCGACCTTGTTCTGGGTGGATGTGACCGAATACAGCAGCCTGCGCGTCGATTACGAAAAAAGCCGGCCGGTGGCCGCGATTATCATGCTCGACAGCCAGGAAGAGCTGTTCAAAGGCCTGAGCGAATCGGAAAAATCCGCCCTGAGCGCCGAGGTCGACGAGCAGATCATGGCCTGGGCGGAGCCGGCCGGGGGAATCGTGCGCCGGGTCGAGCGGGGGCTATACCTGTTTATCTTTGAAAATCAGGCGCTTTTAAACTTTACGGCCGACAAGTTCTCGGTGCTTGAAAAGGTGCGCCAGATCAAAAACGGCACCGGTATCCGCGCCACCCTGTCCATCGGCATCGGGAAAGGCAACGTGGCGCTGTACGAGCTGCACGAGTTTGCCGGGCTGGGGCTCGATATGGCGCTGTCGAGGGGCGGCGACCAGGTCGTGATCAAGTCGAAGAGCGCTTTTGAGTTTTACGGGGGAAGCAGCAAGGAAGTTGAAAAACGGACCAAGGTCAAATCCCGGGTGATCGCAAACGCCCTCATGCAGCTCATCCGGAACAGCTCCAACGTATTCATTATGGGGCATCAGCGGTCCGATATCGACTGCATCGGCGCCGCCGCCGGGATCTGCGCGGCGGCGCGCAAATGCGGCACGCAGGCGTATATTCTGACCGACCGGGAGCAGTCGATGGCGGGGGAGCTGATCCGGCTCTTAAGGGAGGTCCCGGAGTATGCCCAGTGCTTTATCTCCGAGGAGGAGGCCACCGTCATGGCGGACGCGTCCTCGCTGCTCGTCGTGGTGGACACCTGCCGCCCCGATATTGTGGAAAGCCCCGCCCTCCTTCAGACCGTCAACCGGATCGCGGTCATCGACCACCACCGGCGCGCGGCCAGCTATATTGAGAACGCGACCATCAGCCTGCATGAGCCGTACGCCAGCTCCACCTGCGAGCTGGTCGCCGAGCTTTTGCAGTATATCGTGGCGCCTCAGGATGTCCTGAAGATCGAGGCGGAGGCTTTGCTCGGCGGGATCAGCTTGGATACGAAGAGCTTCGCGGTGAAAACGGGCGTGCGCACCTTCGAGGCGGCGGCGTATCTCAAACAGTTGGGAGCCGACACGATCGCCGTCAAGAAGCTGTTCAGCGGCGGGCTGGACAGCTATGTGAAGAAATATCAGATCATCGCTTCCGCGAGGGAGGAGTTCCCCGGGATTTCGCTTGCGGTCAGCGACTTGCCGACTCAGAGGACGACCGCGGCGCAGGCCGCCGACGAGCTGATCAACCTGACCGGGATCGACGCGTCTTTCGTGGTGTTCGCGGAGGGGAACGGAGCGTCCATTTCCGCCCGCTCGTACGGGAAGATCAACGTGCAGGTTGTGCTTGAGAAGATCGGCGGCGGCGGAAGCCTGATTATGGCGGGGGCCCAGTTTCCCAACCGGTCCCCGCAGGAGGTGGCGAAAATGCTTCAGGACGCCTTGACGGAGTACTTGAAAGAAAACAGAAAAAACAGTTGAAGGAGCGGGTCGTATGAAGGTCATTTTATTGCAGGACGTAAAAGGTCAGGGGAAAAAGGACGAGCTGATTACCGTGTCGGACGGATATGCCCGCAACTTTTTACTGCCCAGGAAGCTGGCGGCCGAAGCCACCGCGGACGTCCTCAACGTCAAGCGTCAGGCGGACGAGGCCAAGAAACGGAAAGAGGAGCGTCTGAGGAAAGAGGCGCTCGAGCTCCGGGGCAAGCTGCTCGGGATGCAGGTCAAGGTATACGCCAGGGCGGGCAGCGGCGGAAAGCTGTTCGGTTCGGTGACCACCAGGGAAATTTCCGAGGCGCTTAAGGAGCAGCACGGAATCGATCTGCCCAAGACCAAACTCATTTTGGAAGAAAACATCAAATCGTTCGGCACCTTCGAGGTCAAAGCCAAACTGTATCCCGAGGTGACCGGCACCGTCTACGTCCTGGTGGCCGACGACGGGGGAAAGATCGGCTGAAAGGGCTTTTACGATGGACGAGCTGCTAATGAGGCAGGTGCCTCACAGTATAGAGGCGGAGCAGGCGGTGCTGGGCTCCATTTTTATCGACCCCTCCTGCGTGCCGGACATGGTGGAGCTTTTGGAGGCGGGAGATTTTTATCTGGACAATAACCGGGTGATCTTTGAAACCGTCTGCCACATGTTTACGGCCGGAAAACCGATCGACCCGGTCACCGTGCTGGATGAAATGAAGGCGCTGGGGTACAAGGACCAGGCGGACCGGGACTATTTTTTACAGCTGATCAATATCACGCCCACGGCGGTGAACGCCGTGGAATACGCGAAGATCGTCCGCGGGAAGAATATGCTGCGCGAGCTGCAGCAGGTTTCGAACGACATCCTGGAGCTCACCTATACGGAGCAGGAGGACGCGCAGAGCGTGGCCGAGCTGGCCGAGCAGAAGATTTACGCGGTGCGCCAGGGGCGCGAGATCAAGGGCCTTACGGATATCAAGACCGCGATCCGGCAGGTCTACGACCGCCTGGACATGCTCGCGGCCAACCCCGGCAGGCTGCCCGGGATCTCCACCGGGTTTTCCGAGCTGGACCGGTTCATCGGGGGCTTCAATAAATCGGACCTGATCCTGCTCGCCTCCCGGCCCGCCATGGGGAAGACAAGCATGGTGCTCAACATGGCGCTGACGGCCGCGACCACCACCGACAAGACGGTGGTCATCTTCCAGCTCGAGATGTCCGGCGAACAGCTGGCCATGCGCCTCTTGTCCACCGAGGCGCTGGTGGACAACAAAAAGCTGCGGATGGGCACCCTCAGTGAAAACGACTGGCGCCGGATCGCGGGCGCGTCGCAGAAGCTGTCCGGCGCAAAGATCCTGATCGACGACAATCCGGCCATCAGTACGGCCGAGATGAAATCCAAATGCCGCCGCCTGGGGGACAGCCTGGGGCTGGTGGTCATCGACTACCTGCAGCTCATGCAGGGCTCCCGCCGGACGGAAAACCGGGTGCAGGAGGTGGCGGAAATCTCCCGTTCCCTCAAGATCATGGCAAAGGAACTGAACGTGCCCATCCTGTGCTGCGCCCAGCTTTCCCGCGGGCCGGAAAGCCGTACGGACAAGCGGCCCATGCTGTCCGACCTTCGGGAATCGGGATCCATCGAGCAGGACGCCGACATCGTGCTGTTTTTATACCGCGACGATTACTATAACCCCGATTCGGACGATAAAAACGTCGCCGAGCTGATCGTGGCGAAGAACCGCCACGGGGAGACGGGGAAAATCAAGCTTCAGTGGCTGGGGCAGTTTACCGCCTTTTCGAGCCAGGACACCGTCCATGACGAACCGGGTAGGTGAGACGATCGCCCGCTGGGGCATGGTAAACCCCGGGGACCGGGTCTTGTGCGCGCTGTCCGGAGGCGGGGATTCGGTCTGTCTGACGCATATCCTGGCGCGGCTGCAAACGACGCTCGGTATCACGGTATTTGCGGCGCATTTTTCCCACGGCCTCCGGCCGGAAAAAGCGGAAGGGGAACGGAAGCTCTGTGAAAATCTGTGCCGCAGGCTGGATATCCCGCTTTATTGCGGCGCGGGCGATGCCGGCGCGTACGCTTCCCGGCAGCATATCGGGGTCGAGGCGGCCGCCCGGGAGCTTAGGTACCGGTTTTTGGAGGACGTATCAAAGAAATGGAACGCTCAAAGGATCGCGACCGGGCATCATCAGGGAGACAATGCCGAAACGGTGCTCTTTCATCTGGCCCGCGGCGCCGGGCTGGACGGGCTGAGGGGGATCCCGCCGGTGCGCGGAAATCTGATCCGTCCGCTTCTGGACTGTTCGAGAAAAGAAATATCGGAATATCTGCGGGAGTGGGACCTTCCGTTTGTTATAGACGAGAGCAATTTTGACCAGAATATGGCAAGAAACCGGATCCGGTACGGAGTGATCCCGCAGCTCGAGCAGATCAATCCCGCCGCGGTGGCCAATATCTGCCGCGCCGCGTCGCATGTGGAAGAGGCCCGGGGCTGTTTGAAGAGCGCGGAGGAGGCTTTTCTGAAACAAACCCGGATGAAAAACGGCAGAGTGACGGCGCCGGCCCGCGCGTTTGCGCGGTCGCCCCTGGCGGCCAGATGCCTGCCGGAGCTGTACCTGAGGGCGGGCGGGCAAAAAGCCCTGAGCGGCCGGCAGATCGAGTCGGTCCTGAGGCTGTGCAAAGCCCCCGGGCCGTCGGCGCGGGTATCGCTCCCGGACGGGATCGTCGCCCGGCGCGAATACGGGCTGATCGTTCTTGAAAAAGAGGAACAGGCGGCGCCGCTGCCCCCGGTCGTATTGATCCCCGGGCTGCGGACCGCATGGGGGGATTATACGGTATATGCAGGGGAAACGGCGACGAAAGCGCCTTTAAACGGCTGGCAGTGGCGGTTTGGAAAAGCAAAACTGGACGGGCCGGTCATCCTGCGCCCTCGCCGCCCGGGGGATGTTATATCAACCGCCGGAGGGACCAAAAGCTTGAAAAAATTGATGATCGAACGAAAAATCCCGATGGTTTTACGTGACAGAATGCCGATCTTATGCGATAATAAAGGAGTGCTTGCCGCGCCCCTTAAAAACTTTTTGCCGCGCGCGCTCTGCGATGCGGATTGTACCGATTTTTTGGAGATAACTATAGGGAGGAACCTGGGTTGAAGCGGGATATCGAAAAAGTGCTGATTTCCAAAGGGGAACTGGAGAAGATCGTCGAGCGTCTCGGCCGGGAAATTTCCCGCGATTACGCCGGGAAAACGCCGCTTGTGGTCAGCGTTTTGAAAGGCGCCTTTATTTTCGTCGCCGACCTGGTCCGGGAAATGGACATACCCTGCACGATGGATTTTATGTCGGTATCCAGTTACGGCGCGGGTACCAGCAGCTCGGGCGAAGTCAAAATAATTAAAGATTTAGACACCAATATCGAGGGACGGCATGTTATAGTGGTGGAAGATATTTTGGACAGCGGCGTGACGTTATCCTATCTTTTGAAGCTGCTGGCCGCCCGGAACCCCGCTTCGATCTCCCTTTGCGTTTTATTCGACAAGCCGGCCAGGCATAAGAAGCCGGTTTCAATACAGTATAAGGGCGCGGACGTGCCCGATGAGTTTATCGTGGGCTATGGGCTGGATTATAATGAAAAATATCGCAATCTCCCTGAGATTTGCGTTCTCAGGCCGGAGGCTTATCAAAGTCTCTGAATAAAGGAGGGACGAGACGTTTTGAACAATACGACCGGAAACAATGGCCGGATGCGAGGAATTGGCTTTTATCTGATTGTCCTGGTGGTGCTTTTGGGTACCGTGGGCGTTTTGCTTACTTCAGAGCCGAAATCTACCATGACCTATTCGGATGTGATAAAAGATTTCGAACAGGAAAAGGTCAAGTCGTTTGTCATCAAGGATACCGATCTGACTATGGAGCTGAAGGACGGTTCCGTTGTAACCTATGAGCTGCCCAGTATTGATATTTTCCTGCGGGATTTGGGCGATACGATCGCAGAGCAGCGGTCTGCGGGAATTATAGAGTCTCAGGATTATGTGATTACCCCCACTCCCTGGTGGTCGATGCTGCTGCCTTACGCGCTGATCATCGTTGTGTTTGTCGTATTCTGGTATTTTATGATGAACCGGCAGGACGGCGGGCTCAAGACCACGATGAATTTCGGAAAGGCCCGGGCGCGGCTTGCGTCCGACGACGGGAAAAGAGTCACGTTTCAGGATGTGGCCGGAGCGGATGAGGAAAAAAGCGATCTCGAAGAGATCGTGGAGTTTTTAAAGTCGCCCAGAAAATTTCTTGAGCTGGGCGCCCGCATTCCGAAGGGCGTGCTGCTCGTGGGCCCTCCCGGAACCGGCAAAACCCTGATCGCCAAAGCGGTGGCCGGAGAAGCGAGCGTGCCGTTCTTTTCCATTTCCGGCTCCGATTTCGTGGAGCTGTACGTAGGCGTGGGCGCGTCCAGAGTGCGCGACCTGTTTGAACAGGCGAAAAAGAACGCGCCGTCCATCGTTTTCATCGACGAGATCGACGCAGTCGGCCGTCAGCGCGGCGCGGGCCTGGGCGGAGGCCATGACGAGCGCGAGCAGACGCTCAACCAGCTGCTCGTTGAAATGGACGGCTTCGGCAATAACGCGGGCGTGATCGTCATGGCGGCCACCAACCGGGCCGACATTCTGGATCATGCGCTTTTGCGGCCGGGGCGCTTCGACCGGCAGGTTTATATCGGCATCCCCGACATCAAGGGGCGGAAGGCGATTTTGAACGTGCACGCGCGGCGCAAGCCCTTTGAACCCGACGTGAACTTCGACGCTATCGCCCGGGCGACCGCCGGGTTTACCGGCGCCGATCTGGAAAACCTGCTCAACGAGTCGGCGCTCCTTGCCGCCCGGCGCGACAAGAAAGCGATCGGGCTGAAAGAAATCGACGACGCGTTTTTGAAGGTTGTGATGGGCAACGAGAAGAAGAGCCGGGTCATTTCTCCGCACGAGCGCAAGCTGACTGCGTACCACGAGGCGGGGCACGCGCTGATCACCCGGCTGCTGCCCGACCAGGATCCGGTGCATCAGATCTCCATTGTGCCCAGAGGCCGTGCGGGGGGCTTTACCATGAGCCTGCCCAAAGAGGACAAATATTATGTATCAAAGAGCGAAATGCTCGACGAGCTGGTCGTTCTTCTGGGCGGGCGGGTATCTGAAAATCTGATTCTGGGCGATATTTCCACAGGCGCGTCCAACGACCTGGACCGCGCGTCGGAGATCGCGCGGAATATGGTCACCAAGTACGGCATGAGCGAGAAGCTGGGACCGATTACGTTCGGCGGGCACGACGAAGTGTTCTTGGGCAGGGACTTTACCACCTCCAAAAATATTTCGGACGACACCGCTTCGGTCATCGACTCGGAAGTCAAGGCGATGATCGACGGCGCGTATCAGCGCTGCCAGCAGCTGCTCATGGAACATGAGAAGACGCTTCACGCAGTGGCGAATCGCCTGCTGGAGGTCGAAATTGTCGAAGGCGAGGAGTTTGAGGAAATTTTCCGCGCGAATGAAGGGCTGCCGCCGTCGACCAAGAAGTTCAGCGCCTCGATTGCCAAGAGCGATGAGGAGCCGGAGAAATCGCAGGAGGAAACCCCCGCTGAAAAGAAAACGGAACCGGACGATCGGGGGCCGGCTGAACACCCTTCGGAAACGAAAGAGGAGGAGCCGGAAAAATCAGACCCGTCCGGCCGCGAACAGGGGTAAAAGAATGGATATTCCGCTGCCGTCTTCCGTGATCTGGCTGATTGCAGCGCTGGAACGTGGAGGATATGAAACGTTTGCGGTGGGAGGCTGCGTTCGCGACAGCCTCCTTTCGCGGTCTGTGCACGATTGGGACCTGACGACTTCCGCGCGGCCGGAGGAGATGCGCCGGGTTTTGGAAGGCCGGGCGCGGCTTCTCGATACAGGCGTCCGGTACGGCACCGTCACGGCGGTGACGGACGACATGCAGGTGGAGATCACCACCTTTCGGGAGGACGGCCAATATATCGATCACCGCCGGCCCGAAACGGTGACCTTTTCGCCCCGCCTCGAAAAGGATCTGATGCGCCGGGATTTCACCGTAAACGCCATGGCCTATTCCCCGAAGCGGGGCCTGATCGATCCGTTTTTCGGGAGAGCCGACCTCGAGGCCGGCGTGCTTCGCACCGTAGGGCCGCCGGAGCTGCGGTTTTCGGAGGATCCGCTCCGCATTCTTCGCGGCGTGCGTTTTTATGCCGCGCTTAGGCTCAGGCCGGAGCCGGCCGTCAAAGAGGCCATGATCCGGATGGCGCCGCTGCTTGCGCCCGTCTCCCGAGAGCGGTGCACGCAGGAGCTGATCAGGATCCTGATGGGGGAGCATGCTACGGAAGCACTGTGCGGGTTTCCGTTGGTGATTGGACAGGTGGTGCCGCAGGTTCTGCCTGCCGTCGGCTTTCCGCAGAACAACCGCCATCATATCTTCGATGTCTGGACGCATACGGCCTACAGCGTGGGACTGTCCGCATCCGACCCGGTTGTGCGCCTGGCGATGCTGCTTCACGATCTGGGCAAGCCGGAATGCTACACGGAGGACAGCCGGGGAGAAGGGCATTTTTACGGACACGCATCCCACAGCGCCCGCCTGGCCAAAGAGGCGCTGTCCGGTCTTCGCGTCCCAAAAAGAGACGCGGAGGCCGTTTTAGAGCTGGTCAAGCACCATGACGACCCCATTCCGGCCACCTTGGCTCAGGTGCGGCAGTCGCTTCGGAAGTTTGGCCCAAAACAGTTCCCTTTATTGCTGCAGGTCAAGCGCGCCGATAACCTGGCGCAGAACCCGCTGTACAGCAAGCAGGAGCAGCTGGACCGCGCGGAGGCGCTGCTTGGGCAGGTTATGGCAGAAGGGCTTTGTTATTCTGTCCGCGGGCTTGCCGTCTCCGGCTGCGACCTCCCGGTTCAAGGCCCTGAGCTCGGGCGCGCGCTGGAAGAGCTGTTGGACCGGGTCATCCGCGGCATTTTGCCCAACGAGCGGGAAGCGCTGATAAAAGCGGCCTTGGAAATCGCCGCGAATAAAAGCCCCCGCCTGGAAAGCGGGGGCTTTGACGGAGAATGTTAGTTGACTTTCAGCAGGATGATGGAGGAGTTTGAAGGTACGCCGTTTCCCGCTGCCAGCTGAACGGTGGCGGGCGCCGAGGAGATGGGAATGATTGCGGCGGCGGACAAGCTGACGGTTGCGCCTGCCTGCGCTATGGTGGTCTCCGCGAGGCTTCCGGGAACGAAGGAATCGTTCACGGTCAGCTTGATGGAAGCGGAAAACGGCGGCACGGCATCCTGGCGGGAAGTGACGTCTGCGTGATAGACTGCGAGATAGGTACCGGTTTGATTCAAAATGTAATCGTCACTGCCGGAGACGTGGGAAATGGCGGAGCCGATCTCTATCTGGCTGGTTTTCTCAGCCGTCTGCCCGATACAATCGGCGGCGCTGAGCAGATCCGGTGTGTACGAAGCCCCGGCGGGACCCGTAGCTCCGGTCGGGCCGGCAGGGCCGGCGATCAGGGATGGACGGTAGAAGCACTGATAACAGGGCCATGAACAGGTGATATATCCTTTGGGATCGACCTCCTGAGCGGAGGCGTCTGTGCTTTCTTTCTCTTCCTCAGAGGATATTTTGCTGGGAGCTTTCATTTTGTAAGCCCTGCTTTTAAAAAAATCGTATTCGTTATAAGGCATGGCATTACCTCTGTATCCAGACTAAACGGACAAAGGACAAGCTGCCGCCCGCACCTCTGGCGTTCACTCCATACTATTCCCCGTCGTTTCGACATGTGACAAAAAACGCCCGGCGAGTGTTTCGCCGGGCGTTTTAACAGAAAATGGGGAGATCCTTTTCCCGGGGGCGCATTCCGGCTGGCATAGCTAAATGCTCATCGGCAGAGGCTCGTCGCCGCACGCTTCGGAGTATTGGCACAGCGGGCCGCAATAAACCCGCCTGAGGCCCGGCAGAAGGCGAAAATCATTCGGGCGCATCAAAGAGGCGGGCTTGGGAAGTCTGACCGCCCCGCCTTTTTCCAATGTATCCGCAACGAACTGGGAACAGAAATAATGCCGGGACCGGACATGCGCGATATCCATCTGGCAGAGTACGACGCCCAAAAGATTATAGCGGTACTCGTTGATCCGCGTGAGCATCCCGCGGATATGACGTTCGATTTGGTCGTACACTTCTTCGGATACCGGCAGCTCATAGATCAGACACTGGGTTTCGCTGTAGCGCCGGTAAATGCCGCCGTGTATATTTTCCGGGATAAAGCCCCCGGGCAGGGCAAAATGCATATATTTGCGCCCGAAACTATATAGGCGCGCCAAATCGCGGTCCAATGCCAAAGACACATGCGTGTACTCGTCGCCGGTCATCAGATGAATAAACCGGCCGACGTACGTCTGGGACCGGGTCAGGAGAAGGTATACTCTTTTCATGCTAGTCTCCTTTTTTGCCTGTTTTAAGGATATGGCGGTAAACCAGGATGCCTGCGAGGCTGACCGTCAGTGTGATGCAAAATACCAGGACGGCAAACTGATATTTTTTCATGCCCAGCGCGTCGCCGCCAACGGTCGATGTGACGATGGACGGGATCCGCGCGAGAGAAGTGATCAGCAGCCAGGAGCGCAGGCGCATATTGGTCAAACCTACAAAATAGGTCATAATGTCCTTGGGAGTGCCCGGGATGAGGAACAAAAGAAATACCAGGAAGTTGAGACGGCGCGTATCCTGCAGAAACTTTAAGTCGCGGATCTTGCTCTGGGGAAAGAACAGCTCGGCCGCTCTGACGCCGCAGAAGCGGACGAACCAAAAGACCAGCGCTCCTCCGATCAGCGCGCCCGATATACAAAGAAGCGTGCCCTCGATAAAGCCGAACGCGTAGCCTGCTCCGATTTCGAGCGGCTCGCCCGGTATGATCGCGATCACGATCTGCAGGACCATCATGCCCAAAAAGGCGATCCGCCCCCAGCAGCCGTGGCTGTCCACCCAGTCGCGGAAGCGCGCGGGCTGGGAGACGAAACGCAGCATAGGCTTTCCCACCCACCAGAAGAGAGCCAGGCTCAGCAATACGAAAAGAATCGCGCAGCATATGCCGATGGCCTTTCTGTGGGAGGCAAGGAAAGCCTGGACAGACGGCTTCAGGATCAGGCGGCGGGAAGACGCCCTTTTTCGGTTGGGATCAGGGGTAGGCATATTCGATCGCCCCCTTTCACCGCAGGCGTTCTACAGTATCTGAACGCTTTGCGTCCCTAAAACACCTGTTTTTTATTTTGAAGCAACAAAAGGGAGATGTCAACTTCTTTTTTTTACCGATCGCGGTAATTTTATTTAAGGTTTTCTT
>Ga0228535_1003454_pt1 | contig 11339 bp, 9 predicted proteins | sample SJ1metagenome_FD_168457 | JGI IMG/M metagenome (GOLD analysis project Ga0228535, IMG submission 168457) | Enriched culture of PCE-dechlorinating microbial communities from Ithaca, New York, USA - SJ1 | ecosystem: Engineered > Modeled > Simulated communities (microbial... > Unclassified | place... | reverse complement strand
GCTTCCCGGATCACCGGAACAAGCAGATCATCCGGCAGCACATTCTTCAGCGTGCCTCCAAGATTCCCTCCGGCCGTCCTCACCGCCGATACGATATATGCTTCGCTCATTATGAAAAACCTCCTTAGCTGAATACATGAAATATATTTTACACACTGGGGGAAAAAAGTGTTTATAATTCTCAATAAACACAGAACCAGCTATTTGTGGAAAAAGACAAAGACAAAAAATAAGTTAATACCCTTCAAAAAAACAAGGGTGCAGGTTTTTAACTGAAAATAAAAAACATAATTTGGAAGATTTTCTGTTGTTCCGCTCTTGTCCGTCAATTCTTAGCACTTCAGACAAAATTTTATTATAAGAGCCTGTTGCAAAACCAATTTTCAACCAGATTATTCACAGCCTGAAATACGGTACAATCAAGAAGCTGTAAATCACTGCGAGACTGCCGGGGTGGATGTCATGGCCTATAACTTCAAAAACTGCAACTGGGATCAGCTCTTTCTCTTTCCTCCCGACATAAGGGACTGGCTGCCGCAGGACCATCTTGTCCGGTTCATAACGGAGATCGTCTCTCAGCTGGATCTCAGCCCCTTCTACAGCCGCTACAATCCGGAAGGAGACGGACGTCCGGCATATCACCCCGCCATGATGACCGCCCTGTATTTTTACTCCTACTGTTCCGGCGAGAGGTCGAGCAGGAGGATCGAGCGGCTCTGCATGGAGAGTGTGCCCTACAGGGTCGTATCCGGTGGTCTTCAGCCGGACCACACCACCATAAGCCGTTTCCGCAGGAAGTTCGCTTCCGAGCTGTCAGCCCTCTTTCTCCAGATAATCACCTTGTGCCGCAAGGCGGGTTTGTGCACACTCAACACGGTCTCCCTTGACGGGACGAAGATCGGTGCGAACGCGTCTCTGTCCGCCAACCGGAACGAGGCGGGGCTCAGGAAAGAGATACGGAAGTACTTCCGTGAGGCGGACGACGCGGACGCGCGGGAAGACGAGCTGTACGGCCCCGGCCGGAGAGGGGACGAACTGCCTCCGGACCTGTCCACCCGTGAGGAGAGGCTTCGCAAGCTGCGTGAGATCCAGAAAAGCCTTCGTGAGGAAAACGAGAAGAAAGTCCGGGAGCAGGAGAAGAAGATAGAGGACCGCAGCGCCCGGGAAGAGTCCACGGGAAAGAAGAAGCGCGGCCGCAAGCCGAAGAGCGTTGAAACGGTCCAAGAGAAAGCGTCGGAAAGACTCAAGGTGAACATCACCGATCCCGAGAGCAGGATCATGAAGACCGCGAAAGGGCACCTGCAGGGATACAACGCCCAGGCGGCTGCATCTGAAGACCGGATCATCCTGAGCGCGGAAGTGACTCAGGACTGCAACGACAAAAAGCAGCTTCTCCCCATGCTGAAAAGGACCAAAGAAAACCTCGCCGCGGCGGACGGGACCCTGCGGATGGGGACCCTTCTGGCGGATGCGGGCTATTTCAGCCGGAAGAACCTGGAGGAGGCCTATTCCGCAGGCTTGGAACTTCTAGTGGCGGTAAGCAGTGAATGGAAGACGTGCGGAAGACGAACGGGGGGCGGGGCCCCCTCTTCGCCTCCTCAGTCTCTCGCCCCGGACATGGAGGAGAAGTTGCGTAGTCCCGGAGGGAAAGAGCTTTACAGGAAGCGGGGCATCACCATAGAACCGATATTCGGACACATCAAGGAAGTGCTGGGATTCAGGACGTTCATGCGGCGCGGTCTTGAGGCGTGCGGCAATGAATGGAAGCTTATGTGCACGGCACACAACCTGCTCAAGCTTTGGCGGTATGGAATTGACAAGGTTCATAAGACGGCGGATGCGCTTGTTATGACGGAGGAAAGAGAAAAAACAATGGCTTTAGCTGCGTGACGCGCTTTTTGGAAAGAATCTTTCCCCTGTTCCCTATACGAAAAATCAAACGCGGGACTGAAAAACAACATCCTTTCGGTGGATACCTTCCCGCAGATCAACAGTTAGGCAACAGGCTCATAAGCGAAATTTTCTCCCAAAATTTACGGAGAGAGAAGAAAAAATTGCCTAAAGCCTACAAATGGAAAACATACGTGGGAAAAACAAGCTTGATTTCCAACTGATATTATTCATTTGTTTTCAAGTTTTCCAGTACATAAGTCCCTTTTTCTTCCCAAAGCTTCTCAAGATCGGCAAAGTTTAACCCCGCTTCTCCGAATTTTCTCCGTGATGTGGCAAGAATAAGGGCGTTCATAAAGCTTATTGGAACGGTGTATGAATCAATAAAAGAAATATAGTTGCAGGGGACTGTAAGGATTTTTGAGCCGGCTCGAGCAAGTGCATTTTTTTTGCTGTTTGTTATGGCGACGGTTGTAAGCCCCTTTTTCGCCGCCAGCGAAAGCATATCCACTACATTGCTGATGCATCGGCGAAACGTGATTCCGATTATCAGCGTTCCCCTGGGGAGTACAGATATTTTTTCCAGGCGATAGTCATTCGGCATATGGTGTACATGAGGAAGAAACCACGAGAGATAGAAACTGATATAATGAGCGAGGGCGTTCGAACTTCTCTCTCCGATGATATAGACAGAGTCTGCCTGGACAATCATTTCCGCAATTTCGTAGAGTTCTGCCCTGTTAAGCTTTGCGGCCCCTTCGAGCAAGGACTGGGCGTCAATTTCAAAACCTTTCTGGATAACGTCATACTCCTCTTTTTTACCTCCCGAAACCAATACCTTTTCCCGCTCGGCCAGAGAAAGAGATTCCATGATAGTTTCCTGAATTGCGCTGCGAAGCTCCGGGAAGCCGTCGAACTGGAGATGAGTTGCAAAACGGAAAACAGTTGACTCACTTATCCCTACCTTTCTGGCTAATTGTGCAACAGTCATAAAAGCAACATCCCTTGGATTATCGAGAATATACTGCGCGAGAAGGCGATGATTCTTGGAAAAAAGAGACATTTGATTAATAATACGCTTAAAAATCATTGGAACCTCCATTTTTTCCCTTGCCGTCAAAAAAATAAACCAAGCCTTATTTAAAAAAATTTGCGATGTAATTTTTCAACAGGATTCATTCTACATCTCTTCTGTGAAGAAAAACAGGTCTTTGCAAGAATAATAGCGATAAATAACCCGTGCAAAAAACATACGGTCCATATCGCTTGCTTTGGAGAAGATATTTCACAAGAATAAGAAAAAGAAGCAAAGAAAAATTTATGTCTGTGGCTTAAATAATAGAATTATATACAATGTCTCCAATCAGCACCGGATATACTTGAACTTCGTTCCATCAATCCTTTCCCTTTTCCGGACCGACATGCTTTCCCCCTTTTCTTCCCGCCAGGGAGTCATCATTTGCAATTCAATGAGGCCGAACACATTTCCCCGGAGGAAAAATTTGCTTTGTACCAGAGGGAAAACGTGACAAGAGAAAACGGCAAGAGAAAACGGCAAGATTGACGGAAGAAATATTTCATGCTAACATCCTTATGAATGAATTCTGTTATAGTCAGTAATGGCTGTATTTTTATATTTTATCAATTTTTTGAAATATATTTTTTAAGTATTGATATCTTCTAATTTTATGCAGGCGAAACCAGATAATTGCCTGAAGCGTCAGCCCGATTTTATTTTCAACTAGAGGGGGCTTTTGCCGTGGCTGCTAACAGTATCTGGAAATATGTGTCAGCTGTTTTGAAGGTTCTTCTCCATCACGACCGGGTTTTCGTGAATGAACAGGGCATGGGAAGAAAAAAGAATTTACCTCTTTCCGGTCCTGAGTCAGTGGAAGAAAACTCCTTTTTTTCCCTTTCCCCCAAAAAAAATTTAATTTTCCAGAACGTCTTTTTCCTGGCCTCTCTTCAAAAAAACGCATTTCAAAAATTTCCAGTTGTTTCCTTTTTTGAGTCTGAAGAAGGGCCCGGATCATTACCTTTTTAGTTTCACCAGCCGCAGAAGCAATATTTTTAGACTTTTCACTGGTTATTTCTTGAATATCACCTTAAGCAAACGTAATGGACATATTCTCTTTCAGCCGGAATCCATATGAATTCGAAAAAATAAAAAATGATCGTTTTTTCTGATTTTATAAATTGAAAGGAGAATGGCCTAATTGAGCAAAGTTTTTCCACGGAATTTCAAGCAATCTTTACCAAAAATTTCACACGGTGAAGGGATTTTCCTTTTCGATGCCGATGGGAATCGGTACATTGATGCAGCTTCGGGAGCTCTCTCTGCAAACATAGGGTATGGAGTCCCGGAAGTAGTCGATGCGATTTCAAGCCAAACCGCAGCAGTTCCTTTTGCCCATGGATCTGCCTGGGAAAATGAAATATCCGAAAATGCAGCAGCCATGATCCTTGACATATCCCCGAAATCCATGGATCGGGTCTGGTTCGTGAATTCAGGCAGCGAAGCGGTTGAAGCCGCTATCAAAATGGCAAGACAGTTTTTTCTGGAAAGGGATGGTTTAACCTCATCGAAGCATTTGATCATAGGTCGGCAAAACAGTTATCATGGGAGTTCTCTGGGAACTTTGTCGATCGGCGGAAGCACCCCTCGCAGGAAATTATATCTGCCGATGTTCAAAGATAATCCGAAAATTGAGACTCATTATTGTTACAGATGCCCATATGGGCTCACAAAACCTGACTGCGAAATTGCATGCGCGAGAGATCTGGAAAAGCTTATCCTCAGAACAGGCCCTCAGTACATAGCGGCTTTCATTGCAGAGCCTATCGGCGGATCTACTGTCGGAGCTCTTGTCCCTCCTGATGAATATTGGCCTATAGTTCGTGAGATCTGTACTCGATATGACATCCTTCTTATCGCTGATGAAGTTATGAGCGGGTGTGGACGTACTGGAAAAAACTTCTGTGTTGACCACTGGAATGTTATTCCTGATTTGATTGCGACAGCAAAAGGTCTGGCTTCATGTTATTACCCGGTCGGAGCAGTGATAGTCTCCCGTTCAATTGGAGAAGTGTTTCACTCAGGCAGTGGGATCTTCGCGCATAGCCACACCTTTAATGGAATGCCGGCCGCTTCAGCGGCGATCGTTGCCGTACTCGAATATATAAAAAAACATAAACTTGTTGAAAATGCAGCCAGGATGGGTCAGATCATCGAGAAAGAACTCGCTCCGCAGCTTTCCGAAAACGCAATAGTAGGTGAAGTCAGAGGGAAAGGACTGATGTGGGGATTTGAACTGGTGAGCGAAAAAACCGCAAAGACACCATTCCCCGTTGAAGTGGCTGCCTCTGCTAAATTTAAGGCCCTTTGCCAGAAGAAAATGATGACCGTCTATCCGGGCAAGGGCATGGTGAACGGAGTTCTTGGAGATAATGTTATGGTTGGTCCTCCGCTGATAGTAAAAGAAAATCAGTTGAGAGAAATTTTTTCGATTCTTCAGGAATCTCTAAAGGAACTTGCGACTGCCATTTATAAATAGAAACCACCTTTTTGACTTTTCAATGTAATTAGGGTTTCTATAAATTTTATTTATTTAATCAATAGGAGGTTTTTCATAATGAGCGAAGCATATATCGTATCGGCGGTGAGGACGGCCGGAGGGAATCTTGGAGGCACGCTGAAGAATGTGCTGCCGGATGATCTGCTTGTTCCGGTGATCCGGGAAGCGGTCTCCCGTGGAGGGATATCGGGGGAGGTTGTCTCGGAAGTGATCATGGGGCAGACGAAGCAGTCGGCGGACTGCCCGAACGTGGCGAGGGTGGCCTCGCTGAAGGCCGGTCTGGCGGAGGAGCTTTCGGCCTATACTGTTCACCGCCAGTGCGGTTCCGGGATGCAGGCGGTCATCAACGCATTTTTCCAGATCAGGTGCGATGAAGGGGACTTCATCGTCGCCGGTGGAGTGGAAAGCATGAGCACTGCCCAGTACTACCTTCGTGATGCGCGGTACGGCTTCACCGTGGGCAACGGCGTCATCCTTGACCCGAACACTGAGAGCCAGCCGAAATCGCAGCCTGAAGAGAAGTACGGTCATCTCATCATGGGCATGACGGCGGAAAATCTTGCGGAGAAGTACGGGATCAGCCGCGAGGAACAGGACGCTTTTGCCTACAAAAGCCAGATGTCGGCGTTGAAAGCGATAGACACCGGGAGGTTCAGGGATGAGATCGTTCCTGTTTCCATACCGGCGAGGAAGGGAGATCCCGTCGTTTTTGATGTGGACGAATTCCCCCGCAGGGACACGAGCCTTGAGAAGATGGCGAAACTGAAGCCAGCCTTCAAAAAAGACGGCACGGTAACCGCCGGGAACAGTTCCGGCAGGAACGACGGAGCTGCGGCCCTGCTGCTGGCTTCTGAGGAAGGGGTACAAAAGCAAGGGCTGAAGCCGTTGGGCAGGATAGTGGCGGCTGCCTCAGCGGGCGTGGACCCGAGATACATGGGGATCGGCCCTGTGCCTGCCATACGGAAAGTACTTGAGAAGACGGGCATGTCCCTTTCGGACATGGGACTCATAGAGATAAACGAGGCATTCGCGGCCCAGACGCTGGCCTGCGTGAAGGAGCTTGGAGTGGACCAGGACCGTCTGAACGTGAACGGAGGAGCCATAGCCCTTGGTCATCCGCTCGGCTGCTCGGGAGCCCGTATACTGGTGACCCTTGCGCACGAGATGGGCAAGAGGAACGAGCGGTACGGTCTTGCGGCCATCTGCATAGCGGGCGGGCAGGGTCTTGCGGTGATCGTCGAGAGAGCCTGACGGAATAAAAGAGGAGGGTCCAGGGTGAGTGCAGTGCAGTCGAAAAAACTGAAGGCAATGGAAGAGGCCATGTCCCTGATAAAGAGCGGCGACAGGATAATGGTCAGCGGATTCGGCAACGTGGGAGACCCCAAGCAGTTGGTGGCAGCCCTGAGCAAGCGTTCGGTGAAAGACCTGACGATAATCAGCAATGACCTCGGTTCCCCCGGGATAGGCCTTGGAGCGCTGCTGAGCGCCGGGATGGTGAAGAAGCTTATAGGAAACTACTACAACTGGAACCCGGAAGTAGCCGATGCCTACAATGCCGGAATAATCGACGTCGAACTGGTCCCGCAGGGGTCTTTCGCCGAAGGGATCCGTGCAGCGGGAGTGGGAGTGGCGGCATTCTTCACTCCGACCGGTGCGGGAACGGATCTTGCGGTGCACAAAGAAGAAAGGGAATTCAACGGCAGGAGATACATCCTTCAGGAGGCCATAAAAGCCGACGTGGCGCTGATAAGCGCGGCGAAGGCCGATGCGCTGGGGAACCTGGTGTACAGCAAGGTAGCCCGGAATTTCAACCCTCTCATGGCCATGGCTGCGGATCTTGTCATTGCTGAGGTCGGGGAAGTGGTTCCTGCCGGAACGTTTGATCCCGAGTGCATAGTGACGCCCCACATTTTTGTGGACGTGCTGGTTCAGAGGGGGTAGCGAAAATGTTTCAGATGGATGAAGAGAGCGCGAAGGTACGCATAGCGAAGAGGATAGCCCGTGAGTTCACGGAGATGAGCGCAGAGAAGGACCTCTTCGTGAACCTTGGAGTGGGTATACCCACCATGGTTGCGGACTATGTTGAGGGAAAGAATCTCTATCTCCAGGCGGAGAACGGCATGCTGGGTGTAGGCCCTGCCGCGGAGGCGGGGAAAGAGGACCCGAACCTCATCAATGCGGGCAGGGTCAAGGTGACCGAGACGGTGGGGTGTGCCTATTTTGACAGTTCCACATCGTTCGGCATGATCCGCGGCGGTCATATAGACGCGACAGTGATAGGGGCGTTCGAGATTGACGAGCGCGGGAACGTGGCGAACTGGATAATCCCCAACGGCAAGCAGCTGGGTGTGGGAGGAGCGATGGACCTGGTGGCGGGAGCGAAGAAGGTGTACATCGCCATGCAGCATGTAAGCAAGAAGGGCAAGGCGAAGATCGTGCCGTGCTGCAGTCTTCCCATAACGGGGCACGGCGAGGTGGACGTGGTGGTGACGGAATACGCGCTGTTCCGGTTCAGGGAGGGAAAGCTCGTGCTCGAGGAGATCGCTCCGGAGATAACCCTCGAAGAACTCAGGGAAATAACAACTGCTGAGTTTACTGTTTCAGAGAATTTAAGAACATTATGTTAGAATGACAAACATAACAATAAAGACATAATTCTAAGACTTTTTTATGTGCAAAAAGCGTTGTTTTCTTAGTTGGCAGTATTTGATCAATTGAGAGGAGGATGTACGGTGAAAAAAAGGAATTTGGTCGTAATGTTGGGAGTAATGGCGTGTTTTTTGGCGACCCAGGTTTTTGCAATGACATTTGTTACCATTGGAACCGGCGGAGTTGGAGGAACATGGTACCCTCTCGGTGGAGCAATTGCAGAAGTATTGACTAATGGGGGAATCGATGTAAAGGCAACATCACGTGCTACAGGAGCTTCTCAGGAAAACTGCCGTCTTGTTTCAGCAGGCCGTGTACAAATGGGAATGACCATGGGAGTAACGCTTTATCAAGCGTACACGGGGACTGGTTTCTTTGAAAAAGACGGGAAACAGGATCTTAAACTTCTCATGAACATGTATCCTGCACCTCATCATTTGGTGGCAACAAAAGCCAGCGGCATCGAGAAGTTTGAGGATATCAGGGGAAGAAAGGTCGTTTTTGGATCACCGGGCAGCGGTGACGAGATGCTGTCCACGCTTATAATTCTTGCAGCGGGCATGGATCCTGAAAAAGATCTCAAGAAAGAACTGTTGACTTATACTGAGTCCACAATGGCCTTAAAGGACGGCAATATAGACGCTGCATTCTGGAACTTCCCTACACCTGCGCCTGCTTACATGGAAATGCTCGCCGTGAGAGAGATGAACCTTATTCCGCTGCCGGAAGAGGTCGTCAAGAAAGTTGTCGAAGATAATTCGTTCATGCTTCCATATGTTATAAAAGCAGGGACATACGACAAGCAGGATAAAGACGTTCTGACCGTGGCCGATGGCAATTTTCTTGTAGTTAGCTCAAAAATGGATGAAAAACTTTCCTATGATCTTGTTAAAACAATTCTCGAAAATAAAGACGCGTTTTTGAGGGTAACGAAACAGGCTGAACATTTTGTCACAGAGGAAGCCTCAAAAGGGATAATTCCCTTTGCGGAAGGTGCGAAAAAATATTACAAAGAAAAAGGTATCACAGTAGAATAGTGTCTATTTTTCCTTTCGAGGGTCTGGGAAAAATTTCCCAGACCCCTTCTTTTCAGGGGATACTCAATTTTTTATAGTCAGGAGGCCGTGATTATGGGCTGCAGTATTGATAATAGTCCTGATTCTGCTGTTTCTGAAATCGTAAAGGAAATAGAATCCAACAAAAGGATCCTGACAGGCTGGAGAATGCAGCTCCTTTTCGGGATAGCAATAACAGCTTCAGTTTTCCATTTATATACTGCATATTTTGGTCTGCTCTCGGCAATGTACCAAAGAGCTATCCACTGGATGCTAATGGGTGGAATTTTATTTCTCAGATACCCGGTGAGCAAAAAGAGACCCTCGGAAAAAATCGATTTTTGGGATTGGATCATCGTCGCTGTTCTCATGGCGGGTTGTTTTCATATTCTTTTAAATTGGCGGGCAATAACGGCTAGAGAAGGAGCTCCATTACCTTTTGACATCTGGATGGGAGTCACAATGGTTGTTCTTGTTCTGGAAGGGACGAGAAGATCTATGGGGTGGCCCCTTCCGCTTATGGCACTCATAGCGTTGATATATGCACTTTTTGGCCCCTATTTTCCTGGAATGTTTGCACACGGAGGTTTCTCAATAGAAGAACTTTTCCCTTTCCTTTACCTAAGAACAGACGGGATCTTCGGAGTCCCCATGGGAGTTTCCGCCTCCTTTATTTTCCTGTTCGTTTTATTTGGTTCCTTTCTGAGCATCTCCGGTGCAGGACAGTTTTTCATTGATCTCGCGGTCAGTCTTGCAGGAAGGAGCCAGGGAGGACCAGGAAAAGCAGCGGTAGTCGCGTCGGGCCTCATGGGGACAGTTTCAGGGAGTTCATGCGCGAATGCTGTGACCACAGGTGCTTTTACAATTCCACTGATGAAACAGACAGGATACAGCAACGAATTTTCAGGTGCAATTGTAGCTGCTGCCTCAACTGGCGGGCAGGTCATGCCGCCGGTAATGGGAGCTGCGGCTTTTGTCATGGCTCAATTTCTCGGTGTGGCATACTGGGAGATCGTTGTTGCCGCAGCCGTTCCAGCAACACTCTATTTTATTTCCATCATGGCCATGGTTCATTTCAGGTCCGGAAAGAAACGGATGAAACGCATGTCAGCAGAACAGCTCCCCAATATCGGCAAGGTACTCCGTCAGGGATGGCAGCTGCTTTTGCCCATTGTCACTTTGGTTTTATTTCTTGCCTTCGGCTACTCCCCCGTCAAGGCTGTCTTCTGGTCGATCGTTCTGCTCGTCATCGTTTCATGGTTCGGGATAAAAGAACATCGAATGACCCCTCGTCTTATTCTAAAGGCTCTTATCGAAGGAGGACTTGGGGCCGTAGAGGTTGCTGCGGCATGTGCCTGCTCAGGTATTGTAATCGGAGTGATTGCGATCACGGGCATAGGACTTCTTTTTTCTTCCTACGTTTTGAGCCTCTCCGGCGGTATTCTCCCGTTTGCCCTTCTGCTGACAATGGCAGGGTCAATTATTCTTGGAATGGGAGTCCCAACAACTGCTCAGTACATAATTACATCAACATTAGCAGCTCCCGCTCTTTACCAGATGGGAGTCCCTATGCTTTCAGCGCATCTTTTCTGCCTGTATTTTGGAGTGCTTGCAGATGTGACCCCTCCTGTTGCTCTTGCGACATATGCAGCTTCTGGAATTGCAAAATCCAATCCTCTTAAGACGGGCTTTACCGCGTTATTGGTAGCTGCTGCAGGTTTTCTCGTACCATTCATGTTTGTCTACAATCCCTATTTACTGCTTCAGGGTGATCTGTTCCATATAGTCTTAGGGTGTGGAACCGCTCTTGTGGGAATCATTGGACTTGCAGCTTCAATACAGGGATTTTTGGTAAAAGATCTGAATATGCTTGAGCGGCTAGTTCTCTTCTCTGTTCCCTTTTTTGTTGTGTATCCGAATTTGAGCAGCAATTTTATAGGAACAGGTATCGTTTTCGGCCTCTATTTTTTTCAAAAATACAGACTAAAAATGTCTGCTGAAACTGTTCAGGAATAGCCGGAAAAAATAGGCAATAACTAATGCAACCTGCATTCCCGTATTATTATACCAATGAACCTTGAAAGACGTTGGTATTGCCTGATTTGACCTTGTTTTCAGGTTGCAGTTCTCTCCTGTCCTTGGTATAATATACCAAGGACAGGAGGTGATT
>Ga0228535_1003453_pt1 | contig 11341 bp, 11 predicted proteins | sample SJ1metagenome_FD_168457 | JGI IMG/M metagenome (GOLD analysis project Ga0228535, IMG submission 168457) | Enriched culture of PCE-dechlorinating microbial communities from Ithaca, New York, USA - SJ1 | ecosystem: Engineered > Modeled > Simulated communities (microbial... > Unclassified | place... | reverse complement strand
CCCGAAGGAGCGGGCGGAGCACGTGATGCTCGTGGACCTGGGGCGCAACGACCTCGGACGGATCGCCCGGATCGGGAGCGTTCAGGTCAACCAACTCATGGCGGTGGAGCGCTATTCCCACGTGATGCACCTCGTCTCCGACATCCAGGCCCAGATCGCCTACGGCAAGGACGCCTTCGACGTCCTGAGGGCCACCTTTCCCGCCGGGACCCTGAGCGGTGCGCCCAAAGTGCGGGCCATGGAGATCATCGCCGAGTTGGAGCCCACCCGCCGGGGGGTCTACGGCGGCGCCGTGGGCTACTTCGGCTATGGCGGGAACATGGACTTCTGCATCACCATCCGGACGATGCAGATCCAAGGCGGACGGATCTTCCTCCAGGTCGGCGCCGGCATCGTCGCCGATTCCGACCCGGAGGCGGAGTACAGAGAGACGCTCGGCAAAGCCGAGGGGATGGTCCAGGCCGTCCGCCTCGCCGAGACCGAATTCGAACTTTAAAGGAGAACGGATATGATCCTGATGATCGACAACTACGATTCCTTCACCTACAACCTGGTCCAGTACCTGGGCCAGCTCGGCGAGGAGGTCGTCGTCCGCAGGAACGACGAGGTCACCCTAGACGAGATCGAAGCCATGGCCCCGGAGGCGATCTTCCTCTCCCCCGGCCCCTGCTCGCCGGAGCAGGCGGGCATCACCGTGAAGGCGATCCGGGCCTTCCACCGGAAGGTCCCCCTGATGGGGGTCTGCCTGGGCCACCAAGCGATCGGCCATGCCTTTGGCGGCCGGGTCGTCCGGGCGGGGCGGATCATGCACGGCAAGACCTCGCCGATCCTCAACGACGGCCGGACGATCTTCAAGGGGCTCCCCAGTCCCTTCCCGGCCGGCCGCTACCACTCGCTCATCGTGGAGCGGGAGGGCCTCCCCGACTGTCTGGAGATCAGCGCCGAGACCCAGGAGGGAGAGATCATGGGGCTCCGCCACCGGGAATTCCCCGTGGAGGGCATCCAGTTCCACCCGGAGTCGATCCTGACGCCGGGCGGCAAGAGGATTATCCGGAATTTCCTGCAGCTCATCGACAGAAAGGAGAAATGCGACGCATGATCAGGGAAGCGATAGCCAAAATCGTCCGCGGGGAGGACCTGCGGGAAGAGCAGATGATGACCGTCATGACGGAGGTGATGGAGGGGACCGCGACGCCCGCCCAGATCGCCGCCTTCATGACCGCCCTTCGTCTCAAGGGCGAGACGGTGGACGAGGTGACCGGCGCTGCCCGGATCATGCGCCAGAAAGCGACCCGGATCGACGCACGCTCCTCGGTCATCGTGGACACCTGCGGCACCGGCGGCGATGGCCGAAACACCTTCAACATCTCGACAACCGCCGCCTTTGTGGTGGCCGCGGCGGGGCTGACGGTGGCCAAGCACGGAAACCGGGCCGTATCGAGCGGCTGCGGCAGCGCGGACGTCCTGGAGGCCCTGGGCGTCAAGATCGACGCGGCCCCGGAGATCGTCGAGGAGTGCGTCCAGGAGGACGGAATCGGCTTCCTCTTCGCCCCCCGCCTCCACGGGGCGATGAAATACGCCATCGGCCCCCGCCGGGAGATCGGAATCCGGACGATCTTCAACATGCTCGGGCCGTTGACGAACCCCGCCGGGGCCACCGCCCAGCTCATCGGGGTCTACGATCCGAAACTTACCGAGATGTTCGGCGCCGTCCTCAGGAACCTCGGGACCAAGAGGGCCTTTGTCGTCCATGGCTCCGACGGCCTGGACGAGGCGACCCTGACGGGTCCGACCCGGGTTTCGGAACTGAAAGAGGGGCTGATCGCCACCTACGATATCGACCCGGTGGAGCTCTTCGGAGAGGTCTCCCCCGCCGAGGAACTCCGCGGCGGCGACGCCGAGACGAACGCCCGGATCACGATGGAGATCCTCGGCGGCACGGACGGACCTCGCCGGCGGATCGTCGTCCTGAACGCGGCCTTGGCCATCGTGGCGGGAGACAAGGCCGGGACGCTCCGCGAGGGGATCGCGGTCGCAGAGGCCTGCATCGACAGCGGGGCCGCCCGGAGGAAGCTTCAGGCCCTGATCGAGAGGAGCCATAGCTGAGGGAGTGGCGGTTGCGGATCGGGATCCCTCGGCACGCCGGATATTTTTCGACCCTGCACCTCCTCGCTTCACTGTCGGGAAAAAACTCGCGCTCCGCGCTCAAACAGTTTTCCCGGCGGGCGCTCCGCTGCGGGGGCAGGGGACCCCGAACAATCTCCGATGCGCGCTTCATGGGACCCGATCCACAGGACCAGTAGACGGGGTGTGAACCAAAATTGAGGAAGAGAAGATGATATTGGACAGGATCATCGAGACCAAGCGGCGCGAGGTGGCCGAGCGGAAGGAGAAGACTCCTCTGGCCGTGCTGGAGAAGAGGATCGCGGGCCTGCCGCAGGCCCGCGACTTCGAGGCGGCCCTCGTCCCCGGGGCGATCATCGCCGAAGTAAAGCGCCGTTCCCCCTCCCGGGGCGTCCTCCGGGCGGATCTCGATCCCGCCGGCATCGCCGGCATCTACGAGGCCCACGGGGCTGCAGCAATCTCCGTCCTCACCGACGGGAACTTCTTCGGGGGAAGCGAGGCGGATCTCGCCGCGGTCCGGGATGCCGTCACCCTTCCCGTACTCCGGAAGGAGTTCATCATCGACCCCTGGCAGATCCATGAGACGCGCGCCATCGGCGCGGACGCCCTCCTCCTGATCGCCGCGATCCTCACCGAAGAGGAGCTCTCGGGATACCGGAAGGCGGCCGAGTCGCTGGGGATGGCGGTCCTCGTTGAGGTCCACGACGGCACAGAACTGGATAAGGCCCTGACCGCCGGGGCCGAAATCGTCGGGATCAACAACCGGGACCTCAGGACTTTCACGACGGATATCGAAACGGCCAGGGCCCTGGTCCCGCGCATCCCCCGGGACCGGATCATCGTGGCCGAGAGCGGAATCCGGACGCGCCAGGAAATCGAAACCCTTCAAGAGGCGGGGGTCCGGGCTTTCCTGATCGGCGAGACGCTGGTCGCGGCCCCGGACATCGCCGGAAAACTCGCGGAGCTGCTGGGGCGATGACCGAGATCAAGATCTGCGGAATCACCCGTCTCGAAGACGCCTTCTCGGCTGCCGATTGCGGGGCGGACGCCGTCGGTTTCATCTTCCATGAGCCGAGCCCCCGCTGGATCGACCCCATCCAGGCCAAGGCGATCGTCGAGGCCCTGGCCGGCCAGGTCACCACGGTCGGCGTCTTTGTCAATCGAAAGGCCGAAGATGTGGAGCGGATCGCCGAGGCCTGCGGCCTCGACTTGATCCAGTTCCACGGCGACGAGACGGCCGAGTACTGCCGCCGCTTTTCGCCGGAACGGGTGATCAAGGCCGTCTGGCTCCGGAATCCCGAAGATCTCCAACGGTTGGAGGACTACGACGTCCGCGCCTTTCTCGCCGACGCCAGGGACGCGGGGCGCTACGGGGGGACGGGAAAGCGTGCCGACTGGGAATTGGCGGCTTCGCTCGCCGGAAAGCATCCCCTGATCCTTGCCGGAGGGCTCGGCGAGGGGAACATCGAAGAGGCCCTGGCCGCGGTTTCACCGCTGGCCGTGGACATCAACAGCGGCTGCGAAAAGAAACCGGGGATCAAGGACCCTGAAAGGATCCGGCGCATCGTCGCCATTGTTCGCCGAGCCAGGCCCCCTGGGCCTGGGGAGATTTTCTCAACCCTAGGGAACGGAAAGACGGAGAAATTACCCTCGCACAGAGGGCAGGGAAAGTGATAAAAGAGAGGAAAAGAGACATGATGACAAAGAGGCAACCGGACAGACGGGGCCATTTCGGGATCTTCGGTGGGCGTTACGCGGCCGAGACGCTGATGCCCGCCCTTGTCGAACTGGAGGCGGCCTACCGGGCGGCCAAGCGGGACCCTGCATTCAGGAAAGCGTTCGCCGCCCTTCTTCTGGAATACGGCGGGCGTGAGACATCCCTCTACGAGGCGCGCCGACTCGGCGAGGCCCTGGGTGGGGCGAAGGTCTACCTGAAGCGGGAGGACATGAACCACACCGGGTCCCACAAGATCAACAACACCCTCGGGCAGTGCCTCCTGGCCCGGCGGATGGGCAAAAGGAAGGTGATCGCCGAAACCGGGGCGGGCCAGCACGGCGTGGCGACGGCGACGGCGGCGGCCCTCTTCGGCATGGAATGCCGGATCTTCATGGGAGAGGAGGACATCCGGCGGCAGGCCCACAACGTCCATCGGATGAGAATTCTGGGGGCCGAGGTCGTCCCCGTCGCTGCGGGGACCGCAACCCTTAAGGACGCCATGAACGAGGCGATGCGCTTCTGGGTCTCCTCGGTCCGGGACACCTTCTACGTCATCGGTACCACGGCCGGCCCCCATCCCTACCCGGAGATGGTCCGGGACTTTCAAAGTGTCATCGGCCGGGAAGCGAGGCGGCAGATCATCCGGAAGGAAGGGCGGCTCCCTGACCTCCTCATAGCCTGCGTGGGCGGGGGGAGCAACGCCCTGGGGCTTTTCTATCCATTCCTCGGCGATAGGACCGTGGCGATGACCGGCGTCGAGGCAGCCGGGAAGGGGCTCTCCACTGGGCTCCACGCGGCGAGCATCACAGCCGGCCGGATCGGCGTCCTCCACGGGAACAAGACGTTCCTGATCCAGGACGAAAACGGCCAGGTCCGTGACGCCTACGCGATCGCCGCAGGCTTGGACTATCCCGGCGTGGGTCCGGAGCATGCCTGGCTCCATGCCACCGGCCGGGTCCGTTACGTCACCGTGACGGACGGGGAGGCCGTCGAGGCCTTTGTGACGCTCTCCCGCCGCGAGGGGATCATCCCCGCCCTGGAGAGCGCCCATGCCGTGGCCCATCTGATCAAGACGGCGCCCAACCTGTCCAGGGAACAGGTCGTGATCGTAAACCTCTCGGGGAGGGGAGACAAGGACGCGGAGACCATCGCCCAGAGCGGGGAGGTGAAACCATGAAGGAAAGAATCGACGAGCGATTCGCGCAACTTAAAAAGAAGAACCGCAAGGCCCTGGTCGCCTATCTGACCGCAGGCGATCCGGATCTCGAGACGACGGCGAAATTGATCTCGTCTCTGGAGGCCGCCGGCGTGGACATCGTCGAGGTGGGCGTCCCCTTCTCCGATCCGACGGCCGACGGCCCCGCAATCCAGGCTGCCTCCCAGCGCGCCCTGAAAGGAGGAGCCACGCTGGAGAAGATCCTGGCCACGATTCGGCCGCTGCGCCAGTTCAGTGGGATCCCCGTCGTCCTCTTTGGCTACTACAACCCGATCCTCGCCTACGGACCGGAGCGGTTCGCCAAGGACGCGGCCGCCTCGGGCGTCGACGGGATCCTCGTCGTCGACCTGCCCCCTGAGGAGGCTGCGGAACTTCGCAAATACACGGACCGGGCGGGGCTGGCCTTCATCACCCTCGTCGCCCCGACGACAGACCCCGAGCGGGCGCGGACGATCCTCTCCGGCGCGGCAAGTTTCGTCTATTACATCTCCGTGACGGGCGTCACGGGGACCAAGGAGCCCGACCCCGAGCAGATCCGACAGGACGTGGAACGGCTCAGGACGATGACCGACCTGCCCGTCGTCGTGGGCTTCGGGATCTCCAAGCCGGAGCAAGCAGCGGCGATCGCACCTCTGGCGGACGGCGTCGTCGTCGGGAGCGCCCTGGTCCGCCTGATCGGAGAAAAGAGGGAATACGGCGATCTGATCGAAGACGTCTTCACCTTTGCGGACAAGATCCGCAGGGCGATCGACGGGGCCTCCTAGGGTCGTGCCGGTCCCTGTGGATTTCCTTATCAGATGGTGATAGAAAAGAACTGAACGGTACGCGAACCGCGTTCTATCCCCGATAACCGTCCTGGAGGAAACAGGCGACCGCCACCCTTCCTTTTGCTGAACTGTATTTTCGGAAGATCAGGAGGTGCGACCATGCCCACCCCGGCATCCCAGGCGGCCCTGAACGGGCTGCGGGACCTCTCGACGCTTCATTGGTACGTCATCCCTCTGCTGGCCATCGTCATCTACATCTACACGGTTGAACTGAAGAAGGCCAGAGAGACGGGGAACTGGGACGCCATCTTCGCCGGCCTGACCGTGTTCGGCATGGATTTCTTCAACGAGACCTGGAACGGCTGGGTATTCCACTTCACCAACTACTCGGCCGTCTGGACGACCCCCGGCGAGACCGCCCTGAGGACCCTGGTGGGGTGGAACATCGAAATCATGTTCATGTTCACCATCGCGGGGATCATCTTCTACCACACCCTTCCGGACAAGCAGGAAAAGCGGATATTGGGGATTCCGAACCGCTGGTTCTGGGCGGTCGCTTATTCGGCCTTTTGCGTCTTCGTGGAATGCCTGCTGAACATCGGGGGACACCTCGTCTGGGAGTACCCCTTCTGGGAACTCTCTTTCGGCGGCATCTGGCTGATCTTCCTGCTCGGCTACTTCCCTTTTTTCGCGGCGGCCAACGTCGTCATCGCGAGGAAGACGAACCTCCGCAAGCTCGGGGCGATCGGTCTGATCTACAGCGTTCCCACCTTCATGAACCTTATCGGCAAGGGGAGCTTTCACTGGGCCTATTGAACCTGGCCCGAGCAGGGTTCCGGAAACCGGCCTCCGGAGCGATCCATCCCCCATCCGTCCTTTTTTCCGGCAAATTTCCTTTGACAGACAAGATTGCCTTGCCCTATATCCTTTACCGGATTCCCATCCAGGTCCCCATGGTCATCGCAAAGAGGAATCGAGTCCGGTGATTGTAACATTGAACCTCAAGGAACTGAACAGAGCGAGCGAGAGACCATGAAACCCAACGGTGTCCCCGCAGGGATCTCCGTACCGAGAGACGGGAACACCCGCCTAATCCTCCCCTGTACGCGCAGGCAGGTTCTGATCTGGGGCGGGGTTTCCATCACCGGATGGTCTGTCCTGTCACCCTTCTTGGTCCAGGGGGCCGACAGGCCTCTCATCATCATGGAGAAGGCCCAGGGCATGGTCGTGGCCGATCCTGTTCTATGCGTCGGTTGCGGACGGTGCGAACTGGCCTGCACGGAATTCAATGACGGAAAGGCGTCGCCGTCGTTGTCACGGATCAAGGTAGACCGGAATCTGAATTCAGGTGCCCGGGGCGCCACGACCTGGCGCGAAGGACATGGCAATTTCGGGGACGGCCTTGTCGTGCAGGACCTTTGCAGGCAGTGCCCGCATCCCGTCCCCTGCGCCAGCATATGCCCCGAAAATGCGGTTATCCTGTCGCCTTCCGCTCATACACGGGTCATCGATCCGGAAAGGTGCACGGGCTGCAAAGTCTGCCTGCAGGCATGCCCCTGGGAGATGATCTCCTACGATCCGCATAGCCGGAAGGCAACCAAGTGCCATCTCTGCCAGGGGAAACCGAAATGCGTGGAGGCATGCCCGGCAGGATCTCTGAGCTATGTAGCGTGGCGTGATTTGACTGGGGAGATCCCTCCCCGCAATCCGAATTCCTCCCCTCTCCCCCCGGAACGCGCTCTGAGCTGCCAGGAATGCCATCTGCCCGGCCTGCCGCAGAACATCAGGCAGACGAGCGCGATGATGCGGCAGTTGCTCGGAGGGGGAAAGGCCGTCCCGGAAAGGATCGGTTTCAAGTGGATCGACCTGGCCGGAACGGTCCTCATCCCCTTGGCGATCGGGTCGGTCTTGGTCCATGCCGTCTTGAGGAAGGTCAGGAAACGATGAGGCGAATCGATCTCCATCCCCTGCCGTTGAGGATATGGCATTGGACAAACGCAGGGGCCGTCATTCTGCTGATGGCGACGGGTCTGTATCTGCGGTTACACGGCATCGCATCCATCAAACCCCATGATCCGGTCCTGCTGTGGCACAAGGGAATCGGCCTGGCAATGACCATCCCGGCGCTCTTCTGGTTCCTCTATACGCTCTTGAACCCGAACCAGAGGCGCCAATACCGGATGACCGGAAGGGATCTCAAGGGCATCCCGGTTCAGGCCAGGTTTTACCTCTTTTCCATATTCTCGGAAGGGGAAAACCCTTTCCCGCCGTCCGCCGAAAACAAGTACAACCCCCTGCAAAAGACCGCCTATGCGGCCGTCATGTTCGTCTTGATTCCGGTGCAGGTGGTCACGGGTCTGCTCTTCCTGGACATCCCCGTTTTGCGGGATCATCTCCTCGCGGGGAACCTGATGGGGCTCCTCGGTGCTATCCATGTGATCTTTGCCTACGGGTTGGTCCTCTACCTCATCGTCCATCTCTACATGGCCACCCTGGGAGACCGGTTCTTCTCCCACACGATGGGGATGATCGTCGGGTATGAAGAACAGGACAACGGGATGAAGGAAGACAAGGGCAGCCCCACAGCCGCCGCGACCTCTCTGGACGGGGAAAGAACATGAGCGGATATGGAGGGTGGGCCGGCAAGGTCCTGCGCGTCGATCTGTCCACCGGCAGGATATGGACCGAAGACACGATCGAGCGATACAAGGAGTTCCTGGGCGGCACCGGGATCGGCTATAAAGTGATGTGGGACGAGGTCCCGCCAGGGACCAAACCGTACGATCCGGAAAACAGAATTGTCTTCGCCACAGGACCGCTGGCGGGGACGAGCGCTCCGAGTAGCGGCCGTACGGCCATCACCACACTCTGGCCCACCTGCTGGCCCATACCTCTGGTCGCCTCCGGTCACATGGGCGGACATTTCGCCGCCAAACTCAAATATGCCGGCTACGACGCCGTTATCATCCAGGGGAAGGCGGATCGGCCCGTGTGGCTGATGATCGCGGACCAGAAGGTCGAGATTCTCGATGCCCACGAGATCTGGGGACAGGGCATCCGCGCGGCGACGTATGCCATCTCCGAGATCATGGGACGGGACGCGGTGGTGGCCGCCATCGGCCAGGCGGGCGAGAACCTGGTGCCCATGTCCAACGTGATGAATGACGTTTCCCACTCCGCCGGCGGCATCGGATCGGTCATGGGATCCAAGAAACTCAAGGCCATCGGCGTCGTCGGCAGCGGCAGCATCAGGATTGCGGGCAAAAAAGAGGACTGGGGAAAATTTATCAAGTATCATCTCTCTCTGCTCGGTGCCAGCAACCAGCAAGTGGTGCCGAGTTCCCCGCAGCCGTGGGCGGAGTACTACGATCCGACGACGAGGTGGAATGCGTCCCGGGGGCACCGCTGGGGGGCCGCGGCCCATCCTGTCGACACGGGAATCTGCGACCCGCACGATATGAACCGGATTGCCTACCGGTCGAACACCGCCGCTTTTTTCCTGGGCGACGGCGTCTGGCCGCATACGGTCAGAGGAAACGGTTGTTCGAGTTGCCCCATCCGCTGTCACACCATCCTGAAGGTGCCGTCCGTCTCCGCGAAATACGGTATCCCGGCGGTGGGTCAGAATACCTGCGGCGGTCTCAAATTCGGCCGCGCTTTCTTCAAGAAATTCCCGGACGGCCCCAGGGGCATGACCGAACTGGAGGCGTGCATGGTCGGGATGCACCTGGCCGACGACCTGGGCATCTGGTGCAATTACGGGCTGCTGCAGCGGGACTTTATCAAGCTGTATTATGACGGCGTGATAAAGAAGAAGCTGGGTGCCCGGGAGTTCGCGAGTTATTCCTGGAGCAAATATGAGAAGGGGGACCCCGCGTTCCTCTTTGAACTGCTGCCCCGGATCGCGGCTAAAGAGGGTGAACTGGGCACGGCCATGGGCCTCGGCACCGGCTACATGCTGGAGCGCTGGAACCTCTCCGAGGAGGAGTGGGGAAAGGACAAGGCACTCGGCTACTGGAAAATGGGTCATGGAAAACACCACTCCTCAGAAGAGACCGGTCAGTGCGGTCTGCTGATCAATCTGATGTACAACCGGGATTCACAATGCCACTCCCACAGCAATTTCACCCGGAACGGATTGCCGCTGACGCTGCAGAAGAAGCTGGCGGCCGAGCTGTGGGGCGCCCCCGAAGCCGTCGACGGCGTGGGGGACTACAAACCCATGCATTGGTCCAAGGCGCGGATGGCCAAGTGGTCGCTCCTGCGCAAGGAGCTGCACGATTCCCTCTCCCTGTGTAACTGGATGGGGCCCTGGGTGGCGTCCCCACTCCGGGAGCGCGGCTATCGGGGCGACGATTCCGTCGAATCCATGCTCTACAGGCTGGCCACGGGGGACGACAAGGACCGGGAAGGGCTGGACGCCGTTGCGGAACGTATCTTTCTCCTCCACCGGGCGCTGACGATCCGCGGCATGGGAACCCGGGAGATGCGTATCCGTCACGATAAGATCCCCGAATGGGTCTTTTCGGACAAATCGGGCAAGCCCCCTTACACGAAAGGGACCAGCCATCTGGACCGAAACGATGTCCATCTCGCCCTGGACCTGTTTTACGAGGAGATGGGCTGGGACAAGGCCACCGGTGCGCCCACGGACAGGACATACAGGAAATTCGGTCTGGGCGGCGTCGCCGACAGGCTGGCGGAACGAGACCTGATACCGACATGAAAACGCCGATTGCATCGAAAGGCTTCTGCGGGGATGAGGGGACAAGGCGCGGGGATGCCGCAGCCAAAAGGGCGGCGGCCGCGATCCGGGAGAGGAGTGCGAACTCGCAGCTCATTTCCGGATCCGAGATCCTGGATCTGTTGAACGCAGAACACCTCACGCCCCTGGATGCGGGTCAGGATATCCATGGGTTTTTCACCCAATTGGTCGACGGTCACGAGGATCTGCACGGACTTTCCGGAACAGGTTCCCTCTGGTATTACTCCTCCGACCATATGACCGAGGCCTATGCGAAGATCATGTTCCACCAACAGGAAGGCCCCCTGCGGCTGATTGCCGAAACGGTCCGCCAAAACGCCAGCACATACCGGAAGCCGGTACCGCTCGATATCTTTACGCGACCGCCCTTCAATCTCACCCACGATCAGGTATTACGCTCGTTGGCCACGATGACCGAAACAGAGAGCTATGGGGATATCGCCAGGACAACAACCTCGGCATCCGGGATCTATCTCTACTGCAAAACCCACCTGGAGGCGGATCATGCCGCCATGCTGGCCGAATGGCTCGACGTCGGCCAATTCGAGAACCCCTGAAGAGACGGGAGGAGAAAGACCATGGAAGACAAGGAAAAGTTGACGGCACCCTGCGGTTTGGCCTGCTTCCTCTGTGAGCTGTACGAGGCCAACCTGACGGACGAACTGGCCGAAACGATTCATGCCAAACTTGGCGTCCCGAAGGAAGAAGTGGCCTGCAGGGGCTGCCGGCAACAGGACGGAAAACATTTTCAT
>Ga0228535_1003452_pt1 | contig 11342 bp, 8 predicted proteins | sample SJ1metagenome_FD_168457 | JGI IMG/M metagenome (GOLD analysis project Ga0228535, IMG submission 168457) | Enriched culture of PCE-dechlorinating microbial communities from Ithaca, New York, USA - SJ1 | ecosystem: Engineered > Modeled > Simulated communities (microbial... > Unclassified | place... | reverse complement strand
TTGCAACTGATGCACTATTGTTACTAAAAATGCTGCATTATTGTTACCGAAAGTGTTGCAGTGTTGTTACCAAAAACGCTGCACGCGAAATTACCGAAAATGCTGCATTCTTATTTACCGTTTACAAATCTACAACTTGTTATCGATCTTTCTCTTCATTGAATAAAGGCCAGTTAGGATCAGTAGCATGCGCATCCTGCATGATTTTTTTCAACTCTTCCGCTTTTTCCGAATATAGAAAAATAACGTTGTGCACTTCGGAAGGATCGGAAGCAATATTGTATAGCTCATATACCGGCTCTTTCTGAAGATTGAGATGGAGCAGTTTCCAATTTTCCTGGACAACCGCCTGTCGACCGTTTAACTCGTGAAATTCGAAATAGAAGAAATCGTGCGCTTTCTGCTCCTTTTGACCCAGTAATGTAGGCAACACACTGATTCCGTCAGTTTTCACCGGAATTTTTCTGTCCAACAGTTCGGCAAAGGTAGGCAGATAATCCCAAAAGGAAAAGGCAAAATCGGTTTCCGTTCCGGCCGGAACATGACCTTGCCAGGAAACAATAGTGGGAACCCGGATGCCGCCTTCGTACAGATCGCATTTGTAACCTCGATACATTCCGTTGCTGTCGAAAAAATCGGGATCGTTGCCTCCTTCTTTGTGTGGGCCATTGTCGCTCGTGAAAACGATCAGCGTATTATCGCAAATCCCTTGTTTTTTCAATTCCTCGACAATCTCTCCCACATACTTGTCCAACCGTGTAACCATTGCCGCATAAGCAGCTTTGGGGTATTCCTGCGAAGCATAGCCTCCTTTGCGAAATGTCGCACCCGAATCCACTCCTTTATAAGGTATCTCGGGAAACTTCCCTTTGAATCTTTCAAAAACGGAATCTTCGGGAACAACCAGTTCGGCGTGCGGAAGAATGACGGGAACATAGAGAAAAAACGGCTTGCTTTTATTTTTCGCAATGAAATTTAACGCTTGTTGCTGAATCAAATCCTGAGCATAAGTTCCATAATTTCTCCCGGCATTTTCGGGTAAATCCACTCGGGTCCGGTTATGCCAAAGATGATCGGGATAATAATTATGTGCCAATCGCTGACAGTTATATCCGAAAAATTCGTCCACTCCCTGATGATTCGGATCTCCTTCCGACCCCGGATAGCCAAGTCCCCATTTCCCGAAAGCACCGGTCGCATATCCCGCATCCTTAAAAAGATGAAAAAGAGTGTAAGCATTTTTTGGCAATGGAAACTGTCCTTCCGGTTCCAATTCCCTGTTTCCGCGAATCGGTGCATGACCGGTATGCAGTCCCGTCATCAGGCAGGCGCGTGAAGGTGCACTCACTGTCGTTCCCGCATACGTATGCGTACAGCGCATTCCGGTCAATGCCAGTCGATCGATGTTTGGCGTTTCAAACTTCTCTTGTCCGAAACAGGAGAGATCGCCATACCCGAGATCGTCGGCGACGATAAATACTACATTGGGCTGTTGCCGGGCTCCTAGCTGGAGTAAGGAAAAACAATTTAATCCTAGTCCCATAAATATGATTTTCGATTTAAGCATAAGGAATTCAGTGATTATATGCAATCATAACTAATGCGAATCAGGAGTTGAAACTATTAAATAAAGGCCAATCCGGATCTGTCGCATGCTCATCCTGCATGATTCTTTAGGGTACAACAATAGTTTTTGACTTTCCAAAATTAATGTATCCATCCCAAATAATACGATCTTTATCTGATACCGCCAAATGAATATTATTGTTTTTCTTCACTATAAAAAAGTCCAGATCTCTGTTCAATATTTTACATGATGTCAACGATAATTCGTTCCAAGAGTCAGGTATCTGTGGAGTTATTTTAAAGCGATCTTGCCCCAATGGTTCGATTCCTAGTATTCCTTCAGTAAAAATCCGGCAATAAAGTGCACTTTCCGCTGAGAGATGGCGCATACCGTATTCCGGGTAAGCTTCCACAGCGTAAGGGACACGCTTACCCAGTAAACGTGATCGGGAATAAGATAACAGTCGGTCTAAAGCCCTGTCAGCCGCACCGGCCTTAAAAGCCCCCCTAAAAGCATAGAGAGTTCCCCTGTCCCAAAAGACATTATCACCGGGTTCGACCAATATTCCATTATCGGCCCATAGTTTGTCAAAAAGAGCATCCAGGGTACCTTCTTTTCGTGTCTGAATACCCATAACAAGCGGCAGACAAATCCAATGACGAAATGTCTGATGTCCCTCAAAATAACGGTAAGTTTCTATGCCTTCGATTGTTGCTCCGAAATAATTTTCAATGGCATCTTCTAATTTTTGTGCTTTACGATGAAGATCATTGATAATATCCGGGGATTTATCCAGCATTTGGGCGACTCTCGCAGCGTTTACAAGTCCACCGTAATAAAGTGACGAGGTAGCCAAATTAGCATCTCCTGTCGGGAAACGGCCTTCCATCTCGTCCGTATCTGACATTACCACACCATGTTCATTGAGATTATCGTTACAGTATTCTATACTCCACTCGATCAACGGCCATAGATCTTTAGCAATTTTCTTATCGCCTGAAGCCAATACGAACTGAGAAGTGCCATAACTGATCATTGCTGCATCACCCCGGTCTTTGGAACAACAGGGCAGATCTCCCTCCATTTCGAAGGATGATCTTATAAATTCTCCTTTAGGTGGAATATTTTTCAAAAAATGTTTATAGGCATTATAAGCTGCCTGATTTCCGTTTTCATAGCCCAGCCATGGAAAAAACGGACCGCTGTATTCTAACTGGTCATTGGCCCATATACCGGCATAATAATTTCCGCCTCCCGGTGAATGTACCAATCCTATTTTAGTTTCAAAGATGCTTTCGGAAGCCCTGATCTTGGAAAAATAAAACAAGGTATTAATAATGGAATCCGGGGATTTCAATACAAGTTTGTTTTTCATTTCATTTAAAAAGACCTCCCTTTCAGTCTCAGCTTCAATAAACCCGTGATTAACATCCGGTTCGTTACTCATGCCAGCCGAGAAGTAAAGCCCAAAGGAATAATTTTCTCCCGGCTGAATAATTACCTCCGGCTTTGAATCGCAACGAACGGTAACCTTATAGACTCCATGCATACCCTTCTCTTCATGTTCGAAAGCAGTATGCCCGATATAAAGTCTCTTCTCCACCGACGAAATATTCCTTATTACCCATTTTTCGACCATCTGTCTTTGTGTCATGGAGGGGAGCAAGGTTCGCTCTATAATCATCCCTTCAATAGGAGTATGATAGAAGGTCAATTTACCGTCTATCCTAACTGAATCGAGTTGCGGTTGGAGTATTATATCCTCAAAAACAATAGACGGTAAAAATTGATCATCAAAGTTTCTGCGAAAATAGGCCCTATAATTATACCAATCCGGTTCTGAAGATCCGACAAACCTTCTTAATTGCGGAAAAATTATATCACGGTGTATTCTGAGGTATTTCTGCTTATCCACTTCATACCTGACAATACAGGAAATTCTCTTGCCGGACATCTCTATATCATCCCCATGCGGGAGTCTGTTTTCGTCTGCAATATTCCACGTTATGGCGTCCTGATCCGGTGATATATTCCAATACAGCGGATCGGGAGCAGTCCGGATGTCATTTTGTGCTCTAACCTGATAAAAACTCAATGTCATTATCAGAAACGATAAAAAAGCAAGTAGGTATCTCATATTATTATTTTGTTAAGACAGGACGGTAAGCTCCATACCAGGGAAACGGTGCGTATTTCCATTTGTTGTTAGTATCCGGTTGCGGCAATGAAACGGGAACGAAATCAAAAAGCCTGCTATTCCTGTATTCCGGAACGGCTATTGTATTTCCTTCGGGAATGTACTCGACCACTTTAGCATCATATTGACCGACCCGGATTTCCTTATTTTTTATTCCCGACACAAGATTATCCTTCACTACAATATTTTGCTTTTTCAATGCTTCTGGCAATTCATCTTTGGCAAAACCAAATCCTATCTCATAATCGAATCCTTTATCACATAAATTGTTATATATATACACATCTTCACAATTTGTCGACAGGATATCGATGCTTCCTACATTTCCGCTAAACCAACCGTCAGAGCCACAATTATAAAAGGTATTGTTATAGATATGGATATCGGAACGCAGGAGGTTTTCACCCCATAATCCAAACAGGATTCCTGCTCCCTGAATATTATAGGCAAGATTATGATGAATACGGATATTACGTGCTTCCGATCCTTTTCCTTCAACGCTGATAGCGAATCCCCAACCTGCAGAATGAGCAATGTTATCGCGAAACTCAATATCCTCAAGCAAACCGAACCACGCATCGGCATAATAAGCCTGCCGTGGCACATTATGCACCAGGTTATTGTGAACCACTCCATGCGATGACACTTCTTTACAATCTATCCCTTCTTTATAGCAGTGATGCACATGATTATGGCTGATCTCAAAATAGCGGGCCCCGCATATCGATATTGCTTCATGGGGAGCTTCATGTCCTTTTCTTGTTTCAGGTAACCGAAACTCAAGATCATTAGCTTTAGTCACTTCACAGCCGGTTACAATAACATAATCGGCATACCAGACCGATATTCCCGAATTATAACTCCTGTCTACGCTACATCCCTCCACCTTAATATGCCTGGTATTGCGTTTTTCTTCAGGAGCCGCTTCTGGAAGATTGGAAGAATATCCCACAAGTATCCCCACCGAATAGGAGTTCCTGAAATGAAGATCTTTCACGTGGATATATTCTTTCGCCGTAATTTGAAACAATCCGGCAGATTGTGATGAGAAAGGTTTTTCATTGGCAACAATAACATGCTGACCGTCGATAATCGCTTTTTCACCGGGCATTCCCCTATAGAGGATCCAGGCATCGGGCTTACCCGACCTTTGAGGCATGATCTGTTTATCGATATAGTATTCACCTCCGCGGATAGTAACGGTATCACCTGCCTGGGCAACAGAGCAGGCTTTTTGGATAGTGGCGAACGGATCCGAGATAGTCCCTTGTGCACTATTAGACCCATAATGTGCAACAAAGTATTCTTTCCCGGATACATACGGAGTAAAACACAATAAAAGAAGAGAAAGCAGGTAATATTTTGTTTTCATTTTTATGATTTAATTATGTTTATTTAATTGGAATAGTTCTGTTTCTGAATTCTTCGGGAATCTCGGTGATCTTTTTGATCCTGATATATTCCACAAACTGCTCTCCACCCTCACTTTGTATTTTTATCGCTCCTTTGGTGAGTGGTACCAATTCACCTTCCTCCGATTCATAACACGAATTATAGAGTACGGCAACCACTTTCCCATTTACCGCATGAATGACGGTGTCTCCCAGACAGATAAGGTCCAGTTCATTCCATTCCCCGAGAGGATTATCCGCTATCGGATTTGCGACAGCTATTTGCATAGCAGGTATTGAGGAACTGAATGTCCTTAGCGTTCCTGCGGGATCGAAAAGGTACATAGTATCTTTCAGACTGGGAATAACTGGTTTAAGGATCGGAATAATCGATGTAATACTCTCTGGTAAATCCGTTGAAGGTCTACTCGGGATCTCTCCATATCCTCCGAAACTCCAATAACTTCCGATATCACCATCATGGATATTGAATTCATGAGGTGATCGCTCTCTATCAGAAGCGGGATTTACAACATGGTAGAAAATACCTCCATCGCGGGGCCGGTCACCCAGCCATTGCCATTTCTTTCCGAATTTGAATTTATATTTCAAATGATAATTTTCATACTCTCGTTTGGAAGTTAAAAAGCCGATCAATTCACCCGATATATGCAGCATTTTCTTACCTTCATGTATCTGGTAACTGAAAACGGTTGAGTCGGGATTATCAGATAGATAGACCTTTGGTATTAACCATTCAGGCGGGTATTGCATTTCCGATTCTTCAGTACCTTTCTGTTCCGGTTTCAGCACAAAGTAAGACCAGTTCGAAAAATCAGTATAATTCAATAGATCGACCCATTCTTCATTTTGAGCCTTTTTACATGAAAACAAAACAAAGGTCAATACAAGTACAGTGATATTACTTCTTTTCAATAGTGTCATAACAAGATGGTTTTGATAATTTTTATACTATTTCACCTGGATATTTCGGACAAATTCGGTATGCTGTTTGAGATCTTCCAAAGATTGGATTCTCTTACCATATATTTGCAGGTTTTCAATCGTCACTCCGTCGATAGCATGTTGATCGTCGTAGCCGATAAAGATCGAAAACGGGTAAATCCCTTCTAATACCCGTATATTTCTGAAAGTTATATTTTTAATTTGTCCCCTGTATTTAGCATGTTCTTCATTCTCACCCTTGGGTATTCTCAATTCGTTATCCCATACGTCATGGGTAATATACTGGTTCAAATAGCCCTCGTCAGACGATCCGTCCGTACAAAACTTCGACCTGAAAATACCGAGATCGAACAGCTTCTGCCGTGCGTCTTCAATACGGATATCTTCATACAACACATTGCTGACGATAGCTTTGTCCGAATTGTGAATACTGAACACAGCACCCGACTCGACATGAATAATATCACAATCGCGAAAAGTAATATTCTTCACTTCCGCTGCATGTAGTTCGAAACCGATCTCCAGTCCGTTCCCCCATGCTGCGTTCCAGAACACGCACTGCTCCACCAATACACTGTCGACAATCACATTATCGGGGTAATCGAGATGTGCTTTGACAGCCACACAATCGTCTTTCACGCGAACGAAACAATCCTTCACATGCACATTCCGGCTACGAACAATATCAATACCATCATCGCTTGGATTATCACTGACCAGTTTCAACCCTGAGACAGTAACATTATCACAATTGATGGATACAACCTGCCAGGCAGTACTGTTATTCAGGATCAGACCTTCGATTGAAATATTTTTAGAATCGATAAACTCAATAAATCGCTGGTATTTCCCTGCCGATCCGTATCCATTGTCTACGGAGAAAATAGCAGCTGTCTCTTCTTGGGTTAATCGGTTGTTAAGGCTGCCGTCCATTATACCATGACCGGAAACCTTTACATTCTCCACTCCCGTGGCCGAAATAGCACCCACAACATAAGCACCTCCTTCAATATAGACATATTGTCCGGATTTAGGCCGTATTATACCCGGATGATGTACTTTCCCCGCCTCAAAAAAGAGCACATCCGGATCATCTTTGGATGGTTTCACTTCTTTGGGATTGGCAAAAATAAAAAGTGGATGGGTAAGTTTCCCGTTGATCTCCACACTATAATTACCCGGTTCAGTGATAATAAAACAAATTTTATCCTCTTTAATCACCGGTTTAATCCCGGCACTCAATGGACGGACATCTACCCATTTAACCGTTACTTTGCTCTCAATTTCAACAGAAACAGCCTGTTCCATCTCAAAAGCGGCAAATGAACAAGGAACAGGATTATCTATTACATGCACCGGAATACCGTCAACTGTCAACGTATAACTATCGGAAGCCTTTATTTCTTCCGGATAAGAGTAAGTCCTTATGGAAGCGAATATCGATTGAGAAAAAAGGATCAAAATCAAAAAAACATATTTCCTCATAATTGAATGTGGAATTAATATAACTCTGAAAAAATTATAATTATCAATACTTCTGAAGCAGTGTGAGCAGTTTACGATCCAGTTTATGCCCATGCCAATCTTCATAGTTCACATCCTTTCTCCCTGAGTCGAGAATCCCGAAAGTCCCGCGGAAGTTCCATAACCCCCACCCTATACCATGGGTAGTCAATATATCCAGTTGGTCCTCAAACCATGCGAGGAAAACATCATGAGGTGTCTCATTGTAACATCCGCATTCACCGCAATGTACCCCCACACCTTGCTTCACCAGATCGGTCCAGGGACGATAAAAATCTTCGAGCACCTTACGGTCAAATTTTTCACCGTTGATCACACCCGGCCATACAGGCACCGGTGCATCATCGGGGTTTTTCCATACCCAACCGGCTCGATAGTGGGATACATAATGTGGATAATAGCCCCTGCAACTTTGCCCTATGGGAAGATCAGTCAACTCGGGAATTACTGAAGCACCGCCGTTATTCCCGTCAGCAATTACCATTCTGTTGGCATTCTGCCGGTGGATAACGTCCAGGCATCCAACAGCGACTTTACGGTATATACTTCCCGGAATGGCTGTGGCCGGAGAGAACTGATCGTTCATATCTTCCTTGAAACAAGGCTCGTTGACTAGATCGAAACTTAATAATTCTGGGGAAACATTTTTAAACCGTTTCGCCCACATATCCCAGTGCTGGTAAAATGCCTGCTGTGCCTCTTCGTCCTTCCATAAGTTAAAGGGTTCGTGAAATCCGGCATTGATACAGAAACCGGGTGCTCTATGTAGATTGAGGCTTACATGCAAATGGTATTTATTGGCTGTATAGACTACTTGTTCGATAGCATCAATCGCTTCTTCCCTGAACCCAACTGTTTCTTCGGGAGTGATATCCCTTCCGGAAGCCGGATCATACTTCAAATAGCTGGGATATGCCATAGGAATACGGACAAAGTCGAATCCCCAGTCGGCCATCCATTTAAAATCCTGTTCCGTCGCCGCAAACCGAGCAGGATTTGCGATATATCGTTGAGGAGAAAAGAAGTCGAGGACATTAAACCCACGCCAGCGAGGCAACTTGTTCTTCTCTAACTGATAATTTGGGAATGCAAAAACATTCAACTGGCTGTTCATTGCCATCATACCGGCACCTATTGCCGTGGTTCTTAAAAAATCACGTCGTCTCATAAGAATACTTTTTTTTAATCCAATAACAATTTACAATTTATCTACCTGACAATTAAAATTAAGGGTTATAGACAATAATTATTCATCGCTCAACGTTTGTTGAACACCTCCGGAAGTAAGACATCAAATGGGAAGGGAGTTCGGATGTTGACCCTCCTTTTGGCTCGTATCCCCAGAGCAAACGATACGATTCCCCTTTTTTATCGATTTCTATTACGCCGAGATTTTTTGAGGGGATATCTCTATATTCCGCAAATGACATCCGCTTCGCGTAACCAAAAATCTTTCCCCGCCGATTTCGGAAACAGAAAGAGGCAAATTCAACCAGTCACTTTTGGGTTGAAAGTCATCAAAATAATGATAAAAATCCGGTTTTAAGCGCATGTTTATATCTCATTAATTCTCCTATTGAGCACCGTTTTCAATCTTAAAAACCCATGCATAATTATTGGGACTGACCTGGGGCAACAAAACCGGTGGCCTAATAATGAAGGTATCTCCCGATTTTTCCGACTTCACCTTGCCTTCGAAGCCAAGAAGGGAAACCTTACCACCAGTTTTTATTCCTTTTATCACTATCGGTTCTTTCGGGAATTCAGTACAAAATACATACAAGTGATTCCCTTTTTTAGTGAAATATACATTTTCGGTATTATTATTTACCGAGCCCTCCCATTTGCGGGTTCCATAGATTGCATCGCCATTCACCTCAAGCCATCTGCCTATATCGAGCAAACGTTCCTGCTGAATAACCGGGATGAGCCCATCGGCAGTGGGGCCGATGTCGAGCAACAAATTGCCACCACCAGCCACCTTTTCTATGAGCAAATCAACCAGCGCATCCGAAGTCATATAATTGTCCAAATCTTCTATCTGGTTGTAACCGAAAGAAGTCCCGATCCCCCGGCATTCTTCCCAGGGATGTTCAACTTCACCTGCACCTTCACGGTCATGAACAAGGTTATATTCGGTCGTAAAATATCCTCCATGTAATCCTCGTGTTTCCTTTCCCCAACGATCGTTTACTGCCACACGGTTCCTTACGGGTGATTCGTTATACAACCAGGCTAGGAACTCGGTACTTTTCCATTTTTCACTTGGATAATCCCACTCACCGTCCGTCCAGAAAATATCTGGTTGATACCGCAACACCAAATCTTTCATCTGCGGAATCATGTGTTCATCCACATATTTTTCAAAATCATTATGATACAGCGGGTTATACCATTCATAAAGGGAATAGTAAAAGCCCATACGAAGTCCGGCCTCTTTTATGGCATTTGTCAGCTCCCCGCAAAGATCACGGTGAGGACCGATGTCCATGCTGTTCCAATTCCAGCTTTGCTCACTAGGCCAAAGAGTAAAGCCTTCGTGATGTTTTGAAGTAAGTACTACGTATTTGGCCCCTGCCTTTTTGATAACATCGGCCCAACGCGCTGGTTCAAAATGCGGCGTTTTCCACTTCGAAGCAAAATCCTGATAGTAAAAATCATTTCCATACCTTTTATGATGGTAATCGCGGAATAGTTTGCCTGCCGGACTATCTTCGTTAATGCGCCACCAATACCATTCGGCATATTTGGCATAAATCCCGATATCGGCATCAGCCGGTGCCCAAGCCGGAACAGAATAAACTCCCCAATGAATAAAAATACCAAACTTAGCATCTTCGAACCATTGGGGAATCGGCCTACTGTCGATAGATTCCCAAGTAGGCTGGTATTGTTGTGCATTTACCTGCAAATAAAAAGATAAAATCAGGCCAAAAAGAAAGAATCGTTTCATTTTAACTGGTTTTTATAGATTACATTAATATCCCATTGATTCTTTTAAACCGATCATATATCGGCACGAAGTAAAAAAGCTACCTACTCTTTTTCGATTCAACTTGCTCAAAATATTTTTTTAAATCACTCACTTCCCGATATAAATTAATGGCTTTTCCTCGAATAAACTATTTCCCTGGAGCTTTAAAACCGGCCGCTGCATCGTCGAGAACCAACACCCAGTCTAAATTTTCACCCGGTTGCGGCGGAATAAATGTACGTGTTCCTTCATTGGAAAAATTTCCGATTTTCTGAGCCTCTCCATTACGTGGATTATACCACCATGCCGTTACTTTTTTTCCCGAAATAACATCCATCCTTACCGTAAACGGCCTGCCCACCGGAACATAAACCATAGCATAACGGCCGTTTTCATCTCGGGTAGCTACAAAACGATAACGTCCGGCACCGGGCACCGAGGTTTTTACCTTATCGGGTACAATTACCGAATCATCGGGAATACGTGTGAGGAAAGGCCTCGACTCCATCAACCGCCTGCCGAACTGCATCTGCCATGCACCCGGCTGATCAACGGCTTCGTACCACGGCATTAACGGAAAATTGATCGGATCACGATCCGGATGCCACATCTGCCAAACGGAATGATGTCCATAGGTGTGTCCGAATGCACCGCCGAACAAGTCCCAGTAAAGCGGACGTCGAACATCGGCAGAAACAGAATGCCCGTTTTTTTCCGCATTGA
>Ga0228535_1003451_pt1 | contig 11343 bp, 10 predicted proteins | sample SJ1metagenome_FD_168457 | JGI IMG/M metagenome (GOLD analysis project Ga0228535, IMG submission 168457) | Enriched culture of PCE-dechlorinating microbial communities from Ithaca, New York, USA - SJ1 | ecosystem: Engineered > Modeled > Simulated communities (microbial... > Unclassified | place... | reverse complement strand
AAATCATTTCTGGCAATCTGAAGCAATTCGCCCAGAGTCGTTTGCGAAGCTTTTGCAGGTAGCTCAACAATATCTCCATATATCCAGTGGCTGTCACAATCATCGCGGGCTGGATACGCACTGGTGTACATTTCATTTGTCAGACCGTTGTAACGAATAACTTTTCCGGGTTGAACTGGTAAGTCATGAATAATCTTTAATGCTTCCTGCGCCTGCATTGCCCCAATGATGGAAGCGATACTGGGAGTGGTCGGCACCTTACCTAAAAGGACATTTTCCCTGGCAAGAAGCGGGCAGCTGTAGCGCATTGAAAGCTCTTTTCTAGCAGCTTCAGTAAGAGTACATTCAAAACAAGCTCCTTCACCTGGCTTGAAAACTCGAACAAGCCCCAGTAATTCTTGAATTGCGCCATCGACCCAGGGAGTATTCATCCAGTAACAAAATCGGTTTACTGCCAGACGAGCTTCACGATTATCCAGGCATCCAATGACAACATCCATTCGCCTGAATACACCTGCTCCTAATTGTGTAGCCACATCACCATTAAAGTATTGAATATGGACATTTGGATTGATATCCTTGGCTCGAGCTGCGGCTACTTCAGCTTTTTCTCTCCCTGTATCGGATTCCCTGTATAAAACAGATCGACTTAAATTTGCCATCTCAATCGTATCAAAGTCTATAATAAAGATATTCCCGATCCCCATTAGAACCAGGTTCTTTATCACTTCATTGCCAAGTGCGCCAGCTCCAACCACCAGGACCCGTGCATTTTCTACTTTTTCCCTCTCCCACCATGAAATCAGGTTGAATGTCGCCAACCTGTCTGTCTGAGGATTGGTTACCTGAAGTGGTTTTTCAGGAGCCACAGGTAATCTGCGCGGTCCAACAGGTTGGGTGTCTTCTTTTATTTTCGGTCTGGGTTGAGTGGCTTCGCGATGAATACTTGATAATTCATGCGACTTTGCAAGATTGGATGGATTCACATTCATGACAAACCATCCCACTCCATGCCGCCCCTCAATCAGCTTATGTTCTTCAAGAATTTTTAAAGCTTCACGGATCGTGGATCTGCTAACACCATATTCCTGCACTAATTCTCTCTCAGGAGGAAATTGTGTTCCCGGTTTATATGATCCGTCCAATATAGAGGTTGCCAGCTGACCAGCAACAACATCTGATAATGACCGATGAGAGAGAAGTTTGATAGACATTTTTCACCTTGTATGTTGGTCGGACCACTATACATCAATATACTCACATATATTGATTATGTCAATCTGCCAAAATTAAAACAGACCTTACAATTTTGTAAGGTCTGTTCACATGACACTTCCCGTGTTTTTAGATTGGATTCAACTCTGGTACTTGCGCTGCTTTGTAATATTGTTTTTCATGTAACTCAGCATATAGACCTTTCATTTGTAGTAGTTCTGCATGCGTTCCCTTTTCAACTATCTTGCCGTCGTCGATCACAATTACCATATCTGCATTGCGGATGGTAGATAATCTGTGAGCAATAACAAACGAAGTCCGGTCTTTTAGTAATGAATCCAGTGCTTTTTGGATTAATACTTCTGTACGTGTATCTATGCTGGCTGTTGCCTCATCCATAATCACAATTCGTGGGTTAGCTAAAATTGCCCTGGCAATCGCAATTAGTTGCCTTTGTCCCTGGCTAAGCAGTTTCCCCCTCTCACCAATTTCTGTATTATATTGTTCTGGAAGTTTCTCTATAAACTGGTGTGCGTTCGATGCCTTGGCTGCCTCAATTACTTTTTCATCTGTTGCTTTCAGATTACCATACCTGATATTTTCCATGATTGTCCCAGAAAACAGGAAAGGCTCCTGAGTTACTATACCAAACTGAGATCGTAGACTTTTTTGGGTGACAGATCCGATATCGTGTTGATCAATACTGATCTTACCGTGGGTTGGGTCATAAAACCTAGCAAGTAAACTCACTAATGTAGATTTACCTGCCCCTGTTGGACCAGCAATAGCAATCGTCTGTCCTGCTTTTACTTCCAGATCAATATCTCGTAATACAGGTTGATCACTCTCATAAGCAAAGGCGACATCCTCAAAAGTTACATTCCCTTTGATATCTGGCATAATACTCGCATTTTCAGCATCATTAATATCTGGAGATAAATCAAGCAGCGTAAAGACACGTTCGGCGGCCGCGATGGCAGATTGCGCTTGGGTCCACAAAGTGGCAATTTGCTGTATCGGTCGAAAGAAGTTTTGAACATATTGCAGGAAAGATATGACCAGACCAACGGTTGCTGTTCCGGCAATGACCATTGAACCTCCCATTGCAGCAACGAGTGCGAGGTCAACATAAATTAAGACTTCCATAGCCGGATTGAAAGCAGAAGTAATTGCATTGGCGTTCACATTTGCGTCTCTATTAGCAGCATTTCTCTCCGCAAACTCCTTTATGTTCTGATCTGTTCTATTGAAAGCCTGAGCGACCTTTACACCAGATATTTGCTCTTCAATATTTGCAGAGACATCACCGATCGTTTCTCTTGTCTTTCTAAATGCTCTTCTCGCCAGGTTAGAGAATAGATTGGTGATTATCAATAAGACAGGAAGCATTAGCAACACCGCCAGACCTAGTTTCCAGCTTACTAGCATCATGGCAATGCCTATACCAAGTAAAGAAAAGATTGCCCCAATAAGCTGGCTGAGACTTTGAGTGAAAAAACTATTAAGAGCATCAATATCGTTAACCAATCTGCTCATCAAATCTCCAGCTTTTTTACTTTCTAGATATTGTAAAGAAAGACTTTCAATATGTTCAAATACATTATTTCGGAGGTCAGCAAGCAATTCTTGCCCAACAGTTGCCATTATTAATACCTGCCCCCTCGTCATGATCGCACCAATGGCATACACAACCAGGAGGCCAATCATGATCACAGCCAAACCATTTGCATCTCTGGGCGTGATAAAACGGTCAATTGCCTGCCCTGTAAGCAAGGGACCCATACCCTGGCTTGCTGCAGCAATTAGCACAAAGAAAATTGCTAGAATTATTTTCTTGGAATAAGGTTTTAGATAACCTGTCAGTCGTAATATCACTTTTCCAGCATTTTGTGGTTTTTCTTGTGACCCCAAACGACCATGTCCACGCATCATTTTGACACCTCCAGAGCGGATTCCATTAGATCAACTTCACCGCCAAATTGGGTGGCAAGGATTTCTGCGTAAATTTCACTTGATTGCATTAATTCTTTGTGCTTACCCTGACTTACGATTTTCCCCTGATCCATCACGATTATTTTATCTGCGCTTCTTACAGTGCTAATCCGCTGTGCGATGACTAACGTTGTTCTCCCTTTACGAAGATCTTCCAATGCTTTTTGGATTAAGTATTCAGTTTCAGTATCAACAGATGATGTGCTGTCATCCATAATTAATATTCTAGGTTGAACCAGCAACGCTCTGGCAATTGCAATACGTTGTTTCTGCCCTCCCGAGAGACCTACACCTCTTTCCCCTACCAGTGTATCCAACCCATCTGGGAATTCACGGATAAACTCATAAGCCTGAGCTATGGTTGCAGCTTGAATAATCTCTTCATCTGTGGAACCTGGTTTTCCGTATGCGATATTTTCCCGCAAGGTTCCAGCAAATAAAGTGGTTTCTTGCAAAACGATTCCAATTTGATTGCGGAGGGATTCTATGGTTACATCCCGAACATCTATTCCATCAATAGTGACACTCCCTTCCGTCACATCATAAAACCTGGGTACCAAATTAATAATGGATGATTTGCCAGATCCAGTCTGTCCAAGTATTGCGATTGTTTCATTGGGCTCTGCAATAAAATTGATGTCTTGCAATACACATGTTTCAGATCCGCGATACCTGAAACATACATCCTTAAATTCAATTCGCCCTTTAATCTCAGGCATTTCTATTGCATTTTCTTTTTCAACTACATCAGATGTTGCATCAATAACTTCATATATACGCTCTGCCGATGCTTCTGCTCGGGATAACATCGATCCGATCATCCCAAGCATGAATAATGGAAATAGTAATGATCCCTGGTAACTGACAAACGCAACTAGTTCACCAATCGTTACTGATTCTTTCATGACCATCAAACCACCTATCCATACCACAAGAACGCTGGCGACATTCGCTACGAAAAATATAATTGGGAAAAAATTCGAAAATAGGTGGATAAGTTTTATGTTCTCATCCTTGAAATCAATATTTCTTAAATTAAATCTTTCAATCTCATATTCTTCTCTTGCAAACGCTTTGACTATTCTTATTCCTGCAATGTTTTCCTGCAGTACTGTATTCAATGCAGATAGTTTCTGTTGTACTGTTTTTGAAAGCGGCATCAATCCGCGCACAAAGATACTGAAGAGGAATATTAACACAGGCAACATTGCAACGAATATTAATGTTAATCGCCAGTTCATGATAAACAAAATGATTAAGGTGCCAAAAAAGGAAATTATCCCACCTACAAGTTGTAGTAATCCTACGCCGGTAAATGTTTTTACAAGCTCGACATCTGATGTCATTCGGGTCATTAATGCACCCGTTTGTGATTGATCGTGATAAGAGAAACTCAAGTTTTGTATTTTTGTAAAAATCTGATTGCGCATCTCATAAGCAATAGACTGGGCTACGATTTCAGCCCAGTAACTCTGGAAAAACTGAAAAACACCTCTTAAGATTGCTAGACCGATGAGAACAAGCGCAAGTGTGTAAATCAGGTTCATTTGCAGTTTCCCGATTCCCTGGTCTATCAACATTCGCAATACCTGAGGCGTAATTAAGTTGGATGCATTCACAATAAGAAGTGCAAAAAATGAACCTGCAGCAGGCAACCAATAGTGTTTGGCTAGAAGTAGTGTTCTCAGAATACCTTTCACTTTTCAAAATTCCTTTCGTCACTTTGAAGTACCTGGTCAACAACCTGAAAACTATGAACGAAGGTATCCATTTCGTCAATGGGTAATACTTTCAATTTCTTCGATACAATATCCACTATTTCACTGTCAACCTTCAATATCTGTTCTAAACCCGTTTGCGTAGTCTTCAGTATGAATTTTCTGGCATCTTTTTCGTGAGGTTTTTTTTCGATCCAACCTTTTTCAACTAATAACTGGATTGTCTCACTCAGAGATGCTTTTGAAACCATAATTTTCTTTGCCAGTTCACTCAGACTCATGGGTGATTTTTGCAATATCCTAAGAATTCGATAATGTGTCATTGGTAGTAAGCAAGGCTGTGATTTTAATGCGGTTACAATAAACTGCATCATTCTGGGTATAATATCGATCAGTATCTTTGCCGCAAATACGTGTTTTTCTGAATTAGTCTTCATATTGTTAGGACACCGAATTATATCACCGGGATAACTCTTTACACGAATATGATTACGTTGAACCATATACAATCGTTGCTATTCAGACAAGAAATGCTGAAGGCAAAAACGAGTTGGGAAGAAGGTTTTTTGGGTCGCTCTAGAGTATGCGCCCGTCGTGCAGCTGTGATTCTCATTCGCGCATGGTTGGATTCTCTGCAGATACAGTATCCAAACGTGGATGGTTTTCGGCTTCTTCTTTGGGCTTTAGAAAATGAAAACTTACCTCATGGATCAAAAGAGAGATTGTCACATCTTGTTCAGCGTGTGGATGAAAATTATAATCTTCCAGCCGGCATTAGCATAATTGATGATGTCAATTCCTTGCTGGAATATCTATCAATAGAATTGGAAAAAGAGTAGCATGGAAAATCTAAACAGGATTATTGTGTATGGAACACGTTGGTGCCCTGATTGTGTTAGAGCTAAATTTCTATTAGACAAGAAGAATATTCAATACGATTACATAGATATTGATCACGATGCCAATGGTAAGAAGTTCGTAATGGAAACCAATCATGGGTTTTGCAGTGTCCCCACCATACTCTTTCCAGATGGCACAACGATGACCGAACCCGATCCACGTGCCCTTGAAGCAAAAATCAGTACCATTATTGGTTGATATATTTTTTCTTCCCAGCGAATTGGCCAATAATCCAGAAAAACATTGCGATGACAATAATTAATCCTCCCACTACAACAAATGTGTGAGTACTGCTTCTTGTATTTTCCATTTGAATTGCAGGAGGCACAGTCAAACGTTGCTTTAGATTATTTACAAATTCTGGTTTTGGATGGTAAGCACGAAGACGCTCCTTTAAAGCATTTTCAACATATGAGTAATTTGGTTCCATCATTCAACAACCTCATCTGCCGGATAAGCAACAACTCCTATCGTTCCAGGACCCAGGTTAGCTGCTACAGAAATTGATAAATCAGTCAGAATAACTTCTTTTACACTGAATTTTTCTTTTACCATATTTAACAAATCCACTGCGGATGGATAATCTTCAGCATGCACAACTGCGATATTTACAACTTTTTCGCCTACCTTTTGTTTCACAAGATCAAGAACACGATCGATAGACCGTTTTCGCGTCCTTACCCGATCGGCAATTTCAAGCATCCCATCTTTTAGCATAATTATGGGCTTGATCTGAAGGATGGAACTAATACGCTCTTGTAGAAAATTTACCCGTCCACTCCGTCTGGCAAATTCCAGAGTGTCAAGTGTCATCACAATCGTGATCTTTTTTCTGATACATTCCAACCTTTCCATAATTTCTTTTACTGATTTGCCAGCTCGTTGAAGAAGACGGGCTTCTTTAGCCATATAAGCCAATCCTGCAGATCCGTTACCTGAATCAAAAGGAATGATATTAAACTCAGATGCAATTTCTTTTGCCGCAAGTTGAACAGCATTAAAAGTGCCACTCATTTTACTCGCTACATGCAGGGACAAAATATCATCACCTTTTTTGGCTATTCTTCGATAGAAATCAATAATTTGTCCTGTGGAAGGTAGAGATGTGTTTGGAATTAGTTTATTCTCTCTTACCAATTTGTAAAATTGTTCGAGATTTATATCAATACCCTGCCTGTAGCTGTTTTCACCTACTTGAATATTAATGGGGAGGATATTTATCTCGAATTCCTCATCCCATCCCCTGGGATAATCCATTGAACTGTCAGTTACGATTCGAAGTGTTTTCATGATTGGATATCCATCTCCTCAATATCCAGCCTGAGAGAATTTAGTGTACGATGGTAAAGACTCTTAATTGCCCCTTCGCTCCTACCCATGATGATCCCAATTTCAGCATTCGATAGTTGCTCAACAAATTTAAGAATTATTAATTGTTGTCTCTCCGCATTCAACATTCTCAACCTTTTCATGAGCATATCCAGTTGTTGATAAGCAATAACCTCAGACTCTGGATAATCAGAATGTTTGCGGTCTGCTTCAGGGTTATCCTCCAGCGGCACTTCTTTTTTTCGATTATTATCCCTATGCCAGTTGGCTACCAGATTATGTGCAATCCTGTAGAGCCATGCAGAAAATGGAACGCCCATATTCTTATAACGGTGAATATGCTGGTATGCCCGATGGAACACTTTTGCTGTCAGATCCTCTGCTTCATTCTCCTGACCTGTTCTGTAATAGATATAGTTGTAGATACGGGCAACATATCGCTCGTACAATACTCCGAACGCTTCTTGATTGCCCGATGCAGCCTGCTGTAATGCAATGTCATCAGTGATGTTTGTATTGTCCATATCAGCTGCCGATTTCATCATGGTTAACACCATTGTATCGGATTCGGTCTGATAGTTGATATTTTTGCATAAAATGTATGTGACCTTACAGTGAATACAGGCATATATGCAATATGAGGTTCTCTATGCTACAATTATCTTAGTTTATGGGGATGACAGGCTTCGACGGGGGAGGCTGGTCCCAGATTGCGAGCCGAGAGGTGCCGACCTCGAAAAATCAGCACAAAAAATCAAGTGCCAATCGCACTTCCTACGCTGCACTTCCTCTCGCTGCCTAACAGCGGTGGATTTTCAGCCGATCTCCTCGAGATCGCGTCTGCCCATCCCGATCACCTGCCGGTGATGGAGCGGGCGTCACAAAGCGGGTGTGCCCTGTGGGATGCCGTTAAACATAGGAAAGAGAACTTTCGGGTTCAAACGGATTGCCGGATTACAGCAAAGTGGATGAGCGGTAATTTGGTGAGATCAATAATTCCACTACGCTCGTAGATATCTGAGGGTCGAATCTTTCGGACGCGGGTTCAAATCCCGCCATCTCCACTAAAAAATCAGCAGAACATGCTGATTTTTTATTTGACCTTGCATACCAATCCTTTCAAGTATTCCCCTTCTGGAAAGTTGAGATTGATGGGATGATCAGCAGATTGATGCAACTGTTCAATAATTTGTACTTCCCGTTTCGCATCAAGAGCTGCATCCATCAAAATCTTTTTAAATAGTTCCATCGTAACTCCCCCCGAGCAACTGAAAGTTAACAATATCCCTTCTGACGAAAGCGACTTCAATGCCATAAGCTGTAAATCTTTATATGCCCGGGCTGCTTTTTCTGCCTGTGCGCGAGTTGGAGCTAACTTTGGAGGGTCCAGGACGATAAGGTCATATTGCTCCTTTCTATCCCGCATTTTTCTCAAGTAATCAAAAACATTTGCCTGGATTTGGAAATGTTTTTGATTGGAATAACCATTCTCTTCCATGTTCTTTTGCAGCAGATCCAAAGCGCTGGCGGAGCTATCAACAGATGTAACCGTAGTCGCAGAACCGGCGAAGGCATTCATAGTAAAACCGCCACTGTAAGAAAATGCGTCCAATACCCTTTTGCCACTAGCGTATTTACGAATAGACAGGCGGTTTTGACGCTGATCCAGGTAAAAGCCGGTTTTTTGACCTTCAGAATAATCAATAAAATATCTTATTCCATGTTCTTCTATTTGCAATGGATCCCTGGCTGGTTCTCCAACCATTCCATGAAATGGCAATAATCCTTCCAGTTTTAGGATATCGTCTGAAGAGTTCTCAATAAGCGTCTTACATCCAGTAATTTCCAGAATGGATCTATGGAGAGTATTACGAAAGTAATATGCGCCTGTTGTGTGAAGCTGCAGAATTATCGTATCCCCAAATTTATCAACAATTATTCCTGGCAAATAATCTGACTCTGAGTGGACTAAACGTAAAGCGTTGGTTTGTGTTACATCAGGCAGAGATTTCCGCATTTCTACTGCCGATAAAATCCTTGAATAAATGAATTCTTCATTCGGAAATATATCTTCCTCAAACGACCACATCCGCACTTTTATCTGGGATACCGGGCTATATGCGCCCCAACCAATGATCTGGTGATTTGCCGTCAGTACCTGTATGATCTCTCCAGATCCAGGAGTACCGTCGATTCTTTCTATTGCCCCTGAATAAATCCAGGGATGTTTTCGAAGCAGACTGCGTTCTCTGCCAGGTTTCAGAATTACTTTTGGATATTTCTTATCAACCACAGAATTATTTTAGCACTCCCAGTTGTTGCGCACTTTCGGAAATTATGTTAACCGCATTATCTATGGCGTCGATTTCATGTGCAGCAGTCACCGTTGCCCTCAGTCTGGCTAAGCCTTTTGGTACTGCAGGAGATACCACAGGAAGAACAAAAATGTTTTTATGCTGCGCCTCCCTGGTCATGGCAAAGGCAATATCATCTTCACCGCACAACACCGGGACAATGGCTGTTTCTGTCGACATGGTATCCATACCATTTTGTTTTAGACCACGAATAAAATGGTTAGCGTTCTCTGAAAGCTTCTTAACGCGCCACGTTTCATCCAAAATCACATGAATCGCTTCATTTGCAGCTGCTGCTTGAGCTGGTGGTAATGCTGCAGAAAAAATATAACCTCTGGCAGCATGTCTCAGGTAATTAATGAGGTCTTTATTACCTGCCACGTATCCACCCACCGATGGAATGGTCTTTGAAAGGGTACCCATTTTTATATCTATAACGCCGGGTAAATTGTAATGTTCTTCAATCCCGCTCCCAGACTTGCCGAGAACGCCCAGGGAGTGCGCTTCATCCACCATTAACCAGGCATGATATTTCTTGCAAATTGCAGACAAAGCTGGCAAATCAATCAGGTCGCCGTCCATACTGAAAACTGCATCAACGATTACCAGCTTTGTGCTCTTCGATGGAGCTGAATTCAATTGTGCTTCCAGTTCTACCAGATTGTTGTGTTCAAATCGTTCGAATTTGGCATGCGACAGAAGGCAACCATCATAAATACTTGCATGATTGAGCTTGTCGCAAAAGACTATATCACCACGAGCAACAAGTGTTGAAATTACGCTTAAATTTGTTACATAACCTGATGAAAATGTGAGCGCATCATCTGTATGTTTATAATGAGCTAGGGTTTCTTCTAGCTCTTTGTGAATTACCAGGCTGCCCGCCAGTGTACGGACACCATGTGTTCCTGTCCCATATTTAGCTATTGCATTTTGAGCTGCTTTGTTAATTCTTGGATGCCCCACCAGCCCAAGATAACTATATGAAGCAAACATATCCATTGTTTTACCACCAATAGTCACCTTGCTTCCTCCCAGGATTTCTTCCACCGGTTGATTGTAGAAATATAGATCATTTACTTTCAGTCCGTTTATTCTGTCAGTGAATGCATCAATTCGTTTTTGAATCATATCAGTGGAATTATTCATATCGTGATGATCTCCTAAAAAGAATGATGAATTATACCCGTGATGAGAAATATGTCTAATATTTCCGGAAAAGCGGGACACTTCTTGCAACATGAAAGGTAATAAATAAGACTTGCCTTATCCGAATTGCTCGACTATAATCTCAAACCACGGTGAGAATAATGAACCGCAGAGAATTTCTTACAAAATCAGGTATCAGCCTGGGCGCAATGATAATCACGCCCCAAATAAAAATTTCCAATTTACAAAAAAGCGATCTAACTGGTAGAGTTGCAACTACATCTGTGAGTGTTCATAGTAAACCTGATGATACAAGCCAGATAGTAGGTCAAAAATATCGTGATGAATTGTTGAATATTTATGAAGAGGTAATTTCTCCACACGGACCCGGCTATAACCCGCGCTGGTTTCGCATCTGGAATGGTTATGTACACTCAGCCCATGTGATGATAGTACGTAATCAGCTTAACGAAATACTTAAAAACATTCCCGATACCGGTCAATTGGTCGAAGTAACGGTCCCTTATTCGCAAACATTTCATTTTGATAAACGAAAAGGGTGGCGTCCTCTATACCGGTTGTACGATGGTTCTCTTCATTGGATCATTGCCCTTGAAGAAGGTCCGGATGGTCAGCCATGGTATCGTATTCGTGATGAATTAATTAGTTCGGAATATGAAAACTAT
>Ga0228535_1003450_pt1 | contig 11343 bp, 4 predicted proteins | sample SJ1metagenome_FD_168457 | JGI IMG/M metagenome (GOLD analysis project Ga0228535, IMG submission 168457) | Enriched culture of PCE-dechlorinating microbial communities from Ithaca, New York, USA - SJ1 | ecosystem: Engineered > Modeled > Simulated communities (microbial... > Unclassified | place... | reverse complement strand
GCAAAGACGATCTGGCCGTCGACGCCGATTCTGGCCCTCGTGAACCCCGGCGACGTGCCGCTGGCCGTCCGAGTGATGAAGGCCGGGGCCACGAATTGCCTGGAGATTTCTGCCAAGATGTCCGCGTTGCATTCCGCCGTCCGGGAGCTGTTGGAACGATGTCGTACAGACGAGCCAACCACCGGTCTGAACCTCAGCCCGACGGAATCCCTTGTGCTGGCTTATATCCTGGACGGCCGGACCACGCGGGAAATCGCGTATGCCCTGCATCGTTCCCACAGAACCATCGAAGTGCACCGCAGGACGATCATGCGAAAACTGGGGGTCTCCAGTGTCGTCGATTTGCTCAAACGGGCGATATCGCTGCATCTGGCGCCCTTCCCTCCACCAGGGTGTCAGGAAGATGCAGGACTCGTCGAGGCTTGAAAGTGCGCCATGTTTCCGCGAGAATACCCTTTGTCCCGCGAGCGCAGGGACGGTGGGGAGCAAACATGGCAAGACTGACGGTGATTTTGGATGCGATCGAACGGGGGGACAACGGCGCCGCCGACCGGCTGCTGCCGGAGGTCTACCAGGAACTGCGCGTCCTGGCGGCCCAGCGGCTCTCCCAGGAACGCTCGGGCCAGACGCTTCAGCCGACGGCCCTCGTCCACGAAGCCTACCTTCGCCTGGTCGGGTCCGGGTCCTGTTCCTGGCAGGGGCGTGGCCATTTCTTCGCGGCCGCTGCGGAGGCCATGCGACGAATCCTCGTGGACCGAGCCCGGCGGAAACGACGTCTCAAGCGAGGAGGCAGTCACCAGCGGGTGGAACTCAAGGCGAATGATTCGGCGGGTGAGCAACCGCCGGAGATCCTGCTTGCGTTGGACGAGGCTCTGGCGAAACTCGCCCAGGAGGACCCGGTGAAAGCCGAACTGGTCAAGCTCCGCTATTTTGCCGGCCTGACAATCCCGCAAGCGGCCAAGGCGCTGGATATCTCCAAGGCCACGGCCGACCGCTACTGGTCGTACGCTCGCGCCTGGCTGTACGAGGAAATCAATCGGCCGTAGGGGCTCGGAGATCTTGCACGCTTTTTTCTTTCCCGTGAGGCGATTGGGCCCGAAACGGCGCACTGTAGAGTGAAGCTGGTGGTTCAGGAGCACAACCGTGGCGGAAGACCTTCAGAGAGTCGAAGAGATCTATTACGAAGCCCTGCAGAAGGAAGCAGGGTTCGAGCGTGTGTCCTACCTGGACACCGCCTGCGGGCACGATTCCGGCCTTCGCAGCCGCCTGGAGAGCCTACTGAAGGCCAATGACGAAGCGGGGGATTTCCTGGAGACCCCGCCAATCGAGGTGGACGACACGCTCGACCGCACCCCCATCGTCGAAGGTCCCGGCTCCATGATCGGCCCGTACAAGCTGCTGGAGAAGATCGGGGAAGGCGGCATGGCGGTGGTCTACATGGCCGAACAGCAAAGCCCGGTCCGACGCCGGGTGGCCCTCAAGATCATCAAGCTGGGCATGGACACCCGCCAGGTGATCGCGCGATTCGAAGCGGAACGCCAGGCTCTGGCGATCATGGACCACCCGAACATCGCCAAAGTCTTCGACGCCGGGGCGACCGAGACCGGACGGCCGTACTTCGTCATGGAACTCGTGCGAGGCGTCTCCATTACCGAGCACTGCGATCGGAATCAATTGACCACGCAAGAGCGGCTGGAGCTGTTCGTGCCCGTCTGCAACGCGGTCCACCACGCCCACACCAAGGGAATCATCCATCGGGACATCAAGCCCTCGAACATCATGGTGACGCTTCATGACGGGGTCGCGGTCCCCATGGTCATCGATTTCGGCATCGCCAAGGCCACCAACCAGCGTTTGACCGAACGCACGGTGTTCACCCGATACGCCGAGCTGATCGGCACGCCGGAGTATATGAGCCCCGAGCAGGCGGAGATGAGCGCCCTGGACATCGACACACGGACCGACATCTACTCGCTCGGGGTCGTCCTCTACGAGCTTCTCACAGGGGTCCTCCCTTTCGACGAAGAGACGTTGAGGTCGGCGGCCCTGGGCGAGATCCAGCGGATCATCCGCGAGGTGGAGCCGCCTCGGCCCAGCACCCGCCTGTCGGCCCTGGGCGAACGAGCCAGGAAGATCGCCGAAAGCCGACGGACCGATCACGTCGCTCTGGCCAGGCGGCTGCGCAGCGAATTGGAATGGATCCCGCTCAAGGCCCTGCGAAAAGATCGTAACCGTCGATATCGATCGGCCTCGGAGTTCGCCGACGACGTGCAGAACTATCTGGGCGGTCGCCCCCTGATCGCCGGACCGGAATCCGCCGCGTATCGGTTCCGCAAGTTCCTGTCCAGGCACCGGATACCCGCGATATCGGCCAGTGCGGTCGTCCTGGCCCTAGTCCTGGGGCTTTCCGTCATCGCCACGCAGCGTCTTGAGGTCAAGCGGACACAGACCCAGGTGACCAGCCTCCAGGAGCAAGTCGAGACAGACCGCCAGTTGTCCGCGGCGCAGAGGCTCTATGCCGAAGGCAGCTACCAGGCGGCCCTGGCCCAGATCGAAGGCAGCCTCTTGAACGACACAGCTGAGCCGAAAACCCGCCTTCTCTATGCCCAGATCCTGTCGGACGTGGGACGTCCCCAGGATGCCGAGGCACAATTGCAGCCGCTCCTTGCTGGCGAGCCGCAGATTGCGGGGGCCGCTCACGGCTTGTTGGCCAGGGTCAGCATCGGGACCGACCCGGAGAAATCCCGCCGGCATCAGGAACTCGCCGACGAATTGACGCCGCAGACAGGCGACGCTTTCACGCTCCGAGCGATGACCGCCGGCAGTCCGGATGTGACGATTGACTGGCTGTCCAGGGCGGTACAACTCGAGCCGGGCCATTACCCGACGCGGCGGGCGCGTACCCTGGCCTACTACGCGATCAGAGACTACGCACGAATGGAGCAGGAGAGCGAGATCCTCATCGCGATGCGTCCACGAGATCCGCTGGGTTACGGCCTTCGCGCCATCGCACGTCGACATCGCGGGGCATTCCAGGAAGCCGTCACAGACCACACGCACGCGATAGAGCTCTGCATCATCGGCTCTGAATTGCCTGTCCTGTACGCACAGCGCGGCGAAACCTATGAACAGATGGGCGATTATGCGAATGCGATTGCCGATGCACGACGACGCGTCGAACTGGACCCGAACGACCGCGGCGCGTACTGCCGCCAGTTTGCCTGCCTTGTGGCGATGGGCGATTTTGCCGGCGTTAAACGGGTCTATGAGGGTACAGCCAAATGGACGGGTTGGCACCAAACGCTGTTCACACAATGGATTCAGAAGCACATCTTCGAAATCCTGGCCGCAGGGCGGCCCCTGGATCTGCCGGCCGACTTGGCCGGGCAGCCTCCCTTCTCCGCCATGCAGGCGGCCATCGATACGTATCGCCGGATGGCGCAGAGGGCCCAGCGCCTGCTGCCCTCGGCCCTCGGGGTTATGACCTGGTCTCCCGATGGAAAGAAACTGGCCTATGGCCGGTCGGAACGCTACGCCTGGATCGATGCAGGGCTGACTGCCGCACCGCAGGCGTTTTCAACCGCCACGGGGATCGAGATCCTCGATCTGGATACGGGACATACCCGTCTGCTGGTATACTCCGGCAAGGATCCGACCTGGTCTCCGGACGGTCGATACATCGCCTTTGTTCGTTGGCCGGCTCGCTATCACCTTCTTCGGGAGGAACTCTGGATTGTCCCTGCGACCGGCGGAGAGCCCCGCCGACTGGCCACCGGTGGTTTTCCCTTCTGGTCGGCGGACTCCAAGACAGTGTTCTTCCGCAGGATGGAGGACACCTGCGTCTACTCGATAGATATCGAAGATACGCAATCACAGCCGCGGCGATTGTCCTCGTATCCCTCTTTGCTCCCATCGATCTCGCCGGATGCGAGATACGTCGCATTCGGCAGCGGCTCCGATTTTCGGATCGCTGAGATCGCCTCCGGAGCCGTCGTCAACGGCTGGTTCTCTCCGATTCCCGAGGCGTGGAGCGGTCTCCATGGGGATTGGTCTGCCGATGGTACAGAGATCGCTATCTGCTCTACCTCGGGAGTCTGGGTATTCAATCCTCAGGATGGAGATGCCCGATGCGTGTTTCCCGAATACGTGAACGTCGCGAGGTGGTCGCCGGATCGATCTCGCCTGGCCATTTGTCTGCCCCCTCCCCAGGAGGAACTCTGGCTGGCTTGCATCGATCCGAAGCGGCCCACGTATCAGTCTCTTGAGCCTGCTCCCACACGTGCGGAGTACCTTCGCACCACCGTGCTGGAGGAGGGTGGGCGGCAACTCGCGAGGGACCCGAACCATGCCGATACGCATCTGGCCTGCGCAATGGCCCACGTTCTGCTGGGCGACCACGATGAGGCAGCCGCTGCGATCCAGCGGTTCAGCAAGTCCGATCAGCGCGACTGCATGATCGACAGCGTTCCCTGGCAGGCAAAACAGCAGCGTCTCAACAGGATTCGGCAGATTCGGGAACTCGTTCGGTTCGGAGAAACCCAGTACCTCAGGGGGAAGTACGAGGATGCGGTCAGGACTCTCGATGGGGCTCTGCTGCTCCGTAAGGGCGTGGAGAGTCAATCGGACCCGCAGGCTCTCGCCTTGATCGCGATGAGTTGCCGGAGACTCGGCCGCATGAGCGATGCACAGGTCCGGTTGGTCGAGCTGCGACGGCTTCTGGTGGAGCACGAATCGCCCCATACGAATCGATGGCTCTGTGAAACGGAACAAGACCTTTCGGAGGAAGACAGCGGACTACGCCGCGTGTGGACGGCCCTCGTGGACGCGAGGCTGGAGGACGCGGCAGGACTCCTGCGGGACCTTCAAGCGTCGCCCGAGGATCTGATGAGCGTCAGGACTGCCCTGGCTGTGGCCTACCGATGTCGTGCCAAGCAGACCGCGTTGAATGGAGGCAATCCGAAGGACCTGAGGGACGACTACGATGCAGCGGTGGCCATCACTCCCGGGAATCCGGGGCTCCAGGCTGACTTCGCCTGGTTGCTGGCAAGCTCTCCGGAAGTCGGGCTGCGCGACGGACCTCGGGCTCTCGTGCATGCGATGCAGGCGTGCGAGCTTACGGAATGGAAAGACCACCGATTCATCGCGATTCTTGCAGCGGTATCCGCCAAACAGAGCGACTTCGCGGCGGCGATCCAGTGGCAGCAGAAGGCCCTATCACAGCTTTCCTCCGAGGAGAAGGCTCGCTGGCAGACCAACTACCTGTCGCGTCTTGACTTCTACAGGGCGGGCAAATCCTATGACGAATTGTGTCCATGGAGCGCATCGACGGGCGGACTCGTCGCGTTCTGGAGGCTGGACGAAGCCGTGAATGGAGTGACGCCCGATTCCTCCGCGAACCGCCTGGATGGTAAGCTCGCACAACGGGCTGCCATTGTGACCGATGCCGAGCGAGGAAATGTCCTGAGCATCTCCGCATATAACGACCGAGTGGATATTGGCAACAGCCCGGCTCTCACTTGCACCGACGAGATCACGGCGGCCTGCTGGTTCAAGCTGGCGAAGGCGAATCTCCCCTATCATAACCTCTTTCGCGGAGGGTACAGCACGTGGATGTTGCGTCTGTCGGGAGATCCGGGAGGCGCCCTCTTCAGTTACGGCGGCGTATCCTGCGAAGCATGGCCCGGAAATCGGGCGCGAGGCGAAATCCACTCCGACGACGACCTTAGTGACGACCGGTGGCATCACATCGCGGGCACATACGACGGGCAATGCATGCGCCTGTATGTGGATGGCGTTCTGGTCCGCCGGGCGCCAGCCTGGGGACAGCCGAACGTCACCAAGGAAACAGGCTTCATCGGAGTCCATGTCGATCCAAACCATGACTGCCGGATCGACGATGTCTGCATCTACAGCTATGCGATCAGCGACGCGGATGTGAAGAAGTTGGCACAGCGCAGGAATCCGCAAACGAAATCGGAGTAGGACCATCCGGGATTCGACAGACCCGAAAACCGGAAGGGAAGGAGCAGGGGACATTCGCAGCACGGCAGCCGATTGTCAAGCGGCTTGGCTTTGGGGTCGGGGTCTGTACCCATGATCCCGCAACCAGAGAGGCAAACGTCTTGTTTGAGCATAGGTAGACACAGTAGCCCGCAGGGCAGAAAGGCAGGGATCCCGTGAATAGGATGGATATCATCTTTCGTAGTACGCTTTGGCTCGGATGCATCATTGCGCTGTTCGTCGGACAAATAGTGCACGCTGACTTCACTATTGGCACTCCCATGAATGTCGGTGCAGCGGTCAACTCATCCGCCAATGACGTAACGCCTGGCGTAAGCACCGATGGCTTGTGTCTGTATTTCTCGTCCGACCGCGGGGGCGGATATGGAAGTGTTGACATATGGATGACGCAACGCCCGACGCCTCAATCGCCCTGGGAGGCGCCTACGAATCTCGGGCCAAGCGTCAACAGTTCAGCCCTTGAGACAGCTCCAAGTCTTTCAGCGGATGGATTATCGATGTTCTTCTCTGACGGCATCCGCGGCATGAATGTCCCACCACGTGTGGGAGGCCAAGGAGGTGCTGATCTCTGGATGACGACTCGCGTGAACCTTAGTGCCCCGTGGGAAGTACCTATCAATCTGGGTCCGGTGGTCAACAGTCAGTATTGGGAGGGTGAGCCTGCGCTGTCCAGTGATGGATTGTCCTTGTACTTCGCGTCGGACCGCCCAGGTGGCTACGGTGGCCTCGATATCTACATATCCACGCGTCCGACGAAGAGTGACGCATGGGGGACTCCGGTCAATCTCGGACCTATCATCAATGGCAGCGGGTTTGAAGCAGGGCCGAGCATATCGGCGGACGGCCGGGCCGTCTTCTTCTGCAGAATGGCGGGGAGCGAGGAGTACGACTTGTGGATGACCACTCGAAAAACGCGAGCCGACGAGTGGGAGCCGGTAATCCATCTCGGTCCCGGCATCAACACCTCCGGCTACATGGCCCACGACTGGAGTCCGGAGATCTCGTCGGACGCCTTGACCCTGTACTTCTCAGCCAAACGTGCGGGTGGAGCAGGTGGGTACGATTTGTGGCAAGCACCGATCATTCCCGTCGGGATCCTCGACTCCAACGGCAACGGAAGCGTGGACATCGGTGACCTTGTTCGATTGATCGAAACGTGGGGCCAGGACCAGCCGCTGCTCGATATTGCCCCGGCTCCCTTTGGCGACGGAACCATCGACAGGGAAGACCTCGAATGGCTCATGGCCCATTGGGGCCAGTTGGTGGATGATCCTACCTTGCTGGGACATTGGCCTTTGGACGAGACTGCCGGCCTGGTGGCGTACGATCTGGTGGGCGGGAACAACGCGACGATCATAGGGTTGCCCCAATGGCGCCCGCAGGATGGGAGTATCGACGGTGCACTGGAAGTGAATGGAAAGACCTTCGTGACAGCCAAGTCGGCCCTGAATCCGGCGGCGGGTCCGTTCAGCGTTCTGGTTTGGGTCAAAGGTGGTGCTCCTGGACAGACCATCATCTCCCAGACAGGTAGTGCGAACTGGCTGGTAGCCAATGTCGCACACGGTGCACTGATGACCGAGTTGTCAAAAACGGGTCAGACGGCAGTCGGCCTGGCCTCGCAGATCGTGATCACGGATGGCAATTGGCATCGAATTGCTTTCACGTGGGATGGTGCGAACCGCCGGCTTTACGTCGATAGCGTTCTTGCCGCTGAGGATGTTCAGGAAAGCCTTGCAGCTTCCTCGGGCAATCTCGTCCTCGGCGCCTCCAAGAATATGGCCTCCGGAAGCTTCTGGTCCGGCCTGATTGATGACGTACGGATCTACAACCGGGCCGTAATGCCTTGAGACGGTGATGACACTTCGGACACAGAACCGAGAGTTCTGAGATGAGACTGGCATTTGATCCACCCTACCGGTGACAACCTGGCTATTCGACTTTGTGTGTCGTTGATTCCATCGTTCTTCTTGGAAGGAGGTACGTTCATGTGTACGAGGAGAAGTACTTTGTGTCTTTCGGTGGTCATCCTGATGATCGCCGGCAGCGGCGCAATCTCGCAGACAACGGAGGAACTGCTTGCGATTCGATACGCCTCCGACCAGGCCGTAAACGCGCACGACCTGGATGCCCAGATGGCTTACTGGGCCGAGGACTGCACGTATGTCTTTGGGGCGCTGCCTACTCCGTTTCGGGGAAAAGAGGCGATACGGAGCTTCTTCGAAAGCCTCTATGCCGGGATTCCCGATTTCACGACCACCGAGGGCGTCGCTTGGGCCGCGGGCAATACTGTGGTCGTGGAGCACGTCGCCAGCGGAACCCATCTCGGGGAATGGATGGGAATTCCCCCGACGGGGCGTCCGATCGTGCTGCCTCATGTCGACATCTACGAGTTCGAAGGAACGAAAGTCAAATGGGTAGCCAGCTTTGGGGACATGGCCGGGGTGATGATGCAGCTCGGCGTGATGCCGCCGGTGCAGATGCCGGCGTTGGTTCCGTCCTACCCCATACCCGAGCCGGAACCGACAGGCCTGTCGCCGGTCGCAGCGGCGAAGCAGGCACAGGCGAGGTTCAACGCTCATGACCTGCCGGGACATTCGCGAATGCAGAGCACTGACGACGACATATTCATCGCCGCCGTTGGGCTCCCAATGAACCGGGACTCGTGGGCGGCGATGCAAGAGATGTACTTCTTGGGATTTCCCGACCTGCAGGTGTTCCCCACGCGGTTTGTCGACCTGGGCGATGGCTGGGTGCTGTCCGAGTGCACCTGGGCGGGCACTCACAATGGGCCCTTCTTCGGCATTCCGGCCACGGGGGCCCATACCGCGGTTCGGGGCGCCATGCTGTATCGATACGATGCCCAAGGCCTCGAAAAGGCGATTCATGTCTACTACGACAACTTGACCGTCCTGAACCAGATCATGCCGGCGGAACCGCAGCCGGTGAACCCAGGCGTTCAGGGGCTGCTGGCGCATTATGACTTCGACAACGACGCTCGGGATGGGTCGGGCAACGGCTATAACGGCACGCTCCTCGGCAATGCGCACGTCGCCGACGGCGCCCTGGTCCTCGACGGGACCGATGACGCGGTCGCGGTGCCCAGAATCGGTGGAGCAGGAGCCGTCTTCGGGCAGGCCAGCTACTCCCTGTGGGTCCATCCCACGGTCAATCCCGCTCCCCTGGATTTCTCCGGCGGGATGAACACGAACGTGTGGGGAGCCGGCGCGATCCACTTCAAACTCAGAAACGGCATGGTCAACGTCGGCATCAGCGGCCTGGCCGGCGGCGATCTGCAGGGCAAGACGGTCGTTGCCCCCGACATATGGAGCCACATGGCGTTGACGGTCTCGGATACCGCGGTCTCGCTGTACCTGAACGGCCATCTGGAGGATTCTCGCACGCTCGCGGCGCCGTTGACCAATCTCATTCTCGGGGACGCCGCGATCGGCGCCTGGAACCAGAACGGCACGAACATCCAGAGGGAACTGACGGGCTTCATGGACAATGTTCGAATCTACGGCCGGGCGCTGTCGGCAGTCGAAGTCCTGTGGCTGGCCGGCTACCGCCAGAACGACCCGGAGGCCAACAAGGTCGTCGCCCGGCGTTTCTTCGAGGAGATGTGGAATCAGAGGCGTCTGGATATCGTGGATGAGTTGATCACTGCCGATATGGTCGGCCATGCGCCGACCGGGGAGTTCGCCGGCTACAAGGGCGAAATGCAGACGATTTCGGGAAACCTCGTGTCCTTTCCGGACCTGCAGATCACGATCGACGACATCATTGCCGAGGGGAACAAGGTCGCTCTGCGGACCTCCTATGCCGGCACGCACACGGGACCCCTGGGCCCGATGCCGCCGACGGGAAAGCCGATCCGGATGACGGGCAACATCATCTTCCGCTTTGAGGACGGCAAGGTGGCGGAGGCGTGGTCCTTCGCCGACATGCTCGGTCTCATGCAGCAGCTCGGGGCCGCGAGCCCGCCGCGTCCGACGCCAGAGGATTATGCCTGGAGCGCGCCTTCGGAAGCGACAGGCGATCCCGGCGATCCCGAGGCCAACAAGGCGATCATTCAACGGTTCAATGACGAAGCGTGGAACGCGCGGAATCTGGATGTGCTGGATGAACTCTGCATTCCGCAAGTCGTCGTTCACAACCCGCCAACGGAGTTCCTATACGGCCATGGTGTTGAAGGACTCAAGCTGGCCATCACCGACTATACTACCGCCTTTCCAGATTTGGTCGCCACCGTCGAGGACATGGTTGCCGAAGGAGATACGGTCAGTGAGCGGTGGACAGGGACCGGTACTCATCTTGGTGAACTCATGGGCATACCGGCCTCCGGCAAGCAGGTCACATGGTCGGGGATCACCACCTATCGGTTCGCCGACGGCAAGATCGTGGAGATGTGGTGGGCCTGGGACACCATGGGCATGATGCGGCAGATCACGCAGCCATGAATTGAGTCTTGACTGGAATCTCGATCACTTATGGAAGACGGCACTGAGGGCTGTGGGCATGCCCCACAGCCCTTTCCTTGCTGGGTTCGATGACCATAATGGAACGATGTATAAATAGGGACTGTTCCCCGGCCCCTAGGCCGCCAGTGACGCCGTGAGGCGTTTCTTCGTCTTCCCTCAGGAGGCGACCGGGGCGACGCTCTGGACGAGGCGATCACGCCCGATGCGGGCGTGCAGGGGAGGTTCACCGCTTTTCGCCGGCAGCATGGCGGCAGAGGCGGACTGCTCCGGATTCCGCCGCGAGCGGCGGGAGTTTACCGCTTTGCGGCCACCAGCAGTAGGCGTGCTACGCACGGCCCAGACACGATCCCGCCGGTCACAAGCGAGCGCGTCGCTCGCGCATCAAGCCGGAGGCCCCAACGCGAAAAACTCCCCCCGCACGACCGCATCGGGCGTGCCTGGATCAGAAAGTACGAAAAAAAAACCGGATGAGCCCAAAAAAATACGTAGAAATACGTATTGACACGCAGCCGGGCGGAGCCTAGGATTCGAGAGCCACTCGATCCAGAGTGTATCCTCTATCGAGTGCGATGGGTTGGAGGCAAACGAGGCTACCGAGTATCTGAGGGTCTTCCATGACGCCTGGAAGTCGAGTGGCAAGGGTCCGGTTCCGCTCCCCCAGTCGATCTCGCCTTCCGGAGATTCGCAGGATTAGGCAGTCCGTGCCCGGTCGCCGTCGGGAGTTTGTCCCATCGGTAGTTGAAGGTTGAAGAAGCGGTGGCTACTCCGGCCTGATGGCAGGTACCATCAGGCCATCCAGTCATTCACGATTTGAAGGAGTAGCCATGGACCAGACAACGTACCA
>Ga0228535_1003449_pt1 | contig 11351 bp, 11 predicted proteins | sample SJ1metagenome_FD_168457 | JGI IMG/M metagenome (GOLD analysis project Ga0228535, IMG submission 168457) | Enriched culture of PCE-dechlorinating microbial communities from Ithaca, New York, USA - SJ1 | ecosystem: Engineered > Modeled > Simulated communities (microbial... > Unclassified | place... | reverse complement strand
TCGAGTCTGAAAAAGACGTAGTTTTCATCGCTGTCACCGCACCCGCTGAAGGACAACAACAATAAACCGAACAGACAAATCACGGCCGACTGCACATACCCGCTTCTCCGAAACACGTTCTTCATACCATTCCTCCTTTTGATGTAATGTTGCAGACAACAAGGCCCGGCAACGGAACGACAGGTGTGAGATACATGACGGGCCTACCCTGTTGTATGAAAGGTTTCTTCTATTAACGGTACAGACCTTTCATATTCAAGTCGTCCGCCTGTCAACCGGCTCATTTTATGTCGACCAACGTGTCAACCTTGGTGTATGATGCAGCATCAACTCCGCACAAATCCACAGGTAGGGAACCAGTCATGCCTTTCAAAGCGTCACTCCCCTTCATGGCCTTTGTCGTCTGGCTGTTGTCCGTTCCCATGGAGGGGTTTCTGCTGGCTCCTCTGGGGGTACGGCATGCCCTCCTGTTTTTTCTTGTTCCCCTTGTAATGACATTTCTGGTCATTGGTACCGTATGCCCCCGGCGCTTTTTCCTCCCCTTGACCGTTGCCGGCGCTGCTGTCGCCACAGGCGCGACACTGCTGCTTCCCCATCTTTCCGCCGCAGCTCCCTGGCTTCTCGGTCTTGCAGGGGTCGGAGCCGCGTTTCTCTCCGTGAGCACCGGCAGTTATCTGAAACGTTCCCCCTCAACGGCGGTTGCGGCGGCGCTGGGGCTTGCAGGGGCGAACCTCCTTCTGTTTTTCTTCAGTGTGGTTCCCCTGTCCGACAGTGCCAAGTTCCCTTTGGCGGCCGCCTTGCTTCTGGTCCCCATGCTTGCGCAATCCAATGCGGAAAGTCAGCGTGACGGAGAATCGAACCTCCTGCCGTTCCTCCCGTTCGTGTTCGTTTTCCAGATCGTGAGCGGGCTCATGTACGGCATCCTCTATGGGCACTATGCCCGCGCGGCACTGTTTCCCGGCGTAGAGCTCTTTTTCTATGTCCTTGCCGTCTGGGGCGGGCTCCTGATACTGCGGCGGCGCGAAGGACTTCTGGCCCTGGCCATCGTGACGGCCATGTTCGCCTTCTCCCTGTATCTCCTGCCCGGTATCGTACCGGTCAACGCCGCCATGTTCGCCATCCAGGGGGCGGCTGGTTTCTTCGACCTCTACCTCCTTGCACTGCTCCTCGCCCAGCGGGATACCATCCGCTCCTTTGGCTGCGGCCTTGCCGTCAACTGTTCCGGCATAGCCCTGGGAAAGGTGATTGCCCTTGCCATCGGGGATGCCTCGCAGTTGGTCGTTGCCGCCGCGAATCTCGTACTCGCTTTGTCGGTTCTGCTCCTCTATCGCGTCATGCAGGAGGAACAGCGGTGTCGCGGGCTGCTGTCGCCCATTGCGACGGAACCGGCGGCGATTGAATCGTCCGTCGCTCCGGAGGCATATGTGCGACCGGCGGTTCCTCTCGTTCTGCCGCCGGGGTTGTGCAAGCGTTTTTCCGAGCAGGAGAGATCGGTTCTCGCCTGTATCGTCCGGGGAATGACCTTCAGGGAGGCGGCCCGGGAGCTTGTGATCTCCGAGTCGTCGGTCAAGACGTACATGAAGCGGATCTACGACAAGATGAGCGTTTCCGGGAAAGAGGAGTTGCTGGCGAAGCTCGGGGAACAACAACGGGGTTGAGCATCGGGCGCAGGCAGGGCACGGTTTGTTTTTCAAGGGATCGCTTATGGAAAGAGTGATACGCGACGGAATCATGAGCTTCGTGCGTGAGAGCCCGGACAACCGTTTTCCGGACAGCGGCCAACCCTATTTCGAGGAGCCGCTGATCGGCTTCGCCGCAGCGGACGATCCGCTGTTCGACGAGTTCAGGACGATAATCGGTCCGTTCCACCTGACCCCCGCGGAGGTCATGGAAAACTGCTACGGCGAGGGGGTGGGGGAGGCGAGGACCGTCATCTGCTGGATCCTGCCGGTTGCCCGGCCGACCCGGGAAAGCAACCGCAAGGAAGAGCGGATGCCGTCGCGACAATGGGCCATGACCCGCGTCCATGGCGAGCGATTCAATACCCTGCTGCGCATGCGGCTGGTGGAGCTGCTCAGGTTTGCCGGCGCCCAGGCGGCTGCTCCACTCCTGTCCGGCATGTGGCGGCCGGTCATGGATTCCCGGATTGGGATGGCCTCGACCTGGTCGGAGCGGCACGCGGCGTACGTGGCAGGACTCGGCACCTTCAGCCTGAGTGACGGCTTCATCACCGACAGGGGGATAGCCCACCGCTGCGGCAGCGTGATCACCAGTGTGCCTGTACAGCCGACCGCTAGGACCTGCAACGATCCCTGGAGCAACTGCCTGTTCTTCCGCGACGGAAGCTGCTGCCAGTGCGTCCGGCGCTGTCCGGTAGGTGCGATTTCGCGCGAGGGACACGACAAGGAGAAGTGCCGCGCATATTGTTACGGGGAGGTAAGGAACAGCGCCATTGAGCTCTATGGCGTGACAGAGGCCGGCTGCGGGCTCTGCCAGACGCGGGTGCCGTGCGAGTCCCGCGTGCCGGCCGCCCCTGAACGACCTGGCGGAGCTTCCCCGGTGACACAGGGAATACGTCCATTCTGAAACGTTTACGTTCATCTTTTATTCACAAAAAAACCGGGACCCTCTTTTGAGTGTCCCGGTTTTTTTACCGTTGCCCAGAACCGGCTATGCGGCCCGCTTGCTCGGTGCACGCAGGGTCAGCGTCGGCTTTTCCCTGCCGTAGATCGCCTCGCGGGTCACGACCATCTCCCCTTCCAGCCTCCGGGAGGGGATCTCGAACATGGCGTCCAGCATCACCCGCTCGATGAGGGTACGAAGTCCGCGGGCGCCGGTGCCGCGTCGGAGCGCCTCCCTGGCAACGCTCAGCAGGGCGTCCTCGTCGAACCGGAGCGTGACGTTCTCCATGGCGAACAGCCGCTGGTACTGCTTGACGATGGAGTTTTTCGGCTCCTTGAGGATCCTTACCAGTGCCTCCTCGTCCAGTTCCTCCAGCACCGCCGTGACCGGAAACCGGCCGATGAACTCCGGGATGAGACCGAAACGGAGCAGGTCGCTGGTGGTGAACTCGTCCACCAGGAACTCCTCTTCGCTGTCCGGCCCTGGACCGGCGCTGAATCCGACATTCTGCGGCTTCTGCCGCCTCTCGACGATCTTCTCCAGTCCCGCGAAGGCCCCGCCGCAGATGAACAGGATATTGGCGGTGTCCACCTGGATGAACTCCTGCTCCGGGTGCTTTCTCCCCCCCTTGGGCGGGACGTTGACCACCGACCCCTCGACGATCTTCAGCAGGGCCTGCTGGACCCCCTCGCCCGAGACGTCCCTGACTATGGAGGCGGAATCGCTCTTTCGGGCGATCTTGTCGATCTCGTCGATGTAGACGATCCCTCGCTGGGTCTGCTCCACATCATAGTCGGCCGCCTGCAGCAGGCTTACCACGACGTTCTCCACGTCTTCCCCCACGTACCCCGCCTCGGTAAGCTTGGTTGCGTCGACGATGGTGAAGGGAACGTGGAGGGTGCGGGCGAGGGTCTTGGCGAGCAGGGTCTTGCCGGAGCCGGTCGGTCCGATGAGGAGCACGTTGCTCTTCTGCAGTTCCACGTCATCGGCGGCGGCCGCGATCTCGATCCGCCGGTAGTGATTGTAGACCGCGACTGCGAGGACCTTCTTTGCGTGGTCCTGGCCGATCACGTAGTCATCGAGTACATTCTTTATCTCAAGCGGGGTAGGAAGCGCGGCCGAGGAGGCGCGGCCGCCGTCTGAGTTGCTCCGCTGCTGTGCCAGGATGCCGCCGCAGACATCTACGCACTCGTCGCAGATGTTGACCTCGGGACCGGCCACCAGCCCGGAGACCTCTTCCTTTCCCCTGCCGCAGAAGGAACACGTCAAATCCTTGACGTCTGAACCAGATTCTTTCATGGGACACCTCACTTCCCGGCTTACATGCCATGCCTTAAAAAACACTCGGTACACCTCTTTCTGCTACCGCGCGGAAACTGCTACGCAGCGGCCGGGATTGCATATTTCTCCAGGAACGCATCCGCTTCCCAGCCGATTTTTGTCTCTTCGCAAACCTGTCGGATGTGCCCAGACAACAGGTTTCTGAGGAAAGCGTGCTGCTGCCTCAGGTAAATGGTGCCCGAATAGCTGAAGTCGTCCGCGAATACGACCCGGAAGTCGCAGGTTTCGAAGCAGCCGTTGCCTGAGGCCGATCTTGCCCACAGCTTCAGAATCGCATCCGTTTCCTCCCATGTCCCCAGCACCACGTCATAGGGGCACTTTGCAGATCCGTCTCTCCGTGTGATGAGAATACCCTTAACGCCTATCTTGTCTCTTTTTTCGAATTCAGCCATGGCTGCTCCTCCCTTCCGCCGTATTTCCACATACGGCAAATAAACTTTTTACAAAGTATATACCAACTTTGTTGATAAAGAAATAGCATTTTATGTGCCAACATAATCTACATACGACAACATCTGTCCGGAATGCCGCCTGAACCGGCAACAGCGCCCATACCTGTGCGGCTGGTCGGAAAGAACCCAGCAAAACGGCAGGAATATGCACATGAAACAGTCACCGGAACACCGGATTTTGACGCACTGCCACAAATTTATGCAGGAGGCGTCTCCGGATACGCAAGCAACCCGAAGCGCGCACTCTCCCTCGGTAATGGTTCGCCGTTTTTGTCAACACCTGTCGTTTTTTGTCGACTTTCAGCCATCCCTGACACCCATTTCCTGGCCGCTGATTTTCACCACCCGGCACAAAGCCCCTTTCAGGGCCGCTTCACAGCTAGATTCCGTTCCTGTGTGTAATTGGCAGATTTTTTGCTACACTTTTGTAACGCCATCGTCTGACGAAAGCCGGAACGCGCGGCCAGGGGCCAAAAGGCCCGGAATTGTAAGGAAGGAATTAGCCGCACAGGACACTAGGACGACTGAATACAATCAGCGCAGCAATCTTGCCCGATTGACGACGACCCGCCCTCACCGTGTAGTCAACATGCTACGCGCGCACCCCATCGAACCCACTGTCACGACAGGACCGTACAACCGCTCAATAGGAGCGACCCATGGCCGGAACCGCATGAAGCCGGGAGATTTGCCCCCTTTCCAGCCACGGTCGCCGTCAAAGGAGCCCTTATGAAGTTCGCCAAACGGGTAAGCGTCATAGCGCTGGGCCTTTTGCTGCTCGGCTGCTGGAGCAGCGAGTGCTTCGCCTCCGAGGACTCGGTCTTCATGGAGGTTTTCACGGACGCCATGCTGGGGGGGCTTGCCGGTGGACTGGTGGGGGCGGCGGTCCTGGCGTTCACCAAGCACCCGGGCCGCCACCTGGAGTACATGGCCTACGGCGCCGCCGGCGGTGCGGTGGCGGGGGGAGCGTACGGACTGGTCAATTCGAGGGGATCGCTCATGGAGATCAGGAACGGCGAGGTGAAGTTCGATGTCCCGATCATCATGCCCGACGTGAAGGAAAGCAGGACAAAGGGGACCAACGTTGTGATAACGGCGGACCTGATCAGCGGGGATTTCTGACTCTCACGATTCCGTCCCCCGCGCCGGCGCGGGGAAGGAAGGCGTTTTCAGGCGCTGGCGTCGGGGTGGGGCGCACGGGCTGCCGATACGGTTCTGGCGTCGCCCGACACCGGGGAGCTGAAATGCACCACCCGGTTGCGTCCGGACACCTTGGCCCGCTGCAGGGCCACGTCGGCGCAACCGAGCAGGGCGTCGACCCCGGTGCCGTTTTCTGGAGCCGTGGCGATGCCGATACTGATGGTCAGGCGGCCCAGCGGCAGGTTTTCCTCGTGGGTGAACCCGGCCCGCTCCACCTCCCGCCGGATCCGCTCGGCCACGCAGAGAGACTCTTTCCTGGACGTACCCGGGAGGATCACGCAGAACTTCCCCCCGCTGAAGCGGGTGACTATGTCCATCTGACGGGCCGAGCCCTTCAGCAGGCGGGCCGTTTTCTTCAGCACCACGTCGCCGGCGGCGTGGCCGCACAGCTCGTTATAGACCTTGAAGTTGTCCAGGTCCGCCAGCATCACCGTCAGGCTGAGCTGCTGTCTCTCGCCACGGCTGATCTCCTCCTCCAGCCGCTGCTCCAGGAAGCGGCGGTTGAACAGGCCGGTGAGCGGGTCGGTTACGGTCAGCTCTTCCAGAAGGGCGGCCTTTTCGCTGCACTCGGTCCGCTCCAGCACCACGCAGGCGTGCCGTGCCACAGTGGCCAGGAGCTCCAGGTCATCCTCGCTGAAGACGCCACCATCCCTCTTGTCCGACAGGTTCAGCACGCCGATGACCTCCCCGTTCACCCGGAGCGGGATGCTGACGAACGACTTGGTCTTGAACCTTGAGCGGTTGGGGATGCGCACCCTGCCGTCCTGTTCGATGTCCTTCACCAGCAGGGGTTCGCCGCTCTCCGCCACCTTCCCCGCGATGCCGCGGCCGACCCTGGCGCTCATGCTCCTGGCCAGCTGCAGATTCATCCCCATCACCGATTCTATGCGCAGGTTCCTGCCGCTTTCGTCGATGAGCATCAGAGAGCCGGACGAGGCCTGCAGCAGGTCGGCGGCCGTTTCCAGGATAGAGAGATAGAGATCCCGCCGGTTTTCGGTCGAGGAGATGGTGCTCAGGACCGACATGAACTTGTCGGCCAGGGAACTCTCCAGCCGGTACGACTCCTCCCTCCTGGACTGGACCAGCCTGGCGGCGATGCGGTCGAGGACCATCCCCACCATCAGGGAATCGCGATCACCCAGCTCGGCGTCGAACAGGGCCAGCAGGCCCAGGACCTCGTCCCCGGCGGAAATGGGGAGACAGAGCGCCCGTTCCGCCACAACCGAGGGAAACAGCTCTCCCAGCTCCCGCTCCGGCACCAGCACCGGCTCCTTTACGGTTTCGGCGAACAGCGCGCCCAGCCTCTGCCGGTCAAGCCGGCCCAGCCTTGTGGACATCCCCAGGAGACCGATGAGCTGGACATCCTTCCCCTGCCCCGACCCCAACCCCACGGCCGCCCTCTGTATGTCGAACAGTATTCCCAGGGTCTCGCTCAACAGGCTGGTCAGTTCTTCGGGGTCCCCGGAGCAGTCCACCTGGGCAAGGATTCCCCTGATGATGCCGAACCGGTCGATACTCCTCTCCAGGAGCCTGGACTGGATGCCGTCCCCGTCCAGGGCAACCAGGAGCCGCCGGACCTCGGCGGCCGCGTCCTTTATCTGTTGGGTTGTGGCCACGGGGAGCGCCTCCAGCCTTTCCAGCAGGGCGAAGCCGTCGATCCCGTCCGATTTTGCCAGCTTTTCCGCCAGAAAAATGTCCACGTCGCCGTTTCTTACGCCACCCCCGACAAAGCAGTAACGGAATTCCTCCCTGGGCCTGTACGGGACGGCAAAGTTCAGGAGGCCGGCCCGGCAGCTGAAGACCATGGGCCTGTTCCGATCCAGCGCCAGGGTCACCGCCTTCTGGTAGGCGGCCTCGCACCTGTCGCTGCAGACCAGGCTGCGGGCCATGACCCCGCACATGGCCGACGAGGCGCCGAGGCGGGTCACGATGCCGTCCTTCTCGTAAAAGAGCGCCAGGGCGAAATGCTCCAGGAACGGATAGCCACGGAGAAGGTCGAGCAGTTCGAGCGGCTTTATGGCTAAGGACTCGTAGGACATGGGATCCTCAGGATCAATCGTGTTCAAGATCCGGCTACACGGCGCCGCCAACGGTGATTTCCGAGATCAACAGGGTCGGTTGGGCATCGGAGACCGGGGCGCCCTGCCCCTCCTTGCCGCAGGTGCCGATGCCGAAGCCGAGATCGTTGCCGATTTTTGTCACTTTTTTCAGCACCTCAGGGCCGTTTCCCGTCAGTGTCGCGCCCCTCACCGGCTCGGCCACGGCCCCGTTTTCGATCAGGTACCCCTCGGAGACCTCGAATACGAAGTCCCCGGTCACGGTGTTCACCTGGCCTCCCCCCATCTTCCTGACGAACAGCCCCTTCTCCACCTCCCGGATGACGGACTCCGGCGGGGTTTCACCCGGGGCGATGAGTGTGTTGGACATGCGCACGATGGGCTTGGCGTGGTACGACTCCCGCCGGCCGTTGCCGCTGGATGCGCAGCCGTCCTTCATGGCCGAGAGCCGGTCGTACAGGTAGCGCTTCAGCACGCCGTTCTCCACCAGCACCGTCTTCTGGCCGGGCACCCCCTCGTCGTCAAAGGAGTAGGACCCCCTGGCGTTGGGGATGGTGGCGTCGTCGATGACGGTAACCAGTGGAGAAGCAACCTGGGTGCCAATCTTGCCGGCGTAGACCGACATGCCGGCCTGGGCCAGGTCGGCCTCCAGGCCGTGGCCGATGGCCTCGTGCACCATGGTGCCGCCGGCCTCGGACGAAATGACCACCGGCATCATGCCTGCCGGCGCCTTGCGTGCCGTCAGCATCATGAGCGCCCTGGACGCGGCGGTCCTCGCCACCTCCTCGGGGCGCCTGCCGTCGAAGATCTCGAAGCCGCGGAACCCGCCCACCGGCTCGTAGCCGGTCTGGATCACCTCGCCCTGGGCCGCCACCACCTGACTCAGGAACACTGTACCGGTCCTGGAGGTCTCGATGAATTCACCCAGGGAGTTGGCCACCTGGGTCCGGACCCGGCCGTCCCGGTAGACCACCATCACCTGCCTGACCCGATCGTCCATCCGGCGCGCCGCCTCGTCCGCCCGCCGGACCACGGCCACCTTGTCCTGCAGCGACACGCCGTCGGGCGGGGTCTTGATGGCGAAACCCGGACCGACCAGCCTGGAGCGCATGTCGATGGCCGCCCCGAACTCCTTGCCGCGCACCGCCCTGCTCACGGTCTCGGCCAGGGCCAGCAGCGCCTTTTCGGTCACCTCGTTGGTGTAGGCGTAGGCCGTGCGCAGGTCCGAGATCACCCGGATACCCACCCCCCGGTCGGTCCCTGCCACGATCTTCTCGATCTTGCCGTCCTCGCAGACGATGGAGGTGGAGGTCCCCTCCTCGAAATAGATGTCCGCGAACTCGCCGCCGCCGGAAAGGGCCGTGCGGAGGATGCGGGACAGGTCCATGTTTTCAAGCGTCATGACGGGTCTCCTGGGTCAGGGGGGTAACAAAAACCAGTGAATGCATGGTTACTGTTTCACATTAAACTCGATCGGCTGGTTCCATCTCCACCAGCCCGATCTCGCCGGCGAGCGCCGCCAGCAGTCCGTCCGCGTCCCCGGCAAAGCACTCGGGGATTGAAAGAACCACAATCCCCTCCCGGGCGTCCAGCGTGCTGAGGGTGGCCATTCCCTCGTACGCCTCCAGGATGAAGCGGAAATAGGCGATATGGCGCCGGTCGACGCGGAAGTAGCGCTTCAGCATGGCTGAAGACGAGATGCCGGCCGGGTCAGGAACGGCAGGCATCCAGTGCGCGCCGGATCCGGCGGACCGTCTCGTCCCTCCCCAGCACGCCGATCACCTCGTAGATCCCTGGCGACGCCGCGCCGCCGGTGAGAGCGAAGCGGGCCGGCTGGGCCACGTCCTTCATCTTGACGCCCCTCCCGGCGCACAGCCCGTCAAACAGGGCCGCAAGGCTGTCGTGCCCGGTATCCGTCAGCGTCCCCAGCCAGGCGGCAAGCTCTTCGAGCAGTTCCCTCCCGGCCGGGGTGAAGAACTTGGCGACCGATTTCCCGTCGTACTCGAAATCAGGCCTGTAATAGAAGATCGCGCCGTCAGCCATCTCCAGCATGGTTCGCGAGCGCTCCTGCAGGGTCCTGACCACCGCGACCGGATCCGGGCCGGACGCGGGGTCCACGCCCCGCTCGGCCAGGAACGGGAGCAGCAGCTCCGCCAGGCGGGCCGGGTCGCCGGCCTTGATGTAGTGGGCATTGAGCCAGAGCAGCTTGTCCGGGTTGAACACCCCGGCGGAGCGGCCCACCGCCTCGATGGTGAACTTCTCGATCAACTCCTCACGGGAGAAGATCTCCTCGTCGCCGTGACTCCACCCCAGCCGCACCAGGTAGTTGACCACGGCCTCAGGAAGGAACCCCATGTCGCGATACGCCATGACGCTGGTGGCGCCGTGCCGCTTGGACAGACGGGTCTTGTCGGCGCCCAGGATCATGGGGACGTGGGCGAACTGGGGAACCGGATAACCGAGGGCCTGGTACATCACTATCTGTCGCGGGGTGTTGTTGATGTGGTCGTCCCCCCGGATCACGGTGGTGATCCCCATGGTGGCGTCATCGATCACCACGGTGAAGTTGTAGGTGGGGGTGCCGTCGGTCCGCTGGATGATCAGGTCGTCCAACTCCTCGTTCCGGAAGGATATCCTCCCCTTGATAAGGTCGTCGAAGGCGGTCTCCCCGTCGCGGGGGGAGCGGAAACGGACCACATACGGGACCCCCGGCCGGTCCTCCTTCAGGTCGCGGCAGGTGCCGTCGTACTTGGGCTTCCGACCCTCGGCCAGGGCCAGCTCACGCTTCTTTTCCAGTTCCTCCACCGTGCAGTAACACTTGTATGCCTTGCCCGAGGCAAGGAGCTTTTCCACGAACTCCCGGTAGAGGGGAAAGTTGTCCGACTGGTAGAACGGGCCCTCGTCCCAGTCGAGGCCGAGCCAGGTCATCCCCTCCAGGATGGCGTCCACCGACTCCTGGGTGGAACGGGCCACGTCGGTGTCCTCGATGCGCAGGATGAACTTGCCCCCTTCCTTGCGGGCCAAAAGCCAGTTGAACAGCGCCGTCCGTGCACCTCCTATGTGGAGGAAGCCGGTGGGGCTGGGTGCGAAGCGTAAGCGTACTTCCGACATGATGTTGATACTCCTTGAAATTTTAGACTTGCGGGTTACTTTTCCTCCGCATTTTCGTCCTCCCCGGCCTTCTCACCCGGAATGCGGTACTCTTCGCCGGCCCAGGCGCCCAGGTCGGTCAGCTTGCACCTCTCGGAGCAGAAGGGGCGGAAGGGGTTCCCCTCCCATCGGCACTTTTTCCGGCACACCGGACATGCGACTATCACGGATGAAGCTCCTTTTTATATTCTACTTGCCCGGCACCCGCCCCGTAGGGGCGGGTGCCGGGGGTACGAAAGATTGTATCCAATCATAAAACAAAAAAACCCTGGCTGCTGCGCTCTGCCGGGGACGGGTCCACTCTGGTTCTGCAGGATTACGGAGAGGGTGGATTGTAGCGGGAAAGACCAAAAAAATCAAGCTTCCGCACGGGGAGAGTTTACCGGATCCGCCGGTGGAAGCAATCTTTCCCCTCCTTTCGTCACGCCGGCCGGTCCGGCTCCACGCACGGCCCGCTCATCCGCAGTTCCCTGACCGTGCGTCGCACATAGACGATCGAGACCACCGCCGCGCTCCAGGTGACCAGCAG
>Ga0228535_1003448_pt1 | contig 11351 bp, 10 predicted proteins | sample SJ1metagenome_FD_168457 | JGI IMG/M metagenome (GOLD analysis project Ga0228535, IMG submission 168457) | Enriched culture of PCE-dechlorinating microbial communities from Ithaca, New York, USA - SJ1 | ecosystem: Engineered > Modeled > Simulated communities (microbial... > Unclassified | place... | reverse complement strand
AAGAAGTGAAGAAGAAGTGAAGAAGAAGTGAAGAAGAAGTGAAGAAGAAGTGAAGAAGAAGTGAAGAAGAAGTGAAGAAGAAGTGAAGAAGAAGTGAAGAAGAAGTGAAGAAGAAGTGAAGAAGAAGAAACTGACCAGTGTTACCGGTGCGCCGGTACCGGACAACCAGAACTCTCTCACCGCGGGGCCGAGGGGACCTCTGCTTATGCAGGACGTGTGGTTTCTTGAGAAGCTGGCCCACTTCGACAGGGAGGCGATCCCCGAGAGACGGATGCACGCCAAGGGATCGGGTGCCTTTGGCGTGTTCACGGTGACCCTTGACATCACGAAGTACACGAAGGCGAAAATCTTCTCCGAGATCGGAAAGAAGACAGAGATGTTCGTCCGCTTCTCCACGGTGGCGGGAGAGCGTGGGGCGGCCGATGCCGAGCGGGATATCCGCGGATTCGCCATGAAGTTCTACACCGGGGAGGGCAACTGGGACCTCGTGGGCAACAATACCCCCGTCTTTTTCCTGAGGGACCCTCTGAAGTTCCCCGACCTGAACCATGAGGTGAAGCGGGATCCCCGCACCAACCTGCGCAGCGCGAAGAACAACTGGAATTTCTGGTCGTCCCTCCCTGAGGCGCTCCACCAGGTGACTATCACCATGAGCGACCGGGGCATTCCCCTTTCCTATCGCCACATACACGGATTCGGAAGCCATGCCTTCAGCATGATCAACGCCGCAGACGAGAGGGTCTGGGTGAAGTTCCACTTTCATACGCAGCAGGGAATAAAGAACCTGACGGACCAGGAGGCGGAAGCCATCGTCGGCAAGTGCCGGGAGAGCCACCAGCGGGACCTGTACGAAGCCATCGAGCGGGGCGACTTCCCGAAGTGGACCATGTTCATCCAGGTCATGACGGAGGAGCAGGCCAACAATATGCCCTACATCCCCTTCGACCTGACGAAAGTGTGGTATAAAAAAGAGTACCCGTTGATCGAAGTGGGGTACTTTGAGCTGAACAGGAACCCGGAGAACTACTTCCGGGACGTGGAGCAGGCCGCCTTCAACCCCGCAAGCGTGGTGCCGGGGATCAGCTTCTCCCCGTCCATGATTGTATCCCGGGAGGATTCGATGATCAGCCTTACAAAACTACTTCTCAACACGGAACATTTCGGGGACCGCCTCAGGTATTCCGGAGGCGCGGACAACGGCGCCGGTGCCGCTCCGGGTATGGGGCCCGTGGTCGTGTGGAACTGCACCAGGGCGTGCAACTTGGCGTGCCGCCACTGCTACGCTTCCGCCACGCCGGGTCCCGCCGCCAGTGAGCTCACCACCTCGGAGGGGAAGACTTTCCTTGGCACCCTTGCCCGGCTGAACGTCCCGGCGGTCCTCTTCTCCGGCGGGGAACCCCTCATGAGGCCCGATATCTTCGAACTTCTTGAGTACAGCGCTTCCCTCGGTCTCCGCACCGTCCTCTCCACCAACGGAACCCTTCTGGATCTCCCGGCCGCCCAAAAAATCAGGTCCCTTGGAGTGAGTTATGCGGGCATCAGCCTCGATGGTCTGCAAGAGGTGAACGACTTCTTCCGGGGTGTCGCGGGCGCATTCGAAAGGACCCTGGAGGGATTCCGGAACTGCCGCGCGGCCGGACAGAAGGCGGGACTCCGCCTTTCCCTGACCAAGAGCACTTTCCGGGAGCTTCCGGCCATCTTCCGACTTGTGGAGGAGGAAAAAATTTCCCGGGTGTGCGTCTATCACCTTGTATCCTCCGGCAGGGGGACTGAGATCGGAAGTGAAGATCTCTCCTCCGGTGAGACGAGAGAGGCTCTGGATTTCCTTATTGAAAAAACTCTTGATTTCGGGGCCAGGGGTGTGGATACGGAGGTCCTCACCGTGGACAACCATTGCGACGGGATCTACCTGTACCTCGCGATGGCCGGGAAGGACGAAAAATTAGCGGAGAGGATCCTCGGCCTCGCCGCGCGAAGCGGCGGAAACCGCTCAGGCATGGCCATCGGCGCGGTAGACTGGGAGGGGAACGTGACCATAGACCAGTTTACCCGGTCAGTTATTCTCGGGAACGTGAGGGAGAGAGATTTCGGGGAGATCTGGAGCGGGGAGGACAACGAACTCCTTGCAGCGGTGCGGGACAGGAAAAAGCATCTCACGGGGCGCTGTGCCTTCTGCAGGTGGCTTGACCTGTGCAACGGGAACCTGAGGGCCAGGGCTCTGGCCTCCGGGGATTTCTGGGCCCCCGACCCGGGGTGCTACCTTACCGACGAGGAAATTGGACTGTAGGGGAGGAGACGGACATGCTCATTTCATGGAACGCCACAAGCCGGTGCAACCTTTTCTGCAGGCACTGCTACCGTGAATCTGGTCCGGCAAACGACCGTTCGGGGGAACTGTCCACCGCCGAAGGGATCGCACTTATCGGCTCCATCAAAAGGGCGGGGTTTCGCCTCCTGATCCTGAGCGGCGGAGAACCCCTCCTCCGGGAGGACATCTTCGAGCTTGTCTCGGCGGCACGGGACGCCGGGCTTGTCCCTGCCATGGGGACCAACGGAACTCTCCTCACCGAAGAGACTGCCGCGCGCCTCGCGGAGTGCGGGCTCAAAGGGGCGGCGGTGAGCGTGGACAGCCTGGACAGGGAGTACCACGACACCTTCCGCGGAACCCCCGGGGCCTTCGACAGCGCCCGGGAGGGCATCCGGAACGCACTTGCTGCAGGGCTCCGGGTGCAGATCAACCTCACCCTCACCGACAGGAACCTGGACCAGTTCGACCGCATGGTGGACTATTACGGAGGGATGGGCGTCCACGCGGTGCACCCCTTTTTCCTCGTTCCCACCGGGAGGGCCCTTTCCATGCCCGAGGAAGAACTGAAGTCGGACGGGTATTTCTCAATGATACGGAAGATACTGGAGAAGCAGGGAAAGACCCGAATGGAGCTGAAACCCACATGCGCCCCCCAGTTCATGCCCATGGCGAAGGAACTGGGGATCCCCCAGCGGTTTTCACGGGGATGCCTGGCCGGGGTCTCCTACTGCTGCATCCTCCCGAAGGGGGACGTGCACGTGTGCCCGTACCTGCCCGTGAAGGCCGGGAACGTAAGAGAAGAACCTTTTGAAGAAATCTGGAAGAACAGTGAAGTGTTCCTGAAGCTCCGGGACTATTCCGCTTACGAAGGAAGCTGCGGGAAGTGCGAATATGTGAACATCTGCGGAGGGTGCAGGGCCCGGGCATACTATTACACGGGAAACCTGATGGCGGAGGAGCCATGGTGCTTCCGGAGATGAGCCTGGACGCCGCCGGAAGGCAGCTCGTGAACCTTCTGCAGGAGGGGCTCCCCATTGAAAAGGACCCCTACGGGATCCTTGCCGGGAAGCTGGGAGTTCCAAGGTCAGAAGTGGCGGAGAGAATCCGGGATCTCACAGACTCAGGGTACATCCGGAGGGTTGGCGGCATTTTCGACCCGGCGGCCATGGGGTATTCAAGCACCCTCGTCGGGATGAGGGTCCCCGAAGACAGATTCGGCGACGTGGCCCGCTTCGTGAACGGTGTGCCCGGAGTGACCCACAACTATCGCAGGGAAGGATTCCTGAACATGTGGTTTACACTGTCGGTGGCCGAAGATCCGGAAGTAAAAGAGACCTTTATCAAAGACATCAGGGACATGTTCGCCCTCGAACACGTGTACGAGTTTCCCCGGGCAAGGTATTTCAAACTTCGGGTGTTCTTCGACATGGAGCGGGAGTGAATGTTCATGGATGAACTGGACAAAAGACTCGTCAGGGAGTTGCAGGGCAACCTTCCGCAGGTGGAAAATCCTTACCTGGAGCTTGCCCGGCGCCTCGGCATTTCCGAGGATGAAGTGGTTGAGCGGCTGAAAGCCCTGAAGAAGTCAGGCAGGCTGAAACGGATCGCCGCGATCCTCCGTCACCAGAAATCCGGATACGCCGCCAACGCCATGGCGGTTTTCCTTGTGCCGGAAGCTTCCATGGATGTACTGGGCAGAAAGCTTTCGGAAAGCTCACTGGTGAGCCACTGTTACGAAAGGGTCGGGAATGAATGCTGGCCCTATAACCTCTATGCCATGGTTCACGGAAAGACCGACGCAGAGATTTTCTCCTTCATCCGCAGCTTTGCGGATGAAAACGGCATTGACCGCTTCGAGATCCTCCCGAGCACCGGTGAGCTTAAAAAAACAAGCATGGTCTACTTCGGCGAAATCAGCGGAGATACGGCCTCATGGCCTTCGCGATCCTTCCGGCCATGATCCTGTAGCCCTCACCGTTCGGGTGGATCCCGTCAGACATGAGGGACCCGTTCCCGAGAATGTCCCTGAGGATATCGGGGACCAGCACCGCACCTGTCGCCTTTGCCGCCTCGAAGTACCGTTTCCCCACGGGCGCGAGGAGGGGAAGCCCCTCGATGCCTACCAGGAACACGAGCGCACCACCCGACTGTATCCGCTTCACCATTTCCCGAAGGGCTGAAAAACTCTCATCCAGGTTCGCCCGGCGAAGAAAGTCGTTTCCTCCAAGGAAGAGGAGCACCACGGAGGGGGAGAGGTCCTCAAGTTCTCCTATCCTGCTGAAGGCCTTCGCTACGGTATCGCCGTTGACCCCGAGGTTGACCACCTCCCTGCCGATCAGGGCGGAAAGAACGGAAGGGTAGTCTCTTCCCGGTCCTCCCGATCCGAAGCCAGCCGTGAGACTGTCTCCGAAGGCCACCACCGGCCCTGCCGCAAGCGGGGGATGGTTCACTATCTTCCAGGAATTGACTGATGTACGAAAGAACAGGAAATAGATGCCAACAGCCGAGAGAAGAAACAAAAATAAAATGATCCATTTATTCCGGAGCATGCCATCACCCTTTCGAAGAAACGAAAAATTTCCCCACAAGTATAGACGAACTGTGGTGCACGGTGCTCGGGAAGAATACGTGTTTTCCAGTTTTGTCTTTCCATCTTCAGGTCGGTTCAGGTGAAAATTTTATCTTTCTGCAATTGAAATTTTTTAAATTTGATGGCTTGGGAAAACTGATTTATGATTTTTCTTTACCGGTTAGCGGAGAAGTTCCAAATTTTACCCTACTTGAAGATTGCTGCATCACAAATATTATTCAGCATTTCAATATTGGAATCACCCGCCGGTTTTAAAAATAAAAATTTATTTGCAGAAAGCAACTCCTGGATGGTAAAATATTTTCAAATGTGGAGGCTGAATAATGAAGCGATTACGACTTGCCCGTTCAAAATATAAGGGTGCTCGTGAAAAGGCTGTCCATTATATTCTGGATCATCCGGAAATAGCGGCCTTTTTGTCTATAGATGTACTTGCGGAAAAGATTGGCATAAGTACTTCATCCCTTTCACGAACTGCAGTGGCTATTGGGTATTCCGGTTTCCAGGAGATGCAGAAGGAAGTGCAGGAGTACCTTCGCCAAAAGCTCCTCCCGGCGGTGCGGATGAAGCAGGCAGTTCCGGAAAGCAAAAAGTTCAATTTTAAGGATTCCCTGAGGAAAGACATACAGAACCTGAAAAAAATTCTGTCAGATGTGCGCGAAGAACAGTTTGAGAAGGCGATTTCTCTCCTCTCTGAGGCACAAGAGGTCTTCGTTATAGGACTCGGGACCCAGTATCCTTCCGCCATTTATTTCAGTGGTGTGATGAAGCAGATCCGGGAAAGAGTAACATTGATAAGCCAGGAATCGATGGACTATATAGACTGTTTTTCCCGTTTTTCCCAAAAGGACGTTCTCATGACGATCTGCCTTCCGAGGTACGGACGATTTACATATCTTGCGGCGAAAGAGGCAACTTCGAAAGGGTGTCACGTCATCTCTGTCACCGACCACGCGCTTTCCCCCACTGGAAGACTGGCTGACGTGGTGCTGCCCGTCCAATACGAGAGCATGAGCTTTTTCAATTCCAATGTTGCAGTGATGGCTCTTCTGAACAGTATTGCCACGACACTGGCCCTGAGAAACAGGGACATTTCCATTGAGCGGGTGAAGACATACAGTGACATAGCAGCACGATGGAACATATTCTACACGGAGCAATCCAGAGAAAGTATGGGTGAAGAACAATGAAGCTGAGCGACAGAATGATTCGGATGCAGCCTTCAGCCACATCTCTTATGGCGGCAAAGGCGAGGGAAAAGAAAAGGCTTGGTCTGGACGTGATTTCCTTTGCCACGGGGGAACCCGACTACGACTCTCCCGGAGGGGCTCTTGAGGCAGCCGAAAAGGCCATGGAGGAGGGGCAGACCCATTATCCCCCAACGAACGGCATAGTTCCGCTTCGAGAGGCAATCGCAGGCTATTACAGGGAACATTTCGGACTCAAATATGACCCTGCGAAGGAAATCGTAGTCGGAACAGGCGCAAAGCAGCTCATATATGAAGCTCTCGGTGCGCTGGTGAATTCCGGCGATGAAGTCATCGTTCTCCCTCCGGCATGGGTGAGCTACGTAGAACAGATAAGGCTCTTCGATGGTGTTCCCGTAGAGGTAGACACTGCAGAAACAGGATTTATTCCAGATCTTAAAAAAATTGAAGAAGCAATTACCCCGAGAACTGTTGCCATCATTATCAATTCACCCAACAATCCGACCGGAGCCGTCTATCCGGGCGAGCTGCTCGAAGGACTTGCAAGGCTCGCAATGAAGAAAGACATCCTTGTCATCAACGATGAAGTATATGAACGCCTTGTGTTCGACAGGGATAAGTCTTCCCAGATGGTAAAACTCTGCCCTGAGGCACGGGATCACGTGCTGAACGTCAACGGGGTAAGCAAGGCGTTTGCCATGACGGGATGGCGCATAGGTTATGCCCTTGGCCCGGAAGTACTGGTGAAGGCAATCTCAGATTTTCAGGGACACCTGACCTCCGGAACAAGCACTATTTCTCAGTGGGCCTCTGCCGGAGCTCTTCTCACCTCACAGGAAGACTGTGAAAAAATGAGGGAAGGATTTAGAGAGCGGAGAGACCTGATACTCGGGCTTCTTTCAGATATAAAAGGTATACGGTTTGTTCCTCCCCAGGGTGCTTTTTACGTATTTATCGATGTTTCGTCTTACCTGGGAGGAAAGGCGAAAATAATGCTCGAAAGCGACGTTGTTTTCTGCGAAGAACTCCTGGAACGGAAGAACGTTTCCATGGTTCCCGGGACAGCATTCCTCTCTCCAGGGGCGGTACGGATATCCTACTCCTGCCCGGAGAAAGACATTCGCGAGGGGGTGAGACGCTTCAGGGAGTTTCTGGAAGAGATACGAGCAGAGTAAGGTAAGAGTCGTTTTAGCCGCACACTTTGTGCTATTTTTTAAGGAGGGTGATTTCATATGAAAAAGTTTTTCGCAATTGCTGCAGTGTTGCTTTTTGTATTGTCAGGAACGGCCTTTGCCGCTTACCCGACAAAACCGGTAACCATGATTGTTGCCTATGCAGCCGGCGGAAGCACGGATATTCTTGCCAGGATTACTGCGAAATATCTTGAGGCAGAACTCAATCAGCCTTTTGTAGTGGTCAACAAGCCGGGCGCGGCTGGAAGCGTCGGCTTCACCTCCATAGCCAAGGCAACTCCGGATGGATATACCATCGGTCTCATCAATCTCAGCGGAGTGATCGTCAACCCTATCGTGCAGCCTGACGTAGTCCGGTATAGAATTACTGATTTCGCGGGAATTGCCAACGTTGTCACAGATCCGGGCGTTTTCTGCGTGAAGGCTGACAGCCCCATGAAGACCCTCGACGATCTTATCGCTGCTGCTAAGGCTGCACCCGGTAAAATAGCGGTTTCTCATGAAGGAGCCGGTTCAGGTGACCATCTTGGCGTCATGGAGTTCTGCAAAAAAGCCGGTATTGAAGTAAACCCCGTTCCCTTTGAAGGTGATGCTCCGGCGAAAGCCGCTCTGCTTGGAGGCCATATCGACGTTCTGGCAGTCAACGTTTCGGAAATAGCGGAAATGGTGAATACCGGCCAGCTTCGTGCCCTCGCAGTCCAGAACGACAAACGTTCTGCGGAACTTCCTGATGTACCGACGTTCGCAGAACTCGGCTATCCCACCGTTATCCAGGGAACTGCATCACGGGGATTTGCCGCACCGAAAGATATTCCTGCAGATGCGCTGGATGTTCTTGTGGCCGCAATGAAGAAAATCGTGGCTTCGAGTGAATACCAGGAAGAACTGAAAAAGCTGAATATGCCCATAGACTTTGTTCCCGGAGAAGAATTTACAAAACTCCTTCTCGATCAGCACAAACTCTGGTCTGATCTCTGGGAAACGGATCCCTGGCTCAAGAAATAGAGCCGATAATTACGATCCTCTACTGAGCTTTTAAGCTGAAAGATGCGGGGGAGTGGAGCCTTTTCGCTCCCTCGCATAAATCTATCCCAGGGAAGGGAGGAAACCATGAAGAAATCTGATTTAATCGTTTCCGTCATTATGATATGCACAGGAATTGGAGCAATGATCAAAGCCGCAGACTATCCGGCGCAGTCGAGAATGATCCCCTATCTTTACAGCACTGCACTGATCATCTTCTCCCTTCTTCTCGGGCTTAAAACCCTCATGAAGCGAGGGAAAAAGGCAGAAGATGACATAACCGCAAAAGACGAACCCATATTGAGGGTCCTTTTGATCGTAGCAATGATTTTCGGGTACATCGTGTCTATCCAGGTGCTCGGTTTTTATACATCCACCGCACTTTTTCTTCTTGTTTTCATGGGAGTCATGCGAGCAGCTTCTCTTTTTGTTTCTCTCGCGGTTTCAGCAGGAACATCTGTCGCCGTGTATTTTTTCTTCGAAACTTTGCTGAACATTCCTGTCCCTGAGGGACTATTTTTGTAGCGGAAGGAGATGGAAAAAGAATGAGTGAATTTCTTCTTCCGGCCCTGGGGCATATTATCGAACCTCAATCGCTTTTCATCCTGCTTGTCGGGACTATTGCCGGACTGGTTGTAGGCGCTCTTCCCGGTCTTTCATCAACTATGGGAGTTGCCCTGGCAATTCCTCTAACCTTTGGTATGGATGCAAAAATGGGGCTTATGCTTCTTGGAGCCGTGTATTGCAGCTCTGTTTATGGCGGTTCCATAACTGCTATCCTGCTCAGGACACCAGGCACTGATGCGTCCATAGCAACAACGTTTGACGGGTTTCCCATGACTCAGCAGGGGCTTGCGGGAAAAGCTATCGGTATGTCTACCACTGCCTCTCTTATAGGCGGTCTCATCAGCGCTGCAGCCCTTTTGTTTATCGCCCCGCTTCTTGCAACCCTTGCGCTCAAGTTCGGACCTTCAGAATATTTTCTCGTGGGTCTTTTCGGCCTGTCGGTAATAATCAGCGTCTCCTCAGGATCATACCTAAAGGGGCTTATTGCGGGAGCATTTGGACTGCTCATAGCGACCACAGGAATGGATAACTTTACCGGGTATCCCAGGTTTATTTTCAACAACGACTCCCTGCTCGACGGCATACCGATACTGCCTGCACTCATTGGACTTTTCTCCCTTTCCCAGGCTATCAAAATTTCTGCGAGCAGCCAGAAAACAATTGTACTGAACCCTGGCGACCTCACAATATCCGACCGGATCCTTCCGGAGAAAAGGGATATGCAGCGAACATGGAAGACGATCCTGAGATCGTCAATCATCGGTGTCGTAATAGGCATCATGCCTGGTGCCGGAACGAGCATCGCATCCTTCCTGAGCTATAATGAGGCCAAGAGGACATCGAAGGATCCTGACTCCTTCGGCAAGGGGAATATTGAAGGAGTTGCCGCATCGGAATCCGCCAACAACGCGGTTACCGGAGGCTCTCTTATTCCTGCTCTTACTCTCGGTATTCCCGGAAATGCAGTTACTGCTGTCTTTATAGGGGGACTGACCATCCAGGGGCTCATACCGGGACCAAACCTTTTCATCAAGTACGGTGAGATCACCTACACTCTGCTTCTCTCCCTTTTCGTCGCCAATATCATGTTCTGGGTCATAGGCATTGCATTTGCCCGGCAGTTCGTCAAGATCGTCAAGACTCCGACGAAGATACTCGCACCCATCATCTGTGTCCTCAGCGTCATAGGCTCCTACGCTATCAGGAACAATTTCTTCGATGTCTGGCTTCTCTTCGGGTTCGGTATACTTGGTTATTTTATGGAACGGTACAATATCTCCCAGGCTCCGATCGTACTGGCACTTGTTCTTGGCCCCATGGTCGAGGCAGAATTGAGGAGGTCTCTTGTCCTTTTCCACGGAAGCCTTCTTCCCGTACTCTCGCGGCCCATAAGCCTGATCATCATTATTCTGATTATCCTTTCAGTAGCATTTCCTCTGGTGCGGGAATTCAAGCACAAGCGGACCTGAAAAATAAAATAGGAGGAAAGAAAACAGAATGGTTGAATTACTGGATTGTACCCTAAGAGACGGCAGCAATATCGTGGGAGCCGGATTTTCCAGGGAAATTACTCTTGGAATTATCGAATCTCTTGTTGATAGCAATATCAAAATAATTGAAATGGGGCATTCAAGCGGAATGGGAGGGAACAACTCCGGTTCGAAACTTGCCCCTCTATCCGACGAAGAATATATTGAAACAGCCGCACCCTATTTCTCGAAAGCTGAGATAGGAATGTTCTGCCAGCCGAAATGGGCGACTCAAGAAGGAGTCCGGTTCGCCGCAAAAAAAAATCTCGGGTTTCTGCGGGTCGGTATTAATGCCGGCGACTCTGCCACTGCTGTCGATCTCATCAAGGAAATTCGTGATTCTGGAATGAAAGCCCGCACCAGCCTTATGAAAGCTTATGTCCTGTCGCCGGAGGAGTTGGCTGAAGAGGCACGAATTCTTGAGAAAGCAGGGGCCAACGCTGTCACCATAATGGACTCCGCAGGGTATATGCTTCCCGAAGATGCAGGCCGGTATGTCACTGTACTGAAAAGTGCGATATCCATTCCCCTAGGGTTTCACGGACATAACAATCTCGGGCTTGCAGTGGCAAACGGACTTGCTGCATGGCGTGCCGGTGCTGACTCTATCGACTGCGGCATAATGGGGATGGCCCGCAGCGTTGGAAACATACCTACAGAAGCCTTTATTGCGGTGCTCCAGAGGCTCGGGGAAGGAATGGAATACGACCTGCACATCCTTCTGTCACGAATAGACAGTGACATCTCTCCCCTGGTGGAAAAGAATTTCCATAATCCAATACCGCCTGTACAATTAATTCTCGGTATGGCCGGCTGCCATTCCCATTACCTTCCAATGTTCAGGGAGGCGGCTGAAAAACAGGGAGCAGATCTTTACAGGCTCATTCTTGACGTTTCTGCTGAGGACAAAAAGGCGCCTTCGAGGGAGTTGAT
>Ga0228535_1003446_pt1 | contig 11360 bp, 6 predicted proteins | sample SJ1metagenome_FD_168457 | JGI IMG/M metagenome (GOLD analysis project Ga0228535, IMG submission 168457) | Enriched culture of PCE-dechlorinating microbial communities from Ithaca, New York, USA - SJ1 | ecosystem: Engineered > Modeled > Simulated communities (microbial... > Unclassified | place... | reverse complement strand
AGCCCGATATCCATAGGCAAGAGAAGAAAAGATTTTGAAAGCTTTGTCTGTGCCAGCCATTTCTCCTTTAAAATGATCAGCACTGTGGCGGATATTCAACGGGTTGTTGTTGCGAAGTCCTCTCGGGGTCATTGTTTCTCCTCTTCTTTATGGGTGTTTAACAAAGAAAGAATTGTTTCGATTTCCTCTTTGTTTTCCAGGATTTTTAACAGCATTTTTTGAACTTCCTCCATGCTTTTTTCCTGATCTTTCAGGTTCTCAAAAACAGATTTTGCTTCTACCAGTACAATACCTATCGCTCCGGTAACAGTAAAATAGGGCATTTTGAAAACTACACTGGCTACAATATCAGCAATAGAAAGCATGAGCATTAAACCAAAATAATTGGTGAGTTTGGAAATGGTACGGCGATAACCCGAACTTGTGCGGACGATCTTCATCCGTTTTGCCCGTCTTACTCCAAAAAACAAGTCTATCAGTACAGAAAGAAATACACAGACATAAAGAACAGCCAGAACGGTGAGAACAGCTTTGAAGTGATTCCATTCATGATTGATGAGATAAGGGATAAATAGAGGTTTCATTTGAAATGGATTTTTAAAGTTGATTTCATGTAATTGATTAAAAAAATCCCGCCACGAAGAGCGGGATTTGAAAGCAGGAAAACAGATAATCGCCTACGTTTAGGCAACCGTTACAGCACCCAGATAGACACTGTTAGCGACTTCCTTGGCATCTGCGGAAACGAAACCCAGATAAATCTGCACTTCGTCCCCTATCCAATCGGAAGGAATGTCAATACTTTGAGAGCCTACGGAACGAGCGGAACCGGCATTGTCGGAAAGTCCTTCGCCTTTGGACGGATTCAGGATTGCAATCAATGCTTTATCGGTTGCTTTCGCAGAACCAACACCGGAATTGTCTTCCCAGGTGAAAGAGATTTTCCCATTTGCTGCGGAAGCAAGTCCGTTAGCAGCAGAAGTCAACGTACCACGAGAAATGAGAGCAGATGCAAAATACAGTTCATAGTCGGGGAAATCGCCGGAAATGGCATTTGCCAACGTGTAAGACATCGCCGCATTGAAAGCTGTCTGTTTGATGGCATAAAGTTTGAAACCAGTCCTCACAACGTTGGTAAGCGGTTTCAAAAAACTCAATGCAAGTGCAAATTTAGCTCTTTGGCTCATCTGTGCGTCCGTACGGGGATTCTTAATGTTTTGTGCCTGACTTCGCATGTAGGAAATCCCTTTCCAACTGCCGCCAACGACCGATCCCACTTTACCGGAAAAGCCGCCCAAAATACCTTGTTTAATCGTACCCATTTTACAAAAAATTTAAAGGATGAATAAAAAGAAAATTACTTGGACTTGGTATGAAGCAAACATGGGTCAGACCCTATCCGAGTACGAAGTTAGTATACAAAGTATTGATTGATACGATATTGGTTCTCTTTGCGTTGGTTTACGTTCTTTTGCTTTCGAAAACAAAAGGAAAGGAGGAAAAATAAAATGATAGCTATCTAAAAACGGCGGCGTTGGTGTCAGTCAAGGTTTTTGGTTAAAATACTACCTGAAGCGAGGTGTGGAGATTTTAAGCAAAACCCGCAGGGCTTGACCTTGACGGACAAAGTGGGAGGATAAAAGGGAACGCCGCCTTATCTTTGCGTTCATTTTATTTTTTCATTACAAAGTTTGTGTTGCTATTCTAAAGTTCTACGATAAAATTTGAGAAATAGCAATATTAAAATCTGGAAATTTTGTTTTTAGTACGACGTAGCCTGGAGGCTATGCCGAACGAAAGGAAATTAACAATTTGGGTTGGACATTTTGCCAAATTGCCATTTTGGAGATTTGACAATTTGGAGAATTGAAGTTTTTGTAGATTGAGAGTTGAGTGGTTTTCTTGAATGAAAAATTGAATTGGGGTGAACACTTCACGGGAAAAGGGAACAGACCAATGAAAAGGGCTGGAAAGAATGCAGGGGTGGCGGATGAATGAATCACACAAATGAAGGGTGGGGAAAATGGATTGCTTTTTTGACAAGGAAGAAAATCTAAAAAAAGTTACAAAGTTTGCAAAGTTGCAAATTCAGCAATAAAAAAGCAAAAAATGAATGTGCGGGGGAATTTGTTGTGAGAAATGAAAGAGCCACGCCTGCTGTGGGGCACTGAAAGCGGGTAGAGAAATGGAGGAATGTAGATGGAGGAAGGGAAACGAAGTGGAATACCGTAATGAAATGACGGAATGAAACTACCGGCTGGAAGTGCATGAAAAAAAGAAATAGTTCTGTTTCTTTTTCCCGTACCTTAATTGGGTGGTGGGGTAAAAAGTGGTGTTTGGGTGGGTGGAGTTGCGGCTGTGGGAGGATGGCAGGGGCTATTTTACATAATTAGGTTATGGGAAATTTTTCTGGCGTTTCATTTCAAGCCCGAAGCGTAAGCGAAGCCCGTGAGGGAGAAAATTCTCCCATAACTACTTGTTATGTAAATATAGCTTTGGGTTGTTTTTATTTCCGGCATAAATGGAATGGCGGTGGAGGTCCCGCTTAAGACCGGGATAAATTTTCATGAAATGTCTTTTTGCTTATAATGGGTGGATTAGCTCTTTGCTTTTTGAGAAACGAAGAAAAGCAATGTGCTAATTTGTGGGAGGATTGCAAAAAGTATGACGGAATAAAACAACAGCTGGGTGGAGTGCGGAAGGCGGAATAAAGACCGTGCAAGCCACGAGGTACAAGGGGCGGGGATTTATTCCCGCCTGGTGAAAGAGCCGCAACGCAGGGTGGGGTTTTAGTTTTTAGTTAAGAGTTAAGAGTTTGGAGAGTAAAAGTTTGAAGTATAAGAGTATCGGAGTATGGAGTTTATAGGCGTTTGGAATATTGAGAATTATTTTTTTGAAGAGGTGTTTTTAATAAGTGGAATTGTTTGAAGTATTGCGATTTTTTGGACAAGTTCAATATCGGCTGTATTTGGTAATGTTCAAACAAGTTTGCCTCTGCGATCATTTGCTCGATAATTCTACCCGAAGGTGTGGAGATTTTTTTAAGCTGAAAGTTATACCCTTTCGGCTGTGTTTTTTTTGAACAAAGTGGCAGAGCAACGAAGACAGCTTTATCAGTTCGATTAAAAATGCGGGGTGGAAATTAGTAATGAATATTTACTATAGGAGAATGTTACCAGCCGTTACCAAATTCTTTCAATCTACAAATCTTTAATTTTCTGAATGATTTATTTTCGGAATTCAATTCCCAATAATGCTTTGAAATATAATTGAAAATACCATTTGATCTTATCAGAATAATAGAGTACCAATTTTTTCTCAAAATAACTCTACTCTATTTTGTTGGCCAACAAAATAGATTCGTGTTCAAATCAGATAGTTTTCCAACATGGGACGAAATAAATCTCGTTAATTTTTTCTCGGTGATTTTCCTATCATTTTTGCAGTATTTTATTATGTAAAGATACTCATTCCTGCAAATAAAAATAAATATGTTACTATTATTTTATTGATATTTAAATAAATACGATAATATTAAGACAAATACTTACCAATAATTTTCGTGTTTTTCCTATTAATTTTCTCACATATTTGTGGTTCATGGAATCAAAAACTTAAATCGTTGATTATCAATTTTTATTATCACAATGTTAGAATGAATGCCATGTAAAGGAATAGAAGTTTGTTCCTCTATGATTGATTTGTACAGCAATTTACCTATTACATCATAAATTTCAACAGGACATTTTTTAGTTAATCCTTCTACCATAATTCCCTGACCCGTATAATATACTTTGAGTGATTGATTTTTTGGAAAGACATTGTCAGTAATCTCCATATATTCTACCGCACCTATTGAAGGTGGAGTTGGTCTAGCGTTCCCTAATTGATCAGTAGTAGGTATAGCAAAACCATTTATAGAAGTTGCTCCCTTATTTAGAGCTATGCTATTTTTAGAGAGCAGTGCCACAGGAGCTTTGCCCTGAAAAACAGTCAAAGTGGGTCGTTTTTTATCACTAACAAAAATTTCAAGCGAATCAAAGATATTGCTTTCTTCAATATTGGGAGGGACAATAGATGTTTCATCAATATAAGTAGTATAATTGGTATTGCCAAAAATACAATTCTTTGCTGTTATCATTACTCTCAAATTATTGTTCCAATTGTGTACATCATTATAAGCTGTTGTTCCATCGATGTTATAAGCCAAAATGGTATTAATTAAATTAAGATAAATTTTTTTCTGATCTGTTCTGCCATAAGCACAAATACCACCACCATTATTAAGAGCTTGATTACCAGTAATGGTTGAATTAATTATGGTGCAGTAAATAATTTCTTCTGTCGTATTATTGTCGGGACAAGCATAATAAATCGCTCCACCTCGCCTATCACTCCCATCAAATGAGGCTTCATTATTAGCAAAAGTACAGTTGGTAATGGTAATATCTGCTCCTTTAAAAATAGAGATGGCACCTCCACGAAGTGACTTATTATTGATAAAAGAGGTTGATTTTATCTCCACATTAGCACCTTCATTATACGCACAAATAGCTCCACCACCATAAGTTCCTCCAGCAGTATTGCTATCGAATATTGAATTATTCACATAACAATTACCATTGCTGATTCTAATTGCTCCACCATTATCACTTCCCCCTTGATTATTAATAAATTCACAATTTTCAATGGTTAAAGTCCCAGATGAAGTAATGGCAGATGTTGTTTTATCTCTGATAATCAAATTTTTAATAATTAAATTCCCTTTTACATCGAATGAACGTACCGTTCCATTTAAAATAACTTTTTGATGATTATATAAATTTAATCCATCAACAGTAAGATTTTTTCCTTCGGAGATGCTCATAATGTCGGAAAGAGTTATATTAGTTCCATCAAAATTAAATTTTATAGTATCGACACTTAACGCATTTTGCATACACCATGGCAGGGAACCTACTACTGCTGCATCATTGCTGTTAGAAGTAACCATCAGAGTTTTTGGCTCGGGTTCAGTCAGTTCAACTTTGACATAATAAGGTAAATGGTCTGAAGCATCTGTGAAAGAAATTCCTGATGGTGGAGTAGGAATTCCCCTCTCTATGACTGTATATCTTACATCAGAAGGATTTTTTCTAAATCCAAGTATCATATCAATCAAAGAAGTGGGATTGTCGCTTGGATAAGTTAAATGATTAAGATCATTTAATATTTCAAAACCATTGTTTTGAAAGGTAATCATACACCGATAAGTTGGAGGTGCATTAAAATCTCCTCCTACAAATACTGTTTTCCCCAACGTGTTGGCAACCCGAATTATTCTTGCAGTCATGGTATCTCTATCAATAGCATCGAGTGCAAAATGAGTAGAAATAAAACAAAAATTATCAAATTCTGCTACCATAAAAGCTCGATCTTCTGAATCATTTGAACCTTCTCTATGGGTTACTTTATAATTTGTGATTGTCGGAGTTCCCAATGAAGATTTCCATAAAATACCAATTCCATAACCATATAAAGGAAAATTACCTATATCGAACCATGAACCATTCATTCCTGTTTGTGACTTCAAATTATTAAAATTAGAATTGCCACAAACTTCTTGTACGGCAACTATATCGGCACCAGAAGCTGAAATAATTTGTGATAACTTTGAAATACGGGAAGACTGAAAATTTAATCCAGTGTTTGTTAACAAATTATACGTCATAAAGGTAATTTGTTCAGCATTTACACTCATCCCTGCGTATAAAATAATAAGGATTAAAATGAACCGTTTCATGTTATTTATAATTTTTTATGAGAATTATTGAAAAGGTAACACAATCTAATTCTTACAAAAATAAAATTATACTTTTTCTATCAAAAAAATCAAATTGTGTTACCTGAAATTATTATCTGAATCTACTAAAAAGTTTATTTGATCTTTATTTTAATAATACTTTTTGGCAGTGATTTCCTGCTTTTACAATGAATACATTTCCTGAAATGTTTTCCAAAGAAATACTTTCATCATTCGAAATCGTGGATTGATAAACTACCTTACCCAACATATTGTAAATAGCCACCTTGCTTTTACTGGTCAATCCTGTTACAGTCAACATCCTATCTCTTACCAGTACTTTGAAAGGTGGTATAAAGTTTTCCCTATTAGAAACTGTTATATCTGATTTCCATTCAAGAGCACCAATAGCAGGTGGAGTAGGGCGAGTATCGCCTACTTGATCATCGGTTGGTATCGTATAACTTTCTAATGTAGAAGTACCTGCTCCCAAAGCTATACTACCTTGAGACAAAAGAATCAAGGGGAAAGGAAATTTTTCATAATTTTCATAAATAACGGGTCGTTTTTTGTCGTTATTTACACCAAATGTTTGAAGTTCACCCAAAAATATATTCTCAGTTTCTGGATTGTCTACTTTTATACAATGCTTACCATCAAAATTTATGGTTTCTGAAGCTTGGGAATAGATAACATAATTTGGATCAATCAAAACACTTCCTGTAGCTGTTCCGCTTTTGGTTTCTACCAGATCAGAATAAGTATTCCCGGCTGCATTTATGTTATTTACAACCAGAGAATTAACTAAATGAACGTTGGCTGAACCTTTCGAAGTAACAAAAGCAGTTACAGCTCCATCTCCTTGATTACCCGTGAAGGTACAATTGATGGCAGTTAGATTTGCTGTATAATCGCTACTGCTTTGTACAGAACATAAAACAGCTCCACCAGTTTGTGCAGAAGTATTATTTGCAAATGTAGAATTGATAATTTTTACGTTACAAGGATTGGTTACTGTCCCCCTTGCCACAATGGCTCCTCCACCTGTATTACTGGTAGCAGTACAACTATTGTTAATAAAACTGCATTTTTCAATGGTCACATCAGCAGCATTATAAATACACAGTGCTCCACCGCCATAGCCTCCATTTGATGTATTTCCTTCAAAAATAGAATTTTTAATGGTAGCCGTACCTTGAATACGAGCACCTCCTCCATTGTTGTTTTGAGCTGTGATGTTCTTAAAAATACAATTTTCAATATTCAAGGTAGAACCATTGGCAGCTTTGATAGCTGTATTGCCAGTAATCCCAGTTCCATCAAAAACGAGATTCGTTAAATTTATAGAATAACCTGTAGGTATGTCAAAAAATGAAAGGTTTGCAGCAGTTTTTAAAATTACTTTTTCATTTGTAGCAGCATTTATTCCATTAATAGTCAAGTTTTTGTTCAAAGAGATTTGAGCACTTGCTAAATTGACCGTGTTTGCTGTGTCACCAACAAAATTAAAATTAATAATATCACCTGTTGAGGCATCCGCAATAGCCTGTCTCAATGAGCCGGCTCCAGAACTTTTTCCATTAGTTACCGTAATGGTTGCTGCAGATAGCATAGTGCCAATAGACAGAACCAACAACAAAAGTAAATGTTTCGTTTTCATAATAATTAAATTTTTTAAATTGTTAATAATAGAGATTCAGATAATATCTCTTAAAGAATTTATTCATTCAAGAATAACTAAAACAATATCCATTACATTGGTCTTTGTAGAACCTATAATCAGATGTCCTCCTACTTGTTTGAAAAAATTGTAAGCATCCGAATTTTTTATATAATCCATTGGATGAATGTTTTTTTCTTTGGCAATTTGAATGGTCTTGTTATCCACGATAGCACCTGCAGCATCTGTTGGTCCATCTGTTCCATCTGTCCCTCCACAAAGAATAGTAATGTCCTGCTTATTTTCCAATTTAGTAGCCAGATATAATGCCAAATGTTGATTTCGTCCACCCAATCCATCACCTGTGACTTTTACTGTTGGCTCACCTCCAAAAAGAAGGCAAATAGGTGTTTCATGTTCCTGTTTCTTAAATATTTCAATAGTACTTAAAATGTAATGGGCAGTTTCTTCTATTTTGCTTTGCAAATTGTCGGTAATAATGTGAGCTTGATAACCTAATTCAATGGCTTTGCGACTGGCAGCTTCCAATGCCATTTTATTATTCCCTATAATTACATTATAAACTTTTGAAAAAATAAAATCGTCCGATTTGGGCGTTTCCGGAATTTCTCCGACTATTCCTCTTTTTAAATATTGTACCACTGACAGTGGAACCTTTTCAGTCAATTCGTATTTTTTTAATATTTCGTAAGCTTCTGAAAAAGTAGTGGAATCAGGGTAAGTAGGGCCAGAGGCTATCACATCCAATGGGTCACCTATAACATCTGAAAGAATTAAGCTTATGGTCGTGGCAGGGTAGATTGCTTTTGCGAGTTGTCCACCTTTCATTTTTGAAATGTGTTTTCTTACTGCATTGATTTCCTTTATGTTAGCTCCGCTTTTTATTAAAAAATCGTTGGTTAAAATCAAGTCGGATAAACTAATTTCATCAGGGCAATCAGCTAAAAGTGCAGAAGCTCCACCCGAAAAAAGACAAAATACCAAATCCTTATTACTTGTCTGCTTGGCAATGGTGAGTATGCGTTGAGCTGCTTTCCAGCCGTTTTCGTCGGGTAAAGGATGACCTGCTTCAGTAATGGCTATTTTATTTAAATGGCATTTGTGATGGTATTTTACAATTATATGTCCCGTATTGATGTAATTTCCCAAAACAGACTCAATTTCTTTTGCCATCAAGGCAGTTGCTTTCCCAGCTCCTATTACAAAAATATTTTCAAAATCCAAAACATTGAAAGAGTATTGTTGAATATACAATATTTCATCGCACAATCTTACTTGCGATTTTATTAATTTGTCAGGCAGTACATTTTCAACTCCAGATAAAAATATTTGTTTTATGTCTGTTTTTGGATCCACTTTCATTTTTTCAGATAACAAATAAAGATGTTATGTAAACGCATAAAAAAACGGTTATTCCCATGATGGCCGTAGCCGTGGAATAAACTTTCAGGGTAGTGTTGACTTCTATTCCTGAAAAGCGGGTTACTACCCAAAAATAAGAATCGTTGGCATGAGAAATCATCATAGAACCTGCCCCCATAGTCAGTAACGTCAAGATTTTTCCTGTTTCAGAAGCCAAGCCCAATGCGGCAAGCATAGGTGCAACAAAAGAAGCTGCCGTAATAATAGCTACTGTTGTTGAACCTTGAGCAGTTTTTAGTAAAAAGGCTATTAAGAAAGGCACCAATAAACCCAAATTTGTTTTTACCAATAAGTTGGCTGCATACAAACCGATATTTGTTTCTTTAATCACCAAACCAAACATACCGCCTGCCGCTGTAATAATAAGGATAGGACCTGCTTTTTCTATGGCACTCTCAAATATTCGATTATAAATATTCGTATTCCTCAGTTCGAGTAATAAAAATGACAGAATTGCACCAATAAAAAGTGCTATAACAGGCTGTCCGGCAAAAGATAAGATTTTTATGATTAAATTTTCAGATGAAAGATGAAAAGCTCCAAATAATGAGGCAATTGCAATCAAAAGAATCGGAATAAGAATGGGTAATAAAGATAATGAAACAGATGGCATTTTTTGAGCCTGTAGCATGTTCTTCTCGTCTGTTTCATATTCAATGTACTGATGGTCATCATGGCGAGTCTTCCACTTCGTCCAAAAAAAAGCTGCCAATGCTGCTGGTATGGCAAATAATATTCCCAAGAGAATGAAATACGCAAGATTAACTTCAATGATGCCGGCTGCCGCCAATGCACCTGGATGAATAGGTACCAGACAATGAACAGCATACAGAGAAGTAGCCAATACAATAGCCGTAAATGATAAGGCTATCTTCGCTTTTGAACTGAAAGACTTTGCAATGCCACTCAATATGATAAACCCCGCATCACAAAAAATAGGCAACCCTGTAAAAAAACCGGTTATGCCTATGGCTGCAGCCGCTTTGTTTTGTCCTGTTTTTTTTAAAATGAAATTGGCAATGCTTACAGCTCCTCCTGATTTTTCAATAACAACTGCTATTATGGATCCAAAAATAATAATGAATCCTATAGAAGCAATGGTATCACCAAAACCTTTTTTTAATATATCAATAATCGAATAAAAAGGAAGAGTTGTTATGGCAAGCAATAGAGATACCACAAACAACGAAATAAAAGCATTTAATTTCAGTACCGAAGTTAGCCAAATAATTAATACTATACTCAACAAAACCAATATTGAAACTAATAAAGGACTCATATACTTATTTTGCTAAACAAGATTTTATCTTAAAAAACACTTAAAAAGGAATTACATTAATTTCTTTGCCAATCTGTTATTATTTGCTGATAATATTTTTTATAGAATTTTTTAGCAACTTTTACAGGATCACCTTTTGTAAAAGTTGGATATAATTCGTGGCTGTTTACCCATTGCCATTCCCAATCTTTAATTTGTTCATCAAATTTCTGTTGGTCAAAATTTTTTTGTTGCGACAAATCAGCAATTGCTTGATTGATAAACTTTTGCCAGCGAACTTTATAAAAGCCATTGAGTAATCCAGACCATTGTTTGCAAGCATAGTCATAAATATGGCAATCCTTATCTCCCCAAAGAGTAATTAAATCTCGGGCGTTTTTCTCAAATAATTTTCTTTCTTCTTCATTGGTTCCCCATTTTTTTGCATCTTCCAGCCAAATTCCCAATAAAAAATCTTTTCTGGTAGCCAACAACTCATCCATATCGGAAATTAAATCAAGAAAACGTTGACTGCTTTTTTTGAAGGAAGATAGATTTTTAGTTTTATAATCTTTTGCCATCTGTTGTTGAACGACAGAAGCATAATCTGCTAGTACCTGTCGTGTAACATCCACAATATCATATTGATAACCATCGCTATTTTTAAATTCATCAGAAGCTGAAATGAATAATTTCCATGCTTCTATCAGCATCATTGGATTGTAAGGCAACTTGGTGTTGCAGGTTCCTCCTGGATTTTTTTTAAAAGTTGGCCGACCGGTAATAATGGATTCTGGTCCTCCATTGGTAATGGTATCTGCATACGCACTTTGAGATAAAATTTTCCAGGCCTGTTCGATGTTGGTATTCTTTTTCCCGTAACGTCGTAGAGCATAATTATTCAGCCATTTATCTATTTCGATAGGTGTATCATACCAAACATTTTCGAGCATCATATCATAAATGACTGGATTTTGTTCTATTCCTTCCATAGTCAAACCAATACCTATCATTTTACCAGCGGTTGGATTACGAAGTGCTTTTGCTGGATTTTGTGCTATACTACTTATATAACCAGATAAATTGATATTTTTACCAAAATTATGGAGCATATTCCATATCCACGGTTTTCCATAATAAGCTTCTGTGCTTCCCCAGACAGGATATCGTTCACTCCACAAGTCCAAAATAATCATTTTATCGTTAGGTATCCCATT
>Ga0228535_1003443_pt1 | contig 11368 bp, 12 predicted proteins | sample SJ1metagenome_FD_168457 | JGI IMG/M metagenome (GOLD analysis project Ga0228535, IMG submission 168457) | Enriched culture of PCE-dechlorinating microbial communities from Ithaca, New York, USA - SJ1 | ecosystem: Engineered > Modeled > Simulated communities (microbial... > Unclassified | place... | reverse complement strand
TTTTGCTCGCCAAATGTCTTATATGCTATATAAAGAGTAATTATTGATCTGTCTTGCCTGTTTGTTCATCGTTCCGCAATATCTTCCCGAAGGGAGGTGGAAGTCCGACGCTGTAGCGCTGTTTGCAAAACTATCCCGAAAGGAGGATGTAATGAAGTTCGTCAAAGTACTCGTTATTCTCATTCTCGTCGGCTTTGCGCTGACAGCATTTGCGGCTGCTCCTGCCGGAAAAAAAGCAAAGACGATCGATGAGCTCGTCAAGATGTACGATTCTTCTTCGTGCAAGGACTGTCATGCTGAAATTTATGCAGAGTGGGAGAAGTCGCTCCATGCCCGCTCGATTTTCGGACCGGCTGAAGTCGGCCGTACCGCTGCAACTCTTAAAACAACCGTTGAAAACGGACACAAGGATTGGCCTTACTCGGGGGTGAAAAAACCTGAGGATATGAAGGTAGAGCATCTGATGGTCTGTGCCTCCTGCCACCTGCCGCAGCTTGCGGAAGCTGAGGACAGTGTTGCCCAGGAGATCATGAAAAATGTGTATGCGTTCAAAGAGACGGATGATGCGGCGGCCATGAAGCTCCAGTCACTGAACATCAACTGTCTCGTCTGCCATCAGAGAAACGCCATCGTTCACAAATGGGTGGACGGATATCCGGAAAAGAATGTTGTATACGGATTCAAGAACGGCGAACATCCGTCTCCTGATTTTCCGAAGATGAAGCAGTCGAAGATCATGGGCGAGTCTATCCTCTGCGGCCAGTGTCACGGCCAGGGACCGAATTTTGCCCAGGACAACCCGACGCAGTGCGCAACCCTTTATGGCTCATACAACTTCGCCTACATCCCTGAAGGCGAACGTGAAACCTGTCAGGAGTGCCACATCAAGAAGTCGAAACTCGGCCACAACATGCAGAGCTACCGGTCGCCGGAAATGGCGAAGATGGCCCTGGATATGCATGTCTATGCTGAGGCATTCCAGTGGCGAGATGTTGCAACCACAACGCCTGCAGCAACCGTTATCGTCGAACTGAAAAACAAGGCTGGCCATGCGATTCCGGACGGCTGACCCACACCGAACCGGGTGGTCCTGTATGTGACCACGAAGACGCCTGACGGCAAGATCATCAATCAGCAGGAAAAAATTTACATGCCGATTCCGCAGCAGTTTGGCCGCGGCGACAAGATGGGCAGAGGGCCATATGAGAAGAGCGGTCTTCTGAAGGACACCAGCCTGCCGCCACTGAGAACCGTGAAGGAAACCTTCTCGATTCCGCTTTACAAGGAAAGCAAAAAGGACGGCAAGCTTGCCCGCACCATCATCAGCAATGACATAACGGTCGAGGTCGAACTCTGGTACCTGCCGTACGGCAAGAAGGACGATGAGGGCAACTCGCAGATGTGGCAGAAGGTCACCAAGAAGCTGAGCATCGCAAAGGGTGGCAAGTAGAAACGAGACTCGCTAATGGACCAAGGGGGCTGGGCCGAAAGGTTCAGCCCCTTTTTTGCGGTCAGAGTTTGATCTTCTTTTCGCACTCCGGACAGATACCGTGACTGAAATCAGCCTTGGAATGTCCGGCGACATAGACTTCTACCTGGGTCCAATATCCCTGGTCGTCACGGACCTTTTTGCACCACGCACAGATCGGGATCAGCCCCTTAAGTTGGCGGAGTTCTTCTTCCTGTGCCTTGCGGAGGGCTTCCCGCGCTTCGATCTGTTCCGTTATGTCGATGCAGCTGCCGGTATATCCGGCAAAGGTGCCGTCATGATCGTAAATCGGCGCCCCACGGTCGAAGAGCCAGCGGTATCACCCTAAGTCTGGCTTTGATTTCGGTCGGCATTTCGCCAACCGGTATGTCGAAGACATGCAGACTGCCCGATCTCTGCGTAAGAAAGCAGAAAATCATCCTCATGACCGTTGTCTTTCCGGCTCCGTTCAGCCCGAAAAAGCCGAAACACCCTCCGGGGGAATGGCAAAATCAACGCCGTTGACTGCGGTGAAGCCGTCATAATTTTTGACCAGCGCTGGTGCCGTGATAACATGCACCTTGCCTCCATTGTATAATCCATTGGTTCAGCGTTCCGGGAAAGCGGACGGAAAGGCTGTCTTTACTTGATACAACCGTCCGCGATATACTCCAAAGAGTTCTTTCGGCCCTCCCGTGCCGCAGATCCCACAGATACTGGTATGAGTGAAAAGAAAACCATCCTCAATCTTCAGGCGCTTCGCGCAGTTGCCGCACTGCTGGTGCTGTTGAGCCATGTCATGATTCTGGAGCAGAAATATGCACCGGCCGATGCCTTGCTTCCCCGCATGTTCTTTTTCGGGGGCAGCGGTGTTGATCTTTTCTTTGTGATCAGCGGGTTCATCATGGTGAGTGTTACGCGCGGCTACTCTCCCTCGCCTGCGGCATCCGGCAGCTTTCTGTACAAGCGGGTTTCCCGTATCTATCCGCTCTACTGGATATACAGCGCGGCGGTTCTGGTCGTTTACTTCTTTGCGCCAAATCTGGTCAACGCCGTGCAGAACAATCAGGTGAATATTTTCTCGTCATTTCTGCTGCTGCCCGACACGTTGATGCCGCTGATCAACGTGGGATGGTCGCTCCGCCATGAAATGTATTTTTACCTGGTTTTCGGTCTCTTCCTGGTCTTTGTGCAGGAGAAAACCCTTCCGATAGCAGTCGTATGCTGGGGCTTCATTGTTCTGGTCGGCTGGTTTACCCTCGGAGAACAGAATGCCACCTTCTCGCTCATCTTTCATCCGTATACCTTCGAATTCATTCTCGGCACCTTTGTGGCTTTTGCGTGCAACCAGCGATACCTGAAACTGCTCGTTCCGGCCATGATCGTCGGCGGAGCGATGTTTGCCATCCCCTTTGTCTTTTTCGCCTGGAGCGAGAAGATCGCGCTCATGGTTTTTGAAAATCCGTGGTGGCGTCTCTTCTTCTTCGGACTGCCGGGGGCATTGATCGTTTACGGGAGCGTCGGCCTCGAAATGGCGGGGCGCTGGATTGCGCCGCGATGGCTGATTGCGATCGGCGACGCCTCGTATTCACTCTACCTTACCCATGTGCTTGTTGCGTCGGTCCTCGGCCGCGTTTGGGTCAAGCTTGCGGTTTCAGGAGCTCTTGCGCAAACAGTCTTCCTGGCCATGATGTTCGGCGGCTGCATTGTGTGGGGGCTGATCAGCTATCGCTATATTGAAAAACCGCTTCTCGAAAAGTCGCGGCATCTGCGTCAGTTCTGGAAAGCACGCCAGACGTCAAGCAACGTATGATTAATAACCTGCAGGCATTACGGGCAGTTGCAGCCCTTCTGGTCGTTTTTTTCCATCTGATGCACCTGGAGCCCCGCTTGAGCACAGCACCGCCGGTACTTCCTGAATGGTTTCTTGCGGGAACCGGCGGCGTTGATCTTTTTTTCGTGATCAGCGGCTTCATCATGGTATGGGTCACGAAAGGATACACACCCGGGGTTGCAGCCGGAACCGATTTTCTGTACAAGCGGGCAACCCGCATTTACCCGCTCTACTGGTTCTACAGCATCGTTCTGCTCGTACTCTATTTCCTGCAGCCTAACACCCTTGCCACCCTCAAAGAGAACCGGGTTGATCTGCTCGCCTCTTTTCTGCTGATTCCGGACGATGCCCAACCACTTCTCAATGTCGGATGGACTCTCCGCCACGAGATCTATTTCTATGGTGTCTTTACCGTCATTCTGACCTGCATTCGCGAGCAGCATATGCCTTTTTTTCTGCTTGCCTGGGCTGCGGTAATCGCCGCAGTCGACCTGTCCGGATGGTCAAACGGGCCAACCGCTGAAATAGTATTCAGTCCTTATACCTTTGAATTCATTGCAGGCAGTCTGGTCGCACTTGCGGCAGAGCGCAGGCATCTCTATCTGCCGAGGATGATAGCCGTCGCCGGACTCCTGCTGGCCTGTATTCCGGTTATCATTTTTCTTACCAACGAACCATTTGCACGGGGCGTGTTCGGTCAGCCGTGGTGGAGAGTGCTGCTCTTCGGTCTACCGGGAGTCTTGCTGGTTTATGGCATGGTCGGCATCGAGCTTTGCGGAAAATGGATGGCAAAGAAATGGCTCGTCGCCATCGGAAATGCGTCCTATTCCCTATACCTTGCACACTTTGTTGTTTTTCTGATCTTCGCCAAGCTCTGGCGCATCGCCGGACTCAACCCAGGTTCGCATCATATGCTGTTTCTTTTGGGGTTGCTGGTCTCTGCGGTCGTCTGGTGCCTCATCAGCTATCGTTTTATCGAAAAACCGCTCCTCGACCGTGCGCGCGATTTGCGGAAATGGTACCGTGAAAGGGCGGTCGGAGAGCACCATAAGGAGGGCTCATGATTCATGTTCTTGCATCAATTCAGGTAAAGGAAGACAGCCTCGATGCATTTCTCGACATCTTCAAGGCGAACATCCCGAACGTCAGGGCCGAGCAAGGCTGCATTGAGTATGTGCCGGCAATCGATGCAAAGACTGACATCCCGGTGCAGCAGCGTCAGCCTTCCGTTGTCACCGTCATTGAAAAATGGGAGAGCGTTGCCGCGCTCCTGGCGCATCTGGAAACGCCGCATATGATTGCATATAAAGAAGCAACCAGAAACATGGTCCTCAGGGTTGACGTGAAGATTCTCCAGGAAGCATAAGCCCAGGGAATCGTCCGCTTATGTCGATGTACTATTTTCTGGCCTGGTTTGGCATGATGGTGATTGCGATTGTCAACGGCGCCATTCGGGACTTTACGTATAAACCATACGTAGGTGCACTTGCTGCGCACCAGATTTCGACACTCGCCCTCCTGCTCTGCTTCGCTGTTTTCTTCCGTGTGCTCACAAGACGCCGACCGATCATCTCTGCGCGTCAGGCATGGATTATCGGGAGCGTATGGCTTTTGATGACGCTGACATTCGAGTTCGGTATCGGCTGCTTTGCAGGCAAGTCATGGAACGAACTGTTCCATGCATATGATGTGTTCAGCGGGCAGGTCTGGATTTTCATCCCCCTGTGGGTACTGATTGGCCCCTATGTTTTTTATCGTTTTCTCCACAGACCTTAAGAGGGGGCGCTTCATCATTTGAAAACAGTTTTCAAAACGAACGTGGGGGCAGGTGATTTTGAGGAAAAGGTGCAATAATTGCACCGTCAGGCGTAAAAAAAAGTGGTGCTTGCTTCCTTTACGTCTTCAGCTCGGCGGTTTTCACATCTTCACGACATACGACTTGAGACTCTAACGTCTGAAACCTTACGTCTAGAGACTTTACAACCTTTCTGCCGAGCTTGTTAAGGAGCAAGACCACCACTTTTCCGGAAGTCTTTCTTTGATTCATTTGTACCACCTTTTCGGGTATCTGTCAAGTATTTTTTTGCCAGGAGTTCCCCCATTTTGACAATTTGGGCTTTCTCTATGTCCCGCAAAAAGTCTGATATGGCTCAGCACCCTCAGGGGCGGGCTCCCGAAATCCACCATGATGCGCCCCATCCTCGAAAGGCCTCCCGACAGCTTCAAGCAACGCCATCATCGGCTCCATATTGTTCATTTCCGCACCGCTGAGCGCCTCTTCGACCTTATGATTTCGAGGAATAACCGCCGGATTGGCCGTCCGCATACGATTCTGAGCAGAACCGAGCGAAGTACCCTCGGCTTGCAGGCGTCCTGACCACTGTCGGTGCCACTGCATGAACCGCTCATCGTTCTCTCCGAGCGCCGCCCCTGTAGCCAATCCCCGAAATGTATTCGTAAAATCAGCTTTGGCATGATGCATCCAATCCAGCAGTCCGTCAATCAAAGCCTTGTCCTCAGGCTGATTCGTCGCCAAACCGAGTTTTCGGCGCATTGCCGACAACCATGCCCGTTCAAATCGTGCTGGAAACTCCCGTATAACCTCCTGAGCCAATGCAATCGCATCGTCCCAATCTGGTGCCAAGACCGGCAGCAGCGTCTCCGCAAATTTCGCCAGATTCCACTGTGCAATCCGAGGCTGTTGTCCATAGGCATACCGCCCCATGTGATCTATCGAGCTGAAAACCGTATCAGGATCATATCGATCCATGAATGCGCACGGCCCGTAATCGATCGTTTCTCCGGACAGCGCCATGTTGTCGGTGTTCATAACGCCATGGATAAAGCCCACGCACTGCCACGCGGCAACCAGCTCCGCCTGTCGGGCGGCCACAGCATCCAACAATGCCAACGGCTGATTGCGCTGCTCTTTCAGCTCCGGGTACAGGCGATCTATCACATATGCAACAAGGATACGGATACCTTCGACATTCTGCTGCGCCGCCAGGAACTCGAATGTTCCTACCCGGACATGACTTGCAGCAACCCGCGTCAGAACAGCACCGCGCAGCACTCTGTCACGATACACCGGCTCTCCGGTCAACACCACCGCAAGCGACCGAGTCGTCGGAATCCCGAGACTGTGCATAGCCTCGCTGATGATGTATTCGCGCAGCATCGGGCCAAGCGCTGCTCGTCCGTCACCCCTGCGGCTGAACGGTGTCTGTCCTGAACCCTTGAACTGCACATCCACCAAGCGCCCGTCCGGGGTGCGATGTTCTCCCAAAAGAATCGCCCGCCCATCGCCCAACATGGTGAAGCTCCCGAATTGATGTCCCGCGTATGCCTGTGCCAATGGTTCAGCTCCTGCCGGAATGATCTGCCCGGAAAAAAGTGCCGCCGCGTCAGAGTCCGACAAGCGTCGCGTATTGAGACCGAGTGTCTTCGCCAGCGCATGATTCACCACGACAACGGCAGGCGCCTGAACAGCCGCAGGCTGCACCCGGACGAAAAAATATTCGGGCAGTCGCGCATACGTATTTTCAAACCGCCAGCCAATGGAGTTGACCAAAGATGCATCCTGTTTGGATATCATGGCACCTGTCGTGTAAAGTCACTCTCTCCGGACAGCAATGCTGCACCGTACACACATATTATTTCCTACAGCACCATCTCCAGCACCTTTGCCGCAAGCGTGATATTGGCCCGCTCCCGAGCGGAAAGAGCGGCAAAAACAGCGCGGACATCATCTCGATCCGCGGCGCGGGCAAGTCGGAGATAATAATCGTATGCACTTGCGCTCAGGGCGAGCAGCAGTTCAAGAATCTCCGCTGTGTTCTTTCCCTGTGCCCACCTGATAGCTTCTGCAACTTTGATGCAACCGACCATTATGCCTTCGCAGTGAGCCCCGGAGCATTCAACAAAACGCTCTGGGGAAATGCCCTTGATCTCGCTGCAACACGTTTTAAGTGTCTCGCGGGCTGTCTCCTTGTCGTGAATCAAATCCGCAAGCAGTTTTTTTTCATCTCCGGATGCACTCCCCTCAAGACTCCGAAGAAACTCAAGTGTACCGGTTTCAAACGCCCAAGCCATGGTCAACAGTTCAGTCGCTTCAAGCGACTGTGGAACGCAAAACATGACGGCCTCCGGCGAGCCGGCAGCCGTGATGCCACGCCATGCGGTAATCCCGCCCTCCATGTTCAGGACTTCCCGGAATCCGGCGGTCAGCAGAATCTCGGATCCTGAGCGGCTTCGGTTTCCAGAGCGGCAGTAAACGATGGTCTTCTTCTCCTTATCAAGTTCTCCGAGACGTCCCTGCAGCTCGCTGAGCGGTATAAGATGAGCGCCAGGGATATGACCATTTTCATATTCAGTCGGCTGCCTGACATCCAGCAGGGTAAAGCTGTCGGGCTTTTCGGATTCGACAATTTTATGCGCTTCAGCCGCAGTTATGGACGGCACGCGTCTGAAAAAATCAGCAAGATTCATGGAAAAAATCTCCTTCTTTTCTGTTGCCAGGCTATTTTACCGCACACAAAACAGACCTGCAGGGCCGCAGTTGCACATGACAGCAAGCAGTCGGACCTTCAGAAAGATTACCATACTATCCCAACCAATCCGACAGTAAGGGGACGTTTGGGGTATAATTTTCCATGAACGTATATCTCATTGACGGCAATTCTTACTTTTACCGGGCGTTTCACGCAATCAAGACGCTGACCAATGCGCAGGGTTTCCCGACAAATGCCATTTACGGCTTTACGACGATGATCCTGAAGATTCTGAAAGAGAAAAAACCGGATGCCATCGCCATCGCCTTTGATTCGAAAGAGCCGACCGACCGCCACCGAATGTTTGCGCAGTACAAGGCTCACCGGCCTGAAACGCCGGGTGATCTGATTCTCCAGATTCCACGCATCAAGGAAGTGATTGCCGCGTTCCGGATACCGACTTTCGAAATGCCGGGGCATGAGGCTGACGACATCATCGCCACGCTTGCGCGGCAGTGCGAAGCATTGAAGGCAAATGTCTACATTCTCACCGCCGACAAGGATATGATGCAGGCGGTGACCGACCGGGTGAAAATTTATGATGCAATGAAAGATGTTGTGATCGACAGAGCTGGCGTACAAGAACGCTTTGGAGTTCCTCCTGAGCGGGTTCCGGAGGTTATGGCGCTCATGGGCGACACATCCGACAATATCCCGGGAGTAAAGGGGATCGGTGAAAAAACCGCCAAAGACCTGATCCGGAAGGCAGGCTGTCTTGAGACTCTTCTGCAAAACCCTGAACAGTATGCCACCCCTCGTGTCGCCGCCCTGATCCGGGAACAGGTCGAAGCGGTGCATATGAGCAGGTCGCTCGCAACGATCAACGCCGCTGTCCCGCTCGTAACGTCGCCGGAAGATCTTGCCGTCCGGGAGCCCGACTGGCGTGCTCTGCTTGAACTCTTCACCGAGTTCGGCTTCAGAACGCTGCTCAAGATTATTCCTGCTGAAAGCCACAAACCGCGTGCAACATACACGGCAATTACCGAACCTGACGAGCTGAACCGCTTTCTCGGGGGCACTGCATGAAGCAGGGATCGCTTTTTGACCCCCCGCAGGAACCACCGGAGAAAACTCATGCGACGGTTGGGACTGCACGCCACTCACTGAGCGAGCTTGCATTCGATGTCGAGACGACCGGAAACAATCCGTTTGCCGACGACATTGTCGGCATTTCGCTCTGCCGCGAGCGGGGCAGCGCGGTCTACATTCCGATCCGGCATGTTCATGGCCCGAACCTGCCGGAGGCACCTGCAATCCTGAAGCCGGTGATGGAGGATCCCTCTGTTGCCAAGATCGGGCATAACCTGAAATTCGACATTCTCATGCTCCGTCGGGAAGGCATCAATGTCGCCGGACCGCTCTTCGACACCATGGTCGCCGCGTACCTGTTGAATCCCGGCAAACCGAACCACAGCCTTGAAGATACCGGGCTCGAATATTTGCAGCACCGGAAAAAACCGTTTCTCGAAGTACTCGGCAAGCGCGCCTCTTTTGCCGAAGTTCCGCTTGCTGAAGCAGTGCCCTATGCAGCAGAAGACGCAGCGCTTGCGATGGAGCTGAAAAACACGCTGTTCCCGCTGCTTGAGGATGAAAAACTTTCGGATTTGTATTTCACGATAGAAATGCCACTCATCAGCGTGCTGGCCGACATTGAATCGTACGGTGTCAAGATCGATATCAAGCGGTTGAGCACTCTTTCAGAAGAACTGCAGCGGGAACTCGATACTCTTCAGTCGTCGATTTACGGACTTGCTGGACAGGAATTCAACATCAACTCTCCCAAGCAGCTCGCAAAAGTTCTGTTTGAAGACCTGGGACTGAAGCCCGGGAAAAAAACAAAGACCGGTTTTTCTACGGCCGTTGAGGTGCTTGAAGAACTTGCGCTCACCCATGAACTGCCGGCGCAGATTCTGAACTACCGCACCCTGTACAAGCTGAAGACAACCTATATCGATGCGCTGCCGCAGCTGGTGCAACCCGCAACCGGCAGAGTACACACCTCGTTCAACCAGACGGTGACCGCAACAGGCCGTCTGAGCAGCAGTGAGCCGAACCTCCAGAACATTCCAATCCGCACAGAATGGGGCACCCGTATCCGCGAAACCTTCATTGCGGAAAAGGGACATCTGCTTCTGTCTGCGGACTATTCGCAGATTGAGCTGCGCATTCTTGCTCATTTAAGCCGCGACAAGGGACTGATGCAAGCGTTTCGGGACGATGTCGACGTCCATGCGCGCACCGCATCCGAACTCTTCCACAAGGCAATGCCGGAGATCAGCGGCGACGAACGGCGTTTTGCAAAAACAATCAACTTCGGCGTCATTTACGGCATGAGTGCGTTTGGACTTTCTCAGGCACTGGGGATTTCACCAAAAGATGCTGCTGAATTCATACAGCACTATTTCGCCACACACAGCGGTGTCAAGGCATATCTTGACCAGACGCTCGAGACTGCCCGGCAACAGGGCTATGTTCTGACCATGCATGGAAGAAAGCGGCAGATACCTGATATCAATAGTGCAAACATCACGGCACGTCAGGCAGCAGAGCGAATCGCAACCAATACGCCGTTGCAGGGAACTGCTGCGGATCTTATCAAAATTGCGATGATCCGGATTCATGATCTGATCAGGACAAGGAAGCTCCGGTCACGCATGGTGCTCCAGATCCATGACGAGCTGCTTTTTGAGGTTCCCGAAGATGAACTTGAACTTATGCAAAAACTGGTTTGTCGCGAAATGGAAGGTGCGATGAAGCTCTCCGTTCCGCTCAAAGTTGATATGGGATGGGGCAAGAACTGGGCGGAAGCGCATTGAAGACGGTGACAAGTAACGAGTGATCAGTGAACGGCAAAAGCATCAACACAAAGACCCGCTCAATCCGGCCATAACGCTGCAAACAGCCTCATAGTTACGGCAGGAGTCGGAATTCAGGGATTGCAGCGTCAGAAGACTGCGCCCTCTCCCCCTTTCGCGCAAGGGCTGCGGCCCTGAATTCGTCGTCCTGCCTCCGTATTTCCTATTTTCTCAAAGCTTCCGCAACTTCCATAATCAGCTGGTGCCGACGCTGCCGCGCTTCTTCCTTTGTGCTGACTTCAGAACCAGATCCCTCCGCACGCCGAACGCCCGGATCTGTCGGCGGAATGACATGCTGAGCCTTGCCTGTCGAGAGGATGACGCTATTCAATCCATCATCCTGATTCAGAAGCACCAGCGGAACAACTAAAAAAACACATACAATCAAAAAGATAACGATATTCATGCCTCCCCCCTTCCGGCAAGGCGCTTGCGGATCCGTCACGCATTCCCGCGAGCAACAATCACTGCATTTGAACAATGCAAATCCTGTGCCGTCAGTAACGGAATCGCGGTATAATAAAACAATGAAGCGTTATGTGCTGGCCATAACTGGGGCAAGCGGTCCGATCTTCGGCATAAGACTGCTCGGAGAACTGCTGAAGCACGCGCAAGTGCATCTGCTCATCTCGCACAACACCTTCCCGATCATTGCTGAAGA
>Ga0228535_1003442_pt1 | contig 11369 bp, 13 predicted proteins | sample SJ1metagenome_FD_168457 | JGI IMG/M metagenome (GOLD analysis project Ga0228535, IMG submission 168457) | Enriched culture of PCE-dechlorinating microbial communities from Ithaca, New York, USA - SJ1 | ecosystem: Engineered > Modeled > Simulated communities (microbial... > Unclassified | place... | reverse complement strand
GGATCCCCCTGATCAGCATGACCGGCAGCACCGCCATGGGCATCCATATCGCCGAAGCGGTCGGCCGAAGGCTGGGACGGTCCATTCTCGAGTTGGGCGGCAACAATGCCATCATCGTTGCCGAAGACGCCGACCTGGACATGGCGGTCCGGGCAACCCTCTTCGGGGCTGTGGGCACCGCCGGTCAGCGCTGCACCACCACCCGCCGCATCATCGTCCACCGGGCCGTGAAAAAGACATTTGTCGAGCGTCTGGTTGCGGCCTACGGACAGGTCCGGATCGGCAATCCCCTGGAGGAAGGCAGTCTGATGGGGCCGGTGGTCGACGGGGCGACCATCGAATCCCTGGAGAAGGCGATTGCCGCCGCCAAAGCCTCCGGCGGCAGACTGCTCTATGGCGGCAGGAGAATCACCGTCTCGGGTTGCGAGGGCGGCTACTATGTCGAGCCGGCCATCATGGAAGTCGAAAACGAATATCCGATCGTCAAAGAGGAAACCTTCGCCCCACTCCTGTACATCATCGAATACAGCCAAATCGATGAAGCCATCGCCAAGCACAACGATGTGCCGCAGGGACTCAGTTCAGCCATCTTCACCAAAAACATGCATTACCAGGAACAGTTTCTCTCTCCGATCGGCAGCGATTGCGGGATCGCGAACGTGAACATCGGCACTTCGGGAGCGGAAATCGGCGGCGCCTTCGGCGGTGAAAAAGAGACCGGCGGAGGCCGCGAATCCGGTTCCGATGCCTGGAAACACTACATGCGGCGGCAGACCAATACGATCAACTGGGGTCATGAATTGCCGCTGGCACAGGGTATCCGGTTCGATGCCGACTGAGAGACGCTGCTTTCAACCATCCGTGACCCATTCACCCGACCATGCCATCTCATCCGGGAGGAGCGAGTGATGCCGGCTTCAGGCGCCGTACCCGACGGGGCAACCATCGGGATCATCATGCTGGACACGGTTTTCCCGCGGATTCCCGGTGACATCGGCAACCCCGACACCTTTGATTTTCCCGTCCGTTATCAGGTTGTGCGGGGCGCTTCGCCGCAGCGGGTGGTGAAGGAAGCCGATCCCCGGCTTCTCGAACCGTTCATCGACGCAGCCCGAGGTCTTGAAAAAGAGGGCGTGAAGGCGATCGCCACCAGTTGCGGATTCCTGGCCATCTTCCAGCGGGAGCTGGCCGACGCGGTGAAAATTCCCGTACTCAGCTCCAGCCTGCTCCAGGTCCCCCTGGCCTACGCCCTGATCAACCGGCGGCAGAAGGTGGGGGTCCTGACAGCCAGGGCCCAGTCCCTGACGGACAGGCATCTGGCCGGCGTAGGCATCCGGGATATCCCCCTGATCATCATGGGGATGGAGGAAGCCGAGGAGTTCACTGGCGCTTTCATCGAAGGGAGGCCGTCGCTGGATCCGGAAAAGGTCCGAAAGGAGATGGTGGACGCGGCGCAGAGGCTGGTCCATGCACATCCGGAAATCGGCGCGCTCGTGTTGGAATGCACGAACATGCCGCCCTACGCCCAGGCGGTCCAGGCCGTGATGAAGATCCCGGTTTTCGATGTGGTCACCCTGGTTCGTCTTGTTCATGCAAGCCTGGAGAAGCAAACCTTCGGGAAAAATCCACCGGGAGACGCATAAAAAACCTTGCACAGAGCGGTCGGAGGGCGTAAAGAACCGGCCGTTTGACAGGTTCGAGGAGGTTGGCTGATGCGGGTGGAGAAACATCCCATCTTGGGCGACGACAAAAGGGAGCGGGACGCCTCCATCGTGGTCGATGGAAAGAAGGTATCGGCCGTCACGGGAGAACCCATTGCCGCGGCGCTGCTGGCGGCAGGGATACGGAAGTTTCGGGTCACGCCCCGGTTCGGCAATCCCCGGGGGCTGTTTTGCGGGATCGGGCGCTGCACCGACTGCGTGATGACGGTGGACGGCCGGCCCAACGTCCGCACCTGTGTAACCCCCGTGAAGGACGGGATGATCGTGGAGACCCAGGTCGGGTTCGGAAAATGGGCGGACGAACCATGAAGACAACGCAAGTGGCCGTGATCGGCGCCGGGCCGGCGGGGCTGGCGGCCGCCATCGAAGTGGCCCGCGTCGGAGGCAAGGTCACCGTCATCGACGAAAACGCCAAACCAGGCGGCCAGCTCTTCAAGCAGATCCATAAATTCTTCGGATCCAAGGAGCATCGGGCCGGTGTACGCGGTTTTCACATCGGCGAGCAGCTCCTGGCCGAAACCAGAAGACTCGACGTGGAAGTGCTGCTCGATTCCCCCGTCTATGCCCTGTTTCCCGACATGACCGTGGGCTATGTTCATGATCAAAAGGAAGTCTGTCTGAAGGCGGAGAAGATCATCATCGCCGCGGGAGCGGCGGAAAACGCCCTGGCCTTTCCGGGGAGCACCCTGCCCGGCGTCATGGGCGCCGGCGCCGCGCAGACGATGATCAATGTCCACCGGGTCCTGCCCGGGAAGAAGGTCCTGATGATCGGCTCGGGCAACGTGGGCCTGATCGTCTCCTACCAGTTGATGCAGGCGGGCGCCGATGTCGTGGCGCTCATCGAAGCGGCGCCGCAGATCGGCGGGTACGGCGTTCATGCCGCCAAGATCCGGAGGGCGGGCGTTCCCATCTACGTCTCCCATACGGTGAAAAAGGTCCTGGGTGAACAGCAGGTGGAATCCGTGGAGATCGTGGAACTGGATTCCCAATGGCAGCCGGTGGCCGGTTCGGAAAAGATCCTTACCGTGGACACGGTGTGCATCGCCGTCGGGTTGACTCCCCTGACGGAGTTGGCCTGGCTGATGGGTTGTGAATTCGTCTTTGTTTCCAGCCTTGGAGGCCACGTGCCGAAGCACAATCGGAACATGGAGACGACCGTCCCAGGCGTTTATATCGCCGGCGACATCTCGGGCGTGGAAGAGGCCAGCACGGCCATGGAGGAGGGGCGCCTCGCCGGAACCGCCTGCGCCGAAGCCCTGGGGCTGCTGGATCGGGAAGGAGCCCGGGAATTGAAAGCGCTCATCTGGGATCGCATGCATGCCCTGCGAACGGGCCCCTTCGGCGAAGGCCGCAGGAAGGCCAAGGATCAGTTGATCGGTTTGTCGATGGGGGGGCAGGCGTGAATCGAGGCGTAAAATATACGGGAATCCCTTCGGAGGAAGAACTCCGGACCAGCCCGGGAATGCCGAGCCGGGAGCGGATGGAGGCGGGGCCGGTGGCCTTCATCGAGTGCGTCCAGGAGATTCCCTGCAACCCCTGCGAGGCGGCCTGCCCCTTCGGCGCCATTACTGTGGGCGAGCCGATCACCAATCTGCCGGTACTGCACGGCGATAAGTGCACGGGCTGTGGCGCCTGTATCGCTCCCTGTCCGGGATTGGCGATCTTCAAGGTCCATCTCCGCTATACCGAAACCACCTCGCTGGTGGAATTTCCCTACGAGTATGGTCCCTTGCCGGACAAGGGGGATTCCGTGCCCTGCGGCGACAGGAGCGGAAATTATGTGACGGAAGGGAAGGTCGTAAGCGTGAGAAACCCCAAGGCCCATGACGGCACGGCGGTCATCAGCGTGGAGATTCCCCAAGCCTATTGCCTGGAAGTCCGAACGATTTGCCGAAAGGGGCGCCGACATGACGGACAATAAAGAGACGGTCTTCATCTGCCGGTGCGAGGAGGTGACCCGGGAGGAAGTGGATCAAGCCATCCGGGACGGGGCAACCACCATCGCAGGCGTCAAGAAGAGAACCCATGCGGGCATGGGCCTGTGCCAGGGAAGAACCTGCCGGAAACTCATCAGCGGCATGCTCGCGGGCAGGCGCCCCCCTGAAGAGATCGTTCCGCCCACGTTTCGTCCGCCCGTTCGTACGGTCACGATCAGCGAGATCGCACAGGGGGATGAGGAATGACCCGAACAGCGGACGTCATCGTGATCGGCGGCGGGGTCGTCGGCACATCCATCGCCTATCAACTGACCAGGAAGGGCAGGAAAGTCATTCTGGCGGAGAAGAAAGACCTGGCCTCGGGGGCTTCCGGCTCTTGCGACACCAGCATTTTCCTCCAATCCAAGAATGCCGGGATTCATTTGAAACTGGCGTTGACCAGCGCCGAACTCTTCAAGGGATTGAAGGAAGAGCTGGGACACGACATCGAACACCATGTCAAGGGCGGCATGATCCTCATCGAGACCGACGACGAGATGAGGATCATGCAGGACTTCGTCGCCCGCCAGCGGCAGACTGGCCTGAAGGTCGACATCATCGATCGGAAGGAGGCGTCCCGCATGCAGCGGGGCCTGGCTGAACACCTGGTGGGCGCCACGCACAGCCCCCAGGACGGCGACGTGAACCCCATCGAGCTCACCCTCGGCTTTGCCAAGGCGGCCCGCAGGTTGGGCGCGGAGATCCTCCTGGAAACGGAAGTGACCGGATGCATCGTGAAGGCTGGCCGCGTGGAGGGCGTCGAAACAAGCCGGGGGTCGATCCATGCGCCGGTCGTGGTGAACGCCGCAGGCGCCTGGGCGCCTCTCCTCGGCAAGATGGCAGGACTGGACCTCCCCATCAAGCCGCGGCGGGGACAGATCATGATCACCGAACCCGTGGCACCGTATATCGCCAAACAGATTCTCTCCGCTTCGTACATTGTCGCAAAATACAACGCGGAAAAATTGAAGGAGTCCAAAAGCAGGGCCGTTCAACTTGGCGTGGGTCTGTCCCTGAGCCAGACCCAGAAGGGGAACATCTTCATTGGAGGTACCCGGGAATTTGTCGGTTATGATGTGGGCAATACCCATGAGGCCATTGGAGCGGTTCTGAAAAACGCCATCCGGTTCGTCCCCGGACTGGGAGAGATCCACATCATCCGCACCATGGGCGGCCTGAGGCCCTACACCCCCGACGGCCTCCCCCTGGTCGGCTTCGTGAACGGCCTGGAAGGGTACTTCCTGGCGGCCGGACACGAGGGGGACGGCATCGCCCTGAGCCCCGTCACCGGTAAGATCGTGGCCGACCTGATCGTGGACGGAAAGACCTTCCTCGATGTCTCGGCGCTCGCTCCCGACCGGTTCAGCCTCTGAGCCGGTCCCCCCACGCCGCCCTTAACGGGGAGATCCTGCAGACCAATCCCTCCTAAGTGAACGACGGACCAGCCAACGGTCACCATTTCGCATAGGCACACAGGCACGGGAAGAAATCGCGGGCGGTGCGGAAGGCGGGATGGTTCCGGTTCCAGGACGGATCAGGTCGGCGGGGTGGCCCGCCGGTCGATCTCGTAGGAGCTCCCCTGGGTCTTCTTGGCGTAGCGCTTCATCTCGGAGGCCGCCCCGGTCAACTCCCCGAAATGGGAGAAGGAACGGATGGAGGTCCCCGAGACGCCGATGGAGATGCCGATCAGTGGGAAGAACCGGGCCGTGCCCCGGCGGTCCTTGGAATCGATCCCGCTCCGCTCCCGGTCCTCAGGGTCGTAGAGGGTGGGGATGATCTGGTCGAAGGCCCGGATGATCTCACCGCAGGCCCCCTCGACGGGCCCGGGCTCCATGATGAAGACGAAGTCATCGCCGCCGATGTGGCCGATGAAGCTCCCCTTCGGCTGACGGCTCTTAACGATGTTGAGGATGAGGCGCCCCGTGATCTTGATCACCTCGTCCCCTCGGCTGAAGCCGTACTTGTCGTTGAAGGGTTTGAAGTAGTCCAGGTCCGCATAAGCGAAGGAAAAGAACTCCCCCCGCCCCAGACGGTCCTCAATCTGCCGGTTGATGGAGATGTTGCCGGGAAGCCTTGTCAGGGGGTTGATTTCGACGACCCGCTCCGAGCGGCTGACGGCCAGCAGGACCCTGGAGAGGAGGTCCCGCTCCAGATCCCCCTTGCGCAGATAGTCCTCGACGAGAAGCCCCTCCCAGTCCGGCGGCGGCTGATCGCCGATGACCGCCAGGATCGGGAGCTGGTTGAACATGGGATCTTCTTTGAGGTTGTTGATGGCCTCCGCCGTTGTGCTGTCCCCTGCGGGGATCTCCACGACGACCAGGTTCGGGATGTTGTTGTAGATGGCATCGACCGCCGAAACCATCCCGCCCAGGACGATGGCCCGGAACCGGGGAGACAGGAGCCTCTCGGCCAGGTGGATCAGCAGGGGGTCGGTGGAAACGACGAGGATCGTTTTCATTCTCTACAGACTCAGGCTGCCCGATTCCTCCCGGGAGTTCTCGAGTTTGTCCAGAACCTCCCGGATATCGGCATCGGTCAGGGCCAGGAGGTCGAAGGCCGCCGGATGGACGGCAGGGACCAAGGGGTCGCCGCCGAAACCGAATCCGCGGGCCCGCACCAGGATGTCCGAAAAGTGGACGATCGCCGTCTCCATGGGGGCCTTCCTGGCCGAGCCGGGGCGGTGATGGCATTCGATCACCTCCACGAGGTTCGGCGGGAAGCGCCACCGTTCGGCGAGCCAGGTCCCCACGGCGGAGTGTGTCTCTTGGAAAACGGCCCGTTCCGCCTCGAAGATGGCGGTTTTCCGGGAGGCGGCCTGCTTCATCGCCTCCTCGTATTGGGTCTGGTACTCGAGCATCAGGATTACCTTGCCGAAATCGTGGAGGAGTCCCCCCACGGAGACTTCCTCTGGGTCTTTGAGGCCCTTCTTCTCGGCAATGGCCCGGGCCACAACGGCGCAGCCCACGGAATGGTCCCAGAGCCCAGCCATAACCTGCTGCATGATCTCGAACACAGAAATCCCCAGGAGGAGCCCCTTGACGACGCTCAGCCCCAGGAGCATGATGGCATGCGACACTGAGGAGATCCGGCCCGGGAAGCCGTAGACGGCGGAGTTGACCATCTTGAGGACCTTGGTCGTCAGGGCCGGATCGCCGACCACGAACTGGCTGATTTCGCTGAGCGTGACGCCCGGTTTGCCGATGACCTGGGAAACCTTCTTGACCGTCCCGGGGACGGTCGGCAGGGCGTTGATGTTCTCGATCCGTGTCCGCTGCGTTCTGATGTCGATGTTGTCCACGCGCTTGTCTCACCTGCTGTAAAGGGTAGGAACGATCATGTGTAGAGGCTTTCGATCTGCTCACGGACGATCTTCTTGATCCGGGCCATATGGGGCCTGTCAAGGACCGTCTCGAACCGCGCCTCCAGGGCAGCCAGGGCCTCCTCCAGGGGGACGGTCTGTTCCGAAGGGCCCTCCACAAAGATCCCTCCCTCCAGGTCCATGTCCTGGATCCGTTCGATCCAGCGCTCCGTCAGCTCCGTCCCCTCCCCCAGGAGGGTCATCCCGTTCTTGCCCACGAGCGGCTTGGCCAGGACCATCCCCGGCTGCAGCTTGTCGCTTGCGATCCTCGGCATTGTCTCTCTCCTTAGCCCGGCGGCCCCCGGCCGCCCTTGTCCGAGCGGCATTTTTGTCACTATACGGCCTTTGGCCGAAGAATACAAGGCCTCTTATCCATCCGCCACGTCTGGACTTTCATCAATGACGACTTCGCAGGCATCGGGCAGGGGAAAACCGCAGATTCCAGGGCCAAACCCTGCCTTTTGACGCAAGCCGTCATTCGTAGATCGTCTCGTCCTGGGCGTCCGCCTCAGGAGCATCCCGCTCGAAGTCCCGGACCGGCCCCCTGGTCAGGGCCGATTCCCGGTACCACTCGTGGGCGGCGATCATGGCCATGACCTCGCTGGTCCCCGTCCAGATGGAGGCGAGCCGGATGTCTCTGTGGATCCGCTCGAGGGGGAAGACATTCGTGTAGCCGATTCCGCCGACGACCTGCATGGCGTTGTGGACGACCTTCTGGCACGACTCGGTGATAAACTTCTTGGACTCAGAGACCATCCGGCGGATCCGGTTCATCTCGACCCCCCGGTCCACGGCCGAGGCCGTGACGTGGGCCATCGCCCGGGCGGCGTCCAGGAGCATGGCCGCCTCGGCCACCTGGAAGCTGACCCCCTCGAACTGGGCGATGATCTTCCCGAAGGCTTTTCGCCGGGAGGTATAGCGGGTCGCGATATCGAGAGCGGGCCGGGCGGCGCCGATGGTCATGGCGGCCGTGCCGAGGCGCTCGGGGATCATCATCGTGTTGAAGACGTCGTAGGCCCCATGGAGACGACCGACGATGTTGGCCTTGGGAACCTTCGCATCCTTGAAGACCAGCCGGGCCGTCCCGCCGCCCCGGCAACCCATGAGGCCGTAGAGGTACTTCGTCTCGACCCCGGGGCCGCGGTCCACGATGAAGGCCGTAATCGCCTCCTGGGGCTTGGCATTAGGGGCGACGTTCGTCCGGGCGTAGAGGAGAAAGAAGTCCGCCCCTTCCCCGCCGACGATGAACCGCTTCTGGCCGTTGATCAGGAAGTGGTCCCCGGCATCCACGGCCGTGGTCGTGGCGCCGAAGAAGTCCGAACCGCCCCGGGGCTCGGTCAGGCACTCGGCTGCGAAGCGTTCGCCCTTGAGCAGGGGCCGGACGTAGCGCTCCTTCTGCTCCTCTGTCCCGTGGAGGATGATGGCGTCGCAGACCAACTCCGCTCCCACGCCGAAAACGCAGGCGAATTCGTAGCCCAGGGTCCCGATCTCCTCCATGAGCATGCAGGTCGTCACCCAGTCCATCTCCCGTCCGCCCCACTCTTTCGGGTAGCGGCAGCCCAGGAGGTTCCTCCGGGCCGCCTCGCGGAGGAACTCCTTGGGAAACTTGATCCGGTCGGCGTCCATGTCGAGGATCATCTCCCGGGGAACCCACGTTACCAGCTCCCGCGCCTCGTCCCGGATCTTGAGCTGTTCCTTGCTGAGCAGGTAGTCGAACATTCGGGCCTCCTTTCAAGCTTTCTCAGCTACCGCCGCCGTGGCGGGGCGATAAGGAATCCTGTTGACATATTCTGCAAAGTGGGTACAATAGCCGCCCGTCCTCGAGAAGGACCCCGGAACCAGCAGTCAGGACGACCGGACCTCCCGAGGCGGCGCAGGTAAAGATCCGCGCCCATGGCTCAGTCTGGATAGAGCGTCAGACTACGAATCTGAATGTCGGAGGTTCGAATCCTCCTGGGCGCGCCATACGAGAGGGCTTCCCGAGGGGGAAGCCCTTTTTTCGTGTCTGTGGAATCCCTTCTCGGCCCCATCGCCTGGAACATCTTGATCCTGCTTTCCCAGGAAGAAGGGGCTCAGCGGGGCATTTGCTTTTCCCCAGTCGCCTCCTCCCTGATGCGCTTGAATGTGCCGCTGCCGTGGAGTCGTTTCAGGATGGACGCAAGACGCGGGACATAGCCCTCATAGCGCTTGTTAAGATAGTGATAGGTGGGAATGGATACCAGTGGAGGCTCCCTCATCTGAACCTCCGCTACGTTCATCCGCTTCATTTCGAACCAGAGATCCCTGGGCTCCACCACCACATCCGCTCTGCCGGCCATCAGCATCCTGAATGCCTGTTCGGGGGAGGTGACTGTTTTTACATCCATCCCCGCCGTCTTCTGCTCCGCCAGTTTGTTGCCCCGCATATAAACGATGTGGTAGGGACGCAGGCTCTCCCATCCGGAAACCTTTAAATCCCGGTTCCGCGTGAAGGCCATCATATCGAGATAGGTAACCGGAACGGGAACCCGCACCAGGTTTGGATAAAACTTTTCCAACCCCTCCATGCGGGTCAAAACCCCCGCAGTCGCGCCGCTGTTCGCAACCACGGCCGCCCGTTCGGCCGGATAGCTCTGAACCTCGATCGTCATCCCCATTTCCTGATATGCCACGCGCAGGAAACGGAAGGCGATCGTCTGGCCCATGAATTCGACCCCGCCCGATTGTGAAATAACCAGGCGTTCCTGGGCATAGGCGGCGGACCCATAGAAAAGGCACAGGACAACTCCGATCAGGGCCATCCTTTTTTGCTTTGCCTTCATGATCATTCCCCTGATACCCGATCCTCGGAAAGAGATCGTCATGCCGAACCAGGAAGATCAGCGCAGACTGCCCTATTTCGCCGCAAAGGGGTTGAAGTTGGTCTCGTAATCGTAGACGTCCTCGCCCTCTGCCCTTTTCAAAAAACCGACCGCCCAATAGGTCACGGGCGTGAGGAGTGCCTCATAGAGGGATTTGGCGAGCCACTGGGTCAGGATCATGTTGGCCAGGACCGAGGTGGGGATGACCCCGTAAAAGGCCAAGGAGATGAAGACGGCCGAATCGGCGAGCTGTCCCAGAAGCGTCGAAGAAATCGTCCGGACCCAGAGGTGGCGCCCCTTCATCGCCACCTTGATCTTCGCCAGCACAGAGGCGTTGAGAAACTCCCCGACCAGATAGGCCAGCAGGGAAGCGGCCAGCAGCCTCGGGGTGAAACCGAAGAGGGCGGCGTAGGCCTCCTGGGCCTTTTCGGGAGAGCCGAAACCGAGGGTCCAGAAAGGGGCCGGGGGGATGGCGATGCTGAGCCAGATGGCCGCCACGGACAGGGCGTTGAAGGCAAAGCCGATCCAGATCACCTGCCGCGCCCGGCTGTAGCCGTACACCTCCGTGAGGATGTCCCCGAAGAGATAGGAGAGGGGGAAGATGATGACCGCCACCGGGAGGAAAAAGGGCCCCACCGAGATGGCCTTGACGGCGATGATGTTCGAGACGATCAGGCAGGTCACGAATCCGGCAGTAACAATGTGGAAAAACCGGTACTGCAAATCCTCTTCCCCCTTGTTCTTTGATCGACTTCCCGGGTCCCCGGGCGGCTCTATCGCCTGTATTCCGACTCTACGGAGATGGCGATTCCGCCGCGGACGGCGAATTCGGCGGTGATCTTGCACCAGCGCGGTGCGAGGACGGCAACGATCTCCTCGAGCATGGCGTTGGTCACGTGCTCGTGGAAGGCCCCCTCGTTCCGGAAGGACTGCAGGTAGAGTTTGAGGGACTTCGATTCGAGTATCTTTTGATCCGGGATGTACTGGATCGTAATCTTTCCGAAGTCCGGCTGGCCCGTGAGGGGGCAGACGCAGGTGAACTCCTCCGTCCGCAGGGTCACCACGTAATCGTACTGGGGGTGGTGGTTGGGAAAGGTCTCCAGATTCTTTCCCGGCCCGCCCCCCTTGCCCAGGAGGGTCAGTCCCTCCAGGTCCGCCTTGGTGGTCAGCCTCTTTTTCCTCATCCGTCCTCCTGAAACGGTCGTACCTGGGGATTGCCTCGGTCGCCGTGACCCTTATACCACATTTTGGGAGCGGGCTTTTAAAAAACCTTTGCCGGGGATCCGATTTATTGATGAAAAACCTGGACAAACCGGCCGATAATGGCCGCACTCGACCAAGAGATCAATTTTGATGGAATTACTCACGAGTGTCCGGCCAGACAGACTCTTCCAGGAATGACTGCAAGGGAATACTTCCCTGAAGTATCGCCTCCAGCGCTGCAATGTCGGCCGCGTCACCCCGAAGAACGCCT
>Ga0228535_1003441_pt1 | contig 11371 bp, 10 predicted proteins | sample SJ1metagenome_FD_168457 | JGI IMG/M metagenome (GOLD analysis project Ga0228535, IMG submission 168457) | Enriched culture of PCE-dechlorinating microbial communities from Ithaca, New York, USA - SJ1 | ecosystem: Engineered > Modeled > Simulated communities (microbial... > Unclassified | place... | reverse complement strand
GGCCCTCCAAAAGGCCTTGAAATAATCTTCAAAAGGCCAGATGGGCCTGACTTATCCACAGGAAACGGATTCGGCTGTCAAGGTCCTGATGTTGCTACTATCAAGTTCTTTTGTTCAGAGGTTCCTTCGTATTGAATTAGTTTTCTAAGGAATATTCATTCGGGGTTTGTCCAGATTTTGGTTTTTGGGAAATTGAACCTTCGGCCGCTTTGAAAGTTTTTCCTGAATTGTACGAGAGGAGTTGAGAGTCCATGCCGAAAGTGATCATTGAATGCGAAAAGGGCAACCCAGGATGTGCCCATGGGCACAAAACAGGCGACAGGATAGTAATTGACAAGACTCGGGTTAATGGAGATATCTGTCTTTCCGCTCTTAATTCCATGTATTACATGATCTATGCTTTGAAGGTCGGGGCTCAACTGGGTTACGCAGACAGTGAGGGGAAAATCCGGGCATGTTGTTGCGATATTGATAACCTGGTTGTTTTCAAGCTATGGGCAGAGGAGGAGCGAGAGAGGAATAGGAAGGTTTCCTGACATGGGATTTTATCGAGGCAGATGCATCTCGTCCACAGAAGTGAACGTTCCTGTACCCGTTCCACGAAAACTAACCAAACGAGTAGCATGAGGAGGGGAAAAGATGTCCAGGAATAGGATTATGTCTACAGCTTTTGCGGTTCTGTTGATCCTTTCGGTCTTTATTGCGTTTCCGGGAGGGCCGGCTCAGGCGGCAAGCAATGCAAAACATGAGATCGTTGTGGCTTTCGGCCAGGATATCGTCACATTTGATACCCACAATTACCGAGGAACACAGGATATTATCGCTTCAGCCATGGTCTACGACACGCTTGTGGAGATGGATAACAAGGGTGAGATTGTTCCTGCACTCGCAGAAAGCTGGGAATGGGTAAGTCCCAACGAATTAAAATTCAACCTGAGGAAAGGGGTCAAGTTCCACGGCGGAGAGCCCTTCAACTCGGAATGCGTCAAATTTTCGATCGAACGAAACAACGCGGGGTCCGGCACGGCTTACTCGAACTTTGTGACGGAAGTAAGGGTGATAGACGATTATACAGTGATCTTCTACATGGAAAACCCTTATGGTCCTGCTCTTCCTGCTCTGTCAAATCCCATTGTTGCTATGATGTCCCCCTCGTGGGTGGCACAGATTGGGGACAAGATCGTTGAGCAGACCAATGGGACCGGACCATTCATTCTGAAGGAATTCAACCCGGGATCAAGGGCTGTTTTTGAAAAGAATGCCGATTACTGGGGGGAAAAAGCCGCTTTGGATCGTGTCGAATTCCGGCCCATTCCAGAAGTAGGGACCAGGGTCATGGCCCTGAAAAGCAAGGAAGTTGACGTGATTGAGAATCCCTCTCCATGGGAAGTAGCATCTATTGAAGCTGACAAGGACCTTTATCTGTATACCTCCCCCAAAATGAGGACCCTTTTCTGGGGTTTCAACCTTACTAACGACAATGTCGGGAAGAAGGAGAACAAGGCGCTGAGAGAGGCCATCGCCTACGCGATAGACACAAACGAGATTGCTGAAGGGGTACTTGAGGGCCTTGCAATGGCTACAGAAGGGGATTTCTTCCCTCCGGCGATATCCGGGGGTTTTTCAGACCTGAGTTACGTCAAGAAATTCGATCTGGAAAAGGCAAAAAAGATTGTCAAGGATAATAACCTTGAAGGCAAGAACGTAACTCTTTGGTGTACCAGGGGAAGGTACCTCCTTGATACGGAGACTGCGGAAGTGATCCAGGCACAGGTAGCCAGAGCAGGAATCAAGGTGAATATTGTGGTGATGGAATACGGACCAATGATGACCGCGGTAACTGAACTGAAACAGGAAATGTTCCAGCTGGCATGGGGCTGGAACAGCGGCGATGCTTCGACCGTTTTCAGGCAGATATTTACCAGCGACGCGAAGTTCAACGGATTCGGTACCAGGAGCGCGGCATTTGACGATCTTGTCAAGACCGGTGCTACCTACCCCGAACGCAAGGATCGCATGAAGTATTACAACGAAGCACTGAAGTATATTATCGATGAGGAAGTTGCATTGGTACCCATAGTGCACTACATGAATGTTTACGCGGCAAACAAGAAGGTCCAGGGGTTGTACGCATCGCCGACAGAACTTCTTCTGTTGAAGTATGCGTACATGCAATAAACGTTTGCTTTCTGACAGCAAGCGGCCGCATTACGCAGCAGCTGTTCCGGTCTGGGGTCCTGAGGCTGAATTTTATTTGTGACACTTAAAGACAGGGTTATCGATCAACCACCGGGGAAAAGTAAGATCCCTCCCGAAGTGGAAGCTTTTCGACCTTTTCCCCGGTAGCTTTTAAAATCACTGTACTAACAGGGATTTTCCCGGCCAGGGCCGGAACTGGAAGGAAAACAACAAATCTTGAACCTTCAGGGAGCGATCGTATTGATTAAATACTTTATGTTCGACAGATCCGAATTTGAGACCCGATGGGAAAAATGTCAGAAAGAGATGGAGAAGAACGGACTTGACGTCCTGATACTATCGCTGGGAACAAACGTCTACTACATGTCAGGCTACAGGACACAGCTCTTTTTCAGCAATTTCCGCCCTTTCATCTGCATTCTTCCCAGGGGAGGAGAACCTGTCCTTGGAGTGCCTAATCTCGAACTTTTTTCAGCAAAGAAAGAGTCCTGGTTTGAGGATGTGCGTTTCTGGGGTCGGGGGAGCAACACAGCCGATCCCGTATCCTGGATAAAAGAGGTATTTGACGAAAAGAAACTTACAGGAACCACTGTAGGTCTAGAGCTTGACGACGGTCAGCGGGTCGGTCTTATGCAGTCGGAAGTCGAGGGTATTTACAAGCATCTTTCAGGATGCAAGTTCAAAAGTTGCTCTGGTGTCATGTGGGAGCTGAGGATGCTCAAGTCCAGCAAGGAACTCGAATTCATGCGTGAGGCATGCCGGATAACCGATGCAGGCTATAACGCTCTTCTCAAGGTCGTAAAGGCAGGCATGAGCGAAAAGGAGATCCAGAAAATAGTTGCAAGAGCAATGATGGACGAAGGAGGCGAACTCCAGGGATTCCTTATCGTAAACTCAGGATCGGAGCGATACAATATGATGAACCCTTGGGCCTCTGACCGCACCGTGAAGAATGGGGACATGGTAATAATTGACTGGGGTGGCGTATGCAACGGGTATTGGTCAGATCTTACGAGGGGTTTCTTTATCGGCTCAGCGACAGACCACCAAAAGGAACTCTACAACGCAACACTCAAACTGAGGGAAATCGCGGTCAATGCTGTGAAGCCAGGAGTGCCGGTAGGCGAGATCGACAGGCAGGCCATGCAGGAAGTTGAAGAGCTAGGATATTCCCAATACGTGCAGCACAGGAGCGGCCACGCCATAGGGCTGGAAATGCACGAGTCACCGTCAATATCTGCAGACAACATGACCCTGATGAGGCCTGGAATGTGTCTTACCATTGAGCCGGCACTTTACGACTGGCCTGATGTGGGATCTTTCAGGATAGAGGATGTTATTGTTGTAACCGAAAGCGGGTCGGAATGCATTAGTCATTGCCCTAGGGAACTGATAATTATCAAGTAGCTGTTTCTCCAGGGGTGCGGTATTCCACACTTCCTTCCCCAAGGGCCCTAAGGCCTGCGGAGATGGTAATGCAAGGTCGTGGCCAATTGAACAACTGCAGGGAAACACCCTCAACTTCCGGGTTTTCGGGTCCGGGATTCAGTGTTTTGTTTCGCCGCCATCCCAGCCAGGGGGTTCTTGCCGCCCTTGGCCGGAGAAAAATTAAATGGGGGAAATTTTGATGATATTCCCGAAGAGCGAATATGAGGCAAGGTACTTGAAATGCCAGTTTTTGATGAAGGAAGCCAGAATCGATGTGCTGATGCTGACCAAGGGGAGCAACATATTCTATTTTTCAGGCTACAGAACAAGCCTTTTCAGCAGTCATTTCAGGCCCTTCGTACTGCTTATACCACAATCTGGAGAGCCTTCGATGATAGTGCCCAACCTGGAATGGTTCAGCGCTTCAAAGGAAGTATGGTTCGACGATGTGGTTTTCTGGGGGCCCGGAGGCAACGCATCCGACCCCATCAGCTCGGTCCAATCGGTTTTCAAGTCCCGGGGATTTCTCAATTCAGTAGTAGGCACCGAACTGGATATTGGACAAAGGCTTGGGATGAGTTACCAGGAATTCGACCAACTTAAGCAAATGTTGCCAAAATGCAGTTTTGTTAACGGAACCGGGATAACCTGGGAGTTAAGGATGGTCAAATCACCAGCCGAACTTGAGTGCATGAAAGAAGCCACGAGGATTACATGCTGCGGCTACGAAGCTCTTATATCAAATGCCAGGAAAGGCATGACCGAGAAAGAAATGCAGATGATCGTAGCCTCAGAAATGATGAGTCAGGGATGTGAGCAGGAATACTTCCTTTCCATAGGAGCGGGACCGGAAAGGTACTCCATAATGAACCCACTGCCCACAGATTATGCTGTCAAGGATGGGGATCTGGTCCTAATGGACTGGGGTGCAGTTGTAAACGGGTACTGGTCCGATCTCACCCGTGTTTTCGCCATAGGCTCGATAAATGAAAGGCAGATGGAGCTCTACAATGCAGCCAACAGGATCAGGGAAACAGCAATAACAGCAACCCGCCCCGGGGTTCCTATCGGTGAGGTAGACGTCGCAGCGACAAGAATGGCGGAGATGCTTGGAGTACGTGAATACATGCTCCATCGAAGCGGTCATACCATTGGCCTGGAAGTCCACGAAATTCCCTCTATTTCCGCCGCTGACAGGACGATCATGAAGCCGGGGATGTGCTTGACGATTGAACCGGCCCTTTACGACTGGCCGGATGGAGGTTCTTTCAGGATAGAGGATCTGGTCGTTGTGACCGAAAATGGGAATGAAGTCTATAGTCCCTGCACCACGGACCTGATAGTAATCGACAGGTAGCTGTTCTGTACAAAACCGGGGAAGGATGGGGACATATCATGGCATTCTCAAAAAATGAGTACCAGCGAAGACTTGAAAAATGTCAGAAAGAGATGAAAGATGCAGGTATTGATGTATTGCTTCTAACCTCCGAGAAGAACATCTATTACTTCAGTGGCTATCGCACCTCACTTCTCAGAAACTCCAACTTTAGGCTCTTCAGCCTCTTGATCTTCCAGACCGGGGAGCCCGTACTGATCGTTCCCAATCTGGAGATCGGAGCGGCGAGGATTATGTCCTGGTTCAAAGATGTCCGATTCTGGGGGCCCGGAGGTTTTGCAGCGGAATCGACCGAAGCCGTGAAGAAGATGTTGGCAGAAAAGAACCTCTTAAAGTCTACGGTAGGAGCGGAACTTGCTCCGGGGCTGAGGTTCTACATGACCCAGAAGGAATTCGAGATCATCGGGCAGATACTTCCAGGATGCCGCTTTGTTGACTGTAACGGGATCATGTGGAAGCTAAGAATGATCAAGTCGCCGGCAGAACTGGAATACATGAGGGAAGCTTCCCGCATTACTTGCGCATCCTATGAGTACCTTCTCGATAATGTCAAAACTGGTATGACAGAAAAGGAGATCCACAAAATAGTCCAGATAGGCATGATCAGGGAAGGTTGCGAAGTTGACAATTTCGTCGTGGTGACTGCCGGAGATATGAGATATTCCAGCATGAATCCATGGCCGACGGATTATGTAACAAAAAAAGGAGACCTGGTGCTTATTGACTGGGGAGCCTCCTACAACGGCTACTGGTCAGATCTTACCAGGATTTTTGCCCTGGCTTCCACTACGGATCACCAGAAGGATCTATATCAGGCTGCCAACAGGATGAGGGAGATATCTATCGAGGCGGCTCGTCCCGGTGTGCCCGTGGGGGAGATAGACAAGGCAGCCACAATATTTGCCAGGGAAAGCGGGCTTATCGATTTCATGCTTCACAGGAGCGGCCATGCAATTGGGCTGCAGATACATGAACTCCCTTCCATATCCGCGACCGACGAAACCATAATGAGCCCAGGCATGTGTCTTACCATCGAACCTGCCCTCTACGATTTTTCAAGGACCGGGCCAAGCAAAGGGGCATTCAGGATCGAGGACCTTGTGGCCATAACCCCTGAAGGTTGTGAGGTCTATAGCAAATGCACCACTGCACTTGAAATTGTGGCATAAAACATATTCAGGATTTTTCCCGGCTCTGGGGGGAAACAGATAGTGCATACTGAGAAAAATTTGGGATATCCAACAGAGATGATCCTGGAAGTCAGAGACCTTGCTGTAGAATACCGGACTCTTGAAGGTATCGTTTACGCTGTGAACGGTATGGACTTCGAACTCCAGAAAGGCCACTCCCTAGGGATAGTTGGTGAAACCGGGGCCGGGAAAACGACCATGGCTCTGTCTATTCTCAGACTATTGCCCAGGCAGGGAGTGATAACAAGGGGAAGGATCCTTTTCGAGAAGGAGGATCTGGTCAAGGCAAAGGAGAAGGACCTCCAGAAGATCAGGGGCGACAAAATTTCCATGGTTTTCCAGGACCCAATGTCCTCTCTTAATCCTGTATTCACGGTCAAGCAACAGATAGCGGAAGTGGTGAAGATTCACAGGCAGGTCAGCAACAAGGAAGCTGACGACAGGGCAATTGAGATGCTGAGGGCTGTGGGTATATCGGAAGACCGGGCCGACAACTATCCCCACGAGTTCAGTGGGGGGATGATACAGAGGGTAATGATAGCTATTGCACTCTCTTGCCAGCCTAAACTGCTGATACTCGATGAACCGACTACGGCACTGGACGTTACAATCCAGGCTCAGGTCCTTGATCTGGTAAAACGACTTCGCGCTGAGTTCAGTACATCCATGATTCTTATCACTCATGATCTGGGAATTGTGCCGGAAATATGCGATGAAGTCGCAGTAGTCTATTCCGGGAGAGTTGTGGAAAAGGGGGGGATCGGGGATGTTTACAAGGATCCCCGGCATCCCTACACCGAAGGGCTTTTCAACTGCGTTCCTGATATCGAGGATCCAGACAAGAAACTTATCCCTATAAGCGGGCTATCACCAAGCTCAAGATTAATTCCACCGGGATGTCCTTTCCATCCTCGATGCAAGGACAGGTTCGATCCATGTGATAAGAGCGCCCCCAGGTTTGCCGAGGTCAGTCCTGGCCATTATGCAGCCTGTTACAAGTACCGGGAGTGCTGTTAACAACGATGAAAGACCACTGGAGGAATGAGGGGAATTGTCACTCCACAGGAAGAAAAAGATCGAAGTAAGAAACCTTAAAAAATACTTTGAGATAGCCAAATCAACCTTTGTTCACGCCGTCGATGACATAAGCTTCGATATCATGGAGGGAGAGATCCTTGGGCTTGTAGGCGAAAGCGGGTCGGGGAAGACCACTGCTGGGCGATCTGTTCTCCGGCTTATTGAACCAGACAGCGGTGAGGTCCTTTTCGATGGACAGAACATTCTGGATTTCGACCACCACGAAATGAAGAGGAGAAGGAGGGACCTTCAGATAATATTCCAGGATCCCGTTTCAGTTCTAAACCCCAGGAAGAATGTCTTCCAGCTTATCTCTGAACCGTTACGAATTCACCAATACGGGGGACGAAAAGCGATTCGGGAAAGGGTCTGTTATCTTGCGGAAAAAGTCGGCCTGAGCGGGGAGATAATGAGCTGCTACCCCCATGAACTTGACGGGGGACGATGCCAGAGGGTCGGTATTGCAAGGGCTATTGCCCTGGATCCGAGTTTCATAGTCTGCGATGAGCCCGTTTCTGCCCTTGACGTTTCAGAACAAGCCCAGGTGTTGAATCTTCTAGAACAACTCAGTACTGAGCTAAACCTGACGTACCTCTTCATTTCCCATGACCTGTCGGTAGTCAGGAGGCTTTCACACAGGATAGTCGTTCTTTACCTTGGTATGGTAATGGAGACGGCCAGTGCAAAGGAATTGTTTGACACCCCCCTTCATCCTTATACAAGAGCCCTGCTTTCAGCAGTTCCTACTCTTAATATCGATAAGCGGAGGGAAAGGATAATCCTGAAGGGCGATGTCCCTACTCCGATAAACTTTGGGGAGGGTTGCCGGTTTTTCAGAAGGTGTCCCCAGGCCATGGAGGTCTGCGGAGGGGTTACGCCGCTACTCAAAGAGAAGAACACTTCCCATTTCGTAGCATGTCATCTTTATAAGTGACCTGGTTGAAGTTCTGTGAGGCAGAAAGGAAGGTATGGTCGATGGCGGGGAGAAAAAATCAGAGTTCGGGAACGCTAAAATACGCCATTAAAAGGATATTGATGATATTCCCTCTCCTTTTCATGATCATGTCGGTGGTATTCATAATGCTTCACTTCGCACCCGGGGACCCGGCCATTCTGATGTTGGGTCCTGAAGCGACCCAGGAGAAGATTTTGCATATCAGGCAGGAACTCGGTCTGGACAACCCTCTCCATATCCAGTACTGGGATTTTGTAAAGAAGCTGGTACTTGAGGGTGACCTCGGTAATTCCTACCAGTCTGGAAGACCCGTGGTCAGTGAAATAGCCAGAACACTCCCTATCAGTGCTCAGCTTGCTGTAACGGCACTGACTATATCGATAGTGGTCTCCCTGCTTATAGGAGTGATCTCTGCGGTCAGGCAATACTCTATGATAGACCTTTTCACCAAGATTTTCCTCATGATAGGGGTATCCATGCCGGTTTTCTGGCTCGGTCTGGTCTTCATAGTCATTTTCTCCCTCAAACTGGGCTGGTTCCCCAGTTCCGGATGGGGTACCTTTCGGCACCTGGTACTTCCAGCAGTAACCCTTGCGGCCTATCCTACTGCCGCCTTGACCCGTCTGACCCGTTCTTCAATGTTGGAGGTTATCCGGCAAGACTATATCAGAACGGCAAGATCAAAGGGGCTTTCAGAAGGAGCGACGATATTCAAGCATGCACTGAAGAACGCCTTTATACCGGTCATAACCATGATTGGTGTGGAGCTGACAATTCTGATCGGCGGCTCGATACTTACCGAGACTGTCTTTGCGATTCCCGGCCTGGGAAGAATGACGGTAACGGCTGTCTTTGCAAGGGACTACGCCGTGATAAGAGGTTCTATCCTGACGGTAGCGACCCTGGTGGCGATAATCAACCTTATGGTGGACCTTTCCTATACCTTGTTCGATCCCCGGATCAGATATTGACAGGAGTTGATAGCCATGATCATGATACTCAGGAGATTCAAACGGGACAAAGCGGCGGTTATAGGAGTGTTAATAGTCTTTCTCGTTCTGCTGCTTGCTGTTCTTGGTCCGGTCCTGTCGTCGGGTGATCCTGCAGAACAGAATCTCAGGGAAAAAAGACTTGGACCTAGCCTGAAACATCCTTTTGGTACCGATGCCTACGGAAGGGATATCTTGACGCGCATTCTTTACGGAGCCAGGCTTACGGTAGTTGCCGGGTTGACGGTAGTAACCGCGAGCATGATTATTGGGATTTTTCTGGGTGTCATTTCGGGGTACTGGGGAGGATTGGTGGACAACCTCATAATGAGGATAATGGATTTCACTCTTTCCATGCCTTATTTTTTCCTGGCCATACTAATAGTGGCCATTCTGGGACCGGCCTTGAGTAACGCTATAATTGCAGTAACAATTACGAGGATCCCTCAGTACGCCAGGGTTGTCCGGAGTGAGACCCTTAAGCTCAAAAGGGCTGGGTACGTGGAGGCAGCCATGGCTATGGGAGCCTCCAATACCCGGATCATTCTGGAGCACATAATCCCTAATCTGGTTGGATCGATAATTGTGCTGTCAACGGTGGGCATAGCTTCAGCAGTCACAATGGTGGCGGCGTTGAGCTTCCTGGGCATGGGAGCCCAGCCCCCAACGGCGGAATGGGGTTTGATGTTAAGTGAGGGGCGCAACTACATAACCTCTGATCCTCACATGACTATTATTCCTGGAGCTGTCCTCGCTCTTTTCGTCCTGGGTCTGAACTTGATGGGTGACGGGCTGAGGGATACCCTGGATCCCCGGTTGAAATAGGAAGGTTCGGAAGGGACAGGATCATTACTTAAAAGAAAGACAGAGTCAAAAGATCCTATCACCGCAAATTTTCTATCGACAAAAGGCAAACTTTGCGATAGTCGAGGCTTCAAAATTTAATGCAAAGGAATGAGAGCTATGAGCATCAGGATAGTCGGCATTTCTGCGAGTCACAGAAAGGACAGCAATAATGAACTTTTTGTCAAGACAGCACTGGAGTCGGCAAGAATAGCCCCTGATGTAACTACTGAGTTCGTCTCCCTGGCCGGAAAGACCATCAAACCTTGTAACAATTGCCGGGCCTGCATCAAACTGGGGAAATGCGTGGTGAAGGATGACTGGGAGGAATGCTTCAGGCCTCTCTGTGATCCTGTGCCCAACGGCGTACTTTTCAGTTCGCCGGTCTATTTCTACAACGTAAACTCCCAATCGCGCGCATTCATGGAAAGGACAACATCCCTGTTAAAAGCTCTTTTCTTCAAAGATGCTAAACAGTTCCCACCAGATTGGAGCAGGACAGCAGCGGGGGCAATGGCCATAGGTTACGACAGGAACGGAGGCCAGGAACATGCCATATCTTCAACGCTGCACTGGTTCCTGACCAACAAATTCGTAGCCGTAGGCGCTGGTCATATAGGATACATAGGCGCTCCAGGTTGGTTGATGGGCGAGTATCAGAAAGATTCGATCCTTCTAGATAATGAGGTTGGGATTTACTGTGCAAAAGAACTTGGAAGGCGTGTCGCTACAACCGGATACATGCTCAAATGCGGTAACGAGGCCTTAAAGGGGAAAATTCCGCCGGAGCATAATCCCGATACAGCAAAAGAATAGGGCCAATGTTATTGCTTGCTGGGTCCCTCCAGGTCAAAATGAGAGCAGTACCAAGAGTCAAATCCTGCTTCAGTAAAATGCAAGAAAATCATTCAGTAGATTTTCTCGGGGACAGGTTAGCTTGGCCTGCCATTTCTGATAGACCGGGTGGAAAGGGCGGCCAGGGAACGCCCTGTGCCGCCCGAACTGATAGAAGATTACGCTTTTATTGATCTGGATCTTCTTGAAAGCCTGCAACAACGTAAACAAGACCCGGAAAAGCTCTGACCAGATTTAAACCCCGGATCCAGGCCTTTTCTATGATCCCTTGTGGCTGGTAACGCTATCGCAAAAATTTCTCAAAACCCCTACCCCTTCAATTTCAACTTCCACCACGTCGCCGGCTTTCAGGGGGCCTATGCCCGCCGGGGTCCCGGTTGCTATAACGTCGCCGGGCATGAGGGTAGCGAACCGGCTGATATAGGAAATGATGCGGGGT
>Ga0228535_1003440_pt1 | contig 11373 bp, 9 predicted proteins | sample SJ1metagenome_FD_168457 | JGI IMG/M metagenome (GOLD analysis project Ga0228535, IMG submission 168457) | Enriched culture of PCE-dechlorinating microbial communities from Ithaca, New York, USA - SJ1 | ecosystem: Engineered > Modeled > Simulated communities (microbial... > Unclassified | place... | reverse complement strand
ATTGGCAAAACTGGGCGTTCATGCTGATTTTTCCCGGGTAAGCCAAAAACCTCCGCCGCGGCCGGCCCGGGCGGGATGAAGCGTTGGCCGCCTGCGGCCCGGTTCAGGACAGGAAAGCTTTAATCCAGACAATCCTTACGGTCCCTACACTTTTTACAACCGGCGGCGGTGCAGCGCGGCCAGACTCATGCCCCAGACGGCCCAAAAAGCCGGGGCAACGATGGGCGTGGAAAAATTGAACGCGGCCTGCAGGCTATAGCAAAGCAGCGCCGCAGCGCCCACCAGGGCCCGGCGGTCTTGGTTTGCCCTGTTCAGCAGCAGGGTCAGGCTGGAAAGCAGCGCCGCGAGATAAGCCAAAGCCGCCGGCACGCCCAGGCAGACCGCCAGGTTCAGGTATTCGTTATGGGCGGCGTCCACCCGCATCACCTCCACGGTGAACAGGGAGGCATAAGCCTCGGCAAAGCAATCCGGACCCCAACCCAGCCAGGGACGCTGCCCGATCAGCGTCAGCGCCGCCTGCCAGAAACCGATGCGGTAAGAGCCGAAGCTCACGCTGCCTTCCCCCCGGAGCAGGCGGGAGGCCTCGTAAAGCGTGCCCTGGGGCGGGCCGTCGTAGAAATAGAGCAGCAGCAGCGCCAGGAGCAGCAGCGCCGGCGCCAGGAGCAGCAGCCGTCGGCGCGTTCTTTTGTGATGTCCCAGCAGCCAGGGGCAGAGCAGCAGCAGGCCCAAACCAAGGCCCAGCAGCGCCCCTTCCATCTCCGCCCGGGCCATGATATAGACAGCCCCCAGCGCCGGCGCCAACAGCAGCCAGCGCAGCCGGCCCCGGCCCACGCAGACGGCGGCCAGCAGCGCCGGCGCGGCCAGGCAGAACCAGGCCCCCAGCTGGCCGGTATTGCCCAGGGTGCTGAGGAAGCGGCCGTTATAGAGCAGGCCGCCGTCGGCATAGCTCCAGCCCCGGGGATAAAAACCCAGGGGGTTGCCCCCGGCCAGTTGCAGCAGGGCCACGACCTCCATCAGCAGCAGCGTCCCGGCAACGGCGCACAGCTCCGTCCGGCCGGGCCGGGCCCAGGCCAGGCAGGCATAGAACAGCGCGGCGTAAAGCGCCAAAGCCAGCAGGCCGCCGCCCCGCCCCTGGCCCAGCCACACGTCGTTGCCATAGGGAGAGGCAAAAGCCGAGAGCAGCGAGAGCGCCAGCAGCAGGGCGACGGCCGCTCCCGGCAGGGTGCGCAAGAGCCGGAGGGGGTACAAAGGCGTTTTTTGCAGCAAGGCTGTCAGCAGCAGGGCCGGCAGCAAGACGGCCATGCTCAGATAAAAACACTGGGTCTTGAACGCAGTGAGGCCGCCGTAGCCCCGGCAGGCCAGGGGAAACAGCGTCAGCAGCAGCAGGCCGTAAGCGCGGACCAACGGCGGGCGGGCGTCTTTCATCACAGTTCCCTCCCTACGCATCAGGGCCTGCCCGCCGGCAGCGGGACCATGCTATTGCCCCCCGGCGGCGGCCCGGGCCGCGTTCTCCGCCAGCTCGCCCAGAATGCGGCGGCAGGAACGGTCCAGCCCAAAACGGAGCTTCTCCATGTCCAGGGAAGGATAGCCGCCGTCCCGGTACAGCACCCGGCCGTCCACCATGGTCAGGACCACATCGCTGCCGGAAGCGGAATAGATCAGATTGTTGAGCAAATGATGGGCGGGGCGCAGCGCGTCCCGGTCCAGGTCCAGGACGGCCAGGTCCGCCTTAAAGCCTTCCTTGACGAAGCCGCAGTCTGCCCGGCCCTGGGCCAGGGCGCCGGCCCGGGTGGCGGCGTAGAGGGTCTGGCCGGGGGTGATGAGGGTGGGATCGTAGTTCCAGCCCTTTTGCAGCAGGTTGAAGAAGCGCATTTCCTCCAGCATGTTCAGGTTGTTGTTGCTGGCCACGCTGTCGGTGCCGATGGCCACGTTCACGCCCGCTTCCAGCAGGGCGGCTGCCGGACAGACGCCGCTGGCCAGCTTCAGATTGCTCTTGGGGCAGGTGGCCACCGTGACCTGCTTTTCTTTGAGGATGGCAATATCCTCGTCGTCCAGGTGCACGCAATGGGCGGCCACCGCGGGCACGTCGAAAACGCCGCAGTCCGCCAGATAGCGGACAGGGCTCCGCCCCTCGTGGCGGCTACGGCACTGCGCCGCCTCGTCCCGGGTCTCCGCCACATGCACATGGATGGCGCTTTGATGCGCCGCCGCGGTCCGGGCCAGCTCCCTGGCAATGCGCTCCGTGGAGGTGTATTCGGCGTGGAGCGAAAACTCCGTTTTCAGCCGGCCCTGGCCGTAGCCGTGGTATTGCTCCTGCAAAGCCAGGGCTTCCCCATATACCGGCAGGTCGAAATAGCTACCGTCGCCCCTGCCGGTGCAGGCCACGGAGAGATTGGCCTTGACGCCGCTTTCCGCAAAGGCCCGGCCCAGGGCGTCGCCGTGCATATACATTTCCGTGGTTCCGGCGATGCCGTAGCGGAGCATTTCCGCAATACCCATGAGGCAGGAAACATAAACGTCCTCATCCGTGAGCTTGTTCTCGAAGGGGAAAATGCGTTCCGTCAGCCAGCGCATCAGGCTTAAGCCTTCCCCGTAGCCCCGGAGCAGCGTCATGGGCAGATGGCTGTGAGCGTTAAAAAAGGCCGGTATCAGCAATTTACCGGCTCCGGAATAGATTTCGCCGTAAGCGGCGTCCGGTTCCGGCCGCTTGTCCCCCAGATAAACGATGCGGTCCTCCCGCACCCCCACATACAGATGCTCCCGCACCTGCATGTTTTCATCAACGACGGCGATATCCTGGAATAGCATGGCGTTGCTCCTTTGCGCTGGGTAATATTTAAGCATGAAAACCGTTCCCCTTTTGGCCCAGCTGGCTTTTCCCTTCGGGGAAACCGCAGCTGAGGCGCGTAGCTATCGCGCGCGATCAAAGATCCCGGCGCTAGCGGGGGGAGAACGCTAATCCTCCACCACCTTGATGCGGGTGCCGATCCGCTCCAGCTTGCCGGGGAGGTCCTCGTAGCCCCGCTCGATATGCTGGATGCCCCGGATCTCCGTAATGCCCCGGGCCATCTGGGCGGCGATGATCATGGCCGCTCCGGCCCGGAGGTCCGTGGCCTGCACCACGGCGCCGTCCAAATGGCTGACGCCGTTGACAATGGCGCTGTTGCCTTCGATGACAATGTCCGCGTTCATTTTCGCCAGCTCCGAGGCGTGCATGAAGCGGTTCTCGAACACGGTCTCCGTGATGACGCTCACCCCTTTGCCCACGCTGAGCAAAGCCATGAACTGGGCCTGGGCGTCGGTGGGGAAGCCGGGATAGGGCAGGGTCTTGATATCCACGGCCTGGATTTCCGGATTGCCCAGGATATGGATGCTGTCATAGCCGGTTTCCAGATAAACGCCGATCTCCAGCAATTTGGCGGTCAAGGGCTGCAAGTGCTCGGAAATGACGTTGTTCAGGATCAGCTCGCCGCCGGTGGCCGCCGCCATAGCCAGGAAGCTGGCGGCCTCGATGCGGTCGGGGATCACCGTGTGCTGGGCCGGAGCCAGGCCGTTCACGCCCTCCACCCGGATGGTGTTCGTGCCGGCGCCCTTGATGTTGGCACCCATGGCGTTCAGCATATTGGAGAGGTCGATGATCTCCGGCTCATGGGCGGCGTTATCGATAATGGTCTGGCCCTCGGCCAGCGTGGCGGCCATGATCAGGTTTTCCGTCGCGCCCACGCTGGGGAAATCCAGATAGATGCGGGCGCCGTACAGCCGGGGGGCCTTGGCCTCGATCAGGCCGTGGCCGATGCTGATGGAAGCGCCCATGGCCTCGAAGCCTTTCAGATGCAGATCGATGGGGCGGGCGCCGATGGCGCAGCCGCCCGGCAGGCTCATTTTCACCGCCCCGGTGCGGGCCAGCAGCGGGCCCATGATCAGGAAGCTGGCCCGCATTTTCCGCACCAGCTCGCCGGGGGGCTCGTTGGTGAAAATGGCGGAGGTATCGATGAACAGCTTGTGGTTTTCGAATGTGGTTGTGCCGCCCAAATGGGCCAGCACCTGGCACATGATATCAACATCGGACAGCCAGGGGCTGTCGTCAATGATGGAAACACCGTCGGTCAGCAGCGTAGCGGCAATCAGCGGCAGCACGGAATTCTTAGCGCCGCTGACATGCACTTCGCCCAGAAGACGAGAGCCGCCCTCGATGAGTATTTTTTTCAATTGGCCATACCTCGCAACAGATTTTAAGGCTATTTTTTTAATATATTCGCCCCGGCCGGTGATTTTCCTCTCCCCCGCATATTATGCCAGGCTTAGTAATAGGATAAGTCAGGCGGAGGCATAAGGGAGGACGGGTTATGCGCAAAGAACTGAGGTATTGGTTCCTGCCCGCGGCGGCCGCTTTATTCATCCTGGTACTGACCGCCTGGTGGATTTGGGGGCAAAGGCTGCCGCTTTATGGGGAGCGCCACATCATCGTCCTGGACCCAGAGGGCAGGGAGATCTCCATCGGGCTGGAGGAATTCCTGGTGGGCGTGGTGGCGGCGGAGATGCCGGCCTCCTTCCATATGGAAGCCCTGAAGGCCCAGGCCGTGGCTTCCAGGACCTATATCGCCGCCCGGCTGGAGCCCTACGGTTACGGCAAACACGGCGACGCCGTGGTCTGCTGCGACAGCAAATGCTGCCAGGCTTATCTGGACGACGCCGGCCTGCGGGAGCGCTGGGGTGAAAATTACGGGTATTACCGGAAACGGGTCGCCCAGGCTGTCAAAGCCACCAACCGCCAGGTGCTGATGTGGCACGGCCGGCCGGCCGACGCCTTGTTCCATTCCGCCTGCGGGGGCCTGACCGAGGACGCGTCGGCGGTCTGGGGCAGGAGCATCCCTTACCTGGTGCCGGTAGCCTGCGGTTATTGCAAACATGCCCCCCGCTATACCGGCTGGGTAAGCTACAGCCTGGCGGAAGCGGCGGAGCTGCTGGATACGGATCAGGATGCGCTCCGCGCCATGCAGGCGCTGGCCGATACGCCCGGCGGCCGGGTCGGCATCGTCAAGCTGGGGAATACGCTGAAAAAGGGGCCGGAGCTGCGCCAGGCCCTGAGCCTGAATTCCGCGGCCTTCCACTGGCTGATCATGGGGGACGACATCCTCTTTTGCTGCGTAGGCTTTGGCCACGGCGTGGGCATGTGCCAGTACGGCGCCGACGGCATGGGCGAACACGGCTATACATATGACGAAATCCTGGCGCACTATTACCCCTGTACGGAATTAAAGCGCCTGCCGGCGCCCTGAGTCCTGGCGGGCGGTAGCGGTGCGCTCTCCTGATCGGACCTTTTCTTTAGCAAAATCGTTGCGCAACGACAAAAACAGAGGGCGGTAGGGGCAGCCGCCCTCTGTCGCTGTCTGCACATTGACTTTAGACGGGCGATTTTGTATAATTATCGGTAAAACAAGGGGTTGCTGTAAAAAACCGCCGCCTTGTTGAAAAACGCGGGAGGCCAAAAATGACTTACGATTGTTCTGAATTGCTGTCGCAACGGCTGGCAGCCATGAAGCCGTTGGGACTGGGTGAATTTTTCAACGTGCCCCCTGACGTATTGTCCTTGGGGTTGGGCGAACCCGATTTTGCCACCCCCGCGCCGGCCTGCGAGGGGGCCGTGACTTCCCTCAGGCTAGGCCGCACCGGTTATCCGACAGCCCAGGGGCTGCCGGAACTCAGGCAGGAGATCAGCGCTTATCTTGAGCGCCGCTTCGGCTATCGCTACGCCCCGGAGCAGATTCTGATCACCGTGGGCGGTTCCGGCGCCTTTGACTGCGCCATGCGCGCTTTGCTCGACGAAGGCGACCAGGTGCTGGCGCCGCAGCCGGCTTTCGCCTTCTACGAAACCGCAGTGGAACTGTCCGGCGGCGGCATCGTGCCCCTGCCCACCCGGGCGGAGCAAAACTTCCGCCTGACCGCGGGAGCGCTGCGGGCGGCGCTGACGCCCCGTGCCAAGCTGCTGCTGCTCACTTATCCCAACAATCCCACCGGCGCCGCGCTGGAGAGCCGGGATTACGCGGAGCTGGCCGCGGCGCTCCGGGAAACAAAGCTGTTGGCGGTCTCCGACGAGATCTATGCGGAATTCAGCTATGAAAGGCCCCATGCCAGCATCCTCCATCAGCCGGGCATGGCCGAACGGACGCTGCTGTTGTCCGGCTTCTCCAAGATTTTTGCCATGGCCGGCTGGCGGCTGGGCTATGCCGCCGGCCCCGCCCCGCTGATCAGCGGCATGATGCGCATCCAGCAGGCCGCCTTGCTCACCGCTCCGGCCGTGGCCCAATACGCGGCCTTGGCAGGCCTGCGCTGCTGCGAAGGGGAAGTGGCGGCCATGGCGGCGGAATATTGCCGCCGGCGGGATTACGCCTTTACGCGGTTGCAGTCCATGGGCCTGCCCTGCGTCAAGCCGGCCGGGGCTTTCTACCTGTTCCCTTCCATAAAGCATACCGGTCTTACGTCCAAGCAGTTTGCCAGGGAGCTGCGGGACCGGGCCAAGGTGGCCGTGGTGCCCGGCGACGCCTTCGGTCCGGCGGGCGAAGGCTTTATCCGCATCTCCTACGCCACCGGCATGGAAACGCTGCGGGACTCCCTGGACCGCCTGGAAAATTTCCTCCGGGCCCGGGAATGGTAAACCAGGAGCCTGCTTGGGGTCCGGTTTTCCGCTATACCGTCCGTCTCCAGGATTTGCCCGCCACCCTGGGCGGCTTTCTGCGCCGCCAGGGCTATTCGGAAGCGCTGCTGGCCTCCTTGCGCCGAAGCAACGGCGCGCTGGTAAACGGCGCCTTCCGCCGCATGATCGACAGCCTGGAGGCCGGGGACCACATCGCCGTGGCCCTGCCGGCCGAACAGGCCGCCTTGGCGGCCAATGCCGGGCCGGACCTGCCCATCCTCTACCAGGACCGGGATATCCTGGCGCTCAATAAGCCCTGCGGCATGCTGGTGCATCCGGCGGGCCGGGGTTTTGACGACGCGGTAGGCAATTTCTGCGCCGTACGCTGGCCAAAGCAGCTGTTCCGGCCCATCGGCAGGCTGGACAGGGATACCACCGGCGCCCTGCTGGTCGCCAGGCATCAGCTGGCGGCGGCGCTGCTGACCGCGGGGCCGGTGGATAAAGTTTATTACGCCGTGGCGGAAGGCTGCTTGGCTGCGGAGCAGGGGGAGATCGACCTGCCGCTGCTGCGGCGGGAGGGCCCCCGGATCAGCTATGTCCCGGACAGCCGGGGCAAGCCCAGCCGCACTTGCTACCAGGCGCTGGGCCGGAGCCAAGGCTTGACCCTGCTCCGGCTGAGGCTGCTCACCGGGCGCACCCATCAGATCCGGGCTCATCTGGCGGCCCTGGGTCATCCCCTGGCCGGGGACGCGCTGTACGGCGGCGGCAACCGGCTGATCAGCCGCCAGGCCCTGCATTGCGGGGAACTGGCCTTCACCAGCCTGGAAGGCGCGGCCCGGCGGGTGTTTGCTCCCTGGCCTCAGGATATGCTGGAACTGCTGCGGCTGTTTACCGGCGGCGGAGATTTTTTCACCGCGGGCGCTTTGGTAAAGCCTTTCGAAATGCTTTAAAACCCGTTCTTTCTTGGCCCAGCTGGCTTTTTCCTGCGGAAAAATCGCAACCTAACCGGGCCCGGAATGATTAACGCATTTGATAAAGCACAGCCCCTTCACTGAAGAAGGGGCTGTGCTTTATCAAATGCGTTAATCAAACGCCGCCGCGTACCAGTTTTTTCATCAGCAGCGGGCCTTCGGGCAGGAACAGGCCGGTCTTTCGCGCTTCCGCCTCCGTGTAGCAGGGGGCGTGGGGGCCCTCCGCGCCGCTGCTGCGGTACAGCGCAAAGGGCACCGGCTCGCTGGTATGGGTCTTCAGCGGGATGGGAGTGGGATGGTCGGGCGTCAGCAGAATAGAGAACTGCTCGCCCCGTTGGGTCAGGCGGTCCAGGAGGGGGGCCAATATTTCCCGGTCAATGGCCTCAATAGCCCGGATCTTGGCCGCCGCGTCGCCGTGATGGCCGCATTCGTCCGGCGCCTCCACATGGATATAGACCAGGTCGCAGCCGTCCTCCAGCAAGGACATAGCCGCCCGGCCTTTGGCCGCGTAATCCGTGACCATGCCGCCGGTGGCGGTAGGCACCGGCAGATGGCGCATACCGGCGCAAATCCCCAGGCCCTTGATCAGGTCCACGGCGCAGACCACGCCACCCCTGACGCCGTACAGGGATTCCAGGCTGGGGATGCGGGGCCGGACGCCCTCGCCCCAGAACCAGGCAGAAGTGGCGGGGGGCTTTCCCGCGGCCCGGCGGGCCTGGTTCAGCGGATGGTCCCGCAGGATTTCGGCGGAGCGTTGCTGCAGCGCCAGCAGGCGTCCGGCAAAAGCGCCCCGGGGAAGATAGTCCCGGATGGGACGGCCGCTGATATCATGGGGCGGCGTGAGCAGGGCGCCGGTCTGTCCGTGGGAACGTACCAGGCAATGGCGGTAGCTGATGCCCGGATAGAGCTGCAAGTCCGCAGCGGCGAGCCGCTCCCGCAGGGCGGCGATCAGCTCCACCGCCTCCTCCGTGGCGATCTCGCCGGCGGAATAATCGATCATGGTCCGGTCCGCGTATTCCGGCTCTTCGCTTAATGTCACCAGATTGCAGCGGTAGGCCACGTCGTCGTCTTTCAGGTCAACGCCCAGGCTCACCGCTTCCAGGGGCGAGCGGCCGCTGTAATACTTTTCCGGCGCATAGCCCATCACCGAGAGATTGGCGGTATCGGAACCCGGCGGCATGCCCTCGGGAATGGTCCGGGCCATGCCGCAGGCGCCGCGGGCGGCCAGATAATCCATATGCGGCTTCCTTGCCGCTTCCAGCGGCGTTCTATCCCCCAGCTCCGGCAGGGGATAGTCCGCCATGCCGTCGCCCAGCAACACGATGTATTTCATGGAACCTCCTGCGGGACGTCGTCCCCTGAGTTGGGGTTGGCCCACCTTCCTTACCGGCAATTTCAATATGTTTAAAGCTCTTTTGGTTTTTTTTCAAGAAAAGAACGGTCTATCACAAGCCCAAGCATGGCCTTACAACAGGCTGTCCACCACCGCGTACATGGATTCCGGGCCAATCACTCGGGTAAAGCGTTCCTGCTTGTTTTGCAACGCCTGAAGGCGGCGGGGCACGGCCAGCCCGCTGACTGCCGCCAACTGCTCCAGCTGGGCGAAGTCGCCGCCCTCCGGCGCCAGGCCCAAGGCCGGCAGCACGCTGCCGCAGAATTTGAAGGGGCTGGCGGTGGCGGCGATCACGGTGGGCGTTTGGTCGCCGCTGGCGGTCCGGTAATCCCGGTACACCTTGACGCCCACGGCGGTATGGGTATCGCAAAGATAGCCGCTTTCCCGGAACAGGCTGCGGATGGTGGCGAAGGTCTCCCCTTCGTCGGCGCAGCCGGCAAAAAAGTGTTCCTGCACCTTGGCCAGGAGGGCGGGGCTGATCCGGTAGCGGCCCTGTTCTTTGAGGGCCGTCATATAGGAGCGTATTTCCCCGTCGTCCCGCCCGGCCAGCAGATAGAGCAGCCGCTCCAGGTTGGAGGAGATGAGGATATCCATGGAAGGCGAGCTGGTCGGATAGAAATCCCGGTTGCGGTCGTAAACGCCGGTATGGATAAAGTCCGTCAGCACCCGGTTTTTATTGGAAGCGCAGATCAGCATTTTCACCGGCAGGCCGCAGCCTTTGGCGAAATAGGCGGCCAGGATATTGCCGAAATTGCCCGTGGGTACGCAGATGTTGACAGCCTCTCCGGGACCTATCCGGCCCTGGTTCAGCAAATCGCAATAGGCGGAAACATAATAAGCCACCTGGGGCACCAGGCGGCCCCAGTTGATGGAATTGGCGGAGGAGAGCAGGCAGCCTTGGGCATTGATGCGGGAAGCGTAAGCGCGGTCGGTGAAGATGGCCTTCACGCCGTTTTGGGCGTCGTCGAAATTGCCCCGCACCGCCGCCACCTGCACATTGCCCCCGTCCTGGGTGGTCATTTGCAGCCGCTGTATCCTGCTGGTGCCGCCTTCCGGGAAGAATACGCAGATTTTTGTTCCGGCCACGCCGGCGAAGCCTTCCAGCGCCGCCTTGCCCGTGTCGCCGGAGGTAGCCACCAGGATGATCACGGTTTTATCCACGCCCCGCTTGTCCAGGGCCGCCGTCAGCAAATACGGCAGCGCCTGCAGGGCGAAGTCTTTAAAAGCGCAGGTGGGGCCGTGAAACAGCTCCAGTATGTATTCGCTGCCGCCGATGTTTACCACCGGCGCGGCGCCGGGGGCGGTGAAACGGTCCGGCCCGTAGGCTTTCCGGCAATAGCCCGATAATTCCTCCCAACTGTAGTCGGTGAGAAACCCGCCCATCACCGCGGCCGCCCGGCCCGGATAATCCAGCCGGCACAGCTCCGTGATTTCCGCCGCGGACCAGGCCGGCAGGCTCTCCGGCACAAACAGTCCGCCGTCCGCCGCCAGGCCGCTAAGGATGGCTTCCGCGCTGACCACGCTGACGCCGCTGTGGCGGGTGCTGGTATAAAGCATGTCATGTCCTCCTGCTCCGAGAATTCGGCTGTAAGCCTTTAAACCTGTGCAAAGCCGCATGCGCTGATCAAGCCGCCGTTTTCCGTATTCAATCGGGCGCTTCCGGGCAGAAGCCGAACCCGGGCCAGGGGCAGGCGGTTTTGCATAAATTTAAAGTTTGTATGCCGCGCGGGCCTTGAGCAGCCGTTGGGCAGGCTTTTACTCTTTGGCCTGCTGCGTTTCAAAAAAGTACTTGATGATGCTGCGCCGGGTGATGATGCCGATGAACACGCCCCGGTCATCGATGACCGGCACAAAATTCTGGTCCATGCTGGTGGCCAGCAGATCCTCCATGGAAGCGTCGCCCCGCACCGGCTGATTGTCGTTCAGCCGCTGCACATCCGAGATCTGCAGGCGTTCGATCTTGTGCTGGTCGGGAAAGCCCCGTTTTTTCAGGTGCCACAGCAGGTCGCCTTCGGAGAGGGTGCCGATATAGTGGCCGTCCGCATCCAGCATCGGCAACGCCGTATAACTGCAGGCTTCCATTTTTTCCAGCGCCTGGCGCAGGGAGAAAGTGTTTTGCAGCACCGCGACGTCGCTTTTGGGGGTCAGGAAATAGAGGATATTCATGGCGGCTCCTTTCGCAAACACTGGGAAACAAGGGAAGGGCGGCCGGAGGCCGCCCCATGCTGCTTGTTGTAAGCCGGCCCGCTACCGGGCTGTTTATTCGTTGATGCCGATGACCACGCCGGAACCCACGGTGCGCCCGCCTTCGCGGATGGCGAACCGCAGCCCTTCCTCAATGGCGATGGGCGTGATCAGCTCGATGTCCATGTCCA
>Ga0228535_1003436_pt1 | contig 11388 bp, 9 predicted proteins | sample SJ1metagenome_FD_168457 | JGI IMG/M metagenome (GOLD analysis project Ga0228535, IMG submission 168457) | Enriched culture of PCE-dechlorinating microbial communities from Ithaca, New York, USA - SJ1 | ecosystem: Engineered > Modeled > Simulated communities (microbial... > Unclassified | place... | reverse complement strand
TTGGCGTGCATGGCGTACAATTTGAAGAGAATGCACATAATGCAGACATCGTAAGAGGAAAAACGCCCCGTAAGGTGTGAATTCACCCCTCGGAGCGTTGAAAACGACGCTTTCGTATCCGGAAGTTATGAAATCCGGAGTCGATGGAGCTTATGAGACGGAGTCCTGGAGGCCAGTCCGACAGGCTCCTAGTGGAGAAATTTCTGAAGGGCTGACAGTTGTGCAAAGCTTGTGGAATTCAATTTCTCGTTATCTTTACAGGCACCTTTTCTGTGGTATCTTTCTTCATATGCAGCAGCCTCCGTTTCTGAGGTAGTTTTGTTTTCGCAGATAAAATCTACACCCTTTCGGGGGCTGCTGCATTTTTCTTCTGAGAATGTGCGAGTAGCTTTACATGATGATTTGAATTTTTACAAAAATCAATCCACGCCTTCGGCAAGCAGGGGAAGATACAAAGTATGGAAGTTCTCAAAAAAAAGATTTATAGGCTTGGAAATCTCACGAAGAACGTTTTCATACTCATCCAGTATTTGAACATGCACAAGGTGTTTTGGGCCAACTACGTCAAAACGTATCACATCTCCTATTTCGACTAGTTCAGGATCGCTTCCAGAAACTGACACATTGTAAAGATACCTTGCTTCATATTTTGATCCATTTATCATTTTATTTCTGTTATCGAAAAGAAGGCTGTGTTGTTTGCCTATATAAGCTAAAAATACACAAAACAACAATAACAGAGAGATTGATACAATTCGAATAAAGATTCGTTTTTTCAAGCTCATTCGGCCTCACCAACTTCAGCATTGATTTCAGTTCTCATCTGAATCCTTTGTCTAGCGTTTTGCGCCCTTGCCTTGACGGCATGGAGAACAAGGGCCATGGAAATTACGCCATAAGAAACAAAAACTCTAAAGTATTCACCAAGTTGAGCTGAACCTATAAGTCTTTTGCCTGCCATGGGAGAAATGATGAACAACATGTGAAACAATGCAACACCTAAAAATACATTCACAAGAGAAGCTTTTGCAACAGTGGCTCCTCCGACAAGCAGGGCGGCGATTGAAAAAACGCCCGCCATTTCATGACTGGTGTAAGTGTTCATAGTACCTAGGTTCTGCAGGAAAATTATCTGTCCGTAGCTCGCGAGAACAGTTGAAATAATGATGGAAATTGTCCGCGTTCGATTTACATTTATTCCTGAAAGCTCAGCTACAGAAATATTCTGGCCTACAGCTCGCATATCTTGTCCTAATTTTGTGTTTTTTATCCAGACAATAAAAATGCAAAATAGCACGATTACCAGATATGTGGTTACAGGGATTGCAACGCCCATAATCTTCAAATCAAGGAATTTGTCAAGCGCTCCTCTAATTCCAACGAGACTGACGGCGTTTCTAATGCCGTACCCTCTTGAAATAAGAATTTCCGGTTTTATGATGGGTATTATCTTACCCATCATGTAAAGGCCGACAAATTGATATAGCCCATTTATAAAAAAACCGAGAATGTAGGAGGAAACCATTTCCTTCCCCCGTGCTTTATTGAGAACTTTACCGCACAGGTAACCTAGAAGCACTGCTACAGGAGTTCCAAGTACCGCTGCAATAAAGAGACCCGGTATTCCTGCAATCCCCCAGTCAGTAATAAAAATGAGACCTATTTGTCCTGCCATGGAGCCAAGGACTATTCCAAAATTGAGTCCCATTCCGGCCATGATAGGCACAAGAAGCGAAAGGACCAGGAAAGAGTCTCTTGAGAGCCGGAGAAGCATTTCCTGTATCAGATAACTTGCACTGTATCCTGAAAGTGGTATTCCGGCAGCAACAATTATCAAAAACAGGATAGGAACTGCATGATCTGTAAAGAAAAAGGTTCTTTCCTCATTATGAAAAAATTTTTTTTTCATCTTCTGTACAATTCCTTTCTGGTTAATGCATATAAAATCATTCCATTTGAAACAACAATACGAATAATTTCTGACATGTCAGATTCCATCATGCTGTTGATTACTGACGGGGCCATTGTAACAATGCCCTGAAATAAAAAAGTCCCCACCAAAACGTGTGTAATAGTGGCATTCTTTAAAGAGGCTCCTCCCAATAGAATAGCGGCAACTGCAGGGAACGCCATATAAAAAGGCCCCATATAAAGCTGAATAAACCCGAAACTCTGCTGGTACATTATAATTCCGATAGCTCCGAGAGCGGTTGATAAAATCACCGAGTGAGTTCTCATTCTATCGACATTTACTGTAGAAGCTCTTGCAAAATCAGGATTCTTCCCCACCGCAGTCATCGCAAGGCCTGTTCTTGACTTAAAAAAAAGCTGTATTCCGACGCAACAGACACCAAGAAAAAGAAACATTCCCGTGGGGAAATAAAAATGCTCCCCGATCCGAAAACTCAAAATATCGCTAAGGACATCCTGGTAGTACCCCTGGACACTGATTGTGGTTCGAAGGCCCTCTCCTGAAAAGCCCCAGACCATGATCGGGTTTGTAAACGGAAGGAGCATCCATCCGATGCACATCAGGGCAACAACAGAAAAACCAATATATGTAGCAATCATCATCTCTGCTCCCTTGACTCGGTTAATGATGCTTGCATAAAAATAACCGAATATGACGGAAAACGGAATGGAGATTATCATGGCAGTAAAAAGACCGGTCATACCAACAATTTCAAACTGAAGACAAATCAGGGCTCCGAGAAGCCCTGCTATGACTCCTACCGGAAGGCCAAAATTTAGGCCACATCCGGAACGTATCATGGGAACCATTGCAAGAACCATTACACCATTCATGCCGACTCGAACAAATACATCCTTTAGGGATGTGTCAATTCTTACCCCCACAAATGGAGCGATTGCAAACAGGCTAAAAAGGAAAAAACCGATAATGATTCTCGGCCATCCGGCTTCGTCAATGAATTTTAAAAGAATGCGTCTCATCTTTTCCATCTTTTCATCTCCTGCTACGACATTAGCAGGCCGAATTCTTTTGCCTCTGCGTAAGGGGACAAAATGCCTGCGACTTTACCTTCGTTGACTATTGCAATACGATCACATATTGAGCGCAGTTCTTCCAATTCAGATGAAATCATAACTATAGTCGTGTTATTGTACTTGTTATAGTCCTTAAGAGCATCCAAAACCATTCTTTTTGCACCGATGTCAATTCCTCTGGTTGGCTCAGAGACAAAAAGCACTTTCGGTTTGCATGTAAACGCTTTGGCAAGACAAACCTTTTGCTGATTTCCTCCAGACAGTTCAATCAACTTTTGCTTTGGGCCGGTACAGCGAATGTTGAGCAGATCTATGTATTCCTTTGCACATGCAAGGGCTTTGTCTTCATCGAGCTGGCTTATTGCACCGCCCAAATAATGCTTCAGGAACCATCCCTTGCTCTGCAGCGCAGCAAAAACAATGTTCAGATGAACTCTTTCTTCCAATAAAAGTCCCAATCCCCTGCGGTCCTCTGAAACAAAGGCAAATCCCTGTTCCATGGCATATTTTGTATCATTCAGTCTGAAAGGTTTTCCTTCAAATTTGACATCACCTTCAGCAGAAAATATTCCCATTATCCCGTTGCTGATTGCCAGTTTCCCCTGCCCTGCCAAACCGCCCACACCAAGAATTTCTCCTTCATTGACATCAATGGAAAGCCCCTTTAGTATTTCCCCAGGCATATCAACCCACAAATTTTTTATGCTTAGAGAAACTTGTCTGTTTTCTTTCAAATCGCTAAGGGCAGCCATCCCCTCTATTTGGCGGCCGACCATCCATTCGGCAATCTGCTGGACATTCGTTGTTTTTGACGGAATATCTCTTATTACATTCCCGTCGCGAAGAACAATTATTCTGTCACATAGTTCAACCACTTCACGTAATCTATGGGAAATGAATATAATACCCACACCATGAAACGCCAAATTCCTTAAAGAATTGATCAGTGTTTCCGCTTCTGATTCCGTCAAAACTGCGGTAGGTTCATCAAGAATGAGCAATTTCGTTTCCGAGTTCTCAATTTCTCTTGCAATCTCAGTAAACTGCTTTTGTCCTACCGACATCTCGGAAACAGGCGTTTCCGGTGAAATTCCTACTCCCAGCTTATTTATTGCAGATAGGGCACGTTTTCTCATGTCAGATTTATCAAGTTTATTCATCCGGTCACCAAAAAGCTCAACCATGAAATTATATTTCAAGGTTTCCCTGTTCAGAACAATATTCTCCGTTGCTGAAAAACCAGGGATTAGAGAAAATTCCTGATGCACCATACCTATTCCTGCATCAAGGGCCTCCACTGGACTTTCAAAACTGACTTCTGTACCGTTTAACAGTACTCTACCCTTATATCCGCCCGTTGAACCTATTACGGAATTGCTGAACAGGATATTCATCAGGGTCGATTTCCCCGCTCCGTTTTCCCCCACCAGCCCGACAATCTCACCCGCATTTACTGAGAAGCTAACATTATTTAGAACTTTATTGCCGAAAAACTCTTTTTCGATATTTTCAAAACATAAAAGGGGTACTGTATTTTCCATGGCCTATTCCTCTTTTTTTAAAAATTGATCAAAACAACAAACAAAAGTCCATTTTACACAGTTCCTAAAAAAATACTTTAATTTCTTCATAGCCGGGAAAGAAACATCTATTTATAGTGAATCAACTATTCTTACGGATAGATTCAATCAGGAACAACAGAAAGTGGGCATCTCGAAAAAACGCAGCTCACGATTCTATTTTCTAAAAACATCACTTAAGGTGGATCACAAGGAATAAATTCGCTCTTTATAATCAAGAGACCCATTGGCAGCCCGACAATTTCTCCAAAAAACTTTACGCACAAGACTTTTATTCTGTTCTCCCTGCGAACAAAACTGCATTTTACTTAATTTTGGCGCAATTCACCAAAATGCAGGTGGTGCAAGAGATTTATTCCTGCACCACCTGCAAAACATTTTATCTTATTTCATTGATGTTTTCAGGAATAACAACATCGCTCAGATCAAGCGGTCCCTTACCCAGAACATACGGTTCCTGGTTGATCATGATAAAATTTTTTAGTTTTACTCCTGTTGATGCATCCACGTAATTGGTTCCATACCATTTCACCTTGGATGAGGATTCAAATGCGTGTAAGACGTCTTTAATGCTCAACAACTTCGCCTTGCCTTCAAGAACTCTTATCGCATGTTCAGTCAAGCCGGGTGTGTATTCATATGCTGCGGAGGCCGCCCAGGTCCCGCACCGTCCTGACGCACCAGCTGCCACGACCGCTTCCTCAACCTTCGCCAGTATTGCGGGCCAATTGCCTTTTTCCTTTGAAAGATCAATATTCAAGGCTCCGGGGTATCCTTTGATGGGGGATGGAATATCACCATAAGCATACAATCCACCATGCGAAACAATTCTCTTTATAAGGGGTTCATGATGAGCACTGTTTGTCGTGAAGAATGCAGTGTTTTTACCATATTTTTCAACCCATGCCGGAACCTTCTCAAGTAAATACTGCTGGGTGCCGGCTACACCTACGTCTGTTGTGGGATCCGGTGCTGATTCCAGGAAAAATCTCAATCCCATTTGCTTCGCTGCTTCACGGAATATTGCCACTCTTCGCGCAATGATTTCCATGCTCATGTGACGAGGGAAGGAGATGTGGACGAAAGTATCTGCACCCATTTTTTTCATGGCTGCCATAATCTGCCATGACCAGCCTACTTTATTGACATCTACCTGAAGATCGGCAACTGAACAGATGACACCCGGATCCTCAAGAGCGCTTGCAGTCAGGAGCAAAATTTCCGGTCTTGCCTCCCTGATCCTTCGAAATGCTTCAGTGGTTCCTTCAGGTCCCTGGATGACAATTATCGCCTTCATAGCCGGGTCGTCGGCGAGTCCGACCAGTTGGGCTATTGTAGTTTCAACCTCAGTAGTGAAGTTGTCAGGGTAGGTAACGTGCTTTATCATTCCACCCTTGTCAGCATCACCGTATTTCGCGGTCACAGCCTCTGCCCCTCTGTAATCGTCTTCCGCCTGAGAGACAGTCCCAGTCATGATGCCGATATGGAAGTCGGCAGCCAAAAGCGGATTCCCAACAACAAAACAACCTACAAGCACAGAAACCAGAAACAAAACCTTGCGCACTTTTTCCACCTCCGACAAAATATAAAATACTTTAGGATCTTACCACAGCATTTTCATGTTCACATTGCATCGCTAAAAAACAAAATGCAGCACTGGCCTTGAATTCATGCTACAGGATTATCATTTCCCTTGGAAATTTTGTAAAAGCAAGGGCCCCCTGAGCTGTAACCGTTACACAATTTTCTATGCGTATTCCAAATTTTCCAGGAATATATATTCCTGGTTCAATGCTAAAGGCCATGCCTTTTCTCAGCACCGTGTAATCAGTAGCAGAAATATTTGGCGATTCATGGGCAACGATCCCAATCCCATGGCCAGTTCTATGGGTAAAAAATTCTCCATACCCCGCTTTTTCAATCACTCCGCGCACAGCGTGGTCTATGTCGCTTGCCAAGACCCCCTCCTTGACGGCAGATTCACCAGTCAGATGAGCTTCGAGAACAATCTGGTAGATCTTCTTCTGTTCTGCAGTTGGCTCCCCTACAAAAAAAGTTCTTGTGGCGTCAGAGCGATATCCATTGTATCTGCCTCCAAAATCTATCAGCACAACATCGTTTTCTTGGATAACTCCCGAAGATTTATTATAATGAGGCAATGCACTGTTTGGCCCCGCACAGACTACATATGTAATTTTCTCTCCACCTATTGATTCATAGACATCACGAAGCTTGTTTTGCAGCTGACGCTCTGTAAGGCCCGGCTTAATGAAACAAGAAAGCTGTCGGAGCACTTCATCCGCCAAAGTTCCAGTTTTACACAATCTATCAATCTCATCCTGGCTTTTTTGCATCCTTACCGTTGCAACAACATGTCTTGCATTTTTCAGCATAATTCCGTGTTCCAACGCAATCGGAAGAACATCGGCAGCCCGGACCGAATCATTGACGCCCAATATTTTCGGTACCCCGTATTTTTTAAAGGCACAAGCCATTGCGTTTGCAGGACCTTCAGTATCAGCCCAAGGGAATATTTCTATTTCATTCCCCAGATCCTCTCTGAATTCTTCAAGGCATAGAGTAGGGGCAAGTGCGAAGAAACGACCGTCAGGATAAACGCATATGCCTTTAAAGCGCTCATCGTCAATAGGGTTAAGCCCGGTCAGATACTCCAAATCAGGAGAAACAGAAACAAAGAGAGCATTTACCTCGCATTCGCTCATTAGTGGTAGAAGCTTGTTGATTCGCTTTTTATCGAACATTTTTATCCTCCTCAAGGTGGTTCAAGGAACCTCTGAAAAAGCCACAGGCAAATTGCTTTCGACTCTGTAAAATAGCTCTATAGAAATTGTTTGATGCTCCAGACCATACGGGTACGGGGAGATGACGCCAGAAAACTCTTGCGAACGCTTCCACATTGGAGAAATACAAGAAACCCGCAAAGCGGGAAAAGTTCCTCGAAGAAATGGACCGGGTCGTTCCCTGGAAAGAACTCCATGCTCCAAAGAGAAGTTTTTTGTGCAGATTTAGGGGTTTCTTTTTCACTCTGCTTTTAAACATGGGCAAAATCGTTCATAACGCAGGCTACGAGCTTGATTCCTTCGATGAAATCTTCAACAAAAATATTCTCATTGGGCGCATGAGCCCGGGAGTCCTCATTTGCTACGCCTACCTGGACCGCACCGTATCCCCCCTCCCTGCACAGGTCATAAATCGGGCTGGTTCCAGCAAGGTTTCTCCAGACCGCAGGTGCATGACCGTACACTTTTTTCACCGCATTGATGACAGTTTTTGCCAGGGGATGCTCGGGATCTGTCCGAAATGGAGGTTTCCATGAATGAACCTGTACTTCGATATCGCTGAACCCCTTGCTGTCGAGGTGTGTTCTCAGCAGCCGGAGAACTTCCTGCGGATCCTGATCAGGAACAAGCCGAAGATCCATCTTGACGGAAGCTTTTGAAGGAAGCACCGTTTTGCCGCCTTTCCCGGTATAGCCCGAAATGAAACCGGCAATATTACATGTAGGGCTGCAGAGAAGCTGCTCCTTCAGGTGATATCCGGTCATACCGCCGAGAAACCCTTTAATCCCGAAACTTTTCCTTGTTGCTTCTTCGTCAAACTCCATGTTTTCAATATACATCCTGTCGAGATCGCTTACAGGGCTGACTTTGTCGTAAAATCCGTCGATGAGAATTTTTCCTTCAGGTGATTTAAGGTCTGCGAGGGCCCATACAAGTCTCCACGCAGGATTTTCCACCACTGCCGCAGCCATGGAATGCAGATCACTTTCAGCGGTCCTGACGCTTAATTCCACGTAGCACATCCCCTTTGCCCCGAGCGCTACGTGGACAGGGCCTCCGACAGTTCTGCTGCCGCCTTCCCAAAGGAAGCCGTCTGTCTTCACTTTTTCAGGATGTTTTTTTGCGAAATCCCCAAGGTTGGGGCTTCCGACCTCTTCCTCTCCTTCGTATACAAACTTTATGTTCAGGGGGAGTTCGCCGTAAACGTTTTTCCATGCATCAACAGCGCACATTCGCGCAATGAGATTTCCCTTGTTGTCCGCCGTCCCTCTTCCGAAAATTCTTCCGTCGCGAATTTCAGGAACAAAAGGTTCGCTTTTCCATTCTTCGACGGGCTCGACTGGCTGCACATCGTAATGATTGTAGAAGCTGAGCGTCCTGTCAGTCCGTTTTCCCTTCATTTCGCCGTACACGAACGGATAGCCGCCGGTTGGCACCAGCTGCACGTCTTCTGCTCCCAGTTTGTCAAGGTACCCTTTTACAAGTTCCGCCATTTCCAACATTCCAACATTTTGGGCTGAAATGCTTGGCTGAGAGCAGGCCTCGAAAAGCCATGACAGGTATTCTTCCTTGTGTTCGTCGATATATTTATTAATGCTTTCCATATTTTCCTCCCGCCTTATTTCTTCAGAACGCCGTTTTCAGATGTCGGGAAAACAGATACCAGAAGATCGAGATCAATGATCGCGTAATCCTCGCGGTCTTTATCTGAAAGTTCAGCATCTCCAATTGCATCGAGCCTGGGAAGCAGGTCTTCGATGATGCAAAAGAGTTTTTTCTGCGAGCGAAAGCACTTTACTAAACAATCCCTGATGTTCGATGATCTGCCACCATCTGTAAGATAGCGGGTTCAGCCTACGCTGAACCCGCTTCTCATTTGAACTTAATATTCCACGAAGGGGTACTTGCCGCCGATTCCCTTCTCCATCGCCCTCTTCCACGCAACGGACGCAACTCCGATATCCATGGCCCCTGTGCCGATGGGAATGCACAACACCCTCTGATTCTCTGCCGGGGCAGCCTTCTTCCCCGCCGCGATCTCCCCGATCGTCGCGTAAATATTCTTCTCCGTTATTCTTCCCTCTATGCCGAGCTTCCCCAGGGCACCGCGGTGCAGCGTCTGACCTATGTGGTCCACCACGATGCTGTCAGCCTTCAGGATGCACTCGTCCGTGCACTCCTGGTACGATCCCATGGGGAAAAGGAACTTGCCCGGGGTAAACCAGTCATATTTGAAGAACTCGTCCTTCGACTGGGTCACGCAAACGCATACATCCGCGTCCGAAGCCTCTTCCGGGTTCTTCGCAACAGTAATCTTTCCCTTCACATACCCCTTCATGTCCGACGCGTACCTCTCCGACGCCGCCGGATTGATGTCATAAACCTTTACCGACTCAATATCAAAGAGCTCCGCTATGGCCATGGTCTGGGTATGTCCCTGCATGCCGGCACCGTAGAGCCCGAGGCGGAGGCTTTTCCCCTTCCTGTACATGTACTTCAGGGCGACAGCCGTCTGGGCCCCGGTGCGCATGTTCGTTATGTGGGCCCCGTCCATCACCGCGCGGAAATGCCCCAGTTTCGGGTCGATGAGCATGATCAGCGATGTGATGTATGGGAACCCCTGTTTTTTCCTCTCGCCCAGGAACCCCCCGGCCCACTTGATCCCTGCGGTGTCCGACCATCCCACATAGGCGGGCATGGCGTTCATGAAGCCGTCGTATGCAGGGAAAGAGGCCGTTTCCCCGAGGTCCAGGTTGACCTTTGTGGGGTTGATGACCGTCCCGTTTCCCATTCCCTGGAATGTCTTGTCCACGCATTCCACCACGTCCTTCATGGTGACAAGGGACTCGATCTCTTTCTGGCTCAGAAGCATCGTTTCGATCTTCATAAAAAAATCCTCCTTTTGTTGATTTCTTCGCCCAGAAAATTAAAAAACTATATATCCAACGGAACGCCAAATATAGTTGACCATGCTGCTACAATATGATTGACCATTGCGTTTCTGGCTCCCTTTGGATTATTAGCTTTCAAAAATTGCAGTAATTCGGAATGGCTGTACATTATATTTTTCAGGTTGGCTGTATGCAGTTCTTTATATTGCTCTCTCTGGACAGAAATTTCATTTTGAATTGATTTGAGCAACCTCTTTAGTAACTTATTGCCGGAAATCTCTGCGAGCCTTTCGTGGAATTTGACATGCATTTCATGGGAAGCATCAAGATCCTCCTTCTCATACAAGAGGGATTCAAGCCCCGCAAAATCGCTCTCGCTACCACGTTTCGCCGCATAATAGGCTATCTGCCCTTCCACAAGACAGCGGACCTCGATCAGCTCTTTCAAGTTGACATTGTCAAAAATATACTTGTCCGACTTCGCTAAATACAAAAGAGCTTTTGCATTCTCCGAGAGAAAGGTCCCGCTCCCGGGCTTTGCTCTTACCAGTCCTCTGTTCGCAAGGACTTTCATGACCTCTCGTATACAATTACGGCTCACTTGGAATTGCCTGGCAAGATCCAGTTCTCCCGGAAGCCTTGAGCCTGGTGTCCACTGTCCGTTTTCAATAGCGGCATACAGTTGCTTTAGAACATCTTCATGAAGTGTTGAACGGGTAGCTGTGGTAAGCATGCAATATTTCCTCTTTCATTCTGAAATATTTTTAAAGCTGAGCAACTGTAGGATAATTGGACATCTTTCAGTTAATCCTAACAGTATTGATTGATTTGTCAATACGCTCCTCTTGGCTTGGCTTCAAATCCATAGATTCTTTTATGAACCTGCGTAAAGGTCTCCGTAAAATCTCCTCAAACACCGCAAACTGGTGCTGCAGCAAAGGGATCTTCAGAAATACCCTGTGACCGCCAAATCTTCGGTGTATAAACCTAAGTTCCCGGAATTTATAACGAGGGTGGTTCCACACCCAGCGCCTTGTAAATTTCTTCCTGCTTTTTAGTCACCTCACCGAGCAATCGACCATGGTCAGGTGACTCAAAACGCTCGATTGT
>Ga0228535_1003435_pt1 | contig 11393 bp, 13 predicted proteins | sample SJ1metagenome_FD_168457 | JGI IMG/M metagenome (GOLD analysis project Ga0228535, IMG submission 168457) | Enriched culture of PCE-dechlorinating microbial communities from Ithaca, New York, USA - SJ1 | ecosystem: Engineered > Modeled > Simulated communities (microbial... > Unclassified | place... | reverse complement strand
CCTGGTATTTGTGGGCTCAGGTACGGGCATGGGAAAAATAGCCAATATTGGGACAATGTTGCCGTCAGAGCCTTACTTTAATTGGCTGGGCATAGGGGGCACAAAAGTCTCATCTTGGGTCATCGCCTCCATTTTAGGAGCCTGCACGGCACAGGCCGGCATTCAGCCGATCTTGGCAGCCAAGAACGTGGATGTTGCCAAGAAATCGGCCGTGATGACAGCATTGATTGTTGCACCTTTCGGTATTCTTACAGCCCTGTTAGGTATGGCAGCCAAAGTACAATACCCGAATTTGACTAATGCCAAGCTTGCTTTACCGGCCTTAATGATGGATTTACATCCGGTAGTTGGCGGAATAGTGCTGGCTTCAATATTAGCGGCAATACTGTCAACAATATCTCCGATTATCCTTGCCTCGGGAACGATGATCACAAAAGACATCTATCAAAGAATTTTAAAACCCGCTGCAAGCGATCAACAAGTATTGTCAATCTCTCGCATCATGACTGGTTTGGCGGGTGTATTGTGTACCATCTTAGCGTTATTAATGTACGGTGATACAAAAATACTCGATATGGTCTACTTTGCTTATACGATTCGCGGTTCTTTATTTGTGGTCCTCTTGTTTGGAATATATTGGAGGAAGACAACAGAGTCCGGCGCGATTGGGGCCATGATTGTAACGAGTCTTGTCGGTTTTGGCTGGGTAATCTTTAAATCCTGGTATGGCCATTACCCGATCAGCACATATCTGACGGAGACCTATGTTTCGATAATAATGGCCGTATTTTGTACAATTTTCTTTAGTTTAAAAAACAAAAATTAGAGTGCGGAAGGAGATACACGGACCTATGAAAAAGGAGCTGAAATTCCTATGCCCCAACGGTTGTTTGGGATTTGGTCTTACAAAAGAGGAGAGTTTCTATTTAGGAATACAAGAGAAGCCGGATTATATTCTGTGTGATTCCGGCAGTGATGATATTGGACCCACGCCCCTTGGCGCAGACATAAGCTCGAGCCCCAAAGCATGGCAGATTCATGACCTGGAAATTATGCTTGTTGAAGCCCGTAAATTGGGGGTACCTATGATAGTCGGGTCTGCAGGAGATACCGGCACCAACAGCAGAGTCGATATGTATGTGGAGATCATTAAGGAGTTAGCCCAAAAGCACAAAATACCGAAATTCAAGCTTGGTTATTTTTACTCCGAAGTTGATAAGGAATACCTCTTGAAGAAGCTGGAAGCCAATGAAGCTATTGAGGGGCTGGAACAAAGGCCTAATCTCACTAAAGCGGATGTTGAGAAAACCGATCGGATTGTCGCCATGGCAGGGGTCCATCCGTATATAAAGCTGCTGGAAATGGGCGCCGATGTAATCATTGGGGGACGTTCCAGCGATTGCGTGATTTTTGCCGCTCCCGCTATTTATCATGGCTATAAAGAAGATCTGTCATATTACCTGGGCAAAGTTCTGGAATGCGCCTCTTTTTGCGCGGAGCCTTATGCCGCCAAAGAGTCGATTATGGGGACTATCTCGGAAACCGACGTTAAAGTGAAGGCAATGCATCCCGCTCAGAGATGTACGATTGCCTCAGTGGCGGGCCATGCCATGTACGAACGGGCCAATCCCTATTATGAGTATGTGGCCGGCGGAATGCTGGATATGTCGAAGTGTGTTTATGAACAGTATGATGAAAAAACCTGCCGTATTACCGGGACGCAATTCTTCCCGATCAAGGGCAAGGTTAAGGTGAAATTGGAAGGGGCCGGCAAGACAGGGGAAAGGTTTATTGGGCTTGTGGGGATTCGTGATCCCTATACGATCAAGAACATCGATCAGGTAACGGAATGGGCGAGAAAGCAAGTAGAAGACAAATTCGGGACAACCGGATATCAGTTGTATCACCATGTCTATGGCAAAAACGCGGTCATGGGCGAGTACGAACCCGTCAAAGAAATAAAAGGCCATGAGATATGTGTTGTTGTTGAAGGCGTTGCCCCGACAAAGGAAATGGCCGAAGAGATCACAATGACCGGTATGCGCCAGATGTTCTATGCCCGTTTGCCGGAAGTGAAAGGAACAGCAGGGCTGACGGCATTTTTGTGTGACGAAGTGCTGCAGGCTAAACCCGCCCATGAATGGACGATGCACCATGTTGTGGCGGTTGATGATCCGATGGAGCTGTTTAAGGTTAATGTTGTGGAGATTGGAGAATAGGAGTGAAGAGTGTGAGAACGATGAAGCTTGTCGACTTGGCCAAAACTATTCGCAGTAAAAATGCAGGAACGGACCTGCTTACCTTTGATATCGTTTTTCGGGAAAAAGAGAAATATGAAATGGTGAAACGAAGCGGGGTAATAAACAAAAAGCTGGTTAGCCGGATTTACAATATCGGCGAAGAGATGATCACCGATTTTGTAGAATATGATCCCGCCTATGCGATCAAATTTACTATCCGCAGGAAACGTTTAAGCGGCAGCGCCGGGGATGCCGATGTCTTTGGCTGTCAGCAATATGCGCCGCTGCTGGATATCGAGATACCTGTGGAGTAACGGCGCAAGGCGTTGAAGGGAAGGGGGTGATATTTATAATATTGGTGCAATTGGGACTAATAAAGGAGTACTATATTAACTGAGGGGAGATGAATTTTTAGCGATGCCTGTTGAAATTATGTATCTGGTGGGTCTTCTTGTTACTATAGGAATCGTATTCGTTGTCATAAAACGTCCGATATATGAAGCAATGTTTATAGCATACCTTGTTATGATAGTGATAACAGGAAAATATGAAAAAACACTCTATTATTTGCTCAAGACCTCGACAAACACCCTGTTTTATGCAATTGTCGCCTTCTTGGTTCTGGCCCATATCTTTGGAGAAACAAACGTTGTCAACTCCGTAATCAACTTTATTTTATCCATTGTGGGAAGAATTAAAGGGGGAGCGGGCTATGTTTCCCTAATAGCCAGCACATTTATGGCGTCATTGTCCGGTACGGGAGCGGGAAATGTGGCCGCTACCGGTGTATTCACGATTCCGACGATGATTAAGACGGGGTTTCCCCGTTTCCTGGCAGCCAATGTGGAGATGGCCAGCAGCACAATGGGCTGCATGATCCCTCCGTCCGGTTCTATCCTGCTGGCTTTTGCGGTCCTGGAAGGCTTATACCCCGGGCAGTACACGCTGTCTACCTTTTGGATCGTAATATGGGGCATTGGTATTTGGTTCATTGTCCAACGGGCTCTCACGCTTATTGCCTTCTGCAAGTATTATGATGTGCAGCCCATGCCGCCGGAGATGATTCCCAGCTTCAAACAGACCTTCAAAGAGGGGTGGAAAGCCCTGCTTATTCCGCTGGTTATTTTTGTACCTTTGTTCTTGGACTTTAAATATAATGCCTCCTTTTTTACAAACCGATTGGGAGCAGCGGGAGCCAAATCCTTTTCGAGCTGTGTCATTCTCTTTACCCCCGGACTGGCCGCGCTCTATGCGTTAATCATTGCGCGCAAGGATATACCGGGCGGGGCCAGCCTGAACAACCTGTTTAAAATGATGAAAAAGGCAGTCAAGGCGATAGTGCCGGTTTCATTGACGATCTTTTTCGCCTATTCGATCAGCTTCCTTTACGGTGATATGAATGTTGGGGCTACGATGGGCAAATACATAGAGTCCATGGGGATGAACACATGGCAGTTAGCGCTTTTGATACCGTTTATAACGGCACTGTTAGGAATGATCATGCCCGGTTCTTCTCAGACCGCGATTTTTGGAGCAGGTCTTGTCGGAGCCTTAGCTGCCACAGGCGTCAATCCGTTATTGGCAGCCGCTATGCTTCCGGCTATTACCGGGGCTATGGAGGGTATGACTCCTCCTCTGGCGTTGTGTATGTACACCGCGATGGGCATATCCAAATCCGGCTTGATTGAAACAACTAAAAACTGCCTTGTTTGGGTAGGCATACACTTTGCGCTCTCGGTTGTTCTTCTTCTCGGGGTACTGCCCATACTTGGCATGTAAGGAGGTGAGTTGATGAGAAAAAGCATGGAAAGCTTTTTTAGTTCGGTCTTTAGCTTAGGGGTGTTAATTGCGGTTGCCGGCGGGGTTGTTATGTTCGCTGTGTTCTTCTATGCTATTATAGTTGGCGGCGCGGAAGGCGGAAAGATGGTCGTGTCGATGCAAAAGGTATATTTCCCCTATTTTATAAAAATTGCTTCGATAGCCATTTTCTCAGGCGCAGTGGCAATGTATGCCGCTAATTCTCATGCGCTGTCTCTAAAAACAGATAAGGAAGAAGTGGAGGAAGTCAAGGCAAAAACCTGTTAGGAAAGGATAGCCCGGGCCGTTGGCCCGGGCGCCTGCTTGGATTTATTAATCTCGAAAGGGTGGTAAATATGATCGGCATGGTAGCCACAAAATACGCGCCCCAGGCAGTGGGCCCTTATTCGCAAGCGGTAAAATTCCGTGATCTTTTGTTTTGCTCCGGACAGGTTTCCATTAATCCCGAAACTGGTGAAATAGAAAAGGGTACTGTCGCCGAACAAACAAAAAGAATACTGCAAAATCTGGCGGCTGTCTTAGCGGCGGGCGATTCCGATTTGTCGCTGGTCTTAAAGACAACCGTATATTTATCAGACATGGCTAATTTTGCGGAGATGAATGAGGTTTATGCCAGTTATTTTCAAGGAACCTTGCCGGCCCGCTTAACTGTGGAAGTAAAGAGTATTTATGCCGGTTTGGCGGTGGAAATAGATGCTATTGCCGCTACGAGATCTTAAAAAGGCAGGGCCGACGATGTGGAAAAGAAAATTCTAAGGTTATTTTACACCGATGTTGTTGCTGTGCTGTTTTTTCTGGTGCTCGCCTGGTTAGTGATGGTCTATGTTCTTCTGGATCTGATCGAACTGTCACCGGACAGGGCCATCCAGATAGTATCAACGGTTTTATGTCTGATTACAGGAGGATTTTCTTCTTTGGCATTATATGTAGTGATAGCACATCTCAAGAAACACCGTGATGATATCTATCGTGAGGATATCCAAAACAGCTTATCCTTGAGATAGACGGTCCGGGAAATCGACCGGGCAGAGGAGGGGTTATTTAAAAATGGAAAAAAGGAACAAGAAATTCACAGAGGTTATCGATGTTATCTTTATTATGGCACTTTGTTTTACCACCCTCCTCAGCACCATGCTTATGAGGGGTAAGGTTTTAATTGGACAAGGAGAAGCCGGGGGCTTGAATTATGCCTTTGACTTATTGACATTTTCAATAACCTTCGGGGCACTAGCCGGCTATTCATTGTATATTATCCAAAAATCTAATCGAGAATTGGGACAAATGGTCGTTCAAGTATATGGTGATAAAGAACAAGGGAAGGAGTAGTTGGGATTGAGTATTTTCTCGATATTAAATTATATTGCCTGGATACTCTCGGCAATGCTTCTTTTGGGATTAGCTGCAGACATAGTACTTGTAGAAAAAGGCTTCAGGGAAATGAAAAGGAGTAAATAGGAGGGGTTCGAGTGGACCGCCATCTTCTCAAAGTTTTGGGGCCTTTACACATATGGGCCTTAGGCGTTGGAATTGTTCTTGTTGGCGAGTTTATGGGGTGGAATTTTACTATAGCAAAAGGCGGTTCGTTAGGGTCGATCCTGGCTTGTTGGATCATAGGGCTATTATACATATCTTTGATAATGGTAAATACGGAAATGGGTTCCGCTATTCCCGAAGCCGGTGGTCAGTATGCCATGGCCAAGTACCTGCTGGGGCCGCTGGCTGCTTTTAATATTGGATTAATGCTGGTATTCGAATATGTGATGCTTGAAGCGGCCGACGCTCTCGTTATCGGTGAAATATTAAAATCAATCCATCCCGATATACAGAGTCTGCCTTTTGTTATTCTCACTTTGCTGTTTTTGACATGGCTAAATTACCGAGGAGTATATGCGACACTGACGTTTAACTTTATCATCACGGCTATTGCTTACATAACAATATTCCTGCTGCTTTTTTCCACCAGGTTCTTCTCGCCGACAGAGAGCATCTTGCGATTGCCGGAGCTAACGAACGGGCTTCCTTATGGTTGGATTGGAATCATAGCCGCTATGCAGTTTGGAATCTGGTTTTATTTGGGGATAGAAGGAACTGCTCTTGCTGCCGAGGAATGCCGCTCCACCAGTCGCTCGCTTCCGGTTGGAGCTGTTGTGGGGTTTGTTACGCTATTGATTGGGGCAACTATAACTTGGTACGTCTGTTCGGGATTAGTTGGAGCGGATACATTGGGCAGCTCGGTTTTTCCGCTCTACGATGCTGCGCTTGCTGCCCGGATGCCTTATGTGATCATTGCCCTTTTTATCGGGACCGTTCTTTCGTGTATGGCCAGCGCCAACGGCTGCATTACCGATTCCAGCCGGGCTTGGTTTTCTATGGCCCGGGATACGTTGGTGCCTGATTTCTTTGCGGCACTACATCCAAAATACAAAACGCCGTATCGCGCTATTATGTTTTTACTGCCTATCGCCGTCGCCTTTGGGTATACGGGACTCCTGGACCAGGTTATTACTTTCTCAATATTTTCTGCATTGATGGTGTATCTGTTTTCGGCTTATATGATGTTTAAATTTAGAAAGATGTATCCCTTGGGTAGTATCAAAAGAGGATATACGGCGCCTTGGTATCCCGCCCCGCCACTAATATTGTTTGTGCTGACGATGGCCACTTTTGTCGGGATGTATTTTGGCTATTGGATCAACCTTTTAGCGGGACTGATCTTTTATTTCCTGGCTTCATTATGGTTTACCAAGCATCGTTATAAGTTCGTAGATAATAAAAAGCTGATTGCGGCTGGCGCAGGCAGGTGGCCGAGGCCAAATGGGTATTAGCGCAGCGGTGTGGGCGGATGAATAGGTTGAAAGAGTTGCGCTTGAGGATACTGGTGATGGCAGCCGCTGTAGTGATACCCGGAGCAGGCCATATTTTGCTGAAAAGACCCATGAGGGGATTGGTATTGCTATACTGGATGATAGTGTGCGGGTTTTTAACTAATCACCTTGCCGGTCAACATGTCTCAGTTATTGGCAGACTGTCCGGGGGCATTGCAGTCTGGGTTTTATCAGTATTAGAGGTATATCGGTTAACGAAGCCCGGGTGTGATCGCTAAGTGATGTATAACTGGCGATGTGCAAAGGGATGTGCTATTATTAAGCAAAACAAACAAGTATGAAGGAACCTCAGCACCTTATGCCATAGGAGGTGTTATTATTGTTAGATTATCAAAACAAGACAGTAATTCTCTCGCCGCATATCCTTTTAGGGGTCATGGAAAAGGTTCTTACCCAGAATAATATAGAAATTGAAATTATTCCTGTCGATGAAAATAATTTTCTTGAGGTTGCCCGAACTCAGAAAGCGAATGGTAAAGAGATTATCATCTCGCGCGGGGGGATGGCCAAAGAGATCAGGAAGAGCATTGATATTACTGTTGTCGAGATTACAATAACAGGATATGACATCTTCAAAGCTTTATATCAGTACAACGGAAAGCCGAAGAAGATCATTGTTGTAGAGAACAAGGACTTCACCCGCGGCGCGGAATATGTCGGGCGCATCATGGGATTGAATTTAGAATGCTATACTGTCGATAATTATGAAGAGATCCCCGGCAGGATTCGGGAAGCTGCGAATAACCGGGCAGATGTGATCATAAGCGGCGGCTGGTTAGCCTCCGAAACCACCGAAATACAGGAACTGAAGGAGAGAATGATAGAGTTTCGGACCATCGAATCCGGAGAAGAATCCATTCTTGAAGCAATAGACAAGGCCTTCAACGTTTATGAGGCAACCATCGCCGAAAGACAAAAGAAAGAAGAGTATAAGGCAGTATTTGACTGCGCCATGGAAGGTATCATTATAATTGACAATGCGGGATTAATAAAGGCAGTTAACCCCGCAGCAGAAAAAATGTTTGGTCTTAATTCCGAATTGAGTATCAACAAACCTCTGATCGACGTGGTGCGAAGCTATAATACGGTTCAGGTATTAAAAGAAGGGAAAGCAAGCAGAGGCAAGCTTGAAATTATCAAGGATATGAACATTGTTAATAACGCGATTCCCGTTATAGTAAACGGAGATATCAACGGCGTTGTGTCAACATTCCAGGAAGCCACAAAACTCCAGGAAATTGAACAAAAGGTCCGTTACAAGTTAGCGGATAAGGGTTTGGCAACCAAGTACGGTTTTGAAGATATAATCGGTCAAAGCGCATGTATTCAAGAAACGATTGATAAAGCGAGGTTTTACAGCCAAACGGAAGCGACCGTCTTAATCACCGGAGAAACCGGAACCGGCAAAGAGCTGTTTGCTCACTCCATTCATAACAACAGCCGCAGAAGAAATAATGCCTTTGTGGCAATTAATTGTTCGGCGCTGCCCGGCAATTTGTTGGAAAGCGAGCTGTTCGGTTATGTGGAAGGTTCATTTACAGGGGCAAGAAAGAGCGGCAAAAGCGGTTTGTTTGAATTGGCACATAACGGCACGATCTTTCTCGATGAAATCGGCGACCTGGACATTGAGCTGCAGACTAGGCTGCTACGTGTTATTCAGGAGAGGGAGATCAGAAAAATCGGTGATGACAGGATAATCCCCGTAAATATAAGAATAATCGCGGCCACCAACAAGGATTTGATTAAAGAGGTCGAGAGGGGTGCCTTCAGGGCCGACTTATTCTTCCGGCTGAATGTATTGAGCCTTCATATTCCGCCCCTGCGGGCCAGGAAAGAGGACATCCCTTTATTGGCCGGATATATCAGCAGGAAGAACAACTTTGCCGAGAGTGTTATCGATGAGCGGATTATCAAAGCCCTTAGCGAGTATTACTGGCCGGGGAATATCCGGGAACTGCAAAATGCAGTGGAAAAGCTTAACGTCATAGGCATGAACAGGCCGCTGAACGATAACGACCTGAAAGAAGTGTTGGAAAGCGGCTATTCGATGGCAGGTGGCGGCGCTTGTGTGAATGACGCTTTTTTACACGGCAGCCTGGAGGATATTGAGATGAAGGTAATTACACAAGTGCTGGAGGAGGAAGGGTATAATAAAACCCGAACGGCAGACAGGTTGAAGATCAATCGCAGTACTCTCAACCGCAAACTACAGAAAAGTGAATGAAAATGCACCGGAGTGGCGCAAAAAGCGCCGCTCTTATTTTGTGTTAGGGGCAAAAAAGGCCATTTGACAGGTTCCTTTAAATGGCATGAGAATTGCAATATTAATTTAACAGCACTGGTATAGGAGGAAACACAATGATTCACAAAAGCGCTTTGTTGATTCATCCCGATGATACGGCAGCAATTGTTCTCGAGGAGGTGAAGAAAGGGGAGACAATAATGGTTTCAAGAGAAAACAGGCCAATAACTATTACCGCTTTGGATCCCATCCCTGTCTACCATAAGATTGCGTTCCAAAATGTGGGCAAAGGGGAAAAGGTAAAAAAGTATGGCGAACAGATAGGAGTTGCCTCGGTTGCCATTCAAAAGGGCGAGCACATCCATGAACATAATCTGGTCAGCGTCAGAGACAACTGTTTGGGAGAACAATGATAAATTGAACGGAGGATTTTTAAGTGAGACTAATGGGATATAGGAGAGCAGACGGCCGGATCGGATTCAGAAACCATGTATTGATCGTGCCCACCTGTGCCTGCTCCAGCGAGACATGCAGGAAAGTGGCCGAACTGGTTCCGGCCTGTGTGTCCATAGTCAATCAAAACGGCTGCGGTGAGGTTGAGCAGAATACGGCAATTACCCGCGAGGTAACAGCCGGACTTATTATCAATCCCAACGTTTTTGGGGCTGTAGTCATCGGTTTGGGATGTGAACAAAACGAGATCGATGTACTCCTTGAGGTCGTGCGGGCCAAGACCGGGAAAACAGTCGGCAGGTTTGTCATCCAGGAAGAAGGCGGGACTGCGGAGACCATTCGTAAGGCGGCCTTATTTGCTGAGGAACTTGTCCGCCAGGCATCCCTGTGTATCCGGGAAGAGGTGGACTTTTCCGGCCTGATTTTGGGCACAGAATGCGGCGGTTCGGACACAACTTCGGGGCTGGCGGCAAATCCTGTTCTGGGCAGGGTGTGCGACAGGCTGATCGATTTAGGGGGCACGGCGATACTGAGCGAGACAACGGAATTTATCGGTGCGGAGCATTTGCTCGCCGCCAGAGGCAGGACCAAGGAGGTACGGGAGGATATCTTACGGATTGTACAGGATTATGAGAAACACTTGCTGATAACAGGGAACAGCCTCCGCAACGGGCAACCCGGACCGGGTAATAAAAAGGGAGGCATTACGACGCTGGAGGAGAAATCTTTGGGCTGCATTCATAAAGGTGGAACCAGGCCCATTGAAGAGGTGGTGGAATACGGCCGGGAGATCAGAAAAAAGGGCCTGATTATTATGGACACACCCGGATACGACATCGCCTCGGTCACAGGGATGGTGGCGGGAGGATGTCAGCTCGTGGTTTTCACTACCGGTCGGGGCACTCCGACAGGAAATGCGATTGCGCCGGTTATCAAAATGACCGCTAATTATGAAACATACCAAAAAATGGGGGAAAATACGGATTTAGACGTGAGCGGGGTAGTGTCAAACAAGGAAACCCTGGAAGAAGCCGCAGACAGAGTATTGCAGGAAGTCATCAGAGTGGCAAACGGGGCGTTGAGCAAGGCGGAGATACTGGGATTCAGTGACATATGCATGAAACGTTTGTGTAATTATATTTGAATGCCAGGAAAGGAGCGGATAAGGGTATGAGATTTGTACAAGGGGTCAACCGGCTCAATATTTGGCTGGCCGGTTTGGGAAAGTGGTTTGCGGTCGGAATTGTAACGGTTGTCACCTTTGATGTCGTTATGCGGTATGTTTTCAATTCCCCGACCATCTGGGGCTATGATCTAACCTATATGTTCGGCGGCTGTCTGTATGTATTTGGTTTGGGCTATGTGGAAAAGGTACGCGGAAATGTCCGGGTAGACCTGATTTACGGGAGTTTTTCGGAAAAAACCAAGCTGTGGATTGATACTGTTGCTACTGCGGTCATCATTCTTCCGTCCTATTTATTATTGACAGGGTCATTTTGGAATGATGCCTATTACGCCTTTAAGACCAAGGAGATGGCCATAACCAGTACCTGGTATCCTCTGTTGTGGCCGATAAAGAGCGTTATAGCCTTCGGTTTCTCGATGATGATTCTTCAGATCTTCAGCAACATGGTTGAGGATATCAGAAAACTTTCCGCGTTATCCAGAAAAGCCCAATAAAAGTCAGCGGAGCTAATGGAGGAGGTATGCTTAAATGGCGTTGAATTTGAGCACGGAAGTTATTACGTTCATTAT
>Ga0228535_1003434_pt1 | contig 11397 bp, 9 predicted proteins | sample SJ1metagenome_FD_168457 | JGI IMG/M metagenome (GOLD analysis project Ga0228535, IMG submission 168457) | Enriched culture of PCE-dechlorinating microbial communities from Ithaca, New York, USA - SJ1 | ecosystem: Engineered > Modeled > Simulated communities (microbial... > Unclassified | place... | reverse complement strand
ATTATCACAGATAGAAACTAAGCAACTATTGACCAAGCTAAATAAAGTCTTTGCACCTTAGATGAAGAGGTTGTTTTGGTCGACTAATACAAACAGTTTAGGAAACAGATTACGCAGAAAATGTCGCGAAAAGGTGTTCAAATTAGCAATTGGAGATAAAGACCATTGGCACAGGTAATTAAGCAACCCGGAGGGGATAACTAAGGGGTAAGTTAGAAATGACGGAGCCTGTCAATTGTCCCGATACGGAACCGACGGATAGCCTGGATTCCCTTTCGGAAATCGACACATATAAAGGGGATCGGGGAAAATTCATAAGGCAGTTCCCAAAAAACCTGGCTTCCAACATAGCCCTCTTCCTGGTAAATGTTGGAGTTGGCCTATGGCTTGTCCCCTACCTGATCCACAACCTTGGTGTTGCTGCTTACGGCCTTATCCCCCTCGCTATGTCCCTGACCCATTATGTCGCACTCGTTACTCTGGCTGTGAGTGGGGGGATATCCAGATTTCTTACCATAGATATCCATCAGAACAATATGGAGCGGGCCAACCGTACATTCAACACAAGCTTTTGGAGTCTCCTTGCACTTGTCCTGGCCTGCATTCCTTTCCTGGCGTTACTAACCTACTTTGTGCCGGTTTTGTTCAATATCCCTGCCGAGGATACCGTTTCATCCAAGTGGCTTTTTGCGGGAGTTATCGGAGCTTTCCTCCTTACTACCCTTTCAAGTAGTTTCGGTGCCTCAACCTTCGCCTACAACAGACTGGATCTAAGGAATTATTCCCAGATCTTACGTTCCGTGGTACGCCTATTTGCCGTAGTCCTGTTGTTCAACCTGATTAGGCCCTCCCTGGTCAATGTTGCCATTGCTACACTTTTTTCGGCATTAGCTGGCCTGGGGGCGAACTACTTCTTTTGGCGAAGATTAACACCGGAACTGACCATCGACCATTCTGCCTTCGACAGATCCCGTTTGAAAGATCTTCTTACTATGGGAGGATGGCTTTTAGTAAACCATGTGGGCTTTCTTCTTTTCCTTCACATTGACCTGATCGTGGTCAATCGCCTTTTTGGCCCAGGCCCAGGAGGAGAATATGCCTCTGTTCTGCAGTGGAGCATGTTGCTTCGAACAATGGCGGGAATCCTTTCGGGCCTGCTAGCCCCCATGTATATGATCAGCTATGCCAAAGGCAACATCGATGATCTTATAAAACTGTCCAAGATAGCAGTCAAATTCATGGGGTTGGGGTTAGCCGTGCCCATAGGGTTGGCCTGCGGGTTTTCTTCGGAGCTGCTATCCGTATGGATAGGACCCGAATTTAGCAAACTGGCACCTCTTATGGTTCTGATGCTGATCCACCTGACGGTCAACCTGGCCGTATTGCCTCTCTTCTCGATAAACGTCTGCTGCAACAAGGTGAAAATCCCTGGCATTGTGACCCTCTTAATGGGGCTTTTAAATCTTGTCCTTGCAGTCTTAATCCCTGTTGTCTTCAATACAGGTTTTTTCGGTGTTGCCCTTGCAGGAGCAATAGTTCTTACACTAAAGAATGCCTTGTTCACTCCATGGTATGCCACGCGGGTTCTGGGAATAAAGGGGAGGACCTTTATTTCCGAGATGGTTTTGGGGATCATCGCTACTTTGGCCATTTTCGGTGTCTCATGGTCGCTCTCAGGAATATGGACTATAAATAGCTGGACAGAACTGATGCTATCTGGTTCAGTGATCGCATTGGCTTATACCCCAATAGCATGGTTCCTGGTCCTTTCGAAAGGTGAAAGAGATCTTGTCCTGGGAATGATCGTGAGGAGATGACATGGAGCAGCGTAACGTTGTCTATGAGGTGGTAAAGAATGATCTATGCATAGGCTGCGGGGTCTGTGCCGGTGTCTGTCCTGCAAAAAACCTTCAAATGGAATGGAATGAATTCGGCGAATACAACCCTGTTGAAAAGGGCACATGTCTTGAAAATTGCTCGCTTTGCCTTGAAGTCTGCCCGTTCGCCAAAGGAAACGACAACGAAGATGTTCTTGGGAAAAGCCTGTTCGGAGCAGTACCGGGCATTAAGCACACGGTAGAAACAGGGTATTACCTTTCCTCCTTGGTCGGTTTCTCCCGGAATAGGGATATAGGGGCTTCAGGAGGCATTGCCAGTTTCCTTCTAGAAGAGTTGCTGGATAAAGGTCTGGTGGACAGGGTGATCAGCGTGGCCCCAACTGGCGATTCGGAATCTCTTTTCCAATTCAGGGTTATGGATAAATCCGAAGAAGTTCGCCAGAGTGCTGGTTCTGCCTATTATCCTGTGCATCTTTCGGATGCCATACGATATATCAGGGATAATCCAGGCAGTTATGCAGTAACAGCTCTGCCATGTTTTGCGAAAGGGCTTCGCCTGGCAGCAGAGAAACAGCCCTTATTGAGACAGCGAGTCCGTTTTATCCTGGGCCTGGTTTGCGGTCAACTGAAAAGCTCCTTTTACACACGATACATAGCATACCTAGCTGGTTTGGACGAACCTCTTAGGAAATGCCATTACCGAACGAAAGAACCCTGCCAGCCGGCGAATAATTACACCTTCACTTGTGAAGGTGTAAGTTGTAAAAAGGGGGCCATCAGGTGGAACGAGGGAGTCTCACAGGTTTGGGGATCTCGATGTTTTACGCCAATAGCCTGCAACTTTTGTGATGACGTTTTCGCTGAAGTTGCCGATGCAACCTTCATGGATGCATGGTTGCCGGAGTATTCCAAAGACCCCAAAGGCACGAGTTTAATACTTGTAAGGAACCCAGAACTTCTTTCTACCCTGGATAATAAGTTGGGTGAAGGAGTAATTCTGGAACCTATCTCTGTTGAGGATATTATCCGGAGTCAGGCTGGCGTTGTCAGGATCAAAAGGCAGGATCTGGCCTACAGGCTGCATAAAGCGATGGCTCAAAAGAAAGAACTCCCCAAAAAGAGGGTCGCCCCATTGAGCCTGTTTTTTGCTCCGTTCCAGAGAAAGGAAATTGATATCTTGGACTGGATGCGGAATGGCAGCCGCAACTCTGTTTTGGAAGTTGATGGCGGGAGTATTTCCATCAAGGATATTCAGGGAAACCTTGAACAGGCTCTTATATCCCTGAAGCAAGTTCGACGGAACATGAAACTATCCAAACTTCCCTTTCGTATGACAAGGAAGATTTTCAGGATAATAAAAGGAACACGATGAAAAATGTCTGTTCCTTACCTTTGAGAGGAGAAGGGGAATGAGTGTGAAAACCCGGAAAGTGGGAATCGTAACTCTACCTGGTTATTTCAACTACGGGAACAGGCTTCAGAACTACGCTCTTCAGGAGCAGATCAAAGAACTGGGTTATAAGGTGGACACGCTTGTTTTTCCCAGGATCAAGAGCACTGTCATTGTTACAGAGAGTAAATTGCAAAAAACCAGGAGAATAGCCCAACTGACCGGTAGAGAAATAGGTGAAAGGATCCTGGGTAAATTCCAGAGACGTTATAAAGGATGGGTAAATTATCTGAACAGGGAATCCATTGCTGAAAGGGAAAGGATCTTTAGGGAATTTTCAACGGAATACCTTTCAGAGAAGTTTTTCACGAATACAGCAGAAGCTGCGGAAGAGGTCGCAGATGCATACGATTGTTTTATTACCGGGAGCGACCAGGTATGGAACCCGCATTTTATTCAAGGGTTGGAGAAAATATATTTTTTAAACTTTGCAGAGAAGAGGAAACGGATCTCTTATGCGGCAAGTTTTGGGATCAATGATCTTCCTGATGAATATGCAAGGAAGATCAAACCCTTTCTTTTGGAAATGAAAGCAGTTTCTGTGAGAGAAGAAATCGGGGCAAAAATAGTCAAGGATATCTCTGGAAGGGATGCTGTGGTCCTGGTGGACCCAACCTTGTTGCTTTCCAGAGAAAAATGGCTTTCTATAGCCAAAGAGGCTGAAGGCAAGCCGAAAAAGAAATATGTTCTTTCTTACTTTCTGGGTGAAAAGAATCCGGAAACACTTCAGCTGATAAAAACAGTTGCAGATAAGAAAGGTTTGCATATAGTCAGATTGTCCGACTACAAGGATAAGAGTGCCTACAGGACAGGCCCGTGTGAATTCATCGATTATGTCAATTCCGCCGAAGCCGTTTTTACTGATTCTTTTCATGGGGTGGTTTTTTCAATTCTTTTAGGGGTCCCCTTTGTGGCTTGCAAGAGATTGGGAAAGTATCCAATGTACTCACGAATAGAGACATTGCTTTCAATCCTTGATCTTGAGAACAGGGAAGAGATCAATATTAAGGAATCGGAAGATGTATGGGAGGTAAACTTTAACCATATACATCCTCTAATAAAGATCGAACGCGAGAAATCAACCAATTTTCTCAGGCAAGCCTTGAAAGAAATGAAAATATTTCCCAGCTAAAAGAAGAGAAATTCCGAAATGGGAGTGGCTAACTTGCAACCAAAAGTCAGCATAATAATCCCTGCCTATAACGCGAAAAAGACCCTCAAGCGATGCCTGGACAGCGTCTTTGCCCAGGACTTCGATTCCTATGAAGTCATTTTGATCAATGACGGTTCCAGCGATGGAACACTTGCAATTGCCAGAGAATACGAGGGATATTCCAATTTTGTTCTAATCGATCAACCTAATGAGGGAGTAGCCAGAGCACGATGGGCTGGTATTGTTGCGAGCAAAGGAGATTATCTGGCGTTTGTCGATTCTGATGACTTCATAGCTAAGGAAATGATATCAAAGATGTATTCTAAAGCCATAGAAACCGAAGCGGAAATAGTCGTTTGTGGGTTAAAAGAAATTGGAGGAGAAACTGGACTTGTTCGTAAATATCCTGACATCAGTGAAAGTGGATATGACGCATCTGTAAGGTTATTCAAGGGAGCAATTAACGGGACTATTTGGGATAAGCTCTTTCAGAGAGGCTTGATCCGTGAAAAGGAATATAAGGAAACACTTGATCTCAGTTATGGCGAGGATGCTCTTTTGATCTCTCAAGTAATTCCGAGGGCGAAAAAGGTATCTTACCTTCAAGAGAAACTCTATTATCGAGTGAATAACCTCAATTCAGTGACAAGAAATCCTTCTTTGAAAGCCCTTGAGGATTACTTTAGGGCCCGGACAAAGATTTTTGAAAGGGCTCTGGATTTTGTACATCCTTTTGAGAGGATTCAAGTTTCCAGCTTATTTGTAAATAGAATGATATCAATATTGAGAAAATTGGACCGCATGAAACAAAGCCCCGGAATTGATGAGCTAAGAGCGACTATTCATTTGAAATTACTTTCAATAAGCATTGGGGACTTAATCAAGGCAGGAAAATTCAGACAGGCTAACGATCTTTTCCTTGAGAGATTAGGATGTTTAAAGTTTTTTTATATTTTGAGGGAGAATTTTTGGTGTAAGCCCTTGAGATTGTTGAAGAGAAAATGGAGACATTTATGAAAATAATTGCTCACGAAGCAATTATTGGAATTATTGAGCTTTCTTTGTCGAGGAAAGAATAATGCGGCCTTTTGTCTCAGTGGTGATACCCACCTACCACGATTGGGAAAGGCTGAAGAAGTGTCTCGAGGCACTTATATTACAGACTTATCCTCAGGAGAGGTTCGAGGTCATTGTTATAAATAACGACCCGGAAGACCCTGTCCCAAAGATAACTTTGACCCCAAATTTCCAGATCATCTCAGAATCTAAACCGGGTTCTTACGCCGCTAGGAACAAAGGCATTTCTGTGGCAAAGGGAGAGATCCTGGCTTTTACAGATTCCGACTGCATTCCAAGAGAGGACTGGCTAGAGAGTGCGGTTGAACAATTACTGGGTGGAGCAGAGAGGGTTGCAGGTCATATAGAACTTTTCTTCCGCAAAAAAGAGCTGACTTATGCGGAAATTTTCGAGAAAGTTTTTGAATTCGACCAAGAAGAATTTGCAAGAGATGGGGCATCAGCTACTGCAAACATGGTTACATACCGAAAGCATTTTGAGGTCGTTGGATTATTTAATGAAGCACTTTTTTCAGGCGGAGATATGGAATGGGGATGGCGAGCAAAGCTTCAAGGCATCTCCATTGAATTCGGTAAGGAAGTTGTTGTCAGACATCCGGCACGTTCAAAAATGGAAGATCTAAAAAAGAAAAAAAGAAGGATTATGGGTGGCAAGGCCAATATTTCTGACTCAATAAGGGGGAGAAAAAAATTTTGGGTGATTAGGGGTTTCATGCCCCCCGTGATCGCCTTACTCAAGTTGAAGAAAAGGAAGGATATATCTTTATATGAAAAAACGGTAGCCCTCGGTGTTCTCTACTATTTGAAGATGTATTCCACTTTGCAGGGCATCAAATACCTTTTTGGTCTTGAGAAACCTGAAAGGTCCTGACATTGCAATTAATATCCTTACGGGCTGTGACTTTTTGATAAACCCTTTCATACTCCCTGGCGATGTCTGTCCAGTTGAACCTCGTGCAAAGCTCCACGGAATTTCGTGAGATCTCCTCGTAATTTCCTGTGATATCAACGATCCGGTCGGCTATTTCTTCAGCGTTCCTGCTTTCCACGTGGAAACCCACCTTGCCCTCTTCGAACTGCCCATCGAAGCCCTGCCCCCTGGAATAGATCAGCGGCAAGCCCTGGCTCATGGCCTCGGGGTAGACCAGGCCAAAGGTCTCGGTAATGGAAGGCAGCACAAAAATATCCGCTTCCCGGTAAACATCTATCAGTTCCTCTTTTGCTGTCGGGGGCAGATACCTGAGGAAGGGGTATTCCTGGAGCTTCCGGAAGATCCTTTCATCCTTTTTCTCTCCAACAACTGTAAGTGTTACCTTAAAGCCCCTCTGAATGAGGATCTCCGCAGCCTTTGCAGTGGTGAGATGATTCTTGACTCCGATCACTTGTCCGACTGAAAGCAGTTTCAATTCCTTTCCTTCCAGTCTCCGATTTCCCCGGTACGTGTTCCTCAGCCATAAGTCATCAATACCGTTACCGATGACCAGTGTCTTGCTGATCATCGATTCACGCAACGGGGGGGGAGTATACCTGTTCAGGACAAGCTGTTTGTTGGGTTCACTTATGAAAACAACCTTGTCGGCATCAGCCATAATTCTTCTTCCGGTGTTTCTCAGGTGGATCATGTACCTGAAAAAGGTGTTGACTTCCCTGTTCCTGACGGCAACGATGTAGGGGACTCCCAGTGTTTCTGAGAGCTTCCATGCCACGTATCCGTTGGTGAAAAGGGAATGGGCGTGGATGATGTCGAACTTTTCGTCGCGGTATCTCCTTATGGCTTCTTTCAGGACCTTGCCCTGTTTCAGGTGGTAGAAATAACGATCCCTGTGTTCGTGGGTTTTAACGACCTGTGAATATGCCCCGAACCTTTCTGCCATGACAGAGTCAACAGAATGATCCACTGGCACAAAAACCGAAATATCGAGGCCAGTCTTTAACTGGGCATCGAAGAAGTTCCTGTAAAAGGTTGGCTTACCATGATCAGAGTAGTAGGAGTTGATATGCAGAACTCTCAAAGAGATCTCCTTTTTTCTTTCTTGTGATACCCACTGTTGCCCCTGCACCTTGATCTACTCTGGCGGAGCTCAAGCTTGGTTCCTTGTCTGTGGTGAAAAAGGTTTTGAAGTGTTTCCCCCCAATTAACGCTTTTGTCTCCCTCTGTGGCCCTACCCTATCGCTGCGCTCTGGGCACTTCGTCTGCGTACTCTGTGGTGAGATGCCCTGGCTTTTGGGTTAACTTCTCCCTTCTAACCTCTCACTAGGTGCCCCAAGCGCAGCGACAGGGTGCTTCTCACGCGCTTGTTCCTGCCTTCCCTGCCTCCTGTTGCCTGACGCCTGTCTCCTAGCTTTCCTTTCTCACGCCCCTGAGCTTCTCCTGCCCCTCCCGCAGGTGAGTTCCAGCCCCCTTCTCAGGGGATAGGGCGGCTTGAACTCCAACTCCTTTTTGAGCCTTTCATGGGAGACCACCAGCGAGCGGGTCAGCTTTTTAACCATCTCGCCTTTTCCCGAAAAGCCGGCCACTTTCTCAAGCAATCCCGTCGGAGAGTAGAACAGGCGCGGCTTCGCCCCCATTACGGAAGCTATCATCTCGATCAGCTCCGGGGTGGACGGTTTCTCGTCATCCGCTATGTGATAAATGCCTCCAGCCAAAGTTTCGGCCTCCAGGATCTTTACCACGGCCGCGGAAAGGTTGCCCGTAAAGGCCAGGCTCCTGGCATTCTTCACGCCGGCCAGGGGAAGGGGAGTCCCCTTTTCAACTTCCTCCATCAGCCTCAAAAAATTGCCCTTAACCCCGGGGCCGTAGACCAGGGGGGCACGCAGCACCACGGTGCTCATCTTGCCCCGGTACTTGAGGATCATCTCCTCGGCCTCTCGTTTGCTGATCCCGCAGGGGTCGACGGGTTTGCAGGGCGAGTCCTCGGCAAATGCCTCCCCCGGTGAGGTCTCCTCGCCCACGGCCTTTATGGAGCTCATGTAGATGAACCGTTTGACGCCCGCCTTCCATGATGCCTCGAAGAGCGCTTTTGTAATGTCAACGTTCGTAAGCCTGTATTCGGACAGGTCCGACAGGTCACCGGCGTCCTGAGTGTGGGTCTTCGCTATCAGGTGAACCACCGCATTCGCTTCTGACGTTATCTCTCTCCATGCCTTTTTTGAGAAGGGGTCTTCTATTGTGACGTGTTCATACTTCTCCTCCCTGGGGAAAGGGGAGTCCAGCCACCTTGAAGCCCCGCGGACCTTGTGCCCCTTCTCCAGCAGGTGTTTGGCGAGGTGTTCCCCGATGAAACCCGATACCCCCGTAACCAGTACTCTCATGATCTCTTACCCCCTTGGGCCGGCGGCTCCTGCATCGAGCCGCTCCTGGCTCCGTCAAGCATCCTGTAGCCGATGTTCCACAAAAGGCACCGCAAGGAAGAAAAGAAAGGCAGCCCCTCGACCTCCCGGAAAAGTTTCCAGTTGTACTTAACAAGGTCCATCTTGTTGCTCGAGATCGACGAACCCCTCAGCCGGTACACTGCAAGCGCTTCGGGAAGGCAGTGGGCGAACTCCACCCTCTTGAGAATGTCCAGCCAAAGCCCGTAATCCTGCCGCTTCCTCAAAAGGGGCATAAAGATCTTGCCCAGGGCGGATGCATCGTACATCGCCGTCAGGCAACCGATATGGTTCTTCCTGAGCATATCCCTGTAGGTCAATTCAAGCGGCGGCCTGACCGTCCTGCCTAGCGGGGTTCCATTCTCATCCATAACATCGTAGTATGAGTACGAAAAAGTGATGCCCCTTTCGACCATGAACACAACCTGTTTTTTGAGTTTCTCAGGCTTCCAGAGGTCGTCGCAGTCGAGGAAGGCGATGAACCTTCCCTTCGCCATGCCGATCGCCCGGTTCCGTGCCGCCCCCGGCCCCATGTTTGTCTCAAGCCTTGCCGCCCTTATCCTGGCGTCCTTTTCCTCAAGGCTTTTTGCCAGGTCGAATGACCCGTCCCCGGAACAGTCATCGACGATGATCCACTCCCAGTTGCTCCAGGTCTGCTCCAGAACGCTTCGCGCGGCGTCGGGCAAGAAAGCCTCGCAGTTGTAAACGGGTGTAATGATCGAGACAAGGTCCTCCATCTTTTGCCTACCTTGCCCCCCGCATGCCAAGCATGGTTTCGGCGGTCTTGAGGATCACCTGGATGTCCAGCAGGGTGTTGCGGTTCTTGACGTAATAAAGGTCGTACTCCAGTTTCCGCCTGGCTTCCTCCAGGTTTCCCGCGTAGCGGAAGTTGATCTGTGCCCACCCCGTGATCCCGGGTCTGAGGTTGTGCCTGTAGTTGTAGAAGGGGATCCTGTCCTCGTATTCCCTGACGAACTCCGGCTGCTCCGGCCTCGGTCCAACGATGCTCATCTTCCCCCGAAGCACGTCCCACAACTGGGGCAGTTCGTCCAGGCGGAACTTCCGAAGGACCGCTCCGACTTTTGTTATCCGGTAAGCGTTGTCCTCCGCGAATGAGGGCTCATGCGCGGCCTGCTTTTTCATGGTCCGGAACTTGTGGATCCAGAAGGGTTCGCCGTCCATGCCGATGCGCTTCTGTGTGAAGAAGACGGGAAGGCCCGAGTCGATAATAATTGCCGGCACGATCACCACCGAAAGTACTGCAGCGGCCAACAGGCCCAGTGTCGACACCACCAGGTCGAAGACCCTCTGCGACGGGGCCGGCCTTGCCATCCTGAATGCCATCTCGTAATAGTGCCTGTAGGCCTGGGCCACCTCAAGGGGGATCCGGTCCAGGTACTCCTCGGCCAGCTGGGGCGCGAACTCCACGGCAAAGCCCTTTGCTGCCGTCTCCTCCAGCCATTCTCGCAGCTTCCTCGTCTCGAACATGGAGTGGTCAGTGATCACAAGCGAGGAGGGGGGGCCTCCGTCAGGCTCGAGGGGCGGGCATTGCCGGGGGTCCACGTAAGACAAGGACTCTACCCCCTTGCCCAGCACGCCTGTCAGTTCATCCACGAAACCCTCCCACCGGTCCTTGTCGCCAAGGATGACAAGCCTTCGGCTTTTCCGGGGAGCCGCCATTGAGAGCCTGGAAAAAAGGAAGTGGGATAAAAAGAAACCCACGCAAAGGGCCAGGGAGACAAAAAGCATCTGCATCTTGGGAACCCTGGTGAAGAAGAAGAGCAGCAGGAAGGGGATCGAGGCCATGACGCCCACGACGACCCCGGCAATAACCGACAGGGCCATCCGGTTCAGGCTCCTGAACCTTCCCAGGTCGTAGTTCCTGAATGCGTAGAGGCTCAGGTTCATCACCACGTAGATGATCATGTACTGCCAGAAAAGCGACCTGGCGCTGGTTCCCCCGAAACCGAAGGCCAGCACCACGGCCCAGTAGACGGCAGTGTTGAACAAGAATAAAGCCATTTTCGAAAGGAAGATCCTGTTCAGGTAGTCCCACATGGCGCTCTCCCCGAAAGGGTGATATCACAGCCCCTGTCGCGCCTAGCATACCACAGGTTAATCAACTAGAGTGCTGTATGCCTGTCCTATCAATGATCCATGAAAAAATGGACCTATCACCGCGGAAGGGAACCTGGAAACAAGGCGTCAGGAGTCAGGCATCAGGCAACAGGGGAACCTGAAAAGAAAAGAGCGTACCCTCCAGACAAGCTGAAGGACCTGGTCCCGACATAGTCCCGAGGTGGGTTAACGAGGGGGGCGTATTAACGAGGGGCACGCCCTGTCGCTGCGCTTGGGGCAGAGCAAAGCCCACACAGTCGCTACGTTCGGGGCACCTTGTCCCGAAGTGGTTCAATGAGGGGCCTTGTTACTCGTGACTCGTAACTGGCAAAACGGGAGCAAGGGCTTGTCATTTGCCTCTGTTGTCATCCCGAATTCCTGAAAGGAGTGAG
>Ga0228535_1003433_pt1 | contig 11400 bp, 6 predicted proteins | sample SJ1metagenome_FD_168457 | JGI IMG/M metagenome (GOLD analysis project Ga0228535, IMG submission 168457) | Enriched culture of PCE-dechlorinating microbial communities from Ithaca, New York, USA - SJ1 | ecosystem: Engineered > Modeled > Simulated communities (microbial... > Unclassified | place... | reverse complement strand
CGTTGATCCAGATATAAAAGGCGGATTTGACGGCCCCGAAGTGCACGAAGACATCCATCCCCTCCCAGGCGTCGGGGACTCGGAATGTCCGCTTGTAGGATCCCACGGGGTTGTCGTCGCGCGGGATGCGCGGCGGATCCGGATTTTTCGTGAACTCGTAGGGGATGTTGACATAGATCGGAAGGCCGTAGCCCTGGATTTCCCAGTTGGAGGGAACCTGGATCGTCTTCCAGGAACCGGCGTCATAGCCCGCCCGCCAGAAGTCCATTGGGCGGTCGGCGGGCCTGGGCGACCAGTTGAACTTCCAGGGCCCGTTGAGCGATTGATAAAAAGGAGAATTCTTTTCGTCGCCCTTGAGCGCCGATTCGATGTCCGGGAAAGGGACGAACGTCGCGTAGGGCTCCTCCTTGTTTTGATTGAACATCTTCGGGTTTTCCCAATCGGGGGGCGGGCCGGATTTCCCTCCGGCCGCCGAAAGCATGACAAGCCCGGCTGTCAGAATGATGGCTGTTCTCATGGTGGCACTCCGTTCCCGAGCTTCAGACGCTCGCGAATCCGGTTTGATTTAAAGGCGCACAAGTCCTTTATGCTCAATCCCCCCGCCCGCCGCCTTGGGGAAGGAGGGCGGGGCCGCGGCGCGAAGCGCGGAACTCGACGCGTTTTCTCGCCGGCGGGATTCATCCGGCTTCAAAACCGCCATTAGGTTATATCACGGCCGGCGGCAAGGTCAATATGGCGCCCTCCGGAGCCGGCTCGGCTTTACTTGGATTGAGTAATCCGCTATCATTATTTTGATAATAAGAGAGAAAGATCCATGATCCGTTCAACGACCGTCATTTGCGTCCGTCACAAGGGAGGAATCGCCATGGCGGGGGACGGCCAGGTGACCCTCGGACAGACCATATTGAAGAAATCAGCCCAGAAAATCCGGCGTCTTTACAAGGGAGCCGTGCTCGCCGGGTTCGCGGGCGCCACGTCCGACGCCTTCGCCCTGTTCGCCCGGTTCGAGTCCAAGCTCGAGGAATACCGGGGCAACCTCTCGCGGGCGGCCATCGAGCTGGCCAAGGATTGGCGGCTGGACAAGTCCCTGCGACAGCTGGACGCCCTGCTCATCGTGGCCGACAAAACGAGCTCCTTCCTCATCTCCGGCACCGGCGATGTCGTCGAGCCGGATGACGGGATCGTCGCCATCGGCTCGGGAGGGCCGTATGCCCTGGCGGCGGCGAGGGCCCTCAGCCGGCATACGGGAATGACCGCCAAGGAAATCGCCATGGAAGCCTTGAAAACGAGCGCCGAGATCTGCATTTATACAAACAGCGAAATCACCGTCGAGGAGCTCTGAATGCCCATCCAGCTTCCCGAGTCCTTTGAAAATCCCCCCGGCGGCGTCAAGGATGAGCTGACCCCCCAGGAGATCGTCGCCGAGCTCGACAAGTTCATCATCGGACAGAAAGCGGCCAAGAAAGCCGTCGCCATCGCGCTCAGGAACCGGTTCCGGCGGAGGAAGCTTCCCGAAGAGCTGGCCGATGAAATCGCGCCCAAGAACATCCTGATGATCGGCCCGACCGGAGTCGGGAAAACCGAAATCTCCCGCCGGCTGGCCAAGCTGACGTCTTCGCCTTTCCTGAAGATCGAGGCATCCAAGTTCACCGAGGTCGGGTACGTGGGCCGCGACGTCGAGTCGATGATCCGGGACCTCGTCCGGATCTCCGTGGACATGGTCAAAGCCGAAAAAATCAATGAGATCGAGGAAAAAGCCAAGAGCCTCACGGAAGAGAGGCTTCTCGACCTTATCCTGCCGGCGGCGCGCCGGAAGGACAATCTGGCCGGAGACGAGGAATATCAGAGATTCCATGAGACCCGCGAAAAACTGAGGAAGCAGCTCCGGGATGGGCTCCTGGAAGACAGGCTGGTCGAGATCGAGGTCAGGGAAAAGCCCTCGCTGCCGTTCGATGTGTTTTCGAACAGCGGCATGGAGGAAATCGGCGTCCAAATCCAGGAGATCATCCCCGGCTTCATGGGAGGACGATCGAAGCGGAGAAAGGTCAAGATATCCGAGGCGCGGGAGCATCTTCTGGAGGAGGAGGAAAAAAGGCTGGTCGATATGGATCAGGTGACGCGGCTGGCCATCGAAAGGGTCGAGCACTCGGGCATCATTTTTCTGGACGAAGTCGACAAAATCGCCGGCCGGGAAGCCGGTCACGGCCCGGAAGTCAGCCGGGAAGGGGTCCAGCGCGACCTGCTGCCCATCGTCGAGGGGACGACGGTCAACAGCCGCTTCGGATTGGTCCGGACGGACCATATCCTTTTCATAGGCGCCGGCGCTTTTCACGTTTCCAGGCCTTCCGATTTGATCCCCGAGCTGCAGGGCCGTTTTCCGATCCGGGTGGAACTGACGCCGTTGAACAAGGAAGACTTTGTTAAAATCTTGACGGAGCCGGAAAACGCGCTGATCAAGCAGTACGAAGCCCTGCTTCGGACAGAGGGAATCCGCGTCGAATTCAGCGCGGACGCCATCGATGAGATCGCGGCCATCGCCGAAAAGGTCAACGAGGAAGCGGAAAACATCGGAGCCCGCCGCCTGCACACGATCATGGAGAAGGTGATGGAGGAGATTTCTTTCGAAGCTCCGAATATCCGGAAAAAGCACATCCTGATCAACCGGGACTACGTCCAAAAACAGCTCAAGGACATTCTCAAGGACCAGGATCTCAGGCGATTCATTCTCTGATGAAGAAACGGGCCGCCCTTGCCGTGCTGGTTATGGCGTTCCTGGGCTGTTCGGCCTGCGGGAAAAAAGGCGAGCTGCTGCCGCCGATCATCCGGACTCCCCAAAAGGCCGAACGGATCCATGTCTTCCAGCGCGGCCGGAACGCCGTACTCGAATGGGTGAACCCCACGCGCTCCGTGGATGGGACCCCGCTGGCCGGGATTTCCGAGGTCGAGATCTGGCAGATGGAAGCCCCGCTCCCGGCCGCGGAAGGAGCCCCGCCGCCCGACGCGGAAACATTCGCCGGCAGGGCGAAGCTGGCCATGGCGATCCGGCGGGAGGATTTTCAGAAATACGCCAGGATCGGACCCGATGAAAGCCAGGAAATGTCCGTATCCTTGAAGATCCTGGACAAGCCTCCCTTCGCGGGCGAATATACTTTCGCGCTGCGCGTCAGGGACGACCGTGAACGTGAATCCGAGTTTTCCGAACCCCTTTCGTTGACGCCCCGGACCGTTCCGTCTCCCCCCGGTTCCCTTTCCGCGGCGGTTTTCGAGGACCGGATCGAGGTCCGCTGGGAGGCCCCCAAGGAGAATATCGACGGATCCTCTCCGGCGATGATCGCCGGCTACAGCGTTTATCGGGCCGAGGGGGAAGGATATCCCCTCGCTCTCGGCGCGGTTCTCGTCAAGGAGCCTCTTTACGAGGACAGGGACTTCGCCTTCGGCATAAGCTATGTTTACCGGGTCCGCGCCTCATCGACCGAAACCGCGCCCTTCCTGGAAAGCGATGATTCCGAACCGGTGCGGGTCGAAGCCAAGGACGTTTTTCCTCCGCTCGCGCCCGCCCGCCTGACATCCATCGCCGGGCGGGGTTTCATCGCCCTGAGCTGGGACAGCGCGCCCGAAAAGGATTTCGCCGGATACAAAGTCTGGCGCCGGCTCGAGGAGGAGGAGTTCTCGCTGCTCGTTTCTCAGCTCCGGGAGAACAGCTATACCGATCACACGGTTGAAAAGAAGAGAAGATACTATTATGCTGTTTCTTCCCTCGACCATAGCGGCAACGAAGGGCCGAGAACGATCGTCGCGGCGGACAGCCTGAAGGATTGAAACGGATGAAGATTTTCCGGTTCCGGTATACCAAGAAGATACTGTACGGAGTCCTTAAGGAGGAATACGTTTTCCCCGTGAAGGGATCGATCTTCAGGGATTTCAAGATCGACGAGGGCGGAATCCCCATCGGCGACGTGACCCTTTTACCGCCCGTCGAACCTTCCAAGATCGTCGCGGTCGGAGTCAACTATCATGACCACGCCCGGGAAATGGGCAGGCCTTTGCCCGCGGAGCCCCTCCTGTTTCTCAAGCCGCCGTCGGCCGTGATCGGGCCGAATGGCCGGATTGTTTTTCCGGAAACGTCCCAGCGGCTGGACTACGAAGGAGAGCTGGCCGTCGTCATCAAAAAGAAGACCCATGCGCTGGCGGATTCCGACGGGCTGGACGACGTCATCGCGGGATACACGTGTTTCAACGACGTGACAGCCCGGGATCTCCAGAGCCGTGACATCCAGTTCACTCGGGCCAAATCTTTCGATACGTTCGCGGCCGTGGGCCCTTGCATCGTCACGGGCCTGGATCCGGGCTCGCTCCGGATCAAAACTTTTCTCAACGGGAAGCTGGTCCAGTCCGGGACGACGGCCAACCTCATTTTTCCCGTCCCGTTTCTCGTCAGGTTCATATCGAGGATCATGACCCTGTTCCCCGGAGACATCATCTCGACGGGCACCCCGGCGGGTGTCGGTCCGATGGCGGTTGGAGATCGTGTGGACGTGCAGATCGACGGCATCGGCACACTTTCAAATACAGTCATAAGGAGACACACATGAAGTTTTTCCTGGATACGGCCAATCTGGAACAAATCCGTGAAGTCGCAAGTTGGGGCATCTTGGACGGCGTCACCACCAATCCTTCCCTGTGCTCGAAGGAGAACGTCGCGTTTGACGTCCTGATCAAGGATATCTGCGCCGCGGTCCCGGGTCCCGTGAGCGTCGAATGCGTTTCAACGGCGGCGGAGGACATCGTCAAGGAAGCCGAAAAGCTGGCGGGGATCTCGCCCAACGTGGTCATCAAGATCCCGGTCTGTATCGAAGGGCTGAAAGCGACGAAGATCCTGTCGGCCAAGGGCATCCGGGTCAATATGACCCTCATTTTTTCTTGCAGCCAGGCGCTGCTGGCGGCCAAGGCCGGCGCCCGGTATGTCAGCCCGTTCATCGGCCGGCTGGACGATAGCTCGCAGGAGGGGATGGAACTCATCGAGGAAATCGTCGCCATGCTCGAAAACTACGGGTTCCCGACCGAGGTCATCGTGGCCAGCGTCCGCCACCCGCGCCATGTGGTCAATGCCGCCATGATCGGCGCCCACATAGCCACGGTGCCGTTCGCGGTCATGGAGAAACTGGTCAAGCATCCCCTGACGGATATCGGCATGGAAAAATTCCTCAAGGATTGGGGGAAGGTTAAGCGATAAAACCGGGGCGGAATGAAGTTTTTCGCGAGATTCAAGGGCTTCGTCGTTTTCTCCCTGGTCATTCTTCTGCTGGCGGGCGCCCTGCTTGTCGGCAAAAATATATTTCTCGGCCAGGTCAAGAAAAAGATCGAAGCCGCGGTGACCTATTCGGCCCTCCGCGCCTCGTTCTTCCCGCCTGAAATCATCCTGGAGGACGTCAGGTCGCTTTCCGGTGCTCCTCTGTTTTCGGCGGAGAAGATCATCATCGGGATGTCCTACGTCTCGCTTTTCCGGAAAGACAAGCCCTTGCTCGTTTTCATCGAGCGCCCCGTCGTGAGGCTTGCCGATCCCCTGGACATCAAGGGGAACAAAGCGAAAGGGGTCTTCCCCCTGCCCGTAGCCATTGAAAAAGCGCTGATGCGGGGCGGGGAGGTTGACTACCGGAGGAAAGAGGGGCATTTTCAGTCAAAAAACGTCAAAGCCCTTTTCGTCCAGAGGGAAGATCAGTTCGTCCTGCAGGTTCAGGCGGAGGCCCTCTTCACCCCCGCGTCGGAGATCCCTCCGTTCGGGGGAGCCCTGGGGTTTTCCATCTCGGGCAAGGGCAAAGATATAGAAATCCACCGGGCCGCCGTCGAGGGACATAATTTTTTCCTCAAGGCGGACGGCAGAATTCAGGACTTTCTCCATCCCCGGATTGACGTGAGATCCCGGTTCAATGCCGACGCGGCGGTCATCGCGGCTTTTTTCGGGTTGCCTTTCGATTGGCGGGGCAAAATCGGGGGAGAGGGGACAATCACGTCCCAAGCGGGGGCCATGAAAGTCGACTCCCGGGTGAAGAGCGCGGATCTCGTTTTGAACGAGGTCCCGATGGGACGAATGAACGGCCGCGTCGGTTACCTCGGCCCGGTCCGCGGCGCGGCGGTCGGCCAGGCCGCGAACTCGGCCGCGGACTTGAGCCTCCCCGGCGCCGGCGCCCCGGCCCGGGATCCGGGCGCCGGGCCGTCACCCCAAGAAGGCGTGTCGGCCGAGCTCACGTTTCAGAAGCCCGGAAAACTCCCGGAGAACGTCGTCATCCGGTATCAGTCGGGCAAGGTCATCGGCCGCGCGGAACAGGCCTATCTCGATTTTGTCATGAGCTACATTGACACGCCCTGGCCGGTCAGGTCTCCGGTCTGGGCCGACTTCACGTTTGAAAACGGCAGGCTGGAAGCCTCCGCCGAATTCCGCGATGAATCCACGGAGCCGGAGAACGGCCGGTATCCGTTCCAGGGCCGGGCCCGGCTGGTATGGGACAAGACGGCGAACGACCTCTACGTCGCCTCGGCCGACGTGCGGTCGAGTTTTTGCCGCGTCAACGCGGAGTCCCGGTCCAGGATCGGGCGCAGCGTGGACTTGAAAATCAACGGCGCGGTCACGGATGTCCGGCAGGCCCGGGATTTCACGGAGATCGTCCTCAAGAATAAATTCCCGTTTCCCGAGATCCGCGGGAGCGGGACCGCGGAGATCCTGGTCCGGGGCGATTATCTCTACCCGAGATTTACGGCGAAATTTTCCTGTTCCCCGGCGGGCTTTGACCTGTTTGACGCGCAATACATCCAAGGGACGATTTGGGCTGAAAACGAGGATTTTTCGGGCGAATTCCATGTCGACGACCCGGGGATGAAGGGCGATATCGGGCTCACGGGAAGCGGCACGGACATCACGACGACGATCCGTTCCGGAGAGGGCCTGGTCGAGAAGGTCCTCCCGGCCCTGTTGATCGATCTTCCGCTCAAAGGCCGGGTCAGGGGCGATTTTGTGGTCGAGCAGCACGGCCTGAGCGTCCGGACGACGGGGGATTTCACGAGCGAATCGATCAAATTCATCGGCCAGGAGGCCAAGCAGGTCAAGGGGCGGCTCGATTGGAAAGACGGGGTTCTTATTTTCCCGGAACTTGATTTCAGTCTCTATGGAGGACGGGTTCAGAGCGTCGTTTATCTGGCGCAGCTCAGCCGCGATTTCGATCTGGACATCGCCGCCCGGGACATCGACCTCTCCTCCTTCAACCCGAGGCTCAAGGGAACGCTGTCCCTGGGCTGCAAGGGACGCGGCCGCTTCGGCGGTGACGCGGCCACGGGCCTCTTCGAGATCAAGCCGCTGGAGTTCCCGCCGTTTCAAAAGACCGAGGCCAGGGGAAGCCTGAGCGTCAAGTTCACGGAAACCGACCTGGATCTGAAAGTCGACGGGAGTTTCCTCCCGGGCGAGAACAGCTTCGATCTATCCTTCCACATTCCCTTCAGCGAAAACTCGCTGACCGGAGACGTCAAGGGGAGTTTTTCCAATCTTGACCTTCTGCTGCCCTGGAAGGGCGCCCGGGGGCGTTTGAATTATCTGGGCGAACTGAGGGGGCCCAAGGATTCGCCCGAGATCAAAGGATTTGTCGATTTCCAGGGCCCGGTGCTGCCTTTTCCGCAGTTCGCCCATGCCGTCACGGATTATTCGGGATCGGCCTTGATCCAGGGGGGGATGATATCGGTGCGGTCCTTCCAGGGCAAGCTGGGCGGAGGGGATGTCCGGGCTTCCGGGACGGTGACCATCGACATGGACGGAGTGAAATCCATCGATTTGAAAAGCGACGGGAAAGACATGCTCGTTTCCCCGCTGGAGAGAACCCGGGCCCTGGTGGACGGGTCGGCGACGCTCGTCATGGACAGCCGACGATTCGTGCTGGACGGCGATTTCCTCGTGAAAAAGCTGACCTGGCGCCGGGAGCTTTACGAGAAATTCGCGTTTTCTTCAGTGCCTTATTACCAGTTGACAAGGGAAAAAACCTTCTTTGATGACATGAACCTGAACCTGCACATACGGACGACGGGCGACGCCTGGATGGAGAATTCCCTCGGCCGCGCCCGCGGCCGGTTCGATCTGTCGGTCACGGGCAACGTGACCGCGCCCATCATGCTCGGCGCCATCGAGGTCTTGGGCGGCGATGTCTACTTCCAGGACCGGAAGTTCAGAGTGCTCAAGGGGCAGTTGAGCTTTTTCAATCCGACGACCGTCGAGCCGTACCTGGACTTCAAAGGCGAGACCTTCGTCAAGGACTACAGGGTGACGATCGCTTTGAGCGGCCTCGCCAGCAATGTCCGGCCGGAATTCAGCTCGTCCCCGCCCCTCCCCCCGGAGGATATCCTGGCGCTGCTGGCTCTCGGAGAATCCTTCAAGAGAACCTATTCGTACGACATGAGCACCCGGCTGAGCACCGCCTCGCTCCTGTCCTTCCAGATCGCCGACGAGGCTCAGAAAAGGGCCGAAGGGCTGTTCAGCCTGGCCAGATTCCGGATCGATCCTTTCGTCATGGGGACCTCGGCGGAAATGACGGCCCGCCTGACCGTGGGAAGAAAAATCTCGCGGAGCCTGTCCATCATGTACTCGACAAACCTGACGACCCAGCGGGAGGAAATCTCCCGGGTGGAATGGGAATTGAGCAATGATTTTTCCCTGGCCGGCATCCGGAACGAGTGGGGACGCCTCAGTTTCGACATCAAATGGCGGAAGAGATTTTGATATGATCCGCAGCAGAGGAATCGGAGCCATTGGCAGGCTTCCGGCCGCCGTTCTGGCCGCCTTCTTGCTTTTCGGACGATCTGCGCCGGCCCGCGGCTGGGATGAGGCGCCTTCTCCGGTCGTCGCCAAGGTCATCGTCCTGGTCGACGGCCGCGACGCAGACGCCCCGACGAGGGAGATGATCTCCGTCCGTGAGGGGGATCTCTTCTCCTTGAGGAAAGTCGACGCGGCCCTCAAGCAGATCCATCAAACGGGGTTGTTTTCGAACGTCCTGGTCTCAAGGAGCGGCGGCGGCGACGCCGTTGAATTGACCTTTGCTCTCAGCCGGCGTCTGATGACGCGCTCCGTCGTGGTTTCGGCCGACCAGTCGATTCCGCAGGACAAGATCCTCGACGGCCTGGAGTCGATCCGCAAGGGGACCTATTTTTCGGAAAACAGGATTCCCAAGGCCGTGGAAGAGGCCAAAAGCATCTTGAAACAGGAAGGTTTTTTCCACGCGGAAATCCTGGCCTCCCCCGAGAAAGATGAAGCAGCGTCGGCCGTCGATGTGCGGTTCAGGGTATCCTCCTGGAGGAAATATGACCTGGAGCGGATTGAGTTCCGGGGAAACCTGCTCGTTCCCGAGAGCGATCTCCGGAAGAAAATGCGGCTGGGAGAGGATGCGAATTATGTCCCGTCCCGGTTCGCCGCCGGCCTGGCGCGCCTCAGGTCTTTTTATAACGAGCTGGGATACCGGCGCGCGGAAGTGGAGCTGGATCAGGAAACGTTCAACGAATCCGGACGGAGCGTCGCCGTCGTCGTCCGGGTGAATCCCCGCGAACGGATCAATATCATTGTCCACGGATTCGATGTCCCGAAGTCGCTGCTGGCGCCCATCTGGGAAGAAAGGATTTTCGAGGAATGGGGGCTGGCCGAGGGTGAGACGCAGATCATGAACGACTTGAGAAAAAAGGGGCACGTATTCGCCACTCTCAAGTCCTCCATCGAACGGGACGAGAATGAAATCCGGGTCATTTATCATGTCCAGCCGGGAGATATCTGCCGGATTGAGGGGATTGCCTTCAAGGGAATCAGGGCTTTCACCGCCGACCGGCTCAAAAAAGAGACCGGGATCGGAGACAAGATTCCTTTGTTTGCCGTGGTGGACGGACAGCGGCTGTTCGAAATTCCCCGGGAGATCGAGTTCTTTTACGAGACTCAGGGATTCGCGGACGCGCGCGTGGATTTGAATCTCGACCGGCGGGGGAGCGCCGTCAAGGCGACGTTCTTCATCGAGGAAGGCCCTCAGCGGAAGATCGGGAGCATGGCTTTGAACGGAGTCCGTATGTTCCAGGCCGGCGAGATCGAACCCCAGCTTCTCTGCCGGCCGGGGGAACCGTACTTCCCGGCCAACATTCAGATCGATATCGAAAAAATCGCCGCGTTCTATCTGAACCACGGGGTCCGCGGGACACGGATTTCCCATCAGGTCGAGCCCGCGGGGGACAACCTGTTCTCGCTGGCGATCACGGTCGAGGAAGGCCAGAAAGTCCGCGTCGGCAGCATCATCATCGCCGGAAACAGGGTGACCAGGAAAAGCGTCATTCTCCGGGAGCTGAGGATCCGGCAAGGCGAGGACGCCGACCGGGAGCGGATTCTCGAAACCAAGCGCCGGCTTGAAAGGCTGGGGATATTTTCGGAGGTCAAGATTGACGAGATCTCGGTTTCGCCGGGAGTCATCAATCTGGTCATCGGCCTGATGGAGGGCGAAAGGAACTATATCGGCCTGGGGCTGGGCATGGAGACGAAGGCCGCTCCGCGGAACCTGGCCGTCTGGGACAATCCGATCGGTCCGCGTGGCACCGTCGAGTACATCCGCAGCAACCTCCTCGGCATGGCCTCGCAGCTGAGCCTCATCAGCCAGTTCAGCTTGATCGAAAAAAGAGCGGTCGTGTCCTGGGACCAGCCGTATTTTTTCAAGTTTCCTCTTCAGACGAATCTTTTGGCCTGGATCGAAGAGGAAGACCGGCAGAGTTTCGGATTCGACAGGAGAGGCGTAAGCCTGACCACGATGCGGAGCCTTTATCAGAACCTCGTCCTGCTGACGACGTTCAGCTATTCGAGAACCAAGCTGACTTTCTTGAAAATCGCGGAATCCCAGGTCGACCGGCCCCTTTTCCCGTATTCCACGACGCAGCTCTCCGGGAGCCTGATCCTCGACCGCCGGGACGATTCTTTCAATCCAGAGAGGGGCTATTTCGCGAGCGTGGTCGGCAATTGGGCTTACCCGCTCTTCAACGCCGAGTCGGATTTTTTGAAATTGTTTTTCAAGTTCCAGTATTTCTATCCCCTGGTCCGGCAGGTGAACCTCAGCGCCACCATGAGGGTCGGCTTGGGCCGCGGCAGAATTCCGATCCCGGAGCGTTTTTTTGCGGGGGGCAGCAATTCATTCCGCGGCGAGGAATATGATATGCTGGGACCCAAGGATCCCGTTTACGGCGAACCCGTGGGAGGCGTGGCCCTGTTTCTGATGAACCTGGAGATGAGCTTTCCGCTCCTGGAATCGGTGAAGAACCTGGCCGGGGCCGTTTTCTATGACCTGGGGAACGTTTTTTCCAAACGGAAGGACTTCAGCCTCCTCGGCCTCCGCGGGGCGCTCGGATTTG
>Ga0228535_1003432_pt1 | contig 11401 bp, 8 predicted proteins | sample SJ1metagenome_FD_168457 | JGI IMG/M metagenome (GOLD analysis project Ga0228535, IMG submission 168457) | Enriched culture of PCE-dechlorinating microbial communities from Ithaca, New York, USA - SJ1 | ecosystem: Engineered > Modeled > Simulated communities (microbial... > Unclassified | place... | reverse complement strand
CTTGAACCTGCAACCCCCGGTTTTGGAGACCGGTGCTCTGCCAATTGAGCCACGGACCTGCGCGCGAAAGGTATTCTACACTACTTCGTTTCCTTGTGCAAGGTATGTCCCTTGCACCACTTGCAAAACTTCTTCTTCTCCAGCTTTTTCTGCTGTTTTTTCTTGTTGACGGTCGTAACGTAGTTGCGCCGTTTACACTCGGTGCACTGGAGCCCTATCTGGTCTGCCATGGATTGTCGAACCTCTTCTCTGTATTATTAGTTGTCCAGGATCTCCGTGACTACGCCAGCGCCGACGGTCCTGCCGCCCTCGCGGACAGCAAAGCGCAGACCCTGGTCCATGGCGATCGGCTGGATCAGTTTTACCTCGAATGTAGCGTTGTCCCCGGGCATTACCATCTCTACTCCGTCGGGAAGCTTGATGTCGCCCGTCACATCCGTCGTCCTGAAGTAGAACTGCGGCTTGTATCCGCTGAAGAACGGCGTGTGTCGCCCGCCTTCCTCCTTCTTCAGTACGTAAACCTCGGACTTGAAGTGCTTGTGCGGCGTGATGCTGCCCGGCTTCGCAAGCACCTGACCACGCTCCACGTCGTCCTTGCCTACTCCCCGCAGAAGAACTCCCACGTTGTCCCCTGCCCTCGCGTCGTCAAGGATCTTCCTGAACATCTCAAGCGACGTGGCCACCGTCTTCTTGATGTCTTCCTGCATTCCGATAATAGCCACTTCGTCTCCGCCCTTGATGATACCGCGCTCTACCCTGCCCGTTACGACCGTACCGCGACCCGTGATCGTGAATACATCCTCGATGGGCATAAGGAAGGGCCTGTCCACTTCACGCACAGGCTCCGGTATGTAGCTGTCGCAGGCATCCATCAGCTCCCAGATCGACTTGCACCACTCGTTCTCCCGACCCATGTCTTCGCTCTCGAGCGCCTTCAGCGCCGATCCCCTTACGATCGGTACGTCGTCGCCGGGAAATTCGTACTTGTTCAGAAGGTCCCTGATCTCCATCTCCACCAGGTCGAGAAGTTCCGCGTCGTCCACCATGTCCACCTTGTTCATGTACACCACCAGCGCGGGCACGTTCACCTGACGGGCAAGCAGCACGTGCTCACGCGTCTGCGGCATAGGTCCGTCCGCCGCCGATACAACAAGGATCGCTCCGTCCATCTGCGCCGCCCCCGTGATCATGTTCTTGATGTAGTCAGCGTGTCCCGGGCAGTCGATGTGCGCGTAGTGACGCTTCTCCGTCTGGTATTCCACGTGCGCTATGTTGATCGTGATACCACGCTCACGCTCTTCCGGCGCCTTGTCGATCTGGTCGAAGGGCGTGAAATCCGCCCAGCCCGAAGAGGCCAGCGTCTTCGTTATCGCCGCCGTCAGCGTCGTCTTCCCATGGTCGATGTGACCGATCGTACCTATGTTCAGGTGCGGTTTCGTCCTGTCAAAATGCTGCTTCGCCATCTTGAAAAACCCTCCCGTCCCTTTGATTTCCTGCCCAGAAAGGGCATTCTGAGACACACCAAAAGAGACCCGTGACCGGCTTTTAACCGCCCGGATCTCTAGATTTCTGGAGCCGACTTCCGGACTCGAACCGGAGACCCCATCCTTACCATGGATGTGCTCTACCTACTGAGCTAAGTCGGCGGGATCGAAACGAATGGTGGGGGGAGGAGGATTTGAACCTCCGTAGACGGAGTCGGCAGATTTACAGTCTGCTGCCTTTGACCGCTCGGCCATCCCCCCACGTTATCGCTATTCACTGGAGCCGGCGATCCGACTTGAACGGACGACCTGCTGATTACAAGTCAGCTGCTCTACCAACTGAGCTACGCCGGCGTAACGCTCATGTATTATATCGTGCGAAAACGCGTTGTCAACTTGAGCCGGGTAAAAAAACCCTTCTTATCTGGATTATAATTATTGCGGAATTATGCCCGCGAGCTCATAACTTTCCTTCGGGAAGCCCGTAAGGGGGGTCAGGCTCCATGACCGTTCCCCAGATGATCGTTCTTGCAATAATCCTGGCCGCCATGGCTCTTTTCATGTGGGGCAAGTGGCGCCATGACATTATAGCAATGGGAGCTCTCCTGGCTTGCGTCTTCACGGGTCTTGTCCCGGGGGCTGAAGCCTTCGCAGGGTTCGGACACCCGGCCGTTGTAACAGTGGCCTGCGTACTTGTACTGAGTTACGGCTTGCAGATAACGGGAGCCGTAAATTTCCTCGCAGAAAGGGTCCTTCCCGATTCCGCGGGACCGGGCGTGAGTATTATGGCCATAACCACCCTCGGGGCGCTCCTTTCAGGATTTATGAACAACGTGGGGGCCCTTGCCCTCCTGATGCCCGTGGGACTGCAGATAGCGGAGAGGAACGACATGCCCCCAGGGAAGGTTCTCATGCCCCTGGCCTTCGGCTCCATACTTGGCGGCACCACCACACTTATTGGAACCCCTCCGAACCTGATAATCTCAGGCTTCCGTAGCCAGGCCGGTCTCGGTTCATTTGCAATGTTCGATTTCACACCTGTCGGGGCCACAACGGCATTCTTCGGAGTTCTGTTCATCGGCCTTATCGGCTGGCGTCTTGTCCCGGAGCGGAAACAGACAGGATCGGAAAGCTTTGAGACTGGGGCATATCTGAGCGAAGTCAGGGTCTCCGAGGGCAGCCCCGTGGTGGGCAAGCGTGTACGTGAGGTCGAGGACATGCTCGACGAGGCCGACGCCCAGGTCCTCGGGATGGTACGGGGCGACATGCATTTTTCGGCACCAAGCCAGACCTTGCTTCTCAGGGTCAACGATATTCTCGTCATAGAGGCCGAGCCTGAGGGGCTCTCCTCCTCGCTGTCCAAGCTAAAACTGAAGCTGGAGGAGGCGCTCACCCCGGAAGAGGCGGAAGAAACGGCAAGAAAAAAACGCGAGATCTGCGAAAGGTACAAACAGTCATGCCCGCCTCACCTGGAAGGAGAGAACGGAGAGGACAGCGGCGAAAAGAAGAAGAAGCGGGTCGAGGATTTCGTAGTGCGTGAGATGGTACCGGCCCCCGGATCCAATATCGAGGGTCTTTCGGCGACTGACCTGAGGCTTCGTACCCGCTTCGGCGTAAACCTGCTGGCCATATCCCGCAAGGGGTACAGATCCATAAGACGCCTCAGGACCACGCCGATACACGCCGGAGACGTACTTCTTATGCAGGGGACCCCGGAGGCTCTGTCAGACTTTGCCTCCCAGTACGACTGTCTTCCCCTGGCCGCCCGGGATATAAGGGTGCCCAGGAAGGGTGAGGTGTTCGCGGCATCCATTGTGATGGCCTTTTCGGTGGGGTTGGCTGCCTTCGGAATATTCCCGGCAGCAGTCGCGTTCGCAGCCGGAGCCCTGGCAATGGTCGTCCTGAGGATAGTACCCCTGCGCTCGGTCTACACCGCCGTTGACTGGCCCGTGGTCATACTCCTGGCGGCAATGCTCCCCGTAGCTGGCGCCATGGCATCAACCGGGGCGGCTGACCTGCTGGCAAGATTCCTGCTGGGGACCATGGCGCAGGGGCACGCCGTGGCTGCCCTTGTGGTGATCCTGGCATCGACGATGCTGCTCACTGATTTCATGAACAACGCCGCCACTGCGGCGGTAATGGCCCCAATATCCCTTAGCGTGGCGATGCAGCTGGGGGTGAACCCTGACACCTTCCTGATGGCCGTGGCTATAGGCGCTTCATGCGCCTTCCTGACCCCCATAGGACACCAGAACAACACCCTGATCCTTGGTCCGGGCGGATTCTCCTTCGGCGACTACTGGAGAATGGGACTGCCCACGGACATACTGGTTCTCCTGACAGCAACCCCCATGCTGCTGCTGGTGTGGCCCCTTTATTAAGGCTGACAGGATCAGACGACCTCTTTTGCGTTGTTTATGAAAGCCTTTATCCCTGCCTTCCTTGCATAAGGCTCTTCTTTGAAATTCCTGTAGCGATCCATAACCCCTTCGAGCGTTTCATCGGTCCCGAAGATCATGAATACCCAGTTGCGTCCGGGGAAAACGGCATCCCCCCAGTGGGTCTTGTTCCCCACGTTGTCCTTCCCCAGCACGTCGCGCCACACGGTGTACCCTTCAACACCGTTATTGTCGAGCACTCTTTCCATGAGCTCTTCGCCAATGCTTTCGTTGCATATTATCCACAGCATTTTCATGATCGTGCAGCCTCCCTGGCCTCGACGAATCTCGGTGTTTTTCTTATCTTTTCCTCAACTATGCTGTAAACCACGGGAACCAGAAGCATGGTAACCAGCATCGAAACGACCAGCCCGCCCATGACTGAAACAGCCAGTGGCCGCCATATCTCCGCACCCTGTCCCCTGCTTAAAGCCATGGGGAGCATGCCGAAGAAGGTCGTAAGCGTCGTCATGAAGGCCGGCCTGAGGCGCCGATGGCCTGCCTCGACTATGGCTTCCCTCAGCCTGGCCCCGCGAGCCCTTAGCAGGTTTATGTAATCGACCAGCACTATCGCAATATTGACCACGATACCCACGAGCATGATGATTCCCAGCAGCGCCTGCATCGAAATGTAAAGGCCTATGATGAGAAAGGCCAAGACAACTCCCGTCAGCGCAAAGGGGATGCTGAAGAGTATTACAAAGGGGTCAAGATAGGCCTCGTACAGCCCCGCCATTACCATGTAGACAAGAATGATCCCCAGCAGGACCAGGAGACCCATCTGCTGAAAGGCTTCCTGCTGTTCCCTTATCTCCCCGCCGAAGGAGACCCTTATCTCATCTGGTATCTCCAGGGATGCCACCATCCTTGTCGCGTCGACGGTTACCTCTCCAAGAGACCTTCCGTGTACATTGGCCCCGACGGTGATATATCTCTGCCTGTTCTTTCGCTCAATTTGAGGCGGCCCGACCTCGTCACTGAGCTGGGCCACCGAGGAGAGCCGGACCGGGAGCCCTCCGGCACCCGGCACGGTCAGCCTCGCGAAAATGTCCCTGCTGTTCCTCTGTTCCTCACGCAGCCTGAGCCTGATGGGAAAGTCGTCCTCACCTTCCCAGAAGGATTCGCTGGTCTTGTAGCCTGCGAAATAGATCCTGGCCGTCCGGGAGATGGACGAGGTACTTACCCCCAGGAAAGAGGCCTTCTCCCTGTCGGGTTCGACCCATAGTTCCGGCCTGTCCTGCCTGCGGCTTATTGAAATATCAGCCGTTCCTGGAATTTCGGCAAGCCCCGAGGAGATCATCTCCGCCACCTGTGTCACCTGCTGCAGGTCGTCACCGTAGATCTCGATATCCAGTGGCTTGGTACCCAGGAACATGGCCTTGATGGGCGAGCTCACAAAGACCGTCATATCTTCTATGCCCGGCTTTGTGCGGATCCAGTTCCGTATCTCGTTGGCTATCTCGAAAGCAGTCCGGTCCCTCTTGTTCTTGTCAACAAGCTTGATGCCCAGGCTCCCGATGTTGGGACCTGCCTGCTGGCCCACGGCAACAGTAAAACCCTCCTCATCCATTCCGTCCATACCGAAAACGATCTTTGCCTCAGGTATCGTATCCATGCAGTAGGAAACTATCTCCCTGAGGAGTTCATCGGTCTTTTCGAGCCTTGTCCCCTCGGGGAGGGTGAAAGAAATGGAAATGTCCCCCGTATCCGGATCGGGTGTAAGTTCCGTCCCGATATTCCTGAAACCTATGAACGTCATCACTAACAGGAGAAGCGACAGTGCTATTACCTTCTTCCTGTTCCCGAGGGCCCATTCGAGCATGGATGAATAGGAATCCTCCATCCATGAGAAAAATCTTTCTGTATACTGGTGGATCCTGAGCTTTCCGGGTTCCCTTCCGAAGAACTTGCTCCCCATCATGGGAATGAAGGTAAGGCTGACGAAAAGCGAGGCGCTTACGGCGATCACCATGACCACCGTCAGTGCAGAGAAGAACACGCCCACCAATCCTGAAAGGAAAGCCAGGGGGAGAAGCACAACGATGGTCGTCAGGGTCGAAGCGAACAATGCCGAGCCTATCTCGCTGGCGCCCAGGACCGCCGCTATCCGTCGCCGGCTGCCCTGCTCTATGTGGTAGATGATCTGGTCGGTGGCCACGATGGCGTTGTCGACCACCATCCCGCTCGCCATGGCAAGAGCGGAAAGGGTAAAAATGTTGATGGTGTAGTCGAGGCGCCCCATTGCGATAAAGGTTATTATCAGGGAGAAAGGGATTGCACCTGCTACTATCAGGGAGGCGCGGAATCTTTTAAGGAACGCCCAGGTCACCAGGAATACCAGGATGATGCCTGCTATAAGGGAAGTCCCAAGGTTTGAGATGGCGTTCATTATGAAGTCAGCGGTATTCATGACCACCTCGTACTCAACGTCAGAGGGGAAACTTCCCTCCTTCAGTTCGGCGAGTCTCTCAAGGATCAGCCTTGAAACCTCTATCGTATTGGCGTCGCTGTTCTTCATAATTATAAGTACCACGGAGGCCTTGTCCCCCTGCCAACCGTTCATTGTCAGTTCCTTGTAACCGTCTTTGACCTCGGCAACATCTCCAAGCTTGATCGGGTTCCCGCCCTGGATCCCTATTACAGTGTTCCTAATCTCCTCCACCGACGAGAACCTTCCCGGAACGCGAATGAAATACTCAGTACTGCCCTCTTTCAGGGATCCGGCGGGAACGTTGAGGTTCTCCCTCTCAAGGACACCGGCAATAACGTCGGCCGGTATCCTGTAGGCCTCCAGCCTGTCGGTATCCAGGAGTACCTGTATCTCCCTTTCCATGCCTCCGAAGACCAGGACCTGCCCCACCCCCGGAACCCTGGACAGCTCTTCGACCACGCTCTTGTTGATGTAATGCGAAAGTCCCTGGTAGGACCTTTCGGCCGTCATGGTGACCTCTATGACGGGGACTGTCCCGGAAGTGATCCTCAGAACTACGGATTCATCAGCATCCGAAGGCAGTTCCCTCTTTGCGAAGTTCACGGCGTCCCTTACATCACCGGCACGAACGTTAAGATCAACGCCCCATTTGAACTTGACCGAAACTACTGAAACGTTGTCTATCGACTTGGAGATGATATCGTCTACCCCTTCAAGCATGGACAGGCTGTTCTCCATGACCTTTGTGATCCTCTGTTCCACGTCGCTGGCAGAGGCCCCGGGCCATGGCGTGATCACGGTCATGACAGGAGGTTCGATCCTGGGAAGAAGGTCGAGCTGCAGATTCAGAAAGGATATGGACCCTATGATCAGGACTGCAAGAAAGACCATCAGGGTCATTATCGGTCTTTTGACGGAGATCTCCGGAAGCTTCACCTGCGGTACACCTCGATCCTGGTACCATCCCGGACACTCCTGGACCTGGTAGTGATGACCTCCTCTTCAGGGGAGAGTCCCTCGGTGATCTCTACAAATCCGCCCTGCTCGACACCTGTCCCGATGATCCGCAGAACGGCAATTTCGCCTTCCACAACGTAACAGACGCTCTCTCCGGTCCCTGCAAGCCTGCTGACGGCTTCACGCGGGAGCACCGCGGCCTTCCTTTCGCCGGCGGTTATCCTTGACCTTGCGAACATTCCAGGGAGCACCAGACCTTCGGAGGGAAGGGTAACCTCAATTTTTGCCGTTCGGGTAACGGGGTCTATCACGGGAGAAACGCTGGATATCTCTGCCTCGAAATCCCTCCCGGGAACTGCATCGACGGAAAGGATAACCTTGTGTCCCGATCGGACGGCATGGTAATTTCGCTCTGGTATAGAGCCCACAGCCTTGACTTTCTCCTGCCTGAATATCAGAAAGGCAGGACCCTGGGGAGCCGTGTCACCGGGATCGATAAAACGCCTTGCTATGATCCCTTCCGCAGGAGCTGTTATGGTGTGGTATCCGCTCATGATCCTTGCCTGTTCCCAGGCGGACCTGGCCTGCATGTAACGTGCCATTGCCTGGTCAGCCACCTGGCGGCTTACGACCTCTTCCTCGTAAAGGGCCTGGTAACGCTTGTTGTCGGCAGCAGCGGTCTCGTAAAAGGTCCTGGCCTCTTCGAGCTGCTGCCGGATAATACTGGTGTCGAGAGAAGCCAGGGGCTGTCCCCTCTTGACATTGTCTCCCTCGGATACAAAGACCTCGAGGACGGTCCTGCCCGGCACCTTTGGAACCACGGCGGACTGCTCTTCCGGCTCAATAGTGGCAGAGAACTCCACAACCTCGGAAAGATCGATCTCCTTCAGGGTGACAACCTCAACCCTTACTGTCTCCTCTTCCGGGACCCGGCTTCCAACCTGTTTCTGCTGGTATCCCCTGAAAAGGATAAGTCCCGCAAAAACCGCAATGACCACCAGTAAAACCAATGTTTTTTTCATCCTGATCACCTGTCATCCCCGGGGGTATGTATAGTTTTCTCTCCTATGGCGAAATTCATATCCTCATAGGCCTGCATCGCATCGTAAACAGCATCCACCTGCTGGGTTCTGGCGGCGGAAAGTGCCGTCCTGGCATCCAGTACATCGATATTGGTGCCCACCTGTGCCGAGTACCTCGCCACCGCCATGCGGTAGTCCTCCTCCGCCAGTGCGACCTGGGAGCGGGCCACTTCCAGACGCTGCTGAGCGGAACGAAGATCCAAAGAGGCCACAGATATCTCCAGGTCCACCTGACGCTTCATATCCTCCATGCGCTGTATAAGTTCTTCCGCAACTGCCAGGGCCTCGTCTCTCCGGGCTTTGGCCTTTCCCCCGTCGTAGAGCTTCCATTCCGCAACGATGGATATTTTCCAGTCGTCCATGGCATCGGGGTAGAAGGTCTGCCCCACCGAGTAGGCATCGCCCTGCAGGTATACCGATGGCCCCCTCTCTCCCATAGCCGCAGCCGCGAGAGACCGGGCGGAACGTTCGGAGAACGCCAGGGCCCTGAACTCCGGACGGCTTGCGATGGCTTTTGTGACCGGATCCGCCGGGATATCCATTTCCCGTGGCTCAGATTCGGGGCCTGGAAGGCTGTATCTGCCTCTTACAGATGTCCCGATAGCTCTTTCAAGCGCGCTGAAGGCCACCTCTGTTCCGCTCGTGGCCTTTATCAGATCCAGTTCCGCATCGGATAGGGCCACCTCGGCCCTCAACAGTTCGTTCTTTGCCACAATGCCGTTCCTGTAGAGGGCTTCTACCTGCTTCCTGTGTTCCCGCACAAGCGAGAGAGCCTCCTCTGCAACGGCTGCCCTGGCCCTGGTCCTCTGCAGCCCGTAGAAAGCGCTCCTGGCGGCATGAGACACCCCCTGTAAGGTCCTTTCGGATTCTGCCCGGGCTGCGTCGGCTGCCAGTTGACTCGCACGAATGTTGTTCTCTACGGCCCCGCTGCTGTAGACAAGCCATGAGAGCGATAGGGCTGTCCTCCAGGTCTCGCGGAAACCCCCCATGGCAAATCCCTCCAGGCCAGGAATATTGGTCACCAGGGGGTAGTTAGGTTCCCTGAAAGTCTCCTGGTAAAGAACTGAGGCCGAAAGGACGGGGGCCTTCCCCGAGGAAGCTGCCCTGATCCTTGCCTTTGCCTGTTCCACCCTCTTTTCGGCTATCGCGGCCTGGGGGTTGTTCTCAAGGGCAAGAAAGACCACTAGGTCCTCCGTCAGGACTGGTTCGTTATCCGCCCATGCCCTTCGTCCCAGTGCTATCACCAGAAGTGATACCATAACAAAAACGATCGCCAGAAATTTCCTTTTTAGCGTCATTTCAAACCCTCACTTTTAAAATCGAAACGGTTTATGGCGAACCGCCAGCACTCTTTCGCCGAATCAAGATCCAGATTGAAACCCATTTCCATTATTATTCCGTGCATCAGGAAGCGAAGGGTCATAAGGACCCTATCGTAGAGATCCCTGGTCTTTGTGTTGCGGAATGCGGGGATGGCCTTCCGGGCAACGGGCCAGAGTTTTTCCTGAATTGAACCCAGCAGGTCTCCTGCAATATCCGAGAGCTCTCTGCCCTCTTCTCCGCCCCTCAATCTTTCGATGAAAAGAGTAAAGAAGAGCAGGCGCATCTCGGGATCGTTCCAGAGCATATCGATAATTCTCTCACCCCGGAGTGTTACAAAAGCGGCAACATCTTCTTCCGTGCCATAGGGGACTTCGACATAGTTCCGGATGATACTTTCGACCTCTTCTTTCAGTACTGCCCCGAAAAGTTCACCCTTGCTCCTGAAATGCCAGTAGAGAGCCCCCTTGCTGAGGCCGGTGTCCTTTATCAGGGAATCCATGCTGGTCCCGTGAAATCCCTTCCTTGCGAAGTGGCTCCGGGCTACCTGCATAATTTTCTCTCTTGTTTCTCCAGGATCTGCCATACTTTTCTCCTCCAGACCGGTCAGTCGGTTAGAGCACGGGAGACTCTATCACAGACCGACCGGTCTGTCAATAATACCGTGACTCGTGTGTGTTCGTTACTCGTACCCTCTCGCTGCGCTCGGGGCACCTTGTCCCGATTTACGAGTTACGAGTTACGAGTTACGGCCTTTCTTACCCTACCCCCAGAACGTGGCGGGCGATCTCGAAGTAGACCAGGAGACCGACCACGTCGACGGTGGTGGTTATGAAGGGACCGGACATGACGGCGGGGTCTATCCGGAGCGCCCTTGCTATCACAGGCAACGCGACCCCTGCAAGATTCCCCAGCATCACTACAGCGACCAGGGCAATAGCGACGACCATGGCCACGCTAGGTCCAGTGTCTAGCATGTAGGCCCTGACTATGGCCAGAAGTCCCAGCGGTATCCCCAGGAGCAGTCCGGTCATGATCTCCCTGAAGAATATGTGCCCCAGGTTCTTCCACTCGATATCCCCCAGGGTCATCCCGCGGATCATGAGTGTGGCCGACTGCATGCCCGCATTGCCTCCCGTTCCTATAAGAAGAGGGATGAAAAAGGTCAGGGCGACCACGCTTTCTATCGTAAGGGAGTATTTCTTAAGAACAGAGGAGCTGATGGCCTGGGCCATTATGCAGATCACGAGCCAGAGAAGCCTCTTCCTTGCGAGGGTGAAGACGCCCGTGTCGAGGTACTTCTCATCGATGGGCTGGATACCGGCCATGAGCTCAAAGTCCTCGGTGGCCTCCTCTTCCACTATGTCAAGTACGTCGTCAAAGGTCACGATCCCCACAAGGCGTTCCTCAAGGTCGACCACCGGGATGACATGAAGGTCGTATCGCGACATCACCCTCGCCAGCTCCTCCTGGTCCGTCGTCGTCCTGACATGGACCGGGTCCTCGTCCATCAGGTCCGATATGAGCGTATCGGGCTGGGCAAGGATTATGTCCTCAAGGTCCACCACTCCCTTGAGGTGACGCTCCCTGTCCATGACAAAACAGGTGTATATGGTCTCCTTGCTCCTCGCTTCCCTCCGGATGTGCTGCAACGCCTCCACTACCGTCATCGAAGCCTTCAACCCTATG
>Ga0228535_1003431_pt1 | contig 11405 bp, 8 predicted proteins | sample SJ1metagenome_FD_168457 | JGI IMG/M metagenome (GOLD analysis project Ga0228535, IMG submission 168457) | Enriched culture of PCE-dechlorinating microbial communities from Ithaca, New York, USA - SJ1 | ecosystem: Engineered > Modeled > Simulated communities (microbial... > Unclassified | place... | reverse complement strand
TCCCATCATCACGAGGATCATTTCGATGCGGAGAGTGTTGGCAGGTTTATGCTCAACAATAAAAAAACCTTCCTCGTCTCGTCAGCAAAGGTTATCAGCTTAATCCGAAGCAGGATCCCCGGCGGGAGCAGGGAAAACCTCCTGGAACTGCAGTTGCCACGGCACAGCTCTAAAAGGCTGGACCTTCACGGGATAAACATTCTAGCCGTTTCGTTGAACCACGACGGGAAGATGTTTAACCATGTCGAAAACTACGCCTTTCTTATCGAAGGAAGCCGGAAGATCATGCACACCGGGGATGCCGGGGCGACCCGGGAAAACTATGCCGGCTTGAATCTGGCCGATCAGGGGATCGACTTGCTCTTGGCGCCGTTTCCCTATATCGGGCTTATCACGGCGCGGCAGGTGCTCAAGGAATATATCAGGCCGCGCAAGACGGCGCTCCTCCATTTGCCCCGCGAAGACCGCGATCTCGACGGTTGGATCAAGGCGACGAAAAAAAGCTATCAGAGCGTTGCGGCTGTTTTTGGTGAGGCGGTCTTTTTGGAAGAGATCGGAGCGGTCCTTAACCTCTAAACATTGACTTCATATATTATTTTTTATATAATTTCACGGGAAGTATGAGGAGGTTGGCTTTTTATGCAGGAAAGGTATAACTTCAGCGGATTGGAAAATAAGTGGCAGAAGCGCTGGGAAGAACAGCGCCTCTACAAGGTCGGCGAAGACGAGACAAAGCCCAAATACTATTGTCTGGAGATGTTCCCCTATCCTTCCGGCAACCTGCATATGGGTCATGTACGGAACTATTCGATCGGCGACGTAGTGGCGCGGTTTAAGACGATGAGGGGATACAATGTCCTGCACCCGATGGGCTGGGATTCCTTCGGTCTGCCTGCCGAGAATGCGGCCATCAAAAACGGCATACCTCCGGCCAAATGGACCCTGGCCAACATCGAGAACATGAAGATACAGCTGAAATCAATGGGAATCAGCTATGACTGGGACAGGGAGCTGGCCACTTGCCTGCCCGCTTATTACAAATGGACGCAATGGCTTTTCCTGCAGTTATATAAAAACGGGCTGGCCTATAAGAAAAAGGCGCATGTCAACTGGTGCCCGAGTTGTGCGACCGTGCTTGCCAACGAACAGGTCGTCGACGGCGCCTGTGAGCGGTGCGACACTGTTGTCGAGAAAAAAGCCCTCGAGCAGTGGTTTTTCCGGATCACCGCTTATGCCCAGGAGCTTTTGGACAGCCTGGTTGAGCTGCCCGGCTGGCCGAATAAGGTTAAAACGATGCAGGATAATTGGATTGGGCGCAGCGAAGGGGCGGAGATCTATTTTACCGTTGAAAAAACCGGAGATAGGATCCCGGTTTACACAACCCGTCAGGACACGGTCTTTGGCGTTACCTATCTGGTTCTGGCGCCTGAGCACCCTTTGGTCGAAAAGCTCATCAGCGGCACGATTTATGAAAAACCGGTCCGGGAATTTGTGAAAAATGTCCAACAGATGACCGAGATCGACCGGACCTCGACAGAGACCGAAAAGGAAGGCATGTTCATCGGTTCCTATGTGCTCAATCCTTTAAATAATGAGAAGGTGCCCATTTGGGTCGCCAACTATGTGCTTTTTGAATACGGAACCGGGGCGGTTATGGGTGTGCCGGCCCATGATGAGAGGGATTTTGCCTTTGCCCGGAAGTATAATTTACCAATCCGCATTGTCATCAAGCCCCGTGATTCCGAACTGATACCCGAGGAGATGACGAATGCATACAGCGAAGAAGGTGTTATGGTCAACTCCGGTGATTTCAACGGGCTTCCGAACGAAGAGGGTTTGGCGAAGATTGCCGCTCATCTGGAAGCCAGCGGAAAGGGCAGGATCAAGATCAATTATCGTCTCAGGGATTGGCTTATTTCGCGCCAGCGCTTCTGGGGCGCGCCGATTCCGGTAATTTACTGCGAGAAGTGCGGCGCTCTTCCCGTTCCGGAGGAGAACCTGCCGGTTATATTGCCTCCCGATGTGGAGTTTAAGCCTACCGGGGAATCTCCGCTCAACTATATACCGGAGTTTTTGAACACCACCTGCCATCAATGCGGCGGGCCGGCCCGCCGTGAAACGGATACGATGGATACCTTTGTTTGCTCCTCCTGGTATTTCCTGCGGTACACCGATCCGCAAAACAGCCGGGAGGCCTTCGGACGCGAGAAGGTCGACTACTGGATGAATGTCGATCAGTATATCGGCGGTGTTGAGCATGCTATCCTCCACCTGATGTATGCCCGCTTCTTTACCAAGGCGCTGGCCGACTTTGGCCTGGTTGGAGTCAGGGAACCGTTCCGCAACCTGCTGACGCAAGGTATGGTGCTGAAGGACGGTTCGAAGATGTCCAAGTCGAAGGGTAATGTAGTCAGCCCCGAGGAGATCATCAAAAAATATGGGGCTGATACCGCCCGGCTCTTTATTCTCTTTGCCGCTCCGCCCGAGCGCGACCTGGAATGGAGCGACCAGGGGGTCGAGGGTTCCTACCGTTTCTTAAACAGGGTCTGGCGGCTTGTCTATAACTATGTGAACGGCGATACGCCGCACCAGCCGGCTGATGATGAACTGACCAGGGCCGATAAAGATTTGCGCCGGCTGCTCCACGCAACGATCAAAAAGGTTACCGACGATATTGAGCAGAGGTTCAATTTCAATACGGCCATCAGCGCGATCATGGAATTGGTCAACGGGTTGTATCTCTACCGGGAAAAAGAGGATCAGAATATGACCCTCGTCCGGGAGACCCTGGATAACCTCATTATTATGCTGGCGCCTTTTGCGCCGCATTTTGCCGAAGAGCTGTGGCAGGCGCTGGGACATCAGGACAGCGTTCATCTGATGCCCTGGCCTGAATACAACCGGGAGGCGCTGGCCGCGGAGGAGATCGAGGTTGTCTTGCAGATCAACGGTAAGGTTAGGGACAGGATCATGGTCGGAGCCGGGCTTTCCAATGAAGAATTGAAGGAAGCGGTCATGTCCATCGAAAAAGCCAAGGCTGCCGTTGCCGGCAAAGAGGTCCTTAAGGTGATCACGGTTCCGGGTAAGCTGGTCAATATTGTGGTGAAGTAAAGAGTCTTCTTTTCTTTTGCTATATAGAGCAAAGCAGGCTGCGAGATTTTAAACTCACAGCCTGCTTTATCGTTTAAATATATTCTATTTCCCCAGCAGGTTATACAGCACCTGCGCCATTTCCGCGCGGGTGGTGGCGCCGGTCGGGAGGAGCATTCCGTTGCTGCCGCCGACTGTGCCGGTTTCCACTAAAAGGCTCATAGCTTCCTGCGCCCAGGGCGCGACCTGCCCGGCGTCGGAAAAATCCGGGAGCGTCTTACCGGAGCTTCCCTGCGGAAGCTGGCCGATGGCCTTCAGCGCGTTGCACAGGAGCGTGAACATTTCCTGCCTCGTAATCTGCGCCGCCGGCGCGTATGTGTTATTGCCGACACCCGCAGTTATACCGAGACGTTTCGCCGCCGCTAGGTAACCTGTGTGGTATGTATTTCCGGCGTCGGAGAAGTTGTTGGCCGGGTTCGCGTCCGGCGACAGGCGGTAAGCGCGCATCATAAGCACGAGGCAGTCGGCTCTCGTGAGCTTGTCGTCCGGCGAGAACGTTGTCGCTGACGTGCCGCTTGTAATACCGCGCGCCGCGATGAAGGTTACAGCCTTATTAAACCATGCGCTGCCCGGCACATCCGCGAAGCTAACAGACTTGTACCCAACGGCGTAGAGACTAAAGTGCGTCGTCGAGAACACGACCTTGCCGCTTGCCGCGTCATATCTTCCGTTCGGAACAGTTTGGACATTTCCGGCTCCGTCTATGTACCACACGACAATACTTTCGGTCTTCATCCGGATTATCTCTTCTTTTTGCGGCCATTCCTTTCTCGAGCTGACAGATATGGTCTTCATAGATATCGCAAAAATGCGAGGTGAGAAAATACTCCAGACGGTTTTGCTTCTTGCGGCAGTCGTCAATATACTGCCCCAGTGAACGAAGCGGAACGCCCATCATGTAGTTCGCAGTAATCGTAAAGGCGATGGCATAGCTTCCGTACAGGGAAGCTCCTCCTTTTTCGCCTTCCTCAATGGACTTTGCAAGACAGCCGACCGTACTTTCCAGCGGATTGACACAATGATGGGCAAGAGAACCGAGGATGCAATAGGCGGCGGATTTTAACGAAGCGTTTTCGCAGCCGTCGATGAGCGCAAGTGTGGCCGCCAGGAGGCTCTTACCTTTTTTATGATCTTTCAGGATGTGAAAAACGGTATAGGAGTAAGCCGCATAAGCTATGGGCGCATAATCGGAATTCCCGTGCCGCGCGGAAAGAACCGCCAGTTTTAAGGCGATCATTGCGGCCATCTTGTCACTCCTGCGCTCGGCTGCGGGAGCCATGATCGTCATGGTATCAAGGATGCACAGAAGCCTTTGATCCGTTATAGCCGGAGCGGCTTCAAGCCGGCTGATTTTCCCGATGCTGAACAATAATCTGCTTTTAAGCAAATCGAGGATCAGATAGTTCGTATTGAGGTTGAATTTCAAGTGGGCAAGTATTTGAATCCCCAGCTCTATTACCTTTTCAAAATCGCCGTTGCACGCGCAGAGGTTTATGTACTTTCGTTTGATCCTGATTTGGTTTTCGGTTTCAGGGTATTTTTCGAGCAGCGTCTCAAAGCCTTTTTCCGCTTCCTTTGTCTGTCCGCAGACAAACCGGCATTCCGAAAGCCCCAGACGGGCATACATCTCAAAGTCGCTTTTTCCCTCCGGCTCAGAGCCGGAAAGAAGCTCGGCGCACCGTTCAAAGAATTCCAGCGCCTGTTCTGCCGCACCTCCCTGTTTCGCGGTAACCCCAGCTTGGTACAGCTCCTGGATCCATAGTTTTGTCTTGCTCCCCATGAGCAAAGGCAAGCCGGACCTTAAAAGATGCATGGCTATATTAAGCTCGCTGCCGGTCGCTGCTGCGATATTGGCCGATGTCTTCGTAGGAGAGTCCGCCAAGCTTAATTTGTATATCGTCGCCCTCCGGCAGCTTTGCCGGATTTAAGCCTGCCCCGCCGGCGCCGTCTTCCCGCCAGGCCAGCACAAGATGGAGATTCAGATATTCGTAATCCTGGCAGATCGTTTCGATAATATTCAAGGAGAGGGTGTCAGCCCATTGCAGGTCGTCAATAAATATAATCAAAGGAAACAGCACCTAGGAAACGGTCGTTAAAAACTGATAGAGCGCTTTCCTGATCCTGTACTTGCGCTGCTCCAGATTGTCCGTATGAATAGGCTTACGCGTTTCAAAAAGGATTTGTGCGTAAGGGCAGACAGACAGGATGAATCTTGTGTCGTCGCCCAGCTTTCGGTTCAGCTCGTGTTTAATATTATTCAGAGCTTCTGCAGGCAGGGTAAGGATATGTCTTGCCAACTGCTCGATTATTTCCGAAAAAGCGATGAGCGGGTTTTTTTCATACTGCCTGAATTTGCCGTGAACGTAGGTCGCGCTCCCGCCGGCAAACAACCCTGCCGCCTGCTCAACAAAAAAACTCTTGCCGATACCCGGCTGTCCGGAAACTGTCGTTAGCCCCATGCCGCCTTCCAGCACGCGGTCGAATTGTTTTTTGAACGTTTCAATCTCCAGGCTGCGGCCAACCATTGTTTTGTTAATTTGCTCTTCGAGCATGTCGTTGGTTATAGCCAAAGGCGTTGTTCCTCCTTTTGCCAAAATTCAGATTGACAGATTAGTCTGAAATATCAACATGCTTTGCCTAATCAGTATACGAAAAATTTTAACAATCATCAAGAAGCGCAGCACGCCGACGTAATTAATGCCGTAATGCCGTGATGCTGCAAATTCTGCGCTTATACAAGCAGATCAGACAGCGTCCTGCTGAATTTTTCGATGGTGTAGGGTTTGGGGATAACGCCGCAGAAGCCGTAATCCCTATAATTGGCCATGATCGGGTCTGTCGAGTAGCCGCTCGAGACAATGGCTTTGATGCCGGGATTGAGTTCGCGCAAGAGTTTGATGGTGCTTTCTCCACCCTGGCCGCCGGGCGCGGTCAGGTCCATAATGACCAGATCGAAAGGATTGTTTTTTATGAGGCGATTTTTATAGAGCTCAACAGCGTCGGGGCCCGACCCGGTCAAGGCAACTTCAAACCCCAAGTGGTTCAGCATTTTTCCGGCCATTGTCCGGATACTTTCGTTATCATCCAGGAAAAGGACGCGGCCTTTTCTGTAAATGAGGCTGTCCGGGGTTTCCGCCGTTAGTGAAACATCCTCCAGCAGGGCAGGCAAATAAATATGGAAGGTCGTGCCTTTGCCCGGCAGCGATTTTACACGGACGTGACCTCCGTGTCTTTTGACGATCGAATAGGAGGCGGCAAGACCCAACCCGTGGCCCCCATGTCTCGTGGAAAAATAGGGATCAAAAACCTTGGATAAATGATCGCTCGGGATTCCCATACCCTCATCTCTGACCGAGATTCTGATATACTTGCCTGGTTTAACAAAAAATTGGTCCTTGCGTGTTACGCTGACGTTTTTGCAGCTTATATAAATGGTGCCTCCGTGCGGCATGGCCTGGCAGGCATTAATAACCAGGTTGTAGAGGACTTGGCTGAATTGGCCTTTGTCAACTTCTACGTTCCAAAGATTCTCCTGGATTGCAAAAGCGCAGGAGACGTTCGTACCGCTTAAGGCAAAACCGGCGGAGTCGCTGAGCAGCTCAGCGATGGAAACGGCTTCCTTAATGGGCGCACCGCCTTTGGAAAAGGTCAGCAGTTGATCGGTCAAATGCTTGGAGTTACAGGCCGCGTTCTCTATTTCCGATAAGAGGGTGCGTGCCTTTTCTTCGCCAGAGAGGGCTCTTTTCAGCAACGAAGCATTGCCGAGGATAACAGTCAGGAGATTGTTGAAATCGTGGGCCAGACCGCCGGCCAGGATACCAAGAGCTTCGAGTTTCCCGGCTTTGATGCTTTCGTCCTCCATCTTTTTGCGGATCGTGATGTCGCGGATGGACTCAATTGCCCCGACCACGCTGCCATCGGCTGCATACAGAGGCGTCGCCTTGCACCAGACCAGGGAATCGGGCAGAGCCAGCACGGAACTCTCGGCTTCGAGGACGTCGTTGATACCATTGAGCTGGCTGTACCTTTTCTCATATTCCGCCGAGCGGTGCAAAACCAGGTCGATGAGGATCGGTTCCCGCTTGCCGTAGAAGGGCAGGGCATACTCATAATTGTCTTTGCCGAGCATATCGCGAGCCGGGATGCCGGTCATTTTCTCGATGGCATTGTTCCAGGTAGTTACTCTGCCCTGTAAATCGATGGAGAAAGTGGCATCGGGCAGAAAATCAATGATGTCCGCCAGGCGCTGGCGAGATTCGCTGAGCATTGCTTCGTAGCGCCGATATTTTTCGCCGAGGTGACCGGCGATATAGGCGACAAGAAAAAACATCAGAGAACGCAGCACATCCTCGAAAAGGGCCGGCCGGAAGATCAGGTAGTCGGGAATAAGCAGAAGCAAAGAAAAAAAGAAGGCTATAAGCAAGCTGTATTTTCCCCGGCGGCAGCCGGTCAGTATTATGGGAATATAGAGAAAATGCGTAAAAACCGTGTTGACGTGCAAGATGTATTTGGCGAAGAAAACCAAGAATACCGAAAAAAGGATCGAAAAAAAGGTCGCATAATCGATTAAAGGGATAGAGCCCAGGATTCGGCTCTTCGCCGTCTTGCTGCCGGTTATTGTTAGCAATGACACCACCTCCGCCCATAAATAAATAGCCGGATCTTTAGGAAATGTCCTGACGGTCCAGCCCGGAAATGAAACAGCGCCGGGAGTTCAAAAAACCCCGGCGATATTCTTTTGCGTTTTTATGTCCAGCTTGGGATCAGGCGCGATGCTCTTGATATAAGCGACAGCTTTGTCGAGAGTAACAACCGGCAGACTGCGATCGGAGATGGACACGCCTTGCTGCAGAAAGACCACCAGCGGATGTACGCCGGCTTCAAGCTGTCGGTCGGTCAGTATTCCTTTAACCCCTTCGACTTTTTCGGCCAGCGTCAAGAGCGGGTTGTATATCGTCTTTTCGACCTCGCCGCGTTTGCTTTTACGGGTTACGGTCCATTCTTGATCGGTTGGGGATACGGTGATTCGGCCTGTTTCGCTGCGGATTTCCAGGAGAAATACACCGTTGGGGCCAACGATGATATAGTCGATCTCCCAACGGGCCTTGTTTTTAGCAGCGATTTTTACGCCTGTCAAGAGCAGGTAGTCGTCGCTGAGTTTGTCTAAGGCTGCTGAAACAACGGGATGCCACGGTTTGGCTCCGGCGCTGAGCAGTTCGTTTTCGCGCCGGAAAAAACGCAGGATCATAAACATTACTACTATGGCGGCCAGATAAACATAGGGCGTCATCGGTCCCATAAAGCTGCCGCTGCCGCGCAGCCGCGCGACCACCAATCCGAAGACGATGCCCACACCGCCGTAAATGAGAAAAGGCAGGATGACTGATTTTTTGGATTTCCCGGCAGCCGACATCGAACGAAACTCTCTGACCAAGAAAAAACCCCCTTATACTAGTGCGTAAACGAGATCATAACAGGAAATTCCAGACTATATTTATATGTTTGCAATAAAAGCCCATTTCTATTATCTAATTTTCTCGGTGAACCGGATAAATCCTGCCGGCAAAGCGAATAATGCTAAAAAGAAATGTCTTTCCGGGAGCAGCCTGAACTGTAATCTGGGGATAAAACTGTGGATGGTGTTGATAATATTCATAAAATTATACAAATGGGAGCAATATATGTCCAATTTCTTGTCACAAGATGGGAATAATTAGATAAAATGATAAGAAATAGCAGGAAAAACCCGCCAAATGCCGAAATATGGAATATATAACAAATAATGGTCGGGAGGAATAAACAATGGAGAGGGTTTCCTTGAAGGTTCAAGCTGTTATTCTGGCGGTGCTGGGAATTGTAATCTTTTTCGGCGGCGTCAGGTATCATCAAGCGCGCCTCGCCGCAGTTAGATTGGAGACTGCAGCGGGCATAGAGGAGAAAGAGGCGCAAAAAGCCCAGACGGAGAAAGAGCCGCGCTTGTTTTGCGTGCACGTTGTGGGGGCCGTGAAAAATGCCGGCGTATATACGCTCGACGAGAGCAAGCGCGTCCGCGATGCCGTGGAGATGGCAGAACCTTTGGCTGCGGCGGATTTGAGCCAAATTAACCTGGCTTTGCCTTTAGAAGACGGCAAACAGATCTACATACCGTCAAAAGGGGAAAAGAAGAGGGAACGCAGTACCTATGCCGCCGCAGCGCAAGAAGACGGTCTCATCAATATCAACAGCGCGAGCGCCGCCGAGCTGGACAAGCTGCCCGGTATCGGTCCGGCCCTGGCCCAGCGAATCATCGATTACCGCGGCGAGAACGGAGAATTCGCTAAACCTGAGGATATAACCAAGGTGTCGGGCATAGGTCCCGCGCTCTACACGAAGCTGAAGGACAAGATCCGGGTAAACTGACCATGGACAGATATCTTTTCTCAATTGCCTGCTGCTTTGGCAGCGGGATTATCATCGGACGCTATGCAGGTCTGGAGGCAAGCTCTTGGTTAGCCTTGGGAGGAGCGGCGTTTTTTTTCAGCTTGCTCTTCTTTTATCTGCGACGCCGGCTTATCTACAGCCTTGTTTTGATATGCTTTATCGTAAGCGGGGCCTTCTGGTACAACCAGAGCCGCGTTCAGCAACATCTTTATGAAGAATTCGCGGGATCGGTTGTGGAGGGAAAGGGGGTTATCAGCAGCTATCCGCGAGCCGGCAGCTACAATCTCAGCTTTACGGTCGGTTTGTCGGAACTGGCTCTGAAGAAAGAACCGGGCGGAAGGTCTGTTGGGCTTGATCCGGACAGGATACTCCTGAACGTGCCGATCCAAGGAAATGAGGATTTGCTGCCCGGGATGACCGTGGAGTTTTACGGTGAGCTGTTTGTCCCCGCAGGGGCGAAAAACCCGGGGACATTTGATTATCGGGAGTATTTGGCGAATCAGGGGGTGTTTTACGGCGTCAGATGCCGCGCCGGTGAGATTGGGATATTGTCGGAAAAGGGAGGGCTGCAGACCTGTGCGGCGAGAGGACGCCTCAGTGTCAGCGAGCTCCTGAAACAGCTTTTGCCGGCGGAAGAACGCGGGTTGCTGCTGGGACTGCTTTTTGGTGACGTCAGCGCCATAGACGACCGGGACTGGGAGGGTTATCAGCGTGCGGGCGTTGTCCATCTTTTTGCTGTCTCCGGTTTCAATATAGCTTTTGTCCTCGGGATCGCCTGGTTCCTGCTCTCCTTTTTCAGGCCGGGGCCCCTCTGGCGGCTGCTCTGGGGGGTTTTTATCCTCTGCGGCTATTACTTCCTTGTCGGCTGGTCAGCCTCGCTTGTCCGCGCCTCTTGGATGGCTTTTTTCGGCCTGCTGGCCTTATGTTTCGGCAGAAAGAAGGATTTTTTTACGAGCTTAGCCCTGGCGGCTTTGCTCATCCTCCTGTTCAACCCCGGCGAGATCTTTCAGGCTGGCTTTCAGTTGACATTTTTGGCTACGGCTGGGATAGCCTATCTTTCCCCGCCGCTTCTCAAGCTGGGTCTGGGCAGGCTGTTCTCGCCGACCCTGGCCGCGCAGATGGCGACACTGCCGCTGTCTGTCAGCCTCTTTCATCTGATCTCGCTTGTTGCCCCTTTACTCAATGTCGTTGCGATTCTAATCAGCGGAGCCGCGACCGTTTTAGCTCTGCTCGGGTGTTTGGCAGTTTGGTTTTTGCCGGTTCTGGCCGCGCCGCTTTTTTTAACGGCCGGTTCGATGATGTATGCCTTGAGCAGGTTTGTGCTTTTTTCGGCGGATTTTGACTGGGCCTGTCTTGTTATACCGAAGCCGCCGCTCTTTTTTATTGTTATGGTTTACCTTCTGCTGCTGGCGTTGCCGCAGTTATCCAGGATTGCTCCGCTTTTGTGGCGATTGCCGCTGAGAATCAAAGGACTGGCCGCAATTGTTCTTTTTTTAGGCTGTTTGGTATTTGCCTGGCCAGAGCCCCCGCTGCTCGAGGCGGTTTTTCTGGATGTGGGGCAGGGAGACAGCATCTTTATCAGAACTCCGGGCGGACGCACTTGCCTGCTGGACGGCGGGGGAACGCCGGACTCCGATTACCCGGTGGGCTTGAAGGTAGTCAAGCCCTATCTGCAGAGCCGCGGTGTCAGGACTCTCGATTTTATGATCATGTCCCATAATGATTGCGATCATTGCGAGGGGCTCCTGGAAATCATACCCTATTTGTCCGTAGGCATGTTTCTCATGCCGCCCGCCGAACCGGAGAACCGCCTGGAAGCGGCAATACTCGGTCTG
>Ga0228535_1003428_pt1 | contig 11408 bp, 7 predicted proteins | sample SJ1metagenome_FD_168457 | JGI IMG/M metagenome (GOLD analysis project Ga0228535, IMG submission 168457) | Enriched culture of PCE-dechlorinating microbial communities from Ithaca, New York, USA - SJ1 | ecosystem: Engineered > Modeled > Simulated communities (microbial... > Unclassified | place... | reverse complement strand
TCTCCGTTTTAATGAAACGATCGCTTCATTTCCGTATGAAGGGTGCGCTCTTGTCCGGGCTGCTGAATGAAAAAAAATCCTTTTACGCGGTTTACCGATGACCGGTCCGTTTCGCAGAAAAAATCCGGAATGAAACAGGACATCTGTTTCACTGTGAAACGCTATTTTATTTCATGCGGACTCCGAATATTGACAGGGCCTGGTTTGTCGCATAAAAGACGCAAATACTTTTAAGATGGTTTAAAGATGGGTCAACCGGACAAGCCAGGATGCGTGTGCCGTTTATCGGGTTCATGGTCGGGGACCGCCTTTGACTGCGCGATGTTCAGAATCGCGGCATTAAAATAATGCATTTCAGCCGAAGAATCAATTAAAAAAGGACCCCGGAGGTTGTACAGGATTGTTCGGAATGATGCCGGCGGCCTGCTCCGCCGGTTGTGCACAGGCCTGCGGGGCGGTCCCGGATGAACAGCCAGGTGCCTAACGATTCTTTTGGAGAGGGGGGAACCCGTATGATTGAGAACAATGGCGAGCAGACAGGCGGGCCGGAGATGGCATTGTTTTCCGGCGACAGGAAGGCCGGCGGTGGATTAACCGGTTGTCTCCCGGAGCGGCAAGGAACGGGGAATGTGTCCGGGAAGAGCCGGAGCGACAACGATGACGAGCTCAAATCGACGGCCGACGATCCGGCGGAAGGCCGCTGGAGAATGGACAAAAACCTTTGTTTCACCTTCACCGACGCCGCCTGTGAAAAATTGTCCGGCGGCTTCAAAACGGAGGAATTCATCGGCAGGTCGCTCCTGGAGTTTCTGACGCCGGAAGGCATCGACCACCTGTGGCGGATCAACGCCTCCCGCATCCGGAATGAAGGCCGGGGGCTTCGGACGGATGTCATTGAATACGAGCTGCAGATGATGCGCCGGGACGGAACGTATTTCTGGGCGGGGATCCGTTCCCGGCCCCTGCGCGATGCGCAGGGAGACGTCGTCGGCTATTCGGGCAGTATGCGGGACATCAGCGCCTATAAGCGGCAGGAGGCGGAACGCCTGCGGCTGGAAGGCCTTCTGCAAAAAGAGCAAAAACTGGCGGCGGTCGGCAAACTGGCCGGCGGAATCGCCGGGGAACTGCAAGAAGTTCTGGCGGGCATGATCGGACAGGCACAGCGCCTGCTCGCGGAGCATGACGCAGAAGCCGGCGCGGGGAAGGCGCATATCGAAAGCATTCTCGCCGCGGGGAAACGGGCCGAAGCCATCATCTGCGACCTCCTCTTGGTGGCCCGCAAAGAGGGCGAGCCGCGCAAACCTGTCGATGTCAACGGGCTGATCCGCGGCTGCCTGGAAAAAGACGTCTTTTCGGCCCTGGATCAGCGGTGTCCGGGGGTGAGGGTCACTCTGGACCTGGAACCGTCCCTCCGGGCGGTCGAAGGAGGTCTGCCGCAGCTGGAAAGATCCCTGCTGAATCTGCTGGCGCTCGCCTGTGAAAACGCCGGTCCGGGAGGAACCGTGTGCGCCTCCACACGGACGGTGTATTTCGGCGTTCCGGCCGGCGACGATGACCGCCTGTGGGAAGGGGAGTATGTGGCGGTTTCTCTGACCGACAACGGCCGGGGCATTGACGAAGAAGACATGCGCCGCATCTTCGATCCTTTTTATTCCGTAAAGACAATGCAAAAGGGTTTCAGCGGCCTCGAGCTGACCGTCGCCCGCGAGGTGATCCGGGACCACAACGGATTTATCGACGTGACCGGCAAAGTCGGCTCCGGGACGACCTTCACCGTTTACCTGCCCGTCGCGCACAGAGACGTCCGGGATGTTTGCCGGATGATGCCGCAGACGGGCTGGAGCGCCGGCCTGTCGTCAATCAACTGACCGAAGGCCGGTCGTCGGGAATACATTTAAAAACCGCAGCCGGCCGCTTTTTAAGCAGCGGACAAAAAGAGGGGGCGCGCGGGAAGTATCGGGGTAGTTCCTTCCTTCCTTCTACCCGGCGGGCGAATGCCCGCGTGATACTTCCTCAAGCCCTCGTTTTTTTACGCGAAGAAAACGCGGGCGTCCACGAGCGACACGCCCTGTCCCCGGGGATGCACGATGACGGGGTTGAGGTCGATTTCCGCGATGTCCGGGCAGGCGGCCAAAAGAGCGGAGATCCGGCAGATCACGTCCACGAGCGCCTCCACGTCCGCCGGCGCTTTGCCTCTGGCGCCTTCCAGGAGCGGATAGGCCTTCAGTTTCCGGAGCATGCCGGCTGCCTCGTTTGGCGTCACCGGCGCCAGGCGGACGGCCGTGTCCTGAAAGATTTCAACGAAAACACCGCCCAGGCCGGCCACGATGACGGAGCCGAAAGCCGGATCGCGGCGTCCTCCCACAAAGCATTCCACTCCCGCGGGCGCCATTTCCTGAATCAGATAACCGTCGATGGCCGGCGGTCGGTTCATGGCCAGAATTCTTTTTTTCATGTCGGCGAGCGTTCCGGCCAGCTGCTTTTTGTTGCGGATGGAAAGCGCCACGCCTCCTGCGTCGGATTTGTGCGAGGCGTCGCGCGACACCAGCTTGACGGCGACGGGATAGCGCAGGGGAAGTCTTCCCGGCGCGACTTCATCTTTGAGCAGCAGGCTTTCGGCCGGCCGCAATCCCGCCGCGGCGCAGACGGTCAGCGCTTCGTCCGTGAGCGCGATGCGGCCTTCCCGGCGGCAGCGCTCGCGGATCGTCTGAACCGTTTTCGTGTCCAGCGGATAATCCGCCAGCGGGCCGCGGCCGTTGCGCGCCTCTTTCATTTCGTAGTAGGTTCGCGACACGTGGAGCGCTTTTGCGCCCTCGAGCGGCGAGGTGAAAACGGGGAAGGGCTGCGACTGCTGAATTTTTAAGATTTCTTCCCGGTCGGAGATCATGGTGAGACAGACCGGCTTGGCGTATTTTTCCACCAGTTTTTCCACGCCGGCCAGAAAGGTCCGCGACATGTCCGCTTCGAAGTCGGCGGAATACAGGTGATTGAACAAAACGCCGTCGTACGTTTCGATCTTCAGGGCCTCTTCCAGAATGTCCGTGAAAAGCGTGTAGTCGAAAATTTCCCCCAGATCCAGCGGATTCTGATGCGCGATGACGCGCGTGTTGTAGAGGGTCCTGAGTTTTTCGATGAACGCCGGCGGAAAGGGAACCATGTCGAAGCCGAACCGGCCGCACGCGTCAGCGGAAAGTACCGCGTGGCCGCCGGAGCGCGACAGCACCGCCACCCGGTTGCCCTTCATAAGCGGCATGCGCACGACCTTGATGGCGTTGATGAAATCCATCTCGTCCTCCACGCGGATGACGCCGGCCTGGACGAACGCCCCGTCCGCCACCGCGTCGTCGCCGGAAAGCGCGGTGGTATGCGACTGGGCGATTTTGGCGCTGGCGGGCGTCCGGTTGGATTTTTGAATGATGATCGGTTTATCGCAGGAGCGGGCGAGGTCAAAAAACGCCCGTCCCCGCTTGAACCCTTCCAGATACAGGGCAATCGTGTCCGTCTTGTCGTCGCGGCTGAAGTACGCAAGAAAGTCGGCTTCATCGAGCTGCAGCTTGTTGCCGGTGGATACGAATTTGCCGGGCTTGACGCCGTAGCCCGCCACGGCGCGCAGGTAGGTGCCGCCCACGCCGCCGCTTTGCGAGATGAGGCCCAGCCGGCCGCCCGTGGGAATGTCGCGGAAAAAGGCGAAGGGCATCATCATTTTAGAATCGAAATTGACGGTGCCCACACAGTTGGGGCCGATGATTTTCATGCCGTACCGGTCGGCGACGGCGAGCACCTCCTCTTCCAGCGTGCGATCGCCCTGCGAGTATTCGCTGAAGCCGCCCGATTCGATGACGATATGCGTGATGCCCTTCCGGCCGCATTCTTCCATCAGGCCGGGCACTGTTTTGGCGGGCGTGAGAAAGATCGCGACGTCCGGCGTCTCGGGTAGATCGGACACGCGGGCGTAGATGGGAATGCCGTTCACGTCTCCCTCCCGGGAGCCGACGCCGTAAAGATTTCCCGCGTAGCCGATTTGCTTGTTGTTGAGCAGAACAATTTGGCCCAGATTCATTTTGGTGGCGGAAGCGCCGAAGACAACGATACTGCGGGGGCTGAAGAATTTTTCCATGGCCGGATCGCTCCTTTCGTCCGGCGTGCAGAAGGCGTTTCCCCGAGCGTCATTTCCTCGTCGGCCGCCGGAAGCGGCGTTTTTATAAAATAGCGGACGCCGGCCTGTCAAGGCCAAATAAAACGGCGCCGCACTGCGCGGCCGCAAAAGCGGCCAAAGAAATGTTGCCAAAGAAATGTTTGACTTCTGAAACCGAGCCCCTATAATCTTTTTATCAGTTTTTAAAAGATGGCTTCTTCATTGCGGCGGCCGCGGCTGCGCGTCCCCGGATGGCTGCCAGTGCTCCCGTTCCAAAGAAAGGCGCGATCGTGAAGAGCAAATCCAACAGCGACGAGAGACAGGCCCGGGATACCGTAACGTTGTGCCGCGAAATCGAAAAGCTCCGACTGGCCCAGGGCAAACTCAGAGAAAGCGAAGAGCGCCTCAAAAGCGTCGTCAGCCGTTCGCCGATCCCCGCGTTCGTGATCAGCAAGGATCATCACATCCTCTACTGGAACAAGGCGCTCGAACAGCTCACCAAGATCCGCGCCGAAGACGTCATCGGCACGTCCCAGCAGTGGCGGGCGTTTTACGGCAAGAAGCGGCCCTGCATGGCCGATCTGCTGGTCAGCCGCGCGCAGGAGAAAATGGCCAAGTGGTACACCGGCAAATATTCCAAATCCAAACTGCTCGACGAGGCTTACGAGGCGATCGATTTCTTCCCGGAGCTCGGCCATCGGGGCAAGTGGCTGCGCTTCACGGCGGCGCTCATCCGCGACGAAGGGGGCGAACTGATCGGCGCCATCGAAACCCTCGAGGACATCACCCGGCGCAAGAAGGCCAAAGAGGCGCTGCTTCGCGCGCACAAGGAGCTGGAAGAGCGCGTCCAGGAAAGGACGGCGGAGCTGGCCCAGGCCAACGAAGCGCTTCTGACCGAACTCATGGAGCGCCACCGGACGCAGAAGGCGCTCAAGCAGACCACCGACCATCTTTCGCTCCTTCTGGAATCTTTGCCGATCATTTCCTACACCCGCAAGGCGGGGGACAATTTCAGCGTCACCTTCGTGAGCAGCACCATCGAGGAGATTACCGGTTATCCGCCGCGCTGCTTTACGGAAGATGAAGATTTCTGGACCGACCACATTCATCCGGACGACCGGCCGCGCATCCTCGACGAGCTCAAGGCCGGCCAGGAAAAAGGAACGCACCGGTACAGCTACCGGTTTCGCGTGATGGACGATTCCTACCGCTGGTTTTCGGACTACTGGCGCGTCGTGCAGCTGCCCGCCGGATCGACCAACTACATCGTCGGCGCGTGGCAGGACGTCACGGAGGACAAGCGCATCCGCCAGGAAGGCGAGCTCAGGCTCCAGCAGATGATTCAGACGCACAAGCTCACCGCACTGGGCGAGGTGGTCGCCGGCGTCGCGCACGAGATCAACAATCCGGTCAGCTTCATCGCCTACAACGTGCCGATCCTCGAAGAAATCTGGAGCACGGTGGAAACGATCCTTTCCGGTTCGAGCGCCCGCCATCCCGACTGGGAAAAGCGCGGTCTGTCCTTCGAAGAGGTCTGCCGCAACATGCGGGAGATCATTTCGGCGTTCAAGATCGGCGCCAACCGGATCAGCCGGGTCGTGACCAGTCTGAAAGAATTTTCCCGCTCCGACGAGACCACGCAGAAAAAGCTGATGTCGGTGCCGGAGGTGATTGCGGGCGCGCTGGTGATCGTGGGCGCGCAGATCCGCCGGACCGTCTCGAAAATCGAACAGGACATCGCCGACGACGTGCTGCCGGTTTCGGGCCATTTCCAGAAAATCGAACAGGTGATCGCCAATCTGCTCATCAACGCCCACCAGGCGATCCCCGCCGGCCGCAAAGGCGTCATCACCATCCGCTGCCGCTGCATCGAGAGGCTCAAGGCGGTGGTCGTCGATATCGAGGACAACGGCAAGGGAATCGACCGCAAGATCATGGATCAGATTTTCGATCCCTTCTTCACCACGCGGCGCGACCGCGACGGGACGGGGCTGGGGCTGTCCATTTCCTACGGCCTGATCAAGGAGCACCACGGCCTGATCAGCGTGCTGTCGCGGCCGGGGCGGGGAAGCCGGTTTTCCCTTTACCTGCCGCTCGACGGCGAAACCGAGATCAGCCTGTATCCGGCCATTTTGTGCATCGATCACAACGTCAAGTATTTGAAGGAGCTCAAGGCCAATTTCGTGGACGCGGTGATCTGGCGGTCCGAAGTCCAGGACAGGCCCGAGGACATTCTCCAGTTTCTCGGCCAGCATCCGGAAGTGGACATTGTCGTGTCGGAAGTCCGCCTCAGGGGATGCACCGGCTGGACGCTCCTGGAAAAAATTCACGCGAAGTTTCCGCTGCTGCCCGTGATTCTCTATTCGGCGGACCGCAAGGCCCTTTCCGCGCCGCCGCAGGCAAAGGCGCTGCCCGACTATACGCTGCACAAGCCGTTCAGTATCGATAAGCTTCAGAAGATCATTCACGACGTGGGGAGACAGCAGCTATGAAGATCCTGATTGTCGACGACGAGGAATTGTCCCTGTCCTCCGTGAAGCGCGTGCTCAAGTGGCGCGGCATCCGGGACGTCGAGGCGTGCGACAACGGCCGGGAGGCCATCGCCCGAATCCGCCGGGAAAATTTCGATATCGTTCTTCTGGACCTGCTGATGCCGGACGTGGACGGCATGCAGGTGCTCGACGCCACCAAGCCTTTTTGCCCGGGGACGGAATTCATCATTCTCACCGCCGTGGACGACATCCAGACCACCGTGCGCGCGATGCGCCAGGGCGCTTACGACTATCTGGTCAAGCCCGTAGACAACGATCTCCTTTTTTTGTCCATCGAGCGGGCCTACGAACGCAAGGGCCTGCTGGCCGGCCTCTCGATCAACGTCGGCTGCGAGACGCCGGACATTCCTCCCGCGTTTGCGGACACGATCACCAAGGACAAGCAGATGAAGGCGCTCATTTCGTACGCCCAGGTGATGGCGCGCAGCGGCAATCCCGTATTGATCACCGGCGAATCGGGAACCGGAAAGGAGCTGATGGCGCGCGGCATTCACCGGGCCGGACCCGCGCCGGCCGGCCCCTTCGTGCCGGTGAACGTGTCCGCCATTCCGGCCACGATGTTCGAAAGCCAGTTTTTCGGCCACGTCAAAGGCGCCTTTACCGGCGCGGACGGCGCGTACAGCGGCTTCTTCGAGCAGGCGGACGGCGGAACGCTGTTTCTCGATGAAATCGGCGAACTGCCGATCGGCCTGCAGGCCAAGCTGCTGCGCGTTCTGGAGGACAAAACGTTTGCGCCGCTGGGCGCCGACCGGCCGGTGCGGGTGGATGTGCGGCTCGTGTCGGCCACGAACACCAATCTGGAAGCCGCCTGCCAGGAGGGAAAGTTCCGCATGGACCTGATGTACCGGCTCAAATCCGCTTACGTCTGCCTGCCGCCGCTTCGGGACCGGCGCGGGGACATTCCGCTCCTGGCGTCCCACTTTCTGCAGAAGGCCTGCGCGCGGCACGGAAAGAATATCGGCGGATTTTCCCCCGAGGCCATGACCGCCCTGGCGCGCCGGGATTATCCCGGCAACATCCGCGAACTGGCGCAAATCGTCGAAAACGCCGCGCTGCTGGCCGCCGGTCCGGCGATTACGCCCGCGGATCTGGGCGCCAACGGCGCGGTTCCGGAGCCGCAGGGATCCGCGTCTTCCCGTTCTTTATGTACGCTGAAGGAGAACGACGCGGCGCATGTGCGGTTTGTGCTTGAGGCTGCCGGCGGCAACCGCCGCGAGGCCGCCCGCATTCTGGGCATTACGGTCCGCCAGCTGCAACGGAAACTGGCGGAACTGAAGCCTCCGGAAGAAACCGGCCGGAAAAGAAAATCGAGATAAGGCATATATCATGAAGACGAAGGACATTCACCGCGGCGCGGTGCCGGCGGCGGACGGAAACCGAAGACCGGCGACAGAAACGACCGGAGAAGCACCGCGCCGTCTGCCAAAAGAGAGGCTCCGGGAAAACGAGGAGCTTTTTCGCTCGCTCGTGGATCAGATGACGGACAGCCTGATCATCATCGACTGGGAGGGGACGATCCGTTTTGCCAACGCCGCCGCCTTGCAACTGGTCGAGGCCGCGCCCGATACGGAAGCCGTCGGCCGGAGCATCATCGAATTTGTCGCGCCGGAGAACCTGCCGGCTGTCCTTGCGGGAGTTCAGCGGGTTCGGTCGGGACAAAAGCGGGTCAAAGTGGAGTGCGGCATTCGCACCGCAAACGGCGGCAAAAGATGGGTGGAGGCCATCGGAACAAAAGTGCGCTACGGCGGCGCGGAGGGCGACATGGTGAACATCCGGGACATCACCGGACGGAGGCAGGCGGAAGACGCCCTGAAAGCGAGCGAAAAGCGCTATTACGAACTTTTTGAAAACATGCTCGACGGCATGGCGCACTGCCGGATGGTCTTCGACGATGCGGGGCGGCCGGTGGATTTCGTTTACAACCTGGTCAACAGCGCCTTCGGAAGGCTCACCGGCCTTAAGGATGTCGTGGGCAGGCGCGTCACGGAGGTCATTCCGCTCATCCGGGAGCAGAGTCCCGAAGTGCTGGAAATTTACGGACGCGTGGCTGTCACCGGCCGGCCCGAGCACTTTGAATTCCTGTTTACTCCTCTGAACATTTGGCTCAGCATTTCCGTTTACAGTCCCGACCCGGGATCGTTTGTCGCCGTTTTCGAAAATATCACCGAGCGCAAACAGGTGGAAATGGAGCGCGAGCGGCTGATCGGAGAGCTGCAACAGGCCCTCTCGGAAGTGAAAACCTTGAGCGGACTTTTGCCGATCTGCACGTCCTGCAAGAAAATCCGCAATGATGAAGGCTATTGGGAAAGGATCGAGAAGTACATTTCAGACCGGTCCGGGGCGCTCTTCAGCCACGGCCTCTGCCCGGAATGCGTCCGCAAGTTGTATCCGGATTATTCCCAAAAGAAATGAAGGCAGTCGCGGCGGATCTGCCTGCCGCAGCACGCGCTCACAGGGGCGGGTCGGGGCAGGCGTAGTGCCGCGGCAGCGTGTCTGCGCACTGGCCCATGCCGTCGAAAGGCGAGCAGCAGGCGGGCGTCACGCACCCCGTGTAATGATTGGGTCGGACCGTCACGACGCAGACGTTGCCCTGCCAGGCCGCCGTCACGTGGGCGATCGTGTAGGTTTCCTTCCCGTCGCCCGAGCAGGGCGGTATCTGTTTAAACGTGCAGTTTGCCTCGAGAAGAAAATTTGCCCCGGAGTTGTCCGGATTCTGCGGCGGTCCGGCGCCGACCGGACGATCGGCGTGGCGCGTCCAGTACCAGAAGTTCACCTGAATGCCCAGGCCGCAGGCTGTGCCGAGATGCAGGGGAAAGGAAGCGCTGCGGGTGTTGAAGGGAACGCCCTTCCCGCCCGGCGCTCCGGCGGGAAGAAAAATTTTGATGGTCTCGCCGTTCGACACGTAAGGCGCGCAGGGACCGCCGTCGGCGGGTGCAATCCTGTTTTCCACCGCGACGGTGAGCGTGCCCTCGGCGCCGTCCGGCACGCCGTCGTTGTCCGAATCGGGATCGGCGGGATCCGTGCCGGTGAAAAAACGCTCCGCCGCGTCGGCAAGCCCGTCGCCGTCCGAGTCTTTTGCATTTTCGCCGGTATTGCAGCCGGCCAGGACCAGAAGAAAGACAACTGCCCAAAGCGCAAGCGTCGCGGACCGTTTCATCGGAAATCCTTGCTTTTGGAATGGTGGTGCTGAAGCGGAAGTATTTTCTTTTCCACCGGATAAGTCAACGCCTTTTTGGGGCGCATCCGGTCCTTGAATAAATGACGGATCGCGTTTGCCGGCTTTCGGTCAGGCGGCGGGCGTTTTCGTCCGGGCCTTCCGGGCTTCGGCCACTTCGAAATCCCGCAGGCTCCGGACCATGTCCTGAATCGCGGCGGGAAGCGTCGTCACGGGCCGGCCCGTGGACAGAGCAAGGTAGTAAATGTGGGCGATTTTTTCCAGGAGCTCCGTGGCGAGAAGCGCCTTGTCCATGGTCTTGCCCAGAACGATGACGCCGTGGTTCTGGATGATGTAGGCGTTGGCGTTGTTGCCGAGCTTGCCCGCCACATTGGCGGCGAGCTCCGGACTTCCCGAAAGCGCGTAGGGAGCAACCTCCACTTTTTCGCCCAGTGCCAGGGCGACCTCGTCGAACAGCGCGGGGATAGGTTCGTTGAGGACGGCAAAAACGCTGCCGTAAAGCTGGTGCGTGTGAATGACGGCGTTTGCGTCGGGGCGTTCGCGGTAGACCGCCGCGTGCAGTCCGGCTTCAACGGAGGGCGGCTTGGTTCCTTCCACCATCGCGCCGGAAAAATCGACGATGCAGATGTCCGCCGGCGCAAGCTCGGCATATTTGACCGACGACGGCGTGATGGCCAGCAGACCCTCCTGCGGAATTCTCACCGAGACGTTGCCGCCTGTGCCCCGAAGCGAGCCGAAATAACCGTGTTCCGAAAGCCAGAGACTCGTCTCCAGCACTTCTTGCTGATAGCGTTCGTAGGGACGCATGGCGCTTTATCCTCTCTTTCCTCATCGGCGGGGAAGGTCTTTTCCGCCCGCCGCGGTTTCACGACGTGATGGACGGCCGCTTGTTCTGGGCCAGTTCCTCTTGTTTTTTGACATCCGGTTCGGGACGCGGGCCGGACCAGGTGAAAGTGTCCAGGACTTCCGGATTCAGAATATAGTCCGGCTTTTCTCCCGCGAAGAGCTTGCGGATCTGATCGGCGGCGACGGCTCCCTGGTGCGCCGCGATTTCCGCGGTGTTGCCGCCCAGGTGCGGCGTGGCCAGAACGCGGGGATGCGCGACGAGCGGATCGTCGCCGGCCGGCGGTTCGGTGGAAAAGACATCCAGGGCGGCGCCGGCGATTTTGCCTGTGTCAAGCGCCTCCAGGAGGGCCGCTTCGTCCGCGAGCGAGGCCCTGGCCGTGTTGATGAAAAAGGCGCCGGTCTTCATGCGCGCGAAGGCTTCGCGGTTCATGAGGCCGCGCGTTGCCTCCACCGCGGGGGCGTGGACGCTTACGAAATCGCTTTCGGCCAGAAGCTCTGCAAAGGAAACTTTCCGTCCGCCGGTGAGCGCTCCGTCTGCGGCCGTCATTTGCGGATCACAGAAGACGACATTGGAGCCGAAGCCGGCCAGACGGGCGGCGACCGCGGCGCCGACCTTGCCCAGTCCGATGAGGCCGACGGTTTTTCTCCACAGTTCGCTCCCCTGGTATTTCAGATAGGCTTCACCCATTTTGGCCATGTC
>Ga0228535_1003427_pt1 | contig 11414 bp, 11 predicted proteins | sample SJ1metagenome_FD_168457 | JGI IMG/M metagenome (GOLD analysis project Ga0228535, IMG submission 168457) | Enriched culture of PCE-dechlorinating microbial communities from Ithaca, New York, USA - SJ1 | ecosystem: Engineered > Modeled > Simulated communities (microbial... > Unclassified | place... | reverse complement strand
GAATCCAGTCGTGGTTGCGACTGATATAGGTATTTCGAAACGAGCAAGGGATATGGCCGCAATTTTAGATGCACCTCTTGCCATCATGGAAAAACGCCGCCTCGGTAACGCCGACCGCACTGAAACATTAAACGTGATTGGCGATGTGACGGGTAAAATTGCTATTACGATTGATGATGAAATTGATACCGGCGGCTCGCTCGTTAATACTGTAGATACACTGATTAGCCGTGGAGCAAGCGAAGTTTATTCATGCTGCACCCATGCCGTATTTTCAGGCCCTTGCATGGAACGCATAGCAGCGTCCCGTGTAAAAGAAGTAGTTGTTACAAACACGGTACCAGTCAAGAATGACTCCAGCGGTAAGGTGACCGTACTCTCTATTGCACCTCTCCTGGGCGAGGCAATCCATCGCATCCACACCGGCAAATCGGTTGGAGCGTTATTTGAACAAAAACCATAAACTGACAAGGGTTTACGTAGCATCAGGCGAACTTGAAGGACTGACAATCAAGGGCATGCTTGAAAGCTTTGGAGTTCCTGCTATGCTAAGGTCAAATGCTGCCAGTTCAATCCACCCCTTTTCAGTTAATGGAATGGGGATGATTGAGGTGTTGGTAAATGAAAAAGATGCTGACTACGCAAGACAGCTTATTAATGACAGGATAGAAGATACAAACAATGTTTAAATTATTTGGATTTGGTGATCCCAACGAAAAGGTAATGAAGAAATTAAACCCTTTGGTTGATAAGATAAATCAGCTTGAAGCAAGTTTTGCATCTCTAACCGAAGATGAATTAAAGGCAAAAACCGCAGAGTTCAAAAAGCGCTTGGGTGATGGGGAAACCCTTGACAGCCTCCTCCCGGAAGCATTTGCAGCCGTACGAGAGGCGTCAAAACGAACACTGGGGCTAAGACACTACGATGTTCAACTAATCGGTGGGATCGTCCTCCATCAAGGCCAGATTGCCGAAATGATAACAGGCGAAGGTAAAACACTGGTAGCCACCCTGCCGCTTTATCTGAATGCACTGGCAGGCAAAGGCGTCCACCTCGTCACTGTAAATGACTATCTTGCCCGTCGTGATGCTTACTGGATGGGTCCGTTATTCCATCTTCTTGGCCTTCAAGTGGGAAGTATATACCCGATGCAAACGCCAGACGAAATGCAGCCAGCTCGTATTTACGACCCGGATTATGACAGTGAGAAGGAAAATGATCCGTGGCGTCATTTCAAACCAGTTCCCAGAAGAGAGGCTTATCAGGCAGACGTGACTTACGGCACCAGTGCTGAATTTGGTTTCGACTACCTGAGAGACAACATGGTAATGGACCTTGGGCAATGCGTACAGCGCGATCTGAACTATGCCGTTATTGACGAGGTCGACAGTCTTTTAATCGACGAAGCCAGAACACCGCTTATCATCAGCGCCCCTGATGCCGAATCCCCAAAAAAATACCAGATCTTCGCCAGGTTAGTTCAGCGCTTGAAACCCGGTTTGCACTATGAAACCAAAGAAAAGGAACGAATTGTTGAAGTCACGGACGACGGGTTTGCGGAGATGGAAAACTTACTGGAACGGGAAGGATTACTTGGAGGAGCCAGTCTCTACGACCCATCAAGTGCTGACCTCATGCGCCACCTCAGAAATGCTCTCCAGGCGAGAGAGTTCTACAACAAAGACAAAGAATACATGATAAAAGACGGCGAAGTTATAATAGTAGACCCTTTCACTGGCCGGCTTATGCTTGGAAGGCGATACAGTGAAGGTTTACACCAGGCGATTGAGGCCAAGGAAGGCGTAAAAGTAAAAGAAGAAAGTCGTACATTTGCCACTATTACTATTCAAAATTATTTCCGCATGTATGACAAATTGAGCGGCATGACAGGCACTGCCGCGACTGAGGATGAAGAATTTGCCCGAATATATAAGCTGGACGTGGTAACAATCCCGCCCAACAAACCCATGGTAAGAGAAGATCTTGCCGACCGGATTTATAAAGACGAGGCCACCAAATTTAAGGCTCTTGTCAGTGACGTCAAGGAAATTCACGCGACAGGTCAACCCCTGCTGATCGGTACTGCTTCAATCGAAAAATCAGATTATATAAGTGAACTTCTCAAGCGCAAGGGTGTCAAACATAATGTTTTGAACGCCAGACAGCATGAAAGAGAAGCTGAAATTATTGCCAGAGCCGGTGAACCAGGCGCCGTTACCGTAGCCACGAACATGGCTGGACGTGGTGTCGATATTCTCCTTGGCGGGAAAAAACCGGAAGATGATGATGAAAAGGTCCAGAAGAAATGGGAAAACACTCAACAAAAGGTGCTTGACCTGGGCGGTCTGTATGTAATAGGAACAGAGCGCCACGAAGCACGCCGTATAGATAATCAGCTCAGGGGACGCGCTGGTCGCCAGGGCGACCCGGGCAAGTCTCGCTTTTATGTCTCTCTTGACGATGATCTCATGCGTAGATTCGGTTCCGAGCGTATCAAGACCGTCATGGATTGGGCCGGCATGGATGAATCCAGCCCAATCGAAAATAAAATGGTATCGCGTTCTATCGCCGATGCACAAAAACGTGTTGAAGGTTACCATTTTGACGTCCGTAAACAGTTGGTAGAATTTGATGACGTTGTGAATAAACAACGTGAAGTTATCTACGCTGAACGGCGAAAAGTCCTGGCCGGAGCAGATCTTAAAGCTAATATTCTCAGCATGGTCACAAGTGAACTGGATGCTATTGTAACCAGCTACACAACCGATACTTACGAACCGGAATATAAGGAGATGTTAAAAGAAGTCGGCACTATTATGCCGATTCCACCCGAAATTAACCCCGAAGCTGTGGAAAATATGAGGCCAGACCAAATTCAGGAAGAGCTCAAACAGCAGGCCGAAGCCCTTTATCAAAAAAGAGAGCAGGAATTTGGCGAGGATAAAATGCGCCTGCTGGAAAAATTCTTGTTAATAAAAACCATTGACACTCTCTGGGTAGAGCACCTTACAAATATGGAATTTATGCGCCTGCAGGCCGGATGGCAAACCCTTCAACAAACCCGCGCTGCCGATGCTTATAAAAATCAGGGATTTGCCCAGTTCCAGGTCTTGCTTGAAACTATCAGCCACGACGTTGCCCATGCCATTTTCCGAATTAGCATCGTAACTAAAGGCGAAAGAGCCCTCTCTCCTCCTTCCGGCCTAAGGATGTCGAGGGCGATGATGTCTTCCCCTGGCCAAATCCCATCCTCTTCAGCTAAAACAGGTGACGCGCCGGCACGTCCAAGGGTTACCGGTAAAAAAGTTGGGCGGAATGAGCCTTGTCCTTGCGGCAGTGGTAAAAAATATAAGCACTGTTGCGGGAGATAACCGGGAGCGGCAGTTATGAGCAACCTGCCTTCCAATTCTCACAGTGAAATAATCGGCCGCATGGGGGCAACGATAAAATCCGGCAAACATTGGTACCTTGCATTACTGGAAGCCGTGCGTGATTATCCCGAAGATGATTACCTTATCAGCGGGGAAGCGCTTGACTGGATTTCACTAATACGAATGTTAGTTACGGAAGTCGGAGAAGATCTAATCAGCCGCACAGAAAGCGCCCAATTCATCAAGTACGGCAGACCTCCGTTAATAATAACCCAGCCTGAGGCACAACAATTAATAGGTGAATTGAAATATAAACTGTATTTGAACTACTTGTATGGAGTTACTGTGGAGGCGGCCTTGATAAAAGCAGTTTCTTCTGAAATAGAAAAGGAGTTTATCTCCCTCGGCTTGTGCCCACCAGAAGATCGAGAAAGCCGGGCGTTTTTAGAGATTTATGAAAGTGAAATGGATAGCCTCTACAAACTTTTTCTGAACGATACTGATGATTCCAGCCTCCATGCAAACACAAAAGCCGAATTCTCATACTGGCTTTTTAAGTACCGTCTAAAAAAGGCTGACAAGGAAAAAGTCGCTTCTGATACTAAAAAAGCCCTGGATTGGCTAAACACAAAGTCATCCACGTTTCCCAGACTCTTTTGACAAGAACTGTCAGCGCCCGCCTTTCATCAAAAACTTACCCAGGATTATCTATCGCCATTATGAATGATTTCAATCCTTAGCATTTTTTGCGTATCTTCTGTCACTTTGAAACCTTCGTCCATGCGATAACCAGCAAGCCAGACTATTTTGCCTTCCGAAACAATTACGGGAATATGGTCCCGCCATGAACACGGAACCCTGGCATCGATTAAATAATCCTTTAATTTTTTTTCGTGAGTCATACCTAAAGGAATGAAACGATCTCCAGGCTTACGTGAACGCATTGACAAGCCGAACCCGGTTTTGTCATAATCAAAATAGTTCGTAAAAGATTTTACATCATCTCCAATCTGGTTGCCGACAATAATTTCTGTGATAACCTTCCAGTCTCCACACACCGTCTCTCCTGGTACTACCAAATCATACTCCCCCGACATCGGTGAATAAGGACAGAGTGTTTCCTCCTTTTTCCCCAACAAATAGCGGCTATGCTCAATCGTGAATACAACACCACCCTTGAGCTCAACTTGCTTGCCAGCTCCACGATCAGTATGATCGAGGATGTCTTCAATATGAGAAGCTTCTATATCTTTCAGACTCCCGTAAATTTCTCTTGCTGCACGCCGCAAGAGCGAACGCTGAAGCGCCGGGTGAAGAAAATCAAACCCATCCCTCTCAAGCACGATGACATCTCCATGCCTGCGTGCAATTTTCTCCCAGGCCTCTTCGCTCTTTTGATCAATATAATCCAGTTCATCACCGGCTATATGCGATAGTCTTAAAAATGCTTCGTCCACTGCCGGGTTATATTCTCTTAGCAAAGGAAGAAGTTCCAGGCGAATGCGATTTCTCAAAGCAGACATGCTTATGTTGGTACTGTCAGTACGTGTAACCAGTCCAAGGCTTGAACAATATGACTCGATATCATTACGAGCAATTTTGAGCAAGGGCCTGATGATAGTAACGTTTTGCCCATCCACATTTCTTCTGGTGCGCGGAGCCAACCCTTTCAAACCCATCATACCTGCGCCGCGTATCATGTGCATTAAAATTGTCTCCACATTATCGTTACGCGTGTGCCCGATAGCTATTAAATTAGAGGCGCTGTCGGCAGCAACCTCGGCAAGATACTTGTAACGCACCTCTCTGGCGGCTTCCTCAAGCGTAAGTTTGTGTCGGTCGCGATATTCGTTAACATCTCTGCCGCCAATTGAAAATGGCAAACCCATGCTTTGAGCCAATTCAGCTACGTAGAGTGCATCACCGTCCGATTCATCACCTCTTAAGTTATGGTTCAGATGAGCAACAACAATGGTTACTTTCAGAGCATTTCGCAGGTTATGAAGCAACCTTAGAAGAGCTATTGAATCCGGACCACCTGAAACAGCCACAAGGATACGGTCTCCCGGTGTAACAAGATTGTGACCAAGAATAAAATCGTATACCCTGTCCTCAAGTCTTGTTTGTTTGTTTGCTTTCATAACGAACTCATTATAAACCAAAGGAGCAGAAAGGTGGCAAACTCTCTTCGCGGTTGTGATGCTGTCTATTTCTGCCAGGCTTATCGAGTTTAGATTTTTCGATCTGGCCGGTTTCCAGCAAGGGCAGCGCCGAGCTTGAAGGCATCGTCCAGGGCTTGGGGATGATGGACAATGTCCCCTTCTTTATCTATCTCGGAAAAAAGAAGCTCTCCAGCATAAGAGATGTTCAGGCTGGCAAACAGAGCTTTGACAGTTATACGGGCACAATCGAAAATATTATGGCCTTTCATCCCCCCAACACTGATAAATACCCCTTTTCTGGGCTTATCGTCCCCAAAAGGTGGCTTGCCAAGAATATATTTTCTTGCCCAAATTGCCTGGCATCGATCAATAAAAAGTTTGACTTGGGCACTAACCGTCATAAAATGGACAGGAGATGCAAGCACAATAATATCTGCAGTTTTCATCTCACGGTACAAAGCTTGCATATCATCGTTTATATTACATTCTCCATCTTCAAGACACACGTCGCAGTGGGTGCAGGGATCGATATCAAGTTCTGTCAGATTGATGCTTCTGACTTCAGCCCCACAGCTTGACGCCCCTTCAAGAAAGTGAGAAAGCAGGATAAACGTATTACCACGGCGCGGAGACCCTGAAAGCCCGAGCACCTTCATTATGATGCACTCTCCATGCTTGCCAGTATCTCTGCCTCATACTTCTCCATAATTTCAGCTTCGTCATCCGTTTCATGGTCAAATCCAAGAAGATGGAGAACCCCATGAATAACAAGAATGGTTATTTCTTTTGATAATCTATGACCACAAACTTCTGCCTGCTTGCTTGCCTGCGGCAATGATATGATCACTTCACCCAGTTGCTCAATACCATTAGCCATCAATGGAAATTGTGCTATTGCTTCGTCATCTTCACTGCCCTCACTGCTCTCATCTTGCATGGCAAAAGACAAAACATCAGTAGTAGCATCAACTCCTCTATACCTGTGGTTAAGTTCTTGCATTTCTTCATCTCCGGTAATCACTATACCGAGTTGAAAATTTGCCACCTCGTGCACATGGTTAATAGTTGCCAACGCTACCTTCTCCAGATACTCTGGCGAAACCTGGCCCTGGTACTCATCGTTAACAATAATATCTATTTCCATTTTTCATCCCTTAATTTCTCTGACAAGTGCAACAATTGGACATTCCGATGCGGATTTTTAACCAATCCGGCACAGCTGCTGGAAGATGGTTAAGCAGGCTGAAGCGGCACACAACCATTGTTATCCGCATCAGGTAAAATATTTTTCATATTGTCACCAACTGCAGGCTCAGGGCATGGAGTAGGACCAAGATGCAGGTACCAAAAGCTGAAGATAAATATGCCAATGCATATCGGAATTTTCCACCAAAGGGAAGGAGGTGCCATTATGATAAAGGTAATCAAGTGAGCCATTAGATAGAGGGGGATAATAATTTTAAGCAGCAATCTCAACTTCCCTTTCATGCGTGCTCTGGACACGTCAATCAGTTTGCCAAACATAATTCCCATTGCGAGGGCGACCGCTGGAATAGCCGGATAGAAGTAAAAGATAAAACTGGCACGATTGGTCAGAAGGCTCATTGGAATCCACACCAGGTATAAACCAATGAACATTGAAAAGGGGAACAATGGCGCATCGTCACCCTTCAATGCCCGATAGGTAGCATACACAAAAGATGGAATTATGAGTATCCAAAGTGTAGGGCTAAGCATTCCTATAAAGCGTGGAGTCCACCAGTAAACAAAATTTTCAGGCGTCAATACCCACATCCAGGGGCGGGAAGCGATGCCTCCCGGTTCATAAGCATCGAAAGTAATTGAACCGGTAAGGCTGACCATTTCCAGGGCTCTGTCAATAGGATTGAGGAATTCTCCCCAATATACATACTCCAGCGCTGGTAAAAGCAGTAGAAATGCTATTGGGGCGATAGTGATATAGGAAACCAGAAACTTTTTCCAGTTTGGACACCGTACAAGAAGCCAATGCATACCAATTACAAGCACTACCAAGATGCCATTCAACTTGGCGAGTGAAGCCAAAGCGATTGCTACTGCTGACAATGGATAGCTTCCCCTAAGATACATCCAGAGAGCTAACAGGATAAAAAACAGGCAAAATACATCCAGCATTGCGATGTGATTCTGCACAAAAGTCAGGTTTTCAAATGCAAGAAAAAGTGTAGCAAGATAGCAGATCATTTCATTAAGCTTTAACCGCCGGCATATCAAATAAAAAAACACAAGCGATGCGGTGCCCATTAAAATAGCAATCAAGCGCCAGCCAACAGGATTATCCCCGAATAAAAGCACCCCTGATACAACCAGAAGCTTGCCAAGCGGAGGATGTTCAGAACGCTCAGTTCCACCATTGTCGATCGCATAGCGCGCATCATTTACATAGTGGACTTCATCAAAGAGAGGCTCGTCCGGACGCATAATCAAGCCCATATGAAGCATAAGGCTGGCAATCACGATAACCGCTATTCCAAGATATTGCCATTGCTTTAACCAATTTATGCAGGATTTGAGTCTTTCCACGTCCACCAGTTATTAACAAAATAATTCCATAATGTCGCGCCTGCGATCCCGATCAGGTTAGATATCAAATAATGGAGCCCGACAATCTCGGTAAAAAAGGACAAAATTCCCACATTGATTATCATGCCTCCCAGGCTAACCAGGTTGAATTGAGCCATTTTTACAATAAAGGACCTTTTCCCCGCAACACGCCTGTCCCTGAATGTAAACGAATAATTTAGCAAATAGTTGGTAATAATTGCAGTTTCTATAGCAATAACGTTAGATAGTGCATAAAAAAGGCCCACCTTTTCAGTCAGCAGCCATGTTAAACCCATATTTACAAGAACACCACTGCCCCCAACAAGACAGAATTTCACGAAGCGCGCAAATTCCCCACTTCGCAAAGACAGCCTTCCCAGGTGACGCAAATACTCGTATTGTTGATTCAAATCGAGCTTGCTCTTGCCTAATTCTCTTAATTGGAATTTGAAAGGGACTTCTACCACCTTGTTATATTTCCCCATCACAAGTACTTCCAGAAGTATCTTATAACCTATCGGATCGAGATTGACCCCTTCCACTACTTTCTTTTTCAACGCAAAAAAACCACTCATGGGGTCTTTGACTTTCCTGGATTTAGGCAATGCCAAGCCAGCCAGAATGATAGCCCCTCGGCTAATCAATTTACGAAGCCCACTCCAATCATCACAGCCACCACCCAGAACATATCGGCTGCCAACAGCAATATCAGCGCCCTGGCTAAGTGCATTCAGCAAATGGGGGACTCTCCCTGGAGGGTGTTGGAGATCTGCATCCATCACCACAATTAAATCATGTTTGGCGTTTTCGAAACCCTTTACGACTGCCGAGGCAAGCCCTTTTTCGCCATGACGTACAATAACACGGACCGGATAGCGATCCTTCAAGGAATCTATGACCTCAACTGTTCCATCCTTGCTGTCGTCATCAACAAATAGTATTTCATAATTGTAGCCCGAAACGCTCTTTGAAATACTTTCCACAAGAGGGATGATGTTTTCTCGCTCATTATAAGTCGGTATTACGATCGTTATATTATCTTTCATTCTATCCTGGCCTTCGAGTTTGAGCTATTTTACCATAAAGAACCAATTTGGTAATCATATGTTATTATTAGCTCGCACGTCATACAGAAGTTATAATAATACATTGTTGTACCCATATTAACTTTAACAGGAAGACACTGTCCTTAAGCAACCTTCAAAATTCAATACCAGCCAGCCACGGACAATGTCCCTGTTATTATATGCTTACTCAATACTAAAGTTAAAACCAGTAACTGTTACTGCAAACCGGCAATGAATATAAATCCGGCTCTCCACAAGAAAACAGTTACCGGAAGAGGTTGACAGTTTACTGCTTTATACTTTAAATCGTCTGGGTCTTGCAATAGGTATTTATACACTTCGTTTACTATCAAAGCCAGATATGGCACCTCGGGGAGGTGGATGTTATGATGGTTAACAGAGGTTTTTATGACAAACTTGAAGCCCGATGTGGCTTTACACGCAGGATGCCAAGCATCACTGAGAAAGAACAGCAAGGAGTCTTATAACGAACATCCTCTATGCGGACCTTGTTGTATCTCCAATGCTTGTCTTGATAATACACGTGGAGTTGAAGAAAATGCACACTGACGAAAATAATAAAATTGTTAAGGCTGCCCAAATGATTCTTGATTCTCGACATGCGGTTGTTTTTACCGGAGCGGGAGCAAGTACCGAATCGGGAATTCCGGATTTTCGTAGTCCCAGAGGAATTTGGGACAAGTTTGACCAGAAAGCATTTGATTATTCTTCGTTTATCAAGGAAGAGGAGTCAAGGATTTTGCATTGGGAACTTTTCCGTTCACTTGGAATAAACGCATTACCTAATCCTGCTCATTATGCCATTGGCGAATTATGCAAATCAGGCTTACTAAAAGCGGTAATTACCCAGAATATCGATGGGCTTCACCAACGCGGTGGCGCACCAGCAAACCTTGTTCATGAACTGCACGGAAGTATGAATAATGTCACATGTCTGGAATGCCAACGCAAGCTCACACTCAACGCAGTGTTTGAACTGGCCAAGAAATCCCCGGTTCCAGAATGCCCTGAATGCAGGGGTATTCTAAAACCGGATGTCGTTTTTTTCGGAGAATCACTGCCGGAAAATGTCCTCAAGCGATCAATGGAAGAATCCAGTTTATCTGACCTTTTTATTGTAATTGGCTCAACCCTCGCTGTTTATCCAGCGGCGCTATTACCAGAACATGCTCTTTCAATAGGAGCCAGGCTTGTGATAATCAATCTTTCCGATACTCCTCTGGACAAAAATGCAGATTTGGTTATTCATGACAAGGCAGGTAAAGTTATGCCCAGAATAGCCACGTATCTCAAGAGCCACCCTGGCTAGCTATTAATTATTGCGATTTATCCAGACTTCACGATTGCTTATATCTCGATCGAAAAGCAAACGATTCAACAACAATTCTCCGATTGGAGTGTCGCGACTGATCTCAGATCTTGGAGGTGTTAATCGCCTGATAATGACAACTGCAAAGAGTAAGAGAAAACCAATAAATGCCCCACCTTTATCAAGGATTCCTAGCGGAGATGGTGCTAACCAAGCAACAAATGGAAGAGAGGTTATAGCCACCAGAACACCTAAGGCTAACTGCTTGAACGGCAAAAATATAGCAACGATTGCCAGCATCAATAATCCGAGCAAGGGAGAAACAGCCATGATAATCCCCAGACTGGTAGCTATGCCCCTGCCCCCCTTAAAGCCTAAAAACACTGACCAATTATGGCCAATGACCGCGAGCAGCCCGATCACTATCTGGTAAAAAACATCGAACCCGGCTACACTTGCTAACCAGACTACAAGATACCCTTTACCGACATCAAGAAATAATACCGGTACCGAATGCCATTTTGAAGCCACAGTGGCAACATTAGCAGTCCCAACATTCCCACTGCCTACTTTCCTGAGGTCAATGCCTTTGCTTAGGCGAGCAACGATATAAGCAACCGGGACTGCGCCAAGTAAATAGGCGAACACGCCAAGTAGAATAAACTGCCAACTTAACATAGTAAAACTCTTGTCACGCTATACAATAATTCCCTTTTCCCTGGCTCTTTGATACAACTGGGTAACCACACTTCGGGGCACTCCTGCCTCTCCAGGCAACACTTCAGCAGAATCATTTATTCCATGATAATCGCTTCCGCCAGTGGCAAGCAAATTCAATTTTGTGGCAATGCCAAGCAAACATTGGCGCTCTTCGTGATTATAATCTTTGTAATAGACTTC